>WNFJ01650524.1_pt1 | contig 13671 bp, 7 predicted proteins | sample 5400461 | NCBI WGS metagenome assembly WNFJ01 (sample SAMN13153349, study PRJNA577476) | soil metagenome | isolation source: 115 cm saprolite on Douglas fir-dominated hillslope | place: USA:California | collected 2013-09-17 | reverse complement strand
CGCCGAAGCCGCCCCCTACCAGGCCACCCTTCTCCAGACCTCCGACAATCAGCCTGTGGCCCGTAAGCCGTAATTCTTACGCCCGCCATTCGAAATGCCGCAGCCCGTATCTTTGACCTTCATTCTTCCCGCCAGCAGCCGGCCATTCGTCTGTTCGAGCTTCTGAGTAGTAGGTCGGTTCTGAATACGCCGTCACTCGGGAACAGATTGTCTTTCGGGATCGGCATGCGGCGCTACCGTTCCCAGCTGAACCAGCGGTGTTCAAAGTCAAAGGCAATTTTCCAGAGGCGAGCCCCCCTGACGCCCAAAACGCCGTCGAAATTGTCCCCGTCATCTTTCCGGTCATCCGTGACAAAGGCAATCTGCGAACCGATTCTCTCTTTGCCAAGAAACACCTCAGGAATCCGCACCTTTACGCGCTGAAACGTTCCTCCAAAGTCTATTACCTTTTCTGAGCCGAGATTCTCAAAGCCGGTGGAGTCGTGAAGACGGCTTTGAAACAGCATCAGGTCCGAACCGCCCGTGTCGATCACCACGTGCAGCGGTCGATGTTGGGTTTCCATTCGAATGGTCACGATAGGTGTATCGGTCTCGAACGGGGCGGAGAAAGTCAGGCGCTCGATTGGGCCGAAGAGCATTTCCTTCGTTCTGTAGTTAATGCTAAAACTGATTTTCCTTAGGACATCCAGACCAATAATTGCATCCACCTTGTAGCCCAGTACCTTCTGAAAAAACGAGAGGTCTTGTGTCAGAACAGAAAGGGACTCGACATGAATTGGGCCGAGAAGTAAGGAGGGCAGGACGGCAAGCCCTGTCTGGACACTCTTGTTCGACAGGTTCACTCGGCCGGGTTGTTCCGCCAACCCGAGATTGTGCGCGATTTTCTGGTCGATGATACTGGGATAGGCTCCAGTGTCCACCAGGAAATTGAGCTTCTGGACATGACCAATGGATCCTTCAACGATGACCAAGTACCCCCAAGACAGCCGGAAGGAAATCTTGGCTGGCGCATGAGCAAGCGAGGGTGTTTCCTGAGCTGCGGGATCTAGGGGAACTCTGGCCGTCTGGGAGCAAATGAGGCCTGGATAAGACAGTGTGAAGACTAGTAGCGCAGAGCCAAAGAAAATGGGGCAATTCATGGCGTTCGCCTCCTCCGCTTTCGCGGTGAGGCGAACGGTGAATTAGGCTGGCAGGTACCGCAATGCACGCCAGGTGGAGTGCTTAGCTATTCGTTCGCTATTGCTAAGTTGTTGTCGATGGGAGGGTTGGGAATACATCACCACAGATACCGCTTGGAGCAATGGACTCACAGTGCTAGAGTTCGCGGCAAAGGAAGACGTTCGTATGGACGAGGGCGACCGTTCTGCGCAGATTGTCCGTTTCGGAGTTTTTGAAGCAAACTTAGAGACTGGCGAATTGCGCAAGAATGGGGTCAAAGTGCCGCTACAGGGCCAGCCGTTTCAAGTTTTTGCCACCCTAATGGAGCACTCGGGGGGGTTGGTCACTCGGGATGAGCTGCGCCAGAAGGTCTGGCCCGAAGACACTTTTGTCGATTTTGACCACGCGCTGAATACAGCTATTACCAAGATCCGGATAGCATTAGGAGACGATGCCGATAATCCGAGATTTGTGGAGACTCTCCCTCGCCGTGGCTATCGTTTCATCGGTCGAGTGAGCAAGCCCAGTCCAGGCGAACTACCAGCGACTGCTTCGAAAGGGCGGGACAAGGAAATAACAGGCGTGTGGAGGTGGATAGGAGTTGGAGCTGGGTTCCTGGCCCTGTTCTCCGGGATTGGAATCGTGCGGTTTTCACGAAACCGTTCGGAAGCTCGGAGGCCTCCGATGGAACTGGCGCCGCTGGCTGGTCTGTCCGGTTTTGAGAGTTTTCCAGCTTTTTCTCCCGACGGCAATCAAGTCGCCTTTGCTTTCCGTGGCAACGGGAATTCTGGAATTTACACGAACATGGCCGGGGGCGAGAAGCCGCTGCGACTAACCAGCAATTTGACTGACTGTTGTCCGAAGTGGTCACCGGATGGCCGACAGATTGCTTTTTCTCGCCACTCTCACGAGAGAATTGAGATCTATGTAATCCCCGCTTTTGGCGGTACTGAACATCGGTTATGGTCAGGTACGGCTGCACTTCCTCCGGCGTGGACCAGTGGTCGGTCCATCGATTGGTCGCCCGATGGCAAAACTGTGGCCTTTTCGGCCCTCGAGGCGGATAAAACCCACGCTTGGCTCACGTTGCTTTCGCTGGTCGATTCCACTACACGACGTCTTACGTCGCCGTCAAATCAGAACCTCGATTACGGTCCTGCTTTCTCACCAGACGGCTCGGCGGTAGCTTTCGTCCGAGGCATTGCTTCCGGCGTGGTAGAGGATCTCTATATTGTGCCCACCGCAGGCGGCGAACCTAAGCGGCTGACCTTCGACAACGCATGGCTAAACGGGCCTCCCACTTGGACTTCGGACGGTCGCGATATCGTGTTCTCATCCAAGCGTAGCGGTCTCGCGACTCTGTGGCGCATACCCGCTTCTGGCGGAACCCCGCGACGGGTTCCAGGAGTCGGTGTGATCGCGACATTCCCCTCCATTTCTTCAAAAGGTAATCAGCTCGTTTATCAGCAGATGGCCTTTAGGACAGACATCTGGCAGTTGAGTCTAAGAGATGAAAAAGTTCGTAAAGGTCCACCTGCGGTTGTCATATCAGATAAAGGGATGCAAACGGGGCGGGCGCAGTTTTCTCCCGACGGCAAGAGGATTTCGTTCGAATCGGATCGCTTGGGGTATTCGGAGATTTGGGCTTGCGACATTGACGGCTCCAATTGTGGGCAATTGACTTCATTGCGGGGTATCGCGGGAGCTGCACGTTGGTCGCCGGACGGCCAGTACATTGCCTTCGAGTATCGTCCCAGAGAACACAGCGAAGTGTATCTTTTCGAGGTGGCTACTGGAGTGGCGCGGTTGCTGACCACTTTACCAGGAGCAGATAACGGAGGCCCCAATTGGTCGCGAGATGGAAAATGGATTTATTTCTACTCCGACCGAAGTGGCGGACCGTTTCAATTATGGAAGATACAAGTCAACGGAGGGCCCCCCGTCCAAGTAACCAAGAACGGCGGCGTCTTTGCCGCAGAATCTCCCGATGGCCGCGCTCTTTACTATTCGAAGTTTGAATCTCCAGGCATATGGAAGATGCCACTAAACGGCAGAGAGGAAATCCACATTATGGATCAACCTGCAGGGGAGGACTGGTGGAACTGGGCTCTTGTTCAGAACGGGATTTACTTCCTCGATTCGATTAGACGTACCGTCCCCTGGGATGCAAACCCCCAGCCTGCAACTATTAAGTTCTTTGACTTTGCAACGGGCAAAGTGACTTCCATCTGCACCGCGGACAAGCCATATGGTTTTGGATTGGCCGTATCTCCAGACGGCAGCTCAATTCTCTACGCACAAAGGGAGGTGGCGGAATCTAGCATCATGCTTGTGAAGAACTTTCGCTAGAGCCCGCTGACTTTGTTCTAAAATCTTGACCGCGGCGTGCAGCCTGGCTGGTGCCCTGCCCTCGGTTTTTGAGGGCGGGGCTTTTGACTTGCTTTTCCTTTGCTCGTCCCGCGCCGATTACCAGGATTGCAGCCTGCGAAACTGGCGTCGGCCAGCGCACATCACGAGATGCAGTTTTCTTTTGCTCGCTCGCGGTCCGCGAAGCGCTCCCCTCATGCTCTGATCACCGAAACTTCCAACTCGATTTTCAGATTGTCGCCAACCAGGAATCCTCCGGTTTCAAGCGCCGCGTTCCACGTGAGACCGAAATCGCTCCGCTTGATTCTTGTGGTTGCCGAGGCGCCTATCCTGGCATTCCCCCAGGGGTCTTTCGTCTCCGCCGACGGGACTTCTACCTTCAGAACCACCTCCCGGGTCACCCCGTGGATCGTCAGGTCACCCTGCAAGTTCAGTTCACCGTCGCCATCCAAAGTGACTGTGCTGCTCTTAAAGGTGATCGCGGGGTATTTCTCGACATCGAGAAAATCCGCGCTCTTCAGGTGCTTGTCGCGGTCGGCTTCTAGGGTGTTGATCGTATTTGCGTCGATCACCACATCGACGCTTGAGGTCGTGGGATTCTCCGGATCGTACACCACCGCGCCTTGTACGCCGCTGAATCCACCTCGAACATTCGTGATCATCATGTGGCGCACAACGAATTGTGCAGTGGAGTGCGCTGGGTCGATTTTGTAAGTCGTTTTCATGGAATTCCTTTTCTCTCCCTTCTGGGGATGAAGTAATATCTTGACATCAAGATAGATGTATTGCCTGGTGCAGAAGATACATGCTGCCGGTTTGGGATATGCTATAGCCAAATAACTCGATGTCGAGTATTATGAAGTGGCTCGCTCCGGAGAGGGACTATGCGGCTGGCTGCACGAATTCCGAAACCAAGTGGCGAAGCAGCGACTCGCGTCTGGTGGGTGCTGCGGAAGGCTGCTCACGCGATCGAGCAGAATGCCGTTCGAAGCGTCTCTGCGTTGGGCCTCGGGCTTTCGGAGTTCGCGGTATTGGAAGTGCTCCTCCACAAGGGCCCGCAGCCGGTGAATGTCATCGGGGGAAAAGTTCTACTCACGAGCGGTTCCATCACGGCAGCCGTCGATCGGCTGGAATCAAAAAAGCTGGTCCGGAGGACCGCCGACTCGCGGGACCTCCGCGCGCGCATCGTTCAACTCAGCACGACAGGTCGGCGTCTAATTGAGCGTGCCTTCCAGCAACACGCCATTGACATGGAAGAGACCATGGCCGTATTGAGGTCTACTGAACGAACTGAGCTCATCCGTTTGCTCAAAAAGGTCGGCATGTGGGCAGCTGCCCGCCTCGAAGGCAATGGTGGCAAGAACAAAAGCTAGCTCGTCCCCCTCAGTTGACAATTAGCGTCAGCGTGGTGGTGTGGGTGGTGTTACCAGATGTCCCTGTTACGGTCACGGAGTAGGTGCCAGCAGGTGTGCCGGGAGGAGGCGGAGGAGGCGAGTAGCTGCTGCCTCCGCCGCAGCCGATCGTTTGCAAAATCAAAAGAACGAGGCCAGCCAGTGAGAGGGCCCCAGCAAAGCGCTGGCGGCGTGTCCGCGCAAAGCGCAAGAGAAGAACACTCAACAAGATCGCAAGCAGGGACACCGGCAGAAATTGCGGCTGGGAGATGAAACGCAATCGGGGCCACCCGGGGGGCACAAACCCACGAGCCATGGTGGTCACCATAACTGAAGCTGTGCCACTGCCGTTGGGGAATGAGGTCGGATTGACGGAACAAGTCGTCGCGGTCGCAGCGACAGGTAGCGAGCATGACAAATTGACCTGGGCCGAAAAGCCGTTTTGAGCAGCCACGGAAATCACGTTAGTAAATGTGGCAGTTTGGCCGGCGTTGACGGTTTGCGTGGTTGTTCCGGAAGATCTGAGAGTGAAATCAGGGGGAAGAACAACAGTCTCGATGAAAGTTCCGGTAGAGGTCGCGTAGTCTTGAGTGCCGCTGTAAGTTGCCTGTATTTGAATGGTTTCTGGTGTGGGAAAGCTGGTGGTCACCTGCGCCTGGTTATTTGAGATAAGCTGCCCCGTTCCTAACGGGGTGCCGTTGGCCGTGAACTGCACGTACGCGTACTGTGACAAGGGCGCAACGCCCATTTGCGCGGGAGTGATTTGGGCGGTGAAGGTCACTAACTTGCCCTGCACCACACTGGGACTCGAAGAAGTCACGGACGTGGTGGTCGGCACGGGATTCACCGTTACCGTAACGCTTCCCGAAGAGGCCGCGTAGTTGGAGTCTCCGCTGTAAGCTCCGCTTATTGAATACCCAGGAGCACCCAGAGGAGGGGTTGCGTATTGCGCCTGACCGTTGGTTACCGGGACGGTCGCGATCGGAACACTAGACTGGCTAAAGGTCACGGTACCCGTGGGAGGAGTACTGGCGGTCTGACTGGGCACGATTTGGGCTGTCACGATGAGAGTTTGCCCATCCACAATGGGGGAAGCGGAAGGCGTGAGTGTTGTTTGAGTGGGATACACGGCCTGGATGTTGACGGGAGCCAAGGTAGACGGCGCATAGTTTGTGTCGCCGGAATACTTCACTGTGAGGACACGTGGTCCCGGAGTCCCGGAAAAAGCGACCGTAGTTTCGCAGTCAAGGGTCTCCCATACATAAGGCGAATTCGGTCCAGGGTATATAACGCCAGTCAATGTATACTCGGAGATTACTAACTGTGTGCTTCCATCGAAAATGGCACAGGTTCCGCTCATCGGAACCGCGAATACGCCAAAGTCATTAGTGCGAGCTCCGACTGAGAAAACTAGAGGTACGCCAATGGGCATGGGGTACAAGTTGTGCGTGTAGGTAAGGGTCGGCGCAGGAATGACGGTGACGTTATCCGTCCCGGAACTCGCCAAATAGCTGTTGTCGCCGCTGTAATTTCCTGTGAAGGTGTGTGGCCCGCCAGTGAGCTGAACGGCTTGGTTCTCTGCATAGCCTTCGCTGTTCAAGGGAACCGGCCCAGTCCCCAAAGATCCACCATCCAACACGAAAGACACTGTTCCCCCCGGACAGGCGTACGACAATGCTGCGCTTGTGGAGTTGAAGCAAGTTGAGCCAGACGCCTTAGTCATGTCGGCTCGCAGCACATAGACCGACCCGTAAGGGATCGACGTTGCGTTTGGATTGCTCACCTGTCCGGTAGAAAGATCGAGCACGGCAACGTGAACATTTGTCGCACTGGGTTCGGGATTTACTGTGACTGTGGCCGCGTTGGAATCGCTGCCCGCATAGTTTGAATCTCCCGCGTAGTGAGCTTGCACGCTGTAGGATGATCCCCCGGGCAGCATGTTCGTCGTACCCGAAGCACTCCCGTTGCTAAGGGTAAGAGTGTCGAAACCGAAACTGCTGTTTCCCTGTGTAGCCGTAAGAGACGCAAGACCGGTTGGTTGCGGAGAAGTTGGAGACACCGAGACCGCAACGCTGACCGGAGTTCCGTGCGTAATGTTGACGGCGTTCCCGCCATTCAAGGTGAGCGTTGTGGTAGACGAAGCGCCGTTCGCCAGATTCCAGTTGTTGACCAAATTGTTTGCGTTCACAGAGCCCAAGCCGGTAGCTAAATCGTAGCCGGCCGCCGCCTGGTAGCCCGAGAGAATGCCCATTTGGTCGCCAGCGTTTGCCGTCGTGCAGTTCGGGCTTCCACTGATGCATGGCGTCGCAATTGTTCCTGAGGTGACATCGTTGAAAACGCAAGTGGTAGCTGGCCCGGTGCTCGAATTGCAGTTCAACGAAGACTGTTTTGCCTCCAAGCTATAAAAGACATCATTCGCATTGCCTTGTCGCGAGCCCGTTTTTTGATTCACAAGGGCAAGTAATCCGGCAAAGGCTGGCGAAGATGCGGATGTGCCGCCGACGCCAACGAAGTTGGAAGTGCTACAAGTATTCCCATTAACGAGGTCTGCTTCGCACATCATGTAGAAGCTGTTTTCGAAGCCGTTGCTCGCAAAGAGCGAGACATCCGGCAGGTCGCGCCTCCCGTCGTTGGGAACGCCTGAAGCCACCTGCCAAAGCGGTTTGGAATAGCCTCCGCTGCAGCTCGATACCGTTGTACCCGTGGGGGCGGTGCAATTGCTCTTTCCCCCACTGCCGCCAAGCGCCACGGCAAATTGCGAAATATTGGGATTGTTGCAATTGGTTTCGGCATTGGTGCTGAGGGGGAAATGCGGATCTTCTAGGAGGGCGTTCGTACAGGAATCGTTCCACGTGGTTTCAGGAATATAGCCCTTTGCGGATGCTAGCGTTGTGGAAGTATTCGTCGCATTCCAATACGTCGTCGAGGTGAAATAATCGTTGAAATCGGTTCCACCGACGGAGACATTGTAGGGCGTTGAGCTAATGCCGTTGACCTGCAAGCCATACTTAGCAGGTTGGGGCGGAAGAAGCCCCTGCTCCAGCTCGAAATCGCAGCCAGCAGAGCCGTTGTCGCCCGAAGAGACGAATGCCGTAATGCCTTGCGCTGCTGCCTGTTGCCACAGATTGTTATAAAACTGATTGCCTGCTGTTCCGAGATTGAGCTCGCATTGGCCATAGCTCTCGCTCATCACCGGCGCAAGGTTGTGGTCCACGATGTAGAGAGCGGATAGGTCAACGCCATCGCTTGTCTCAGTGGATTCAGAAACCACGAGCTTGATCGAAACTCCCTTAGCCACTGCGCCTGACCATTCCACATCCAGGTCGGCCTCGGTTTCGTCGCCAGGCACCAGGCCAGGGTCAACACCATCGAGAATAATTTGCGGCGGATTTGGAGGAAGGCTAAAGAGATTTCGAAAATCGCTGATGTCTTGCAGGTTTACGTTTGTGCGGGCCACAATCGCGATCGTTTGTCCGGTGCCGTCGATGGGTGAAGCTGCGTTCCAAAGTGGGAGGACGTTATAGATCGTCGCAAAATCGTAAGGGCCGAGTGGATGGCACGTAGCCGGACTGCCGGTAATGCCATCGAAACAGCTGTTGGTAAAATCAGGCCTCGCTGACGTAAAGGCCCCGTGCTTCGTCGAGAAGGAGTGTGCCACATGGTACATCGGCCTTTTGCGAAAATTGTGCAGACTGACAATCCCCGCGATGACGGGCTTGAGAGCCGCCGGAATCAGCGGGGCGCTCGCGTTTGCGATATGCTCTTCGCCCTTGACCAAATAGCGGTGAATCTCGGTGTGAAATGCATTGCGCACGCTCCCAACGTTGCCGGAGAACTCGATCACTGTACGGCCGGGACCAACCTTAATGTCAGTGAATCCCTGCGTCGTTAGCCACTGCGTTAGCGTCTGAACATCCGACTCCGCGGGGCCAAATTGCCTGCCGAATTGCTCGGGAGTGAGCCAAGCGTGGTAGTTCGGTGAGGACTGATCTTGTTGTTCGCTAAGCAGACTTCGCAATGCTGTTTCTTGTTCGGGGTTCCGCCGCAAGAGAAGGAGCATTCGCCTGAGCGGCTGGGCGTCGGCTATAGGACCTTGGTCGAACTCCGGGCGGGCAAGTGGATGAACGTTTCCCGGCAACGACACAAGATTCTTTTCATCCACAGCCTGAGTAATACGCCCGCCGACGCTCGTCATTTGGGCTACGGCGTGCCAGGGGTAAATCAAAATGGAAAAAAGCAGCAAGATACAATGACGTAAGCTTGATTTTGGGATGCGCATAATCTGCCCGCGCAGAAGAATTGGATCGAGCGCTTGTACAACACTTCCGGCCAGACGGCGGAAACCGCGGCGAGAACGATGTACCTTCAACGGGATTTCTGGGGCACCGGGGCACACAGCCCGACGGCCTGGCCATTCACCACTAGGCGGGAGCATAACACTTTTGTTTTTAGCACTGAAGGTAATTATCTGGGAGGAGCCGCGGATCTGGCCGAGGGGGGCTGCGACTAAGAATGATCGGATCAGGCCGTGGTAGATCGCGTCCCGGCAGGAGGGGGATGCGATTGTGACTGATCAATTAGGCGGCATTTTCGCGCTCGCGTGCCACAGCTGGACTAGTCGTCAGAACTTTTATCGCATCGCTCGTGTGTCCAGATATGAGCTCGTTGGCTGCGTTGCTCCGTTTATGGCAAACTGGCTGTTTACACGGCATGGTTTTTGCGCTGCGTGAAGGCCGTTCGTTCGAAAGCAGCTGGCCCGCCGGACTAATCACGCGGGCGATTCGCATCCTGCCCGCAATCGAGAAAACTGGTAAGCGAATAAAATGGACCCGAAGTTCATTCGAAATTTCTGCATCATCGCGCACATCGACCACGGCAAATCCACGCTCGCCGACCGCCTGCTCGAAATGACCGGCGCACTTTCCCAACGCGAAATGCACGAGCAAGTCCTCGATTCCATGGATCTCGAGCGCGAGCGCGGCATCACCATCAAAGCGAAAAGCATCCGCCTCCACTACAATTCGAAAGACGGAAATACTTACCGGCTGAATTTGATTGATACGCCGGGCCACGTGGATTTTTCGTATGAAGTTTCGCGCGCCCTTTCCGCGTGCGAGGGCGCGCTCCTCGTTGTTGACGCGTCGCAGGGCGTCGAAGCGCAGACTGTCGCAAATGCTTTTCTCGCTGCGGGGCACAACCTCACGATTCTTCCCGTGATCAACAAAATTGATTTGCCCGCCGCGCAGCCGGATTTCGCAAAAGAACAAATCGAATCCGTGCTCGCAATTCCGGCCGAAGACGCGCTGCTGATCAGCGCCAAGAGCGGCCTCGGAGTCGAGGAAGTTCTCGAAGCCATTGTTGCGCGCGTGCCGCCGCCCAAGGGCAGCGCGGAAAATCCGCTGCAGGCGCTGATTTTCGATTCGTGGTTCGACATTTACCGCGGCGCCGTTGTTCTGGTGCGCGTGATGGAAGGCCGCATCGCGAATCACATGAAAATTCGCCTCGTGTACAGCAACGAAGTTTACGAAGTCGAGCAACTTGGCACGCTCACGCCGAAGCCCGTTGCGCTCGAGGAACTCGAAGCCGGCGACGTTGGTTTTGTCGTCGCCAACATCAAGCGCGTTGCCGACGCGCGCATGGGCGACACGGTCACGGATGCGAGCCGCCACGCTCCTGCGCTGCCGGGATTCGAAGCCATCAAGCCGATGGTTTTCGCGGGCCTGTTTCCTGTGCTTGCCGACGATTACGAGCCGTTGCGCGACGCGCTCGGAAAATTGCAATTGAACGACGCGGCGTTTTTCTACGAGCCGGAGAATTCCGTGGCGCTCGGTTTCGGTTTTCGCTGCGGCTTCCTGGGCCTACTGCACATGGAAATCGTGCAAGAGCGGCTGGAGCGCGAGTTCGGCCTCAATCTAATTACCACCGCGCCAAGCGTGCGTTACCGCATCACGCGAGTGACGGGCGAAGTCATCGAAGTCGACAGCCCGGCAAAATTTCCAAATCCCAGCGACATTGAGAAAATCGAAGAGCCGATCATCAAAGCGATGATCATCACCAACGACGATTCCATCGGCGGAATCCTGCAGCTCTGCCAGGAAAAGCGCGGCACGCAGAAAAAGTTCGAGTACTTGTCGCCTACGCGCGTGATGCTCACCTATGAACTGCCGCTGAACGAAATCGTTCTCGATTTTTACGATCGCCTGAAGTCCACTTCACGCGGCTACGCTTCGCTTGATTACCACCTTGCGGGCTACAGCGAATCCGATCTCATCAAGCTGGATGTGCTGGTCGCGGGCGAACCAGTCGATGCGCTGGCGCTGATCATCCATCGCGACTTTGCGACGGAACGCGGGCGCGACCTGGTGACGCGCTTGCGAAAACTGATTCCGCGGCAAATGTTTGAAGTGCCGATCCAGGCCGCGATTGGCAGCCGCGTGATCGCACGCGAAACCGTCGCGGCCATCCGCAAGAACGTTCTTGCAAAGTGCTACGGCGGAGACATCTCGCGCAAACGCAAGCTCCTCGAAAAACAAAAAGAAGGCAAGCGCCGCATGAAGCGCGTCGGCCAAGTGGACATTCCGCAAGAAGCGTTCCTCGCCGTCCTGAAGGTGGCTTCCTCTGACGACGAATAGCGTGTGGTTTTCAAGCGTTAGTTCTCAATTCTAAGTTATTCCTCCTTCTTTACTACTTCCGTAGATAGTTTGCCGCGGTGGAGTTGGATGGCCACGGAGTCGCCGAGGGCGACTTGGTCGGCGTTGCGGAGGAGGTTGCCGGCGGCGTCGGTGGCGATGGCGTAGCCGCGTTCTAAAACTTTTAGGGGGCTGCGCTCCTGGAGCTGCAAGCTTAATTTTTCGAGGCGGTCGCGTTTCTTGCGCAGCAGGCGCTCGGCGCGCAGACCGAGTTCGGCGCTGCGTTTTTCGAGGCGCAGGCGGAAGGCGGCGATCTTTACGCGAAAATCGAACGAAGCAATGCGCAAGTGGGCGGCGTTAAAACGTTTGCGTGCTTGTTCGAGGCGTGCGCGGAGGCCTAGGGCGAGGCGCGACGTCATTTCGTCGGCGCGCTGGCGCTGCTGGCGGAGAAGATCGAGCGGACGGCGGAATCCGGGGCGCGCGGAAAGCTCATGGACGCGGCGGGAAGATTCCGACAAGCGATAGCGGATCTGCACGGCCAGCGTTTCGATCAAGTCGGCGATGTGCTTATCGAATTCGCGGCGCGTCTGGACGACGAGTTCGGCGGCGGCGGAAGGCGTGGAGGCGCGAACATCGGCGACAAAATCAGCGATGGTGAAATCGGTTTCGTGGCCGACGCCGGAGATGACAGGAATTTCCGATGCGAAGATCGCGCGCGCGACGATTTCTTCATTGAAGGACCACAAATCTTCCATAGAGCCGCCGCCGCGCGTGAGGATGAGCACGTCGACGAGTTTCCCTCTATTAAAAAACTTGAGCGCTTTGACGATTTCCCCGGCGGAGCCTTCGCCCTGTACGCGCACGGGATAGACGGTCAGGTGGACATTGGGAAAGCGGCGCGTGAGGATGCGCACAACGTCGCGGACGGCCGCACCCTTTGGCGAAGTAATGATGCCGATGCGGCTGGGAAGAAGCGGCAACGGCTTTTTGCGCGCGGCGTCGAAGAGGCCTTCGGCTTCGAGACGCTTCTTCAATTGCTCGAAGGCGAGCTGCAACGCGCCCTGCCCCACCAAGTCGATCTTCTCGACGTAAATCTGATATTCGCCACGCTGCTCGTAAACGCTGATGCTACCGCGCACGGTGACTTGCAGGCCGTCTTCGGGGCGGAACTTGATGCCGCGCTGCTGCTGCTTGAAGTAAACGCAGCGGACCTGAGCTCGGTCGTCTTTGAGGGTGAAATAAATGTGGCCGGACTGGGCTTCGCGGCAGTTGGAAATTTCGCCCTGAACCGAGATATCGGTAAAGTTTTTGGCGAGGAGGTCGCGGATTTTACCCGTTAGCTCGCTGACCGTCCAGGTCTTGCGGTCGGGCATGAGGTTAAAGGTGAGTTGCTGAGTCATAAGCAGTGTCCCGTGTTCCGTGATCCGTGAAAAGCCGCATCCCTCGCGGCAAAGCCTACCACGGGTTGCAGGGTTCATGAGGATTAGGATTCGGGAACCAATTGCTCGGTGGGATCAATCTTCAGCCACATCAACGCGCTTAGAACCAGCATGAAGACCATGGGGATGAGCGGAGCGTTGTAGCTGCCGGTCAACTTCACCAGATATCCGAAAACGAGAGAGGACACGAATGCACCGGCTTGAGCGGCGGTGTTCATGGCGCCGGCAACGGCACCTGCGTAACGCGGGGCGATATCAATGCAGACCACGAAAGCGGTGGGCTGAATAATTGTGACCCCAAGATAGGTGAGCGAAAGAAAGACCAGCGTCCAGAATTGATTAGCGGTCAGAATAGCGGCCACCAAAGCGAGTGCGCCGCTCCCAGCCCCAGTGATCCCGATGGTCCTGCGCCCCCACTTCAGCCCTAGCCTTGCGACCAGAGCGTCACTCGCAAATCCTCCGACAGCATTCCCAAAAGCGCCGAGGAGAAAAGGTAATGTGGATAACAGCAACTGTTTTTCGCTAAAGCCGCGGGCCTTGACAAGAAACGTCTGGAACCAGGACAAAAAGAAATACCCGGCGTAGTAATAACCAAAGGCCATGAGCATGTGGCTCCAGAGGTTCATGCTGCGCAAGGCTATACCCCAAGGCAGACTGTGATGCGTCGGAGCGGGAGGGAAGCCGATT
>WNFJ01091437.1_pt1 | contig 13673 bp, 16 predicted proteins | sample 5400461 | NCBI WGS metagenome assembly WNFJ01 (sample SAMN13153349, study PRJNA577476) | soil metagenome | isolation source: 115 cm saprolite on Douglas fir-dominated hillslope | place: USA:California | collected 2013-09-17 | reverse complement strand
GAAATATCAGCGCGGCCACGCCGCTGGTGACGACCGTCAACCTCGGGAAGCGGCCCTTCGCAAGAGTGAGTCCCGCCACCACCGCAGCCAAAATCAGCGGTAGATTGACGAACGTTAAGGCCAGAACCCATAGATCGGCGATCAACGGCTGATTATGCGGTCGCGAAAATATTGCTGCCCACGCGCATACCACCTGGCTCACCCCATAGAGCGCTGCGAGGGCGAACAAAAGAACCGCAACTCGAATTGATTTGGGCATACGACCTCCTTCTTAGGGCCGCAGCTTAGATGCGGAATTTGACACAATGCAAGACAAATTATAGCTCGCTTTGCCTGCTATAACCGATGTCAGTGCATATTGAACCTTGCTTGCGGTCGATTGATTCGACTGTTTATTCCAGCGCCTGCTCTGCGGTTTTTAAATTCGCGTTGAAAATCTTCTGCGGTGAATCCTCTGGATATGAGGTAATCAACAGCCTCCGGGACTAGATGCTCTGCTTCGAGGTCCTCCATCATTTCCGCTGTGTGGCATTCGTCTGTGAAATGGCGGCCAGGCATGCAGCACTCTCCTGGAAAGCAGCAACCTTCTCTCAAGTGATCGTTGTGGGAGAAAGAACGGTAGTCGTCTTCTTTGGGATATCCACAATCATAGTCTCCGTCGAAGTCGTCTATCATAGGAAAAGGAGCGAGCGTGATCGCATCTAAAACAGCCCTTAGAATGGCAATCTCATGCATGCCGCGTACCCAATCGGCATCAGCTCCCCATCTACGTCGATTACTTCGGCACAGTCCTCTGGCCGAACACCATCTCGGTACATGCGATCGGTATCGCCTGCGTCGAAACATCCTGCGCTCCAATAGCTCTGTACCAGGTGTAGCGGGATATTCGTTCTGGCCCATTCTTGAGCAGCTTCGGCTGCGTCGTGGCCCGCCATAAATTCATCGTCTTTTATCAACCCCTGCAACATCTTCGCTCTGGTTTCCAGAGTCACGGCCTCTTTGAGACCGCAGGCATCCACCTGCCAGCATTGATCCATAAAAGCATCGTAGACGCGGGCTTCTTCACGGTTGAAGTAGGGTTTTCCTTGCGCGTCCACATAGTCGTCTCCTTGGGCCTGCTCGTGGACAATGACATCCAGTTCCCAGATCAAGTAATTAACAAACTGCCGGATTTGGTTTATCGTCCTGATGCGCCGAAATTGTGCCAGTCTATTAAACACAGATTCCCCTTTGATGTTGGTCGTCGCTCCTATGCGCTGTTGTAGGCAGCTCGGCTTGTGCAGTTTTAAAGACCTCTTCTAGCCGCTTCACAGCGTCTTGTGTATCGACCTCCACTCTCCCGTTCTTCTTGTTGAGCTGAAAGCGGATATTGCCGTCATTCACCTCTCGGAAGAAGGTTTGGTAGACATCCGTATCTTTGATGTGAGTGAAGCGCTCTGTGAGCTCAGACAGTCCGGGATGAATATGTGCGCCGTAGAAGAGCATGCGAAGAGATTGATTCACACGCTGCATAACCCCTTCCCTTTCGGTCGCCGTGAGCCATTCAGGGAATCGCTCTTCGGCCTCCACCAGCTCGTGTGCACCGACTAGAACAAACCCTTGGTACTTTTCTCTCCATACATTCCCGATGTACTCAGCCTGGCTCGGAGTACCGATCGCATCCGCGTCTAGGAAACTGTACCTGTCTCCTTCAAAGATCACAGCGATCTCGTCGGCTTCCGTCTTAATCAGCATCTCGCCAGCGGCCCACGCTTTATCTGTGACGTCATAGTCGTCGTCCATCTGCTTAAGCCATTTCGCGAACTCCTCTCTATGCATTATCTCGTACTCGTAGTCGATGCCAACCATTTTCGACTGCTGACTCAGTACGGATGCCCAGCCGCGTTCCTCAATACGAAAGCCACCATCACGATCGCGGTATGCGAGCACAGCCCGCAGATCAGAGTCAGCTTTCAGCGCGCTCTGATCGAACAAATGATTCGCGGCATGTTTTGCCGTCGTCATTACACGACCCAACCAGGCTAGTGTATTTGCGCTAGGCTGATCTACTGGATCTCTAAGCGGTCTCGCTGCCAAGTAGACAGAATCACCCACTGTGATTGTTCCCACATCGATGCCATTGAGACTGGCGTATTTTACAAACTGACCTTCATTCTCAGCTTCGGTTCTAGTCTCTTCTGGTTCGAACCCAAGGGCGCCAAAATAATTGTAAAGCAACCGGTCTACGCTCTCTTGATTGTTGATTACTTTCTGGAGGGGAAGGCGCACAAAGATGTCCGCGCTTAAAAGTTCTCTATTAACCCCTCTTCTCCAGGCATCTAGTTTCGCAGTGCACTCGTCTTGATCGCGCGCTCGCACTCGAATACCGGCTACGTCAAAGGTTTGATTCCTACGCATGTGCTACCCTGCTTGACCTCTGCCTTTTCGGCGTTTCACGCTTCGGGGCTTCACTTAGCACATGCTCTTTGTAAGCATTGGTTTCCATCTCCTCGGCCGTCCATTCGATTGTCTGTGCGCCGTCCTTTCCCGCCTGGGCGGTCGCCGCATTTATTTTGCTGAGAACTTCTTCCTCACGCTGCTCTTTTCGCATATCGCGGAGCTGGTCGATGTATTGTTGAAGAGCGTCTCCTTTGAATTCGGCTTCGGCATCGATGGTTCGTGAAAGCCTCGTAATGTTGGCCTTTCCGGCGACGTAGAGTTGTTTGGTGTTTTGGAGCTCCCAACCTACTGTGAGATCTTTAGCCGTTAGCCGTGGAACCCGGCAGTTACCTCTTATCGACAAGCCTCCGCTGACTTCCACCTCGCGATCATCTTCGCTCGCTATATGACCGCACTGCACGTTGCCAGTCATGAGCTGCTTTGAGTCAGTGTTGCCTGAAGTGAATTTGAGTGTGTCAGCACAGTTAATGTTGCCATACACTGTGCATTCGCTCGTCAAAATATCCCGGGCATTGATGTTGCCCTTCCCTTGGATTTCTCCAGCGCGAATGAACTCCTCTACGGTCACATCTCCAACAGTGTGCAGTTCCTTGACATTGAAATAATTAGCCCGGATCGGCCCGGTGCTTTCCACGAATCCATGCGGCATATTCACCGATCCGAGATCGACCGGCCGCGTCGTATTCACCCTGATACCTGCGATCTGTTCCTGGTGGTCTTTCAAGTATTTGTCGATGCCGCGCCGGAGCTTGGCATACTCACCATGTCTGCCAGGTACCAAATCGCTCTCTTCGATATTTAAGACGCCATCCTCATCGATCGGAGGCTTGTAACTGACCCCACGCCGCTCAAGCTCCTTCAAAACATCATTGAGACCTACACCCCCCACGATCGTTTCTCCTAGTGCTTGTTTGGTGGCCAGATGGATATTGCGATCGGAATCCGGAAACGGTTGTTTCGTAACCTCTGCTAAGCCAGCAATGCCATACCCGGCCGCCTCTGTTTTTTGTGGTTCCTGCGCTTTTGGCTTGGGAAGAAGCATCTGGGCGATTCGCTCAAAGAGATTAGGACCTCTTCGCTTGCGCCTCACACCTGCTCCTCTTTTACGAGCTACTTGACCTTCACGTTCGCGCCGGAGTTGCTCTTTTTCACGAAGTTCTTCGGCTCGATCCTTCAAATCCCAAATCGGTGTTGCTCTCAACGCCTTCTGGGCCGGCGCGTCGGTTGACTGTCGAGGCAATGCCGAGCCGTTCTGAGACGGAGTCGCTGTTTGTTGAGGCCGATGCTGGTAATTCTGTTCTCGATTAGGTTGCGGAGCGGCACGCTGCAATCCTCGGATGTAAGCGATATCCGCAAGCTCCTTCAGTTGATGGGTTGTTAACGAGCGGACCGCGTGTTTCTTCAGTTTCATGACCGTCCTTGTGATTTTGTCTGCCTTTCCACTTGTTGATTCTGTTGCTGGGCAATTTGATAAACCTCGCCGACGTGTGAACGCGCCGGCGCCGCGGCCAATGTGTTTCCAGTCACCCGCTGCGCTGCGATTTCTGCAACGACTGTGATGGAGCCTTTCACATCAAGCTCCCACCCTACCCTCAGATCACCCAAGGTCCGGACCGCCGTCCGTCGTTCTATGTGGCGCTGAAACTGTCCTAAGGAATAGGACCCCTGCTGATCCCGATGAAAATCGGCGAGATCCACAAGTTGCCAGTCTTGGAGACGGCTTAAAGCCTCCCCTATTGCGAAGCTCCGATTCACCTTAACGCCGGAGATTAAACGCTCACGCAAAGTGAGCGCAAGACAATTTTATATCAGACAAATACTGCTATAAAAGCACACCCTGACTTTGACGCTCCTGCTGCTGAAGCTCCAGTCCTCTGACACGAATTTCTTTGAGAGTGAACTCGATTTCGATAAACCGCGGCTTGTGGGCTAGATGCGCTTTAATGGCTCCGGTCGGAATCTCGTCCATGAGGGGCAATCCTCTGTTGATTGCGCTGACATTGGCCTGCCAGTCGTGATCGGTTTGCGGATTGCATCCAACCGGGAAAAGCTTAGCATTGCTGCGCGCTAGATCGACGCCCTTCATGTAGATGTAGCGGTCCGGATAAGATACAAGCACAAGGCTTGCCATCCCAGGATGGTACCGCATAGCGTAATCGCTGCGCTCGACGAACACAGCCACTTCTTCGGCGTCGAAGAGCACTTTTCCAACTGGTTCGGTTTGCTCGGACGATTCCTGCATTCAGCCATAATGGTACATCAATAGCCTCTTTAAGGCACCTTGATTCGTTTCGTGACTCAATAGCCGATCGACCGGTTTTGGTGGTCGTCCTCGTTCTGGATGTTTTGAGGGTCGAGTCCAGCGTACTTCATGATACTGGCTGTCACCTCAGGATGGCTCGGCCAATTCGCTTCGCTGGCTTTTTTGAACCGCTGGACAAGTTCGTCGGCGCTACCCAGAAAACGATCCTCCTGTTGAGCCTTGAGAGCCTCTGCCGCTGTTGTCGGGGCAACTGCATGCAATTCTTGCCACGGATTGTCCTCTTCATTGAGATCCATGCCATCCCGTTCCACGAATCGGAACACGAGATCTTCCAGCTCCACGTCCTTGCCGACGAAGTATACCCCGTCGCTCAGGTGCGGCTTGATGTCGTCATAGCTCAGATTGCCTTCCACGATGTAAGTCTCAAACTGTTTGTAGTTTCCGGAATCCCGATAAAGGACATCCACCGCGGTATATTGTTTCTCTTCGGCTGCGGTTTGCGGTTGGTCCTGCACCGCAGGGGGCTCTTCTCTGAAGACATTCGCGCCAGAAAGCGCTTCCGGTCGGCTTTGTCTTTGCACCAAAGCCTGTGGGTTGCCCACAATTAGCGCCACAGCTTTTTGTGCCTGGATGCCCGCTCTTAACAGGAGGCGTGGATCACTGTTTAGAGTTTTGACCCAGCCGTCGATAGTATCATCGTCGACCTTTTGTGGAGGCCGGATGCCCAGTTTCCCACAAAGCAGTCCCGCTCCCAGCTCCGTTATCAATTCCTCTCGCCGGTCATTGAATGAATCCCAAAAAGTTGGGCGGTTCAGCAAATCCGGACACCCTGTCGCGGACACTGCCGCCTTGAACAGCCCGAAAGAAAATACTTCATCACTTTCACATCTTGACCGTGGTGGCGTCACCACCACGTTTGAACGAGAATCGTAGAATGCCTCAGCCGCTTCATCGGAAATCGAGATGCCAGGCAGCTGAGGCGACTGTTTGAGCAGCTCCAACACTGTCTGTGCAACGTCTCTGTTTTTGCCTTCCTCGAGACGCTCTGCGGCTTTGTGCGCCGGAAGGCCAGAGACCTCAAGATTCTTGCATTGGGCGATGTTGTAAAGCGTGCCTCTACCTCCTGGTCGACAAGCTCACCTGTCTCCGCATCTTCAACCTGGACTGCTTCCTTTATCGGAAAATCTTTGTAGAAGACGAACATCGTTCCATTTCGCCTCTGTTCTGGAAGGATCTCGCCCCCCAGCTTATGGATCTGATTCCAAGTTAGCCAGTAAGGCTGCCGAAAATCATTTTCTATGCTGGCTAGCGTCAGTTGGAAAGTATTGAGTCCCTGATACTGGTGACCCGATATCCCGTTCTGAAGAGGCACCTTGCCGACCCACGGGCGTCGCCATGGGATCAGGCCTCGTTTGATTCGTTCAACGAATCGGTCACTGAGGAACTTGTTTATGTAGAACTTTCGCGGGGTCTGTTCCTCGCTCATGGGGCGGAGAGTAAACTTTCTCGCTTTATTATTTCAATAAAATCCTGCTATAATTTTTGAGAAATGGACATACCAATCTCACCCGAGCTGCTTTCGCGGCTGAACACGCTGGCTGATTTCCTTGGTGCCAATATACTTTGGCAGGAAGAGGTCATTTCGGACGTTGTGCGCTGCCTGCAGCGCTCTTTTTACGGGCTGCACTTGCCCGGCGGGCCAACTTCAATGCTGTTTATGGGACCTACAGGCACTGGCAAAACTGAGCTTTGCAATCTCTTCACCGAACACCTTTTTTGGTCCGGAGAAGCTCCTGCGTCTCGATATGAGTGAGTTTACGACCAAGGATTCAATCAACATACCGCGGGGAGAGCACACGGCGAATTGTGGTTTGCTGGGCCGTGATACGTCACGTTCGGAGCGCCAATAAATGCGTTTTTAACCTATGAAAACTTGGATGCTCGCTTTATTTTTTGTGGCGCTTAAGACTGGTGCTTACGCACAGTCGATTGACGACGCTCAGAACAATGCATTTCGGGACGCCAGCCAGCTTGCTTCACTTTTGTCGGCAGGCGACGGAATCAGCGCTGCCAGCATGATCCATCCGAATGCGTTAGCCGCCCTCGGAGGATCTCAGCGCGTGGCCACGGTGTTTTCCACCGGCACTCAAGTGGCTAAGGAAAAAGGTATCACGATCGCTGTGTCGATTCCTTCTCCTCCAGAAAAGGTCGAAAAGGTTGGGTCACGACTTTTCGCTATTGTTAAGGTCCGGACGCTGCTTAACAGTAGCAGTGGCAATGGCGATCTGGATAGCTTCTGGTTGGGAGTATCGGAGAACAGTGGGGCGAAATGGTTTTTCGTTATCTTTCCAAATGCGAGTGATGCAGCGAATGATGCCAAAACGCTATTCCCGGAGGGAACTGGAGACTTGGTTTTTCCCACTCCTTCGAACTAGCTTAATTGCCGAATTCTAAAAGCTTATGGACGAGCTGGCCAAATTTTTACTCATCGCGTCGATCCCTCCGCTTGGACTCGGGGCTTACGCCGTGTTGTTTCTGCGCAGAAAGGTTCAGGAAAACCCTATCTCTCGACGCAAGATCCTTGACGGCATGCTGCTGTTGGTGGCTACCGATGCTTCATGTGCTTTGTGGCTGCTGGTCCAAGCCTTTTTCGTTCTCCTGGTCACGAGCTCCAATCACTTGCACGGCTGAATCGACAGGCGTTCGCTTCGCCCGCGCTTCGCGCGTAGCCTCCGCTCGTTTTTGGAGCGTAGTCACTAAGAGCGGTTTCAACTTCCGTTTTCGCCAGCCTTTCGCGCAGTGATAAACGACCGCGGTAAAGGTCGGAAATTTCTTTTCATTCATCAGGTCAGTCGGTCTGAGCTTGAATTCTTCCTCCTTGTGGCGACTGACCGATCTGCCCCCCTTTCCGTACGAATACGACCTTTTCCACACATCCTTTTGACCGATGTAATTGGCAGAAGCTTCTGCTGAAGCCCTTGAAGCTGCCCGGAAGATTACTCGGTTGGAGAGGTTGCCAATGAAAACATCCGCGACTTCTCGTCGCATGGACGGGTAGAAGCCTTCATGCATCTGCGTCGAAGCGATGATCGCCGCTTTTGCCTCACGCAGAATATCCGCATCCTCGCGCCCGGACAGAAAGCGCTGAGCTTCGTCAGCCCAAAGCGCTATTATATTGGAGTTTGCCCGTTGTCGGGCCAGGGCATCGAATCGGCGTTTGGCGTGCTGGAGAAATAGAACAATGAGCAAAGACCCAATGTATCTTCGCTCTATCTGGTACTTTTGAGGCATCGAGATGCAGAAAATCTTCCCTCGGTCGATGTCCGAAAACTCCACGGTGTTGCCTGACGGCTGTCCGAAGACTTCGACCACATCTGGCGTACCGAAGTAGTTCAGATAGTTGCCGATCGTGGACTTTACGCCGCCCAACTGCTCTTCGGGCTGATTCAGAAATTTCGTCTTGAAATGGCTGATGACGGTCTTGGCACGCTCCCCTTTATCCAGCGGTATCTCGCTTTTGCTCAGCCGCTCCTCGATTTTCTGAAGGGCCGCTTGCATCAGATCAGATCCCTGCAAGATGTCGTTGATTTCATGCAAACATGGAAACCGACCCAGCATCCGGGCCAGTTCGATCCCCATTCCAATATTGCTGACAGCTTGATTTGTGAAGAAGGCGTTTCCTTCAACTCCATCACTGGCGTTCCTATAACAGGTGGCAATGGCGTCCGCGTACGTGTTTGCAGGGATTCGATCGTCGCTAAGGGGGTTGAGAATTGTTTTGGGCTTCCAACTATGATCCGCCCATTCTGGTCGTGTTTGAAGTAACTCAAGGTCTTGAGATCGGCCATGATGGTCCGCCATGGCTTGCAAGAACTCCCAGTAGGTGCCCTTGTCGTCGATACATACCCCACCCCACCCATGCTCAAGAATTAGACCATTCTCGTCGCTCCGATGGGGATTGTGTTGAAATACGGAATCCTGGAGATTCGTGATAGCTGCTGTCGTTTTCCCTGTGCCTATCTGGGCCGTAATCAACCAATGGCGACAAAAGTCGTTCTTGTTCCAGCTGTAGCCGCCTAGCTCAGCTACGATTTCTTCCTCTTTCTTTGGGGTGGTCGAAAGCCACACGATTCCCAACCCAATGAGCGAGGTGCCGATCGTGGTGTAGCTTGGGAAATCGCCGAAATGAACGGCTGCGACGCCGGCCAGGACACAGAAAACGATAGTGATCAGGTTGCCGATCGTGAACAACTGCACAATCCGACCAGGAATGTCGCGAAAGAGATTGGCGATCGTATGCGAAAAGCAAATCAGGATGACAACGAGAAAAACGAATCCAAGCAGCCCCCACCCTGCACACCACAGAAGATCCGGATTGAGTTTCATGAAATTATCTGTTTCTGATGGTGACGATAAAACTGCCATAAGGCAAAGGCTGATTTATTCGGCTATCTAAAAAGTCGGGACATTTATCCCTGAGAAAACCCTGCTTTTACAGCGGGCTCGTAGCCGCTCTTGATCGCCAGTTCCTTGAAGAAGGGCAGGTGAGGCGAGATCCTACCATCTCGAAAGACTTTGTTCAGCCCGTCGCGATAGAGTTTTTCCATGTTCGGCTCTGGCAGCTCTCGCAACGCATTTTCTATGAAGGCGTTTTGCTCGGCGTTGGGCAGCGAAGAAAACCATACAACCAGGTCCTTCGCTAAAATTCTATGATTCTCCACTTCCTCTTCCTGGGCTTTCGGCTCTGCATCCTTTTTTACTTCTTCTTTCTTCTTTTGGCGCTCAATCGCCAGAAATGCGCGCGGATATTCCGTCTGAAGAGCCAAACGATGCTTAATGCATCGCCATAAGAGTCCCATCCGCGTTTGCTCTTTATTGCCCTCGTTTTTGTATTCTTTGTATATCGCACTTCCCGCCGATGCCCAGATGGCCATCTGTCCTTCGACCCAGCATAGGTCTGGCTCGGTGAGCGACTCAAGTTCTTGGAGCTGGCCATTGTAAGCGCCAAGCTCGCGGAAGGCTTGCTTGATAGGTGCCAGGCGTTGGGCCCGATCTTCGGCATCGCTTAACGGCATCTCCGTTTGTTGGGGCGTCTGGCGGTCTTCTCGCGCCAGATCTAAGAACCGGCTAAACCGGTTCACAAAGTCATCCTTGGTCACCTCGCAGATATACAAGCCGATATGCATATATACGCTTGCCTCTTGCTACCGATCGCAGCGGCTCATATTTCAATATTCGGATTTGCGTAGCAACAGACATTCTGGCGCATGCGTCCTTGAGCCAGTACCTTTCGAGATCATAGGGTTTTGTTGTCTCGGAAAGTCCCCAGAGGCTTCGCATCTCGTTGATCGTTATTTCGATGGGAGTTACCCTGAGTTTAAGGTTTTTGTTCTTCAGCGCCCACTCAACGCGTCGCCCGAGAAGAAAGTGAAAGAAGTGCTGGTGTGAGAGAAGTAATCCCAGAGAGGCCGTTAGATAATATTGCGTGTAGCCGCCGTAAGCTGATATCTCAGTTCGCGTTGGAATCCGGTGGTACTCGGAGACGCGCGCCGTAATTTCTACCGTTATTGTCCCCTTTTCTTCCGTGTAGATCACCGCGTTGAGCCATGCGAAACTTTCCACCGTTCCGGTTTTGATGTTACGGATGTTAAACCTGTTCTCAGCCAGGCTATTCAAGATGCTTCGGATTTCGTCGTGCGTCTTCGGGTCCGGAAACAGCTTCCGGAAAAAATCGTAGCTGGTATGCCACAGGCGACCATCCCGCTCGATTTCATCTACATGAAGCGACCGGCACATGTAGTCGATGATGCGACGTTGGTCCGCATTCAGTCCCGTATATGCCACGTCTTTTGCCAGGATGTTGGTCCGGATTATTTCCAACTCGTGGGCGTCAACGTTGAGTTTTAGCAGTCGCTCCGCTATCTCGAGCGACATCTTTTCTTCGTTGTTTACAACAACCTCAATACTTTTGAGGGGCTTGCGGGTAATGATTTGGTCCGGTTCTATTGTGGTGCCCAGCGTGCCTACTTCCTTCATTATTCCTCCATTCTCATTGCGTAGACCTTGCGGCCTTTGGATCGAGACTTCACGAACTGCCAGACTCCGTTATGCGTTACGCTAAGCTGGTATTTCTCGTTGAGGATTTTCGCTATCTCCCTGTAAGGCGTCGGTGGGCTCGTCCTCCTTAGAATCGCTATCTCTTTGAGATATGGGATAAGATGAGATCGATAGGCTCCAGCGCGCATGCTCAATCGTGCTACCGGGAAACGCCGCTTAATGTCAAACCTTTTGTACCCACTTTGTCACCAGTTCTGTCACATACGGTCCAAACGTATGGATTGCAGGAGACCTTCCGCTGTATTGTAGGAACCTTCCGCTGTATCGGTAAGAATCTGTAGAAACCTTCCGCTGTATTGTAGGAACCTTCCGCTGTATCGGTAAGGATCTGTAGGAACCTTCCGCTGTAACAGATGCAATACAAAGTCCTTATTTCCAATATATTATAAATATATTACAGAACGTCCTTGTGTTTTAGCACCGCCTGCTCTGTAGGAACCTTCCGCTGCTCTGTAGGAACCTTCCGCTGTATTGTAGGAACCTTCCGCTATAATTGTGGGAGCCTGCCGCCGAGCCAGGCCATTACGCTTAAAAGCATAACACGTTGATGTAGACCAACTTAAATAAACAACGTGCACCAAAAGGCCGCCAAATTGGACACACTCATTTCCAGGAACCTTCCGCTGAGACGTGTAGGAACCTTCCGCTGAGACGTGTAGGAACCTTCCGCTGAGACGTATAGGAACCTTCCTATATAAGTAGCTCTTAATGAGGGCCTTACAACCATCCATAAATCATCGGTCTTTCGGCCTTAATAAATAAGAGAAATAGAAGAGAATAAAGAAAGAAGGAGGAGAATAGAAGGACTCCCCTACTCCTCCCCTTTTTTGTGCAGAAAGCAGCCAGAACTGAAGCATGAGAAAAGCCTTCACCCCCCTACTCTTCGCTCTGTTCCTCGGTATAAGCAGCCAAGATTTGAGCGTCCGAGGGTTTTAGCGTTCGGATCAGCCTTAAGGCTACTCTCAGCAACTGATTCGCGCTTGGAATCGAAAGAGCATTCACCCCTCCAAGACGCGCGCGAAGATCCACGAGGACATCTACGTGCAGAGGATCCAAATATCCGGTCACAATAGCTGCTGCAGCGCCTTTCGAGTGGGACCTGCGGGCAGTTGTCACTCGTGTCTTTTTGGCTTTTTGGCTGCTGGGAGGTTTTCCAGCGTGTTCGACGCTTTGCTCACGGGTCGCCTTCTCGCCAACTTCTGTGGGTGGTTGCTGGCTTTCTTCAGCTAAAGCTGCCTGGACCGATTCAGCGCCGGCGAAATTGAGAGCCTTGATTTTAGCTAAGGCATCGCCACTGTCCATTTTCATAGGATACCAATCACTAGGGTTGAGATTTCATCCCTCGCCTCTCGATCGAGGGCCTTCCATCCGTGGATCAGAGCGTGCTTATAACACTCTCGAAAACCAATTTGGGACTTTAGAACCGGTAGGGCGAACATCGCCTCCGCGTTTTCGTCAGCCTGACGGGACGCGAAAGACGCCTCGCGACTACATCCACATCCTTCTTCCAACTCCTCTCAAGTCTAAAGGAAAGCGTGATGAGCACTTCTTCGCTCTTGCCTCTTGAATGCTTTACTATCTCGCTTATCCAATGTTCTGGAAATGGCTCCCTCATTTCTCTTAGGCCGGAAGAAATGAAGGCCCTCGCCACAGCTCCGGCGCTGGACTTGGATTTACGTCGTTTCGTTAGGTACTCAGCAAGAAACTTTACTTCGTCCTTCATGCTCTCTTCGATTCTGAAGGCGAGTGTAGTCATTGCTTCATCAAAAATCGGCGGTCGCCCGACGGATCAAGAAATGCCATTCCCTCTTAATCTCATTAACAACCTTGAAAACCGATTATCCCAATTCATCGAATGGGGTGACTCCAAAGGAATTAAATTCGAGGGATCTCGTGTCCTTAAATACCTTGAATTGCTCAGGAGCTACCAAGCTGCTCTCGAGCATAATCAGATTGACGATTTGATAAAATCACGAGGTGCAGCATATCTGGATCAAATTCCTCTCGAGATTGCTGAGCTCATCTATCTTTATGAGTCATTGCGCAGTTTCGAAGACCCAATACTCAAAAGCAGATTTCAAAGCATAATCCGAGGGCCAGAACTTCTTCAAGACGATGTAACTGGCGATTCAAGAGATATTCAATTTGAAGTGCAGATTGCTGCACTTCTTTTTCGGGTAAAAATTAACAAGCTGCAGTTCGACGCACAGCACGATCTGATATGTTCTCTTCACCACAACCCCTTAGTTATCGAGTGCAAGCGACCACGCAAAAACAGGACGCTTCGCAACGCATATGCCAAGGCCGCACATCAAATAGAAACGTCGGACTTAATTACCACAAATCCACATTCCAAAGGAATAGTAGCGCTCGATCTCAGCCAGATCGTCGTTCCAGCTCTCACTGGTATCCGATATACTTCGCTGAAGGAAATGGAGACCGCGTTTTTAAAGGAGTTAATGAAAGGATGGTACGGCCTTCAAATAACAATCAGCGATTACTCAGATAGGGTCAGCGCTGTGCACCTATTCTGCCAGGCTCCATGGTACCTCGCAACCGGCGGCTCCAATCCTTCTGTTCCGTCTCAGCACAACCTGGTCGTTATTAACACAAGGGATTATGAAAAAAACCAGAAAATCGCGAACATGTACGCAGAGTTTTTGAAGCGTGCGAGCAACACATCCTTCCTCCGGATCTGTTGCAGATAGGTGCAAGTACCTCCTTCGCATACACTTAACATTCAACGTGCGCGGTTATTGGGATGAATTCGCCGTTGCCATTCGTGTCCCGTGGTGCCAAGGCTTGGGGCATGGCTCGCCGTCACTCACCTCGTCATCCACTCTTTCGTCAACGT
>WNFJ01349472.1_pt1 | contig 13674 bp, 12 predicted proteins | sample 5400461 | NCBI WGS metagenome assembly WNFJ01 (sample SAMN13153349, study PRJNA577476) | soil metagenome | isolation source: 115 cm saprolite on Douglas fir-dominated hillslope | place: USA:California | collected 2013-09-17 | reverse complement strand
TTAGATCAGGAGATTTGCCATCGCGCTGCTCACGGCTAAAGAGATTTTTGATCTCGTCCGCGACGACCTCGTTTTGGTCGAGGAAGAGCTCGCGCGGCAAAGTGATGCCGCCTTTCCGCCCGTCTCTGAAATCACAGCATATTTGCTGGGCGGCGGAGGGAAACGCATGCGTCCCGCGCTCTTGCTTCTTTCCGCAAGCTACGCGGGCCGCAGGGATCGCAGCGCTATCCGCCTCGCGGCCGTCGTCGAACTTTTGCACAGCGCGACGTTGATCCACGACGACGTTATCGACAGCGCCGATACACGCCGCGGCCGCCCGTCCGCTAATTCAAAATGGGGAAATCATCGCAGCGTGCTCACCGGCGACTGGCTGTACATGCAATCTTTTCAGATGGCTCTGGAAGAGCGAAATTTTCACGTTCTGGACATTCTGATCGACCTGACTCGGAAAATGGTCGAAGGCGAACTGATTCAACTCGCAAAAATCGGCCGCATCGACGTGACCGAAGAGGACGCCCTGCGGCTGGCCACCTACAAGACCGCATGCCTTTTCAGCGGCTGCGCGCGGCTCGGCGCAGTACTGGGCGGTCTCGAAGGTAAAGAAGAGCAGGCGCTCGCTGATTACGGGAAATACGCTGGCCTGGCGTTTCAGCTTGTCGATGATTTGCTGGATTTTACAGCCTCAGCGGAGCAACTGGGAAAACCAGTCCTCAGCGACTTGAAAGAAGGCAAGGTCACGCTGCCGCTGATCTACGCGATGGAGAATGGGCACCGCGACGCGCGTGAACTGGTCGCGCGTGTTCTGGAAGAAAAGGAATTTAATTCCGTTCGTCCAGAAACAATCGTTTCGTTGGTTCACGAATCCGGTGCGCTCGACCGCGCCCGCAATCTGGCGCAAGACTACGCCCAGCGCGCCAAGGCGTGTCTCAACGGCCGCCCGGATTCCGAGTATGCTCGGGCTCTCGCCACGCTTCCGGACTTCATTCTCGATCGCGAGAACTAGTCGCGCCAAGCGCCATGCTGCCGCTCAAACTGGTTTACCACGAACGTTACGACCTGAATCTCGGCTCGCACGTTTTTCCATCGCAGAAGTTCCGCCTCATCTATGAAATGCTGCTCCACGAAAGCATCGCAGTGCCGCAGGATTTTCTGCGCCCCGAACCAGCTAGCGATGAAGACATTCTGCGCGTCCACACGGCGGACTGGGTGCGCAAACTAAAGACCGGCACGCTAACTGCCGGCGAAGTGATGCTGCTGGAAGTGCCGTATTCGCCGGAACTCGTCGAAGCCGTCTGGCTTGCTGCCGGCGGAACGATTCTCGCCGCGCAATCAGCGCTTCGCGACGGATTCGGTTCAAATCTCAGCGGAGGATTTCACCATGCGTATCCGGGGCATGGCGAAGGTTTCTGCGCGATTCATGATGTGGCGGTGGCGATTCGAAAACTGCAAAGCGATGGCGCGGTGAAAAAAGCAATCGTCGTAGACACGGACGTGCATCACGGAAATGGCACGGCGGCCATCTTTCGAAACGATCCCACGGTCTTCACAATTTCGATTCATCAGGAAAACAACTATCCAGCGCACAAGCCACCATCGAGCATCGATCTCAACATGGCCGACCGCGCTGATGACGATGAGTATTTGGGCGCGCTGATTCCGGCGGTGCAGCAGGCGCTCGACGAATTCCGTCCCGATATTCTTTTTTACGTTGGCGGCGCCGACCCCTACTGCGAAGACCAGCTTGGAGGACTAGCGCTGACGAAAGAAGGATTGAAGCAACGCGACCGCAAGGTCTTCGAGGAAGCGCGCCACCGCAGAATTCCGGTGGCGACGACACTCGCCGGCGGCTACGCGCGACGGGTAGAAGACACCGTTCGAATCCACGTCAACACGATCCTGGCCGCCAAGGAAGTGGCGGAGAAACATCCTCAAAGCTCAGCGATGCGTGGTTAGCGCCCCGCGCGCTTAGGGCGCGGGATTTCCGGCAGGCGATGAGGCGCTCGGCGGAGCCAAGGCGCGGCGGACGGCGGCTGCAAGTTTTGGCTCAAAGCCATCGGAATCGAAACCCTCCGAACGAAAGGCAATTCTGCCCGCTCGATCGATCACCATCACGGTCGGGAAGGAGTTGACAGTGAAGAACCGGTCGAGGCCATCCGCGAATACAACCGGCGTGCGAGGCTTGTCCGCCTCCAGATAGGGCGCCACTAGAGATTCATCTTCGTCACAGTCAGCGGCCAAAAAATACACATCCGGATTCGCCTGGAAGTCCGCGGCGACGCGAGCGAACAACGGTTCAAGCGCGTGGCAAGGGCCGCACCAGGTGGCCCAGAAATTGACAACGAGAACTTTTCCCTTCGTGTCTCTCAGCGAAAAAGCCGTGCCTTCGGGAGCTTTCCTGAGTGTGAAATCCGCGGGTTCGCGGGCGTCCGCATTTTTCTTTGGCTTGGATGCGATGGAGGCTTGCGAGACCTCATCGTAAGTATGAAGCAAATACTCGCCCAGACCATCATCAGAGCCATGGGCGAGCCGCCAGACATTGCCCAATTTCTGCCGGATCGCGCGACGGCCCGCGGTTTCATTCGTTGCGTCGGCCCAGGCGAAGGCGCGGGCGTACTGCTGGATCGCGCCATTCAAATCTTTTTTCATTTCGGCGATTTCACCGAGCTGTTCCGCGGCCGCCGCGCTGGGCAGAATCTCGTAACTCGCCATGAAATCCTTTTGAGCCGCTACCGTGTCCTTCAATTTCAGTTCGAGTCTTCCGCGCAACGTCAGCACGGACATGCGATCGCGTTTCCTCTCCGCGCCCCACTCTTCTTGGGAAACTCTTGGCGATTTTTCCGCAGAAGAGCTGCGCTCGACAAGTTCCAACACGTGGGTGACATAGTTTGTGGCCCGGCGGAGAGCGGCTTCGTCGCCGTTCTGTTCGAGCAACTGAATCGTCAGGATGGTCATGGAGATGTCGTCAGGGCTGAGAGCGATGATTCGTTCGGCGTAACCGGCGGCGCGCGCGTTGTCCCGCAATTGCATGCTAGCTTCCACAAGGGCACGGTAAATCTGAGGACGCTGCCGCGTATCCGGATATTCCTTTAAGAAGGCCTCCAGATTCCGGACCAGCGCCGCGCGGTCGTTTCCGGCTTTGCTGATGGCTTGCTGCAATTCCTCTCCGGGCGACGGCTGCTTGGCGTAGGAGGCCGGATTGGAGGCGGCGACTTTGGACGAAGGTGGCATGGGGTTCTGACTCTTTTCGTCTTGCGCAGGGGCCTGACCGCACAGTGGAGAAGCCGCCGCGCAAAGAAAAAGAATCGAAATCGCGCGTGCCGAGAAGAGCTGGGGAGCCATACATTTGAATTCTAAGGGTATCGGAAAGAATTGTCGCTAGCTCTTCGATGTTTTGTTCGAGAACGAGAACCTGAATTTGTACGAGGCTATTTCGTGCCGCTCACGCGAATTTCACCGGAAACGGTATGGACGTCCACGCGCCCGCCACCGCTGCCCATGTGGGCCCGGAGAGAATGCCTGCCCTGCTCCTCGATGACGATCGGAACGTCGGTGCGAATCTCACCGGAGACCGCTTCCGCCGAGAGATGGAGATTGGCAGAAGCCGGAACGCCGAGTTGTACGGCACCGGATACCGTTTTCAGTTCCCAGTAGCTGTCCGCGCCTGGGTTTCCCTGAACGGAAACCCGTCCCGAGGCGGCATGCGACTTCACGTCCTTTGCCGCGCCCTGAATCTCGACTTCGCCGCTGGCGTTATCCGCTTCGACGCGCCCCCCCGGATTGGATACGCGAATAACGCCCGAAAGGGCGTTCACACGCACATCACCCCGAGTGTTCGAGACCGTCACACTTCCCGAGGCGGACGATACGCGGACATCATTGCCAACATCGGTGGCCGACACCGACCCGCTGGCGGTTGTGAGTTGGACGTCGCGCTCGATTTTTTCCACACGGATGGACCCCGAAGCGGCCTGCACCTTTACGGGGCCGCGCACCCCGCGAATCGTCTGCGCGCCGGACGCGACGGTGGCGCTGACTTCCGTGTCCCGCGGCACCTGGATCGTGTAAGCGATGCTGACGTTGCGCATGCGAGACATTTCCTTGCCGATGCGAATGGTGTCGCCTCTTTGCTCGATGGGAGGATTCGCGAGGGTATCGTCCAGGCGCTTCTGCGGATTGTCAAAGCCGAATCCGGATGCGCGCACTTCACCGCGCACGTGCACTTTGCCGTCGGCGCTGCCTGCGATGTCCACGTCACCAGAAGCGTTGGTCAGTTCCAGGCGGAGTGGACCGCTAACGGTATACTTTCGATCGAAGGCGCCGCTAACCGAAGGCCCGTTGTTGCAGCCGGCCAGGACAACGACGGCCGAAATTAGCACGAGCGGCAAGCAAAGACTGCGGTGGCGCGCCATTCATCCTCCGTAACGGGGCAGAGACTCGCTCTGAGCTGTCCCACATATAACTACGCATTTGCAGAGAATTATGTTCCCTGCGCAGCCTTGGCGGAACGCTGGCCGACGGGCGAAAGAGTCTCGTTGAGAGAGCCCTGGCGATAACCCTCAAGGTCCAGGGCAACATAAGTGAAGCCTGCCGCTTTCAGCCGGTCCGCCATGGCGGCTGCCATTTCGGGAGCGAGTGCGCGAGGCATTTCTTCGGGGGATATTTCCACGCGTGCAAGCTTGTCGTGGAGGCGCACGCGGAATTGGCGGAAACCAAGCGCGCGCAATGCCGCTTCTCCGCGCTCGATGAGTGCAAGACGCTCTGATGTCACCTCCGTGCCGTAGGGCAAGCGCGAAGCGAGGCAAGCGGAGGCTGGGCGATCCCAGGTGGGCAAGCCGGCACGCCGCGAGAGAAGCCGGATCTCGGTTTTGGTCAGCCGGGCATCGAGAAGGGGGGCAAGAACCTTGTGCTCCGTGGCGGCGCGATGGCCGGGGCGAAAATCGAGCGTGTCATCGGCGTTCACACCGTAGGCGACGGCGGCAAAACCGCGCTCATGGGCTAATTCGTCCAGAGCGGAAAAAAGCTCGTCTTTGCAAAAATAGCAACGGTCGGCCGCATTCGCGCGGTAGGAGGGATTATCCATTTCGTGCGTTTCGATAAATTCGTGGCGCACGCCCAACTTGCCCACAAACTCTTCCACTATGGAGCGATCGTGAGCGGAGTAACTCGGCGAGAGCGCCGTGACGGATAGGGCGCGGACACCTAGCGCTTCGTGGGCTGCCCAAGCCAGATAAGCGGAGTCCGCACCACCGGAGAGCGCGACGATCAGCGAAGGAATTTCGGCGAGGCGAGCGAGCAGAAAATGTTGTTTTTCTTCCGCTGACAGGGCAGCGCCATCTGCAGGGCGAATCTGAATGAGCTCTTTCATCTCAGAGGTGAGTATATCTCAGAGCGCGGCTTGCATCGCAGATTCCGCAGCGGAGGAAGTCACTTGAAATCCAGAAGCACATCAACCGTGTTCTTGCCCGCATCCGTTTGCAGCCAATGCCCGACGTTTTCGTAGTGCACCGGCAACTCACCGAAGACCTGCTCCTGGTGCGTTTGCAGCTTTGCCAGAAGATCCTCGAACTTTGCTTTGTCGAAAATTGCACCGGCGGCAAACGGCCATGCGTTTTGCAGTTTTCGCTCGGCGGCAGGGGAAATTCCCGTGAGAACCATTTTGCCGAAGTGGAATTGCGGCCCCTCTTGAATGCTCACCGAATAGGAAACAGTGTGTGCCTGATCGTCATACGCTGGAAGCGGATCTAGCTTTGCCTCGAGGTAGCCCCGATGAGCGTATTCTTCGCGAGCGCGGTCCCAGGCTGCTTCGATTTGCATGCCATCGGCGATTTCCCCGTTCTTGATCCCAAGCAGGGCGTTCAGGGTGAATTCCGACATGAGTGTGTTTCCCGTCCAATGGATTCCTTTCCAGCGATATACCGCCCCTGGCGCTATCGGCACAAAGACTGGAATTTGCGAGGGCAGCTTCTGATTGGGATCGCCCGTCAGCCGCACCTCCGGCGGACCGAGCTTCGCGCGCAGGAATCCTTGCTGCAGGTAAATGGGCTTTATCGCTTCGGTGAGAAAAAGATCGATGGTCATTCGAGAATAGGGCTTTCCCAGTATCTCGGACAGATGTTGCTGCACGGCTTTGGAGGACAAAATGGAGGGATCGCTCAATTCCAGCTTGGCGATCTGGAGTGCGGCGCCTTCGACCCGGAATTCCTGCACGTTGCCTTCACCATTTGGATTCGGGATCACGGTGTGCTCGAACGACACTTGCACTCCGCGCGTCGAAAGCAAATCCTTCACAGCTTCACCGGCCTGCTCCACCGCGGCCCCGGCTTCGGGCAGCGTTCCGTCATAGAAAGGAAATTTATTACGGATGGCATCGCCTAGCGCGGAATCCGTGAACCAGGGAATATTGTCGAAGTAGACGGGGATTCGAGGCGATTCCTCCACGTGATAGGTCACCAGGATGCCGGCGATCTTCGTCTGGAAGTTGAAGCTTACTTTGGCGAAAAGCCCCGTTTGAACGAGCCTGTCGGCAGCGGTTTGCAAATCATTCCGGCCGATCTGGTCACCGGCGGCCAGGCCGGTCATCGCGATGACCTGGGTCTCGGTGAGGAGCTTTTCGCCCTCGGCGTGGACTTCGCGCAATGGCGCCGTGGCGGCGTCTGGAGCTTGCGCGGAAGCCGGGAACCCGGCCGCCAACAACGAGAGCAAGAGAGTTGCGAGACACGGGCGAAAATAGCGAAACATGTTCCTATAGTAGCGGAAACGGCCCCGACTACTCCACGGTGACGGATTTTGCCAGATTGCGCGGCTGGTCGACGTCGCAACCGAGCCGTACCGCGATGTGATAAGCAAGCAATTGCAGAGGGATGATTTCCAGCAGCGGCACGAGCAACTCCGGCGCGGGCGGAAGTTCGATAATGTGATCGGAGGCTTCGCGCGCGAGATGATCTCCCTTGGTAACAATGGAGATGACGATGCCGTCGCGCGCCTTCACTTCCTTGATATTTGAAACGCTCTTTTCATAGCGCGTCATCGCTTCGGGGTCGGATTCGTCGCGCGTCGCCAAGACCACCACCGGCAGATTTTCGTCGATGAGCGCGTTGGGGCCGTGCTTCATTTCGCCCGCGGGATAACCCTCCGCATGAATGTAGGAAATTTCCTTCAGCTTCAGCGCGCCTTCGAGCGCGATCGGGTAGTGAATCCCTCTGCCAAGATAGAGAAAATCGGTGTAGCGAAAAAATTGCCGCGCCAGACTTTCGTAGAAACCTGATTCATCCGCTTGCAGAACGGTTTCGATCTTTTGGGGGATGCGCGTGAATTCCTGCATCAGGATTTTGGCGGCGTCTTCGGTCAGCTTGCCGCGAAGCTGGCCGAGATAGGAAGCCAGCAGAAGCAGCGCGGTCAATTGCGAAGTGAAAGCTTTTGTGGAGGCCACGCCGATCTCCGGCCCGGCGTGTGTCGGAATTGTGCCGTTAGCCTCGCGCGTGATCATAGAACCAATCACGTTGCAGATCGCCAGCGAGGGCGAGCCCTTCGATTTTGCTTCGCGCTGGGCGGCTAGCGTGTCCGCCGTTTCGCCGGATTGGCTGATGCACACCGTCAGCGTTTTCGAATCGATGATGGGGTCGCGATAACGGAACTCACTGCCGTAGTCCACTTCAACGGGGACACGCGCCAGGCGCTCGATCATGAATTTTGCGGCCAGCCCGGCGTGCCAACTCGTGCCGCAGGCGACGATACACACCTGCTGAAATTCGCGGAACTGTTTTTCGGTGATCGCCATTTCATCCAGGAAAACTTTTCCGGTGTCCTGCGAAATGCGGCCTAGCAAGGTATCGCGCACGGCGCGCGGCTGCTCGAAAATTTCCTTCTGCATGAAGTGCTTGTAGCCGCCCTTTTCCGCCATGATGGGGTCCCAGGCCACGTGGTGCGCGGGACGTTCGACGGGGCGGCTGTCGTGGTCCATGACGCGCACGCCTTGCGCAGTAAGCACGGCGATGTCGCCGTCGGCGAGGAAAAACATCTCGCGCGTGTGCTGGAGCAGGGCAGGGATGTCGCTAGCCACGAAATATTCTCCATCGCCGAGTCCAATCACCGATGGCGGGCCCTGGCGCGCGGCCACAATCTTCTGAGGATCTTTCGCGGAAAGGAATACCAGCGCGTAGATGCCGCGCAATTGCTTCAATGACAGGCGCACCGCTTCCTCGAGCGGAACGCCACCCTGCGAGTGCTTTTCCACGAGGTGCGCTACGATCTCGGTGTCGGTTTCCGTGGCGAACTTGTGGCCCTCTTTCTGCAGCTTTTCCTTCAGCTCGAGGTAGTTCTCGATGATTCCGTTGTGGACGACCACGATTTGGCCAGTGCAGTCGCGATGCGGGTGGGCGTTCTCTTCGGTGGGGCGGCCATGGGTGGCCCACCGCGTGTGACCGATGCCGTAGGTGCCTTCCAACGGAGACTTGGCGATGACCTCTTCGAGGTTGCGAAGTTTGCCTGGAGCGCGGCGAATTTCCAGCTTGCCGGCCTGGGTCACGACGGCGATGCCCGCGGAATCGTAGCCGCGGTACTCGAGCTTACGCAGACCTTCAATGATAACGGGCACAACTTTCTTGGGCCCGATATAGCCGACTATTCCGCACATGCGCGGCGTCTCCTCAAAGAGTTCCTAGCAGCGTAGCACGCTGGGCATTTTACCAAGATGAATACCACGGAACCTATCCCGAATCAGATTACGGCCGGGAGGCAGAGCCTGCCGCCGCCACAAGCTCGTAGGACTTGAGATTGTCGCTGGTATCAAAGTGAAACGTAACGCGCGCCGTTGCGGGCTGAAGCGTGTCCGAATCCACATGACGAACGATAGCCACAATTGCTCGGGCATCACCCGTGTTTTCTACGGGAAAATTCTGGGAATTGAGGTAAAACACTACTCGCGATTTGGCAGTGCCCGCGGGCAGTTGGGAGTCCAGCATCTCGTCGATCGGCCGCAGGCGCGGATCGGAAGTGTGTCCGCTTTGCCTGCATCCTGCGAGGGCCAGCAAAGCGAAGACCCCAAGCGGGAAGAGGCTGGCGAGGGATGGGAATGAACTCCTTGAAGGATTGCGCAGGTTTTTCATGAGGGAGGCTGCTCAGTCCACGATCTCGAAGCGGTATTCTTCGATAACCGTGTTGGTGAGCACTTCTTTTGAAATATGCTCGAGCTGTTTCTGCGCTTCATCACGGCTCCAGCCATCGAGATTCAAAACGAAGAATTTCCCCTGGCGGACGTCGCGCACGGCGGAGTAGCCGAGCCCGGACAAGGCATGCTGAATTGTCTGTCCCTGGGGATCGAGTACGGTGCGTTTTGGCATTACCCAGACGTGTGCTTTCATGCCGTCAGTATAACATTGCCTGCGACGGCTTCATGCTCCACGCCGTTCCCCGGCGTGGAGAAAAGCGTGTTCGAAACCCATCTCGACGATTTGCGTCAGCTCGTCTTCCTGTAGTCCCATGCGCGCCGCGTTCAAATACTCTTCCTGCAGGGTGGTGTGAAACATGGCCGGATCATCGGTGGAGAGCACAATGGGTATCCCGTGGCGCAGGAGTTTGGGGAGCGGATGATCTTCGATTCTTACATCCTCGCGACCGAGTTGCCGGGCGAGGGCGGCCGTTTTCATATTGCTCCCCGGGCATATTTCAAGCGGGATCTTTCGCTCTGCAAGCAAATCCATTAACTCCGGATCGTGGATCGCGGCTATACCGTGGCCGATGCGTTCTGCTCCCAGCAATTCTATGGCTTCGCGAATTTTCTCTGGCCCGCCGACCTCGCCTGCGTGCATCAAGCGGTGCAAACCCATTTGCGCGGCGCGGTCGTAGACGGGACGGAATTCCTTTGTCGGGACACTGAGCTCATCGCCGCCGATGCCGAAGGCCACGATAGCTTTCGAATCGCAGCGCTTTGCGGATTCGACGACTTCCTTCGCTCCGTCCGCACCGAATTGGCGGGCCGCGTCGAACACCCACCGGAATCGGAGCCCGCGGCCTTCGAATTGCTCGGTGGCGCGGAGGAGGGCTTCAAAATTCGCTTCCGGCCGCTGCTTTCTCAGGAGCATCACGCCGATGGACAAAGTTACTTCCGTATAGACCACGTGTTGCGTGAGCAAGTGTTCGGCAAGGCCGATGGCGATGAGTGCATAGTCCTGAGGTTCGCGCAAGAACGAAGTGACCCACTTGAAGGCCTCGATGAATTCGGGAAAGTTGCGGTAGGCGTAGCGCAGGCGAACTTCCTCTTCGGTCATGACGACGCCGTGACGGGCCGTGAGCGCGCAGACGGTTGCAGGCTGGATGGAGCCCTCGAGATGGAGGTGCAGCTCGGCTTTTGGCAGGGAAGCGATCCGGTTGGAGAGCAAGAGCGCCGTCATCCGCGAAAGATCAGTGCGGCAGTTGCGGCCGCCCGGCGTTCACCCACGCCGTGAGCCAGAAAGAACCCACATCGGTTGCCGCGTCGGAGAGCTGCCGAATCAAAATTGCGGCGGCTTGATTGTAGAAGCGGTCGTAATACTCGTCGGTGAAGGAGTTCTCCCCGTGACGCGCGTTGCGGTCGGCGAGAAGAATGGTCTCCAGCCAGCTATGAGAACCAAGACAAGCCTCGAAAGCGCGATCCGTAGGGTCGCTGATGAAAAACGCATCATTTGGCCGCATCGGGAAAAATGACGAATAGCGGTCGATCAGGGTGGTTGCAAATCGATCGTTGACGCCCGGCTGGCCGCTCAGGTGGCCGTCAAAATTATCGGTCGTGTTGAAGGGATCGTGGGCTTCCGCCACGTAATTCGCGAGTATGGCGGCGTCCAGTTTTGCCTCTTCCCACTTCCCGTCCTTCAACGCTTCCGTCAATTTTTTGCTGTACACGCCAATCTGCCAGGGAAGCAGGCCGTTCGCTTCCAGCTTAGATTTGCCAAATTTCGTTACCGCGGCTTTGTAGTCGCGTGGCAGGGTCTCAAAAGGAAATCGCCCGTACTTGTCCAGAGCAATGAAGTGATTGTGCCGCTCGGCCGGAGTTTTCGCGATTACGTCCAGCGGATCGGTGACATGCTGCAACAGGAAGCCGCGGTTTGCGTCGAAGAACTCCCGGATACCCTGCGGCAGGGTGTCGACGGCTTTGTTGGCGACGAGCCTGTGCCCGCTTCTTCCCCACGCGCGCAAATTCTGCGGAGAAAGGAAGAGCACGAGGCAGGCGAGCGCGACTCCCGTTCGCCGCCACGCATGCTGAAAAGACAATCCCTGCATTCTGCGATTCCTCTTACGCGCGATTTGCTGCTCTTAGAGTGCTGTGCTTCCGGCCGTAAAAATAATAGAGCACCAGGCCCAGGATCATCCAGACAAAGAAGCGGATCCAGTTCATGATCGGCAGGCCGGCCATCAGCAGGCATGTAAGAATCGTGACGATGGGCGCCAGGGGCCCGCCCGGGGCGCGGAAAGCTCGGGGCCGGTCCGGCTCCCGATAGCGAAGAATAAGCACGCCTGCCGCTACCAGGGCGAAGGCAAACAGAGTGCCGATGTTCGAAAGATCGGCTAGCGTTCCGATGTCTAGCAGGCCTGCTGGAATACCGACCACGAATCCGGCCATCCAGGTCGAGAAATCCGGCGTCTGAAAGCGCGGATGCACACGCCCAAAAATTCTCGGGAACAGGCCGTCACGCGACATGGCAAACCACACGCGGGCCTGTCCGAGCTGGAAAACCAGCAGGGAAGAGATCATGCCCATGAGCGCGCCGATTAGCACCACCAGGCGAACACCCGAGAAATGAAGTTTCTTGAGTGTGTTGACAACCGGGGCGGCATCGTCCAACAAAGTGTCCCATTTAACTAGTCCGGTGAGCACCACAACGACGCCAATATAGAGCAGCGTGCAGACGACCAGCGTCGCGATGATGCCAATCGGCAAATCGCGTTGAGGATTCTTGCATTCCTCGGCCGCAGTAGAGACCGAATCGAATCCAATGTAGGTAAAAAACACGATCGAACCGCCGGTGAGAATGCCAGGCCAGCCGTTGGGCGCGAACGGATGGTAGTTTGCCGGATGAATCAGTTTTGCAGCGAAGGTCACGAACACCAGAATGGCCACAATTTTCAGGAACACCATGATGTTGTTGGTTCGCGCCGACTCTTTGATGCCACGTACCAGAATCACCGTCAGCAGCATCACGATGATGAACGCCGGCCAGTTGAAGCCTACGTGCCATCCAGGACCATAAATCATGTTTCCTTCCAGGTCCGGAAGTCCGCTGGGAAGGTAGGCGGGCGAAATCCAGCGGGGATCGGGATGCACGCCGAACCAATCCAACAAATTCACCGTGTGCTGAGAAAAACCGACGCTGACGGCCATGTTGCTGACGGCGTATTCCAGGATTAAGTCCCAGCCGATGATCCAGGCGATAAGTTCACCCATCGTCGCGTAGGTGTAGGTATACGCGCTGCCCGCAATGGGAATCATGGCTGCGAGCTCGGCGTAGCACACCGAGGCGAATCCACAAGCGATAGCAACAAGGACGAACGAGAGAGCGATAGCCGGGCCGGCACCAGGGCGGCCGAACGACGCGCTGTGGTGGACAAGATATTGGAGGAGCGGGGCGTTCAGGATCGAAGAGGTTTGGAATTTTTGACCGGCGATGGCCGTGCCAACAATGGTGAAGATGCCCGAGCCGATGACCGCTCCGATGCCGAGCGAGGTCAAGCTCAGCCATCCGAGGGATTTTTTTAATGGGACCTCAGCATTTTCGCAATCCGAAATGAGCTGGTCGATACCCTTGCAGCGGAAGAGATCTGATGCCACCCATGCTCTCCGATCGCATCCGGGCAAACCGGAAGTTCGAAATTACCCCGTACGCTTTTGAGGAATGAACGCGCCTCAATGTACCCCGAGAAGCCCCGGCACGCAACCTGCCGGCGCGCCCGCCTTCAAGTGCAGGGTCCCCCACGTTATGCCTGTTCGAGCTGCGCGTACCGCTCGATAAACTTTTTCGTGCCGCGTCCGGGGAAGCTCACGGACACACGGCGGTCTTCATCGTCGCCTTCGACTCCAACGATGGTTCCGACGCCGAAGCTTGGATGGCGAACTTTGCGCCCCAGCATGGGATTGGCATCGCCGCCGCGCTTCGCAGCGGGGCGCCCGAAGGAACTTTGAGCCGGGGGGCGGCGCGGAGCCGCCTGGGCTTGCTTCGGTTCACCCCGCACACGGCGCAGAAATTCTTCCGGCGAATAAGAATATTCCGGGTCGGGCTCGTAGCGGCGAGTCTCGCCAATTTCGGCCATTGATCCGCGAACCGTCTCTACCAGCTCGCTTGGAATTTCGGCAAGAAAGCGCGACGGCAGGGAGGCGCGCAGTTGCTGCTCATTGCCGAAGATGCGCCGATACACGGCGCGCGTCAGCGTGAGCGACTGCCGCGCCCGGGTCATCCCCACGTAAACTAGGCGCCGTTCCTCTTCGATTCCTTTTTCTTCGCTTATGGCCCGGCTGTGCGGGCAGATGCCTTCTTCCATGCCCGTGAGGAACACGTGGTCGAATTCCAGGCCCTTGGTGCTGTGCAAGGTGATGAGAGTCACGCCGGGCTTGCCTTCAAATTGGTCCGCGTCGCTCACGAGCGCCGCGGCATCGAGGAAATCGGTGAAGGTCTCCCCGGCTTCCATGCCTTCGGCAAGGGCGCGCGC
>WNFJ01112750.1_pt1 | contig 13675 bp, 12 predicted proteins | sample 5400461 | NCBI WGS metagenome assembly WNFJ01 (sample SAMN13153349, study PRJNA577476) | soil metagenome | isolation source: 115 cm saprolite on Douglas fir-dominated hillslope | place: USA:California | collected 2013-09-17 | reverse complement strand
GAGACCATTGGGACCGGAACCGACAATAATGGCGTCATACTGCATCATTGATGCCTTGTGAGCAATTTTAATCCAGGTACCAACTGTGGCACACGCTGCTGGTATTGGATATATTCTTCGCCAAAGGTCTCCTTCAGCAGGCGCTCCTCTGAGGAAATCTTGATGTCAAGCGCAACGACCGCAATGGGGAAGTACAAGATCCATGGCCCTCCTTCGCTTATGACGAGAGTGCCAAGAAGCATGCCTATGAGGCCTGTATAGATCGGATGCCGTGTGATACGATAGGGACCATCAGTACGGAGCTGGTGGCCGACCTTTATCTCTGGAGAAGATGACCACATGGTTCCTAAGAACCAGCGTGCCCAAAGCGTAAACCCTGTGAAGATGATGAGGCAAGCGGCACCAACAATCTGCAACCAGGGAATACCGAATGTCACAAACGTCCAGACGCTATGCGGAATAAACTCCGTGATCAGTACTATTACCACAATACAGATGATCCATGCTGGGAGAAACGTGGATCGTTTCTGGGTAGCAGGAGCTTTCAAGAGATTGTAGATCCACCCAATGCCCCATACCAGACAAAATATTCCCCAGCATATTATTGTGAGCCAGTATATCCAGTGTGTCATGTTCTTACCCTTTTGCGAAGGTATTTAACGTCTTCTAAGGCAAGGTTCAAATAGAGGCAAGCTTGCTTGACAATATATGCTTGATAGGAGCGTTCTGTCAAGTGTATTTGAAGCATGCCCAAGCAGATCACCTTGTAGTGAAAGGTCAAGAGGGTCTCGTCTGCACATTTGAGTTGATATGGTGGCAACTGGACTGCCGTCTTGACAGTTGGAGATACGATAGGGAGAGAATGCCTGAAAGGAGAAAAATCCAACCCGTATGCATATTCAGATCCGTTACTTTGCATCGCTTCGTGAGATCACGAGAGAAGGAGAAGAACAACTCATCGTGCCAGATGAGGCAACGATTGCTGATGTGCGCACAATATTGCTCACACGTTACTCACAGCTGCGGCCAATACTGGAACGCTGTGTCTATGCAGTAAACCGTCACTATGTCTCTGCCGAAACAATATTAAAAGAGGGTGATGAATTGGTGTTCATTCCCCCCACGGGAGGGGGAACTCCTATAGAACCCGTGATCCAATTGACTCGTGAGCCACTCGATCGTGGTGCTCTTGTCACGGCTGTCAGCTATCCCAGCGTAGGCGGTATCGTTGTCTTCGAGGGAGTTGTTCGCGACAATGCGCGAGGGAAGCAGGTGCGCTATCTCGAATATGATGCCTATGAAGAGATGGCTATGGAACAGATACGTACCATCATTGCCGAAGCACAGCAGCGCTGGGGAGTCGAGCGTGTCGCCGTTGCCCATCGCTTTGGACGCCTGGAAATTGGTGAGGCCAGCGTCATCATTGTCGTCGCCAGTCCGCATCGGAGCGAAGCATTTGACGCCTGCCGTTATATTATTGATACACTCAAACGAACAGTACCCATCTGGAAAAAAGAAGTGACAACCGATGGAGAGACATGGGTTGAGGGCTAATAGAATGAGTCTTTCTTGCTTCATCCAGACGTTATAGAAATCATGGAGGTAAAAGGCTACGCGTCAAGCACTTTTTGTGGTATTCTAAACGTTAGTTGAAAGTAGAGCGAATCCATGATGATCCTTGGCAAACCTTCCATGATTCTGCTATACTTATTCCATGAAATGAAGCGATGATGCTAGATAACTAGCGGGTCTGTTCCGAAACGGAAAAATCGAAGGGCGCTGTATTGGCAAGTATATCATTCTGGATAGATAATGATGCGCAAAACGTCAGATTCAGCGGGTTATGCCCCAATGAGAGAAAATTGGAGGTGAAGTATGCAACTCGTCGAACAGCACGTGATTAGCAAGAGCGATCCTCGCTATGTGCCTATTGACAAGGTAGCTTTTGCGTCCAAGAACCTCTATAATGCAGCACTCTACGAGATCAGACAGTCCTTCATCCATCAGGGCCAGTATCTGTCCTACCAGCAGATGGATAAGCTCATGCAAAAGCATGAAGCCTACAAAGCCTTACCAGCCAAGGTCAGTCAACAAGTCTTGATGCAGCTTGATAAGAATTGGAAATCGTTCTTCGAGGCTTTTGCGGCTTATGAGGAAGACCCGTCAAAGTTCTTAGGACGCCCAAAGCTTCCCAAGTACAAGCACAAGACAGAAGGCCGGAACATTCTCGTGTACACTCTCCAAGCTGTGAGCAAGCGCGGATTAAAGCGTGGCCTTGTTCAACCATCGATGCTGCCCATCAGCATTAAGACCAAGCAAAAGGACATTGATCAAGTGCGCATCGTTCCCCGCAACGGCTACTACGTGGTGGAGGTCATTTACAGCAAAGAACCAGTTCAGGCTAATGTTGATCCATCTTTGTGTGTAGGCATTGATCTAGGAGTCACGAACTTAGCGGCGATAGCATCAAACCGAGAGGGCTTTGTTCCTCGACTGGTTAACGGTCGTCCGGTCAAAGCGTGGAACCAATGGTACAACAAGCGCATGAAAGAGCTAAAGAAGCAGCTTCCCGAAGATGATCAAGAGCGTGTGACCAAGCAAATGCAACAGATCACCAACACACGTAATCGGCGCATTACCCACTACTTGCACACTGCTAGCAAGCGCATTGTAGACTTGCTGGTAGAGGAGGGAGTAGGAACAGTCATTATCGGGAAGAACCCGCTCTGGAAGCAAGCATGTATGATGGGGAGAAGGAACAATCAGAACTTCGTGCAAATCCCATATGCTCGCTTTATCGAGATGATCATGTACAAAGCAGCATTAGTAGGCATTCAAGTGGAAGTCAGAGAAGAGAGCTATACCAGTAAAGCCAGCTTTCTTGATCTTGATCCTATTCCCAATTACAAACCCAACGATGAGGAAGAGCATAGCTTTAATGGAAAGCGCATTGGACGAAGGAACCGTCTGTATCACGCAAAAGATGGACGCAAAATATGTGCTGATGTGAACGGTGCATACAACATATTGCGTAAAAGTAGACCTGATGCATTTGCAAAGGGAATAGCGGCCTATGTAGTTCAGCCTGTACGGCTTGCCGTATAAATCAAACAAGCATTAGGTGTGTGCAATACCACGCTCTCGTGTTTGGAACTATAGTTGAATAAGGAGATACGTTCAGGGCTTTTCTCGGAGGTCGTAGATGAACTTATTCGAAAAGCAGGCTCGCCTCAACCAACTCTTCACACAAAGTCCAGTCAACGCCGCCTACCTTACAGGCTCGCTCTCAACCCGTGCCACGTTTGGCCATCTGACAGACATCGACATTGCTGTCCTGCTGATGGATCAAATCAAAGCAGACCAATTTCTTGACTACCAACTCTACTTCCTTAGCGAGTTGGCCAAACGCCTCGAGTCGGATAGTATTGACATCGTGATCCTGAATCAGGCTTCACTCCTTCTCAAGCTGCAGGTCATCAAGTATGGTCAGATTCTCTTCAGTCGCAATGAGAAGCAACGCATCTCGTTTGAAACTAAAGCAGTCATGGATTACCTGGATTTCAAGAAATTCGATGAAATCCAGAATCAAGCCCTGAGCCGTCGCCTCTATGGGCAGATTCTTCCGCTCGACAAAGAACTGATAGCACAGCATCTCAAAGGCTTGCGTTCAGCAGTAGCCATTCTGCGGGATTTGGTCCAGACACAGCGCGAAGCGTTCTGCTCAGACTACCGCATTTATGGTCTGGCAGAGCGGTACTTACAGCAGGCCATTGAGGCCTGTCTGTCTATCTGTTGTACAATTATCGCTACATTTGGCTTACGCCGGGCAGAGGCTCACCATGAACTGCTGAGCATTATAGCAAGCCAGCAGATCATCTCTCGCTCGTTGGCCTATCGACTGGAAGTTCTGACCAACCTGCGTGACAAGCTTGTGCATGATCCTGATGCACTCAGCCACGAAGTTCTCTATGAGCACGTCCAGCACCACCTAGAGGACTTGGAAGAATTCGCCAGTACAATTGAGCAAAAACAAAGCTGAGCTGAGGATCGGTAGCGGACGCGATACCCAAAGGGCACACGGTAAATCGGGTCCCTACACTCGGGCAATGAATTGCGATTAAGTGAAATCATTCATTGTGTCCGCTGTTTCCTCTTTGCATGTGTCTTTAATGAGAGCTAGCCGAACGGAGCGCATTTGCCTGACTCATGGCTGCCGCCGCCTCATCAGAGCGGCCAATTTGCTCGTAGATCTGCGCCATAGTCTCATAAGCTACAATCATCGAGGGGTCCATTGCAATGCACTGCTGTACCACGTCAAGTGCTTCGTCGTAGCGTTTCGCCTCGCGCAGCGTATCGGCAAAATCGTTGTAATAATCAGCATTGAGAGGATCGCTCTCGATGGCATTCTGGTAGTTCTCGATAGCCTCGTCACGACGACCGAGAGCATCATAGGCAGTTGCAAGCTGATAGTAGCCCTCTGGATCGTCTTCTGAACGCTCGAGCAAGGTCTTAGCTGTATGAATAGCCTCATCGTAGCGACCAAGAGCATTGTAGGTTTCGGCCAGACCTGCATAGGCAGCTGCCAGATCATCAGACTGCAATGTCCCCCTCTCTGCGGCCTCGACGAGACCTTGATAGACCGCAAGAGCCTCATCATAGCGCTCCACTTCCAGGTACGTCTCAGCAAGGCTAAAACTGGTTGTGTAGCGTTGTGGATCGAGAGTGAGAGCACGAGCATACGCATTAATAGCTTCTGTGTGCTTCTCCTGCAAAGAACGCCAGTTCCCGAGATGTTCCCATGCTTCGACATCATCGGGATCGATCTCAACAATGCGAGTATACATCTCAGCAGCCTGGTCGCGCTCACCCATCTGTTCATAGATAGCTGCTAGCATGTCATAGCCAGTACGACCATCAAGATCGAGCGAGAGCATGGCATTTGCCGCCGCCAGTGCATCATCGTAACGACGCATATCCAAATAGAGGCTGGCCAGTTCTGCGTACCGGCTAGGATCAGACGGACTTTCATCAATCCGCTTCTCTTGCTCTAGAACACGGTGCCACTGATCATTGATCCATTCACGCACATCAACCAGATTATTACTTGCAAGGGCATTATCGCCATTGAGCATGCGTGCCTGACGATAAGCCTGGATGGCATCCTGGTAGAGATTCAGAGCCCGATAGGCATCGCCTACATTCACATAGAGTTCATCACTATCAGGATCCAGCTCCAGTGCCTGCTGGAAGGTTTCCAACGACTCTTCAAGCAACCCAATCTCACTGTAAAGATTCCCCAAATTGATGTAAGCATCAATGAGCTGCGGATCAAGATCGATAGCACGTCGATAACCAGCAACAGCCATTTCGGGGTCATTAAGATATTGTTGTGCTAAAGCCAGATTGTAGCGAGCACGGGCATTATTGGGGCTTAGCTCAACAGCACGAGCGAAAGCCTGTGCCGCAGCTTCGTAGTTTCCCATTTCGGCGGCAGCATTCCCTTTATCCGTCCAGACTTGCTCGTCACGGCTCAGTTCATCCCGCTGAACGAAATGGACCGGGACTGCGTTTTTGCTATTCATATTTGCATCATCTTGCATCTCATTCATCAGAACTTCGCGGCGTAGAAATCCCTGCATTGGTGCATGGGGAGGAAATGCCGCCTCCTTTTTCTTGTTCCCCGATGGGGGAAGCGTTTTTGTCAGGAACGTCCCAACCTGTTAGCGGATTTCCGCCCGCTCGGTTGCGTTGCCGACCTGTTCTTCTCTATCTATTATAGCTCTTAGAGGGATAGAATATCTTAAGCCTCTGACAAAAGATGACAGAGGCTCTGAATCTATAAGCCTATAAGCCTGCGCATAGTATAACACGCTTAGTCTATAACTGTCCCCCGATGGGGAGCCGTTTTGTCAGAACGGCTAAACTTAGGCCACTTACCTTGTAAGCCGCAGAGTTAAGTGAAACTCATACCGGTTCGCAGGCAAGAAAGCTTCAGAGTACTCGATCGGTGTACCAGTTTCATCAAAAGTTGTAGAGATGAAGCGAGTGCCGATTTCGGCTACAGGAATACGCAACAGCTCGGCTTCCCTCTCATTTGCTGTACCAGCTTTGAAAGCCTGCTCCGCGATATACGGTTGCAGACCTTCAGAAGCCATGAGAAGGTAAAGCGAGCCTTCTGCGGTCTCCTTGGCACGCTGGTAGATACCAGCAGCACGTGGATAGGGGAGGTAAACAATTTCGTAGGCTATAGGGACGTTATCTGCAGTACGCAGACGTTCCAGGCGCACAACTTGCTCTTCGTCCGTCAGGCGCAATTCCTCCCGTACGGTCTGAGAGCCCCGAACTAACTCGCTGACAAACAACATTCCTCCCGGCTGTTTTCCCCGACGACGTAGTTCTTCAGAGAAGCTGGTCAGCTCACTAATAGTGTGCTGTTGTACACGTGGCTCACATACGAAAGTTCCGCGGCCATGTTGACGATACAACAAGCCCTCATGGACAAGCTCTGTGAGAGCTTGCCGAACAGTCGCGCGACTGACGTGGTACTGCGCAACCAATTCAGGCTCTGAAGGGATGGCCGTGTGTGGCGCCAAGTGGCCTGCCCGAATTTGCTGTTTCAGTACTTCTTTTAATTGATAGTAAAGTGGCAAAGGATTTGATCGCTCTAGTGTTGGCATATATGGTTCCCCTTATGTCCATACAACAGATTTTAGAATAGATGTGTACAGCATGAGAAGAATATACCACAGAAAAGGAAAATAGTCGAGGGGATTAGCAACGAATTTTGGACAAAAGAAATGTGGCCTGGCAAATTCATTAAAATAGCAGGCCACATTTTTATCGCCTAAGCAACGGCAATGCCATTTTCTACCAAAACACGATCAATTTCACTCTTCAGGCGGCTAGGATGAGGTCCAACCAAGCGTCCAATAGCCTTTCCATCTTTAAAAATCATCAGCGTTGGGATGGCCTGAATACCCAGATGGCTGGAAGCATTGGGATGCTGATCGATATCCATTTTGGCAAATTTGAGCTTTCCCTGGTACTCCTCACTCAAGTGCTCGAACACTGGTGCAATCGCACGACAAGGACCACACCAACTAGCCCAGAAGTCCACAATCACAGGTGTATCAGACTTAGTCACCTTGGCTTCAAAATCCTCATCGCCAACGTAAAACAGATTGGCATGTGTATCCATATTATCTTAACACTCACTTTCCGGTGAAAATGGTTTTCTGTTGTCCCTACAAAGAAGGCCAATAGTTCCAAAACTCTAGCGTTTACTAGACTTAAGGGTTCGGAGGGGAACGACGATCCTCTCAGGATGCACTACTAAAGACGGAACCCGCCTTATTCACATCCCCTATCCCATGGCTGCAAGCAGCGTTTGGGAGTGCTTTTTGACCATGCTCTCATGTTTAGGCTCTTTCATGTACCTCGCTTATAGACCACCTGCTAACGTTCTATAGGACTACACAGACAAGCTGTACTCACGCACCCGTTTGGCTTTTCACCATCATCTATAAGGTCGTTGGCATTTGCCACAATGAGAACTATCAAGAATAATTAAGAGTTCACTACATTTTCAGTGAACGTTTCCAATACGAAGTAGACCTCACTGATGATCACAACAATGCATTGCATTGCTTTATTCCGTCTTGCACTCACCAGATAGTATTTCTTGAAAAGCGAGCTGGTTGCCCCTCCAGCTATCTGGAGTAACTGTCACCTTGCAGAATCATAGGCAATTCCAAGACAAACATGACAGATTCATCAAATATGTCTCAGGAATAGTGAAACTGTTATCCTAATGGCATTGGGTAGAGTATTCGCCAGATATTTTGCCTTCTGTATATGATGGAGAGTGAAACCACAGAAAATGCCAATACCGACTATACAGATCACTATCCCCATCAATGTGCTATGGAAGATGATATTAACCAGACTGGTCACAATTATCAGGATCAGGCCGACAAAGAGATAATCTCGCGTGTGTGAGAAGTCAGTCTTTGCCACCCAAGCATACAGTGCTAGCATTATCGAGGTGACAGCAGTGATCAAAAAGGCCTCTGTCACGATATACCCTAATCCCAGACTGAAGTAGAGGCCGAGAAGAGGACCAATTGCCATGCCCTCTATAGAAGTAAATAGATAGAGCAAGAATAGTGTGATTCCTGGTTTCTGAAGCATTATTCGCGGTGCGAACAGGATGAGAATGCCAGCGATGAACAGAATCCATATCCCGCCACCAAAGACTGATAGCGTAACAGAGCCTACGAAGGCTCCGATCGTTGCAAAAAGGAAAGAGAGGGATAACAAGCCCATTACCTTACTAACAAGGCCACTAGCCTGCCTAACGTCATGTCGGGGTGCAACTTGGAATTGATAGCTGGAAGAGGAGCCCTGATATGATGAGGCACTCGTTTTCTTGGCCCCTGGAGGCTGAGCAGTTTTGGGTTTGAGCACCGCTCCAAAAGCAGAGGCAAACTCTTTGACAGAGGTAAAGCGATCCTGTGGCTTTTTAGCAAGGGCCCGCAAGACGGCTTTATCAAGCGCTGGAGGAAGAGAAGGATTAACCTCGCTAGGCGGCTTGGGATCGACATTGGCATGCATGTGGGGAATAGCTTGCGGGAGAGTACCTTGAAACGGTGTGCGACCAGTCAGCAGTTCATAGACCATGATGCCCAGAGCATATTGGTCACTGGCAACAACAGGCGTCCCAGCAAGTTGTTCGGGGGCCATATATTCAAGGGTGCCACGCACAGTACCACTCAATTTGGACGTCGTAGCCATCTTGGCGACGCCGAAATCAGCTAGGAGGAGGTTGGGCAACTGAGATGGGTCTTGCTGACGACGCACTAGAAAGTTCGATGGTTTGACATCTAAGTGCAAGATTTGCTGGTCATGTGCGTACTGCAAGGCATCTGCTGCTTGCTGGAGCACTTGTGCCACTTCGTTGGGCAAGAGGGGTTGCTTGCTATGATAGCGGCGAATCCAGTCAGCAAGCGATCCCTCTGGGCAGTAGGGCATGACCATATAGGCCACGTTGTCCGAAGCGATGCGCTGTTCACCAGCCTCAAGCAAGGTCAAGATATGAGAATGATCAAGCATGGAAATGGCTCGCATTTCCCGCTGAAAGAGGCGAGCAGCATCTTTTGAGGCTTGAGCATCGGGATAGAGCGTGGGCTCTGTTTTCATCACCTTGATGGCGACTTGGCGCGAGAGGGTGAGATCTTCAGCCAGATAGACTTCGCCCATTCCTCCGCCTTGAATGAAGCGGGTCAGCCGATAGTGACCCAGCTTCTCACCTTCTAAGCGCATATCTCCTCCTCTGGTAGCGTGCTTGGCGTAATCCAAAAGCACGAATACTTTGGGAGTGTGTCCCCTCGATCCCGGCGCGTCTGTTATAGGCGCCTTGGTCGCCTGACGTTGTCGTGCGGCTTGCAAGGCCTGATACTGCTGCTGGGGACGTACCGTGTTCCGAACTTATTTTTCTATCTCCCCCGGCGACCGCCACCACCTTGCAGAATTGTTAGTAGTTCCAGAATAAACATGAACAGGTTTAGCACATCCAGGAAGAGAGAAACCGTTAATCCAATGGCATTGGGCAGAGTATTAGCCAGATATTTTGCCTTCTGTACATCGTAGAGGATGAGGCCACAGAAAATGGCAATGCCAGCTACACTGATCACCAGCGCTATCAAAGTACTGTGAAAGAAGATGTTGACCAGACTGGCGACAATTATCAGGATCAGGCCGACAAAGAGAAAATCTCGCATGTGGGAGAAGTCAGTCTTTGCCACCCAAGCATATAGGGCTAGCGTCACCGAAGTTATAGCAGTGATCAAAAAGGCCTCTGTCACGATATACCCTAACCCCAGACCGAAGTAGAGACCGAGAAGAGGACCAATTGCCATACCTTCTAAGAACGTAAACAGGTAGAGCAAAAATAGGTTGATTCCTGGCTTCTGAATCAGGGCCTGCAGTGCAAACAGCACGATGAGAGCAGCGATGAACAGAATCCATATCGCTCCGCCAAAGGGCGATAGAATAGCAGAACCTACGAAGGCTCCGATCGTCGCAAAAAGGAAAGAGAAAGACAGCAAGCCCATCACCTTGGTAACAAGGCCACTAGCCTGCCTAGCGTCATAGCCGGATGCAGCTTGGAATTGATATTGAGACCGGGAGCCCCTTCTACCAAAGGCGCTAGTGTTTCTCGGACTGTACATAGTGAACCTCACGGTTTTAGGATCAGCAAAAGCGTGCAACTCTTTTCTTGCGTTGACAAGGGTAGTTTTCTCCAAATATATACGCAAAACGACAGCAACTGGTTACAGCGCTGTGAAGCAATAGCAAAAATGCGTTGAGGCTTATCGCGACCAACTCATTATGCAAAAGAAACCCTCGTTGTGCTAGCCCAAACGCTCACTCATGCCTTTCCGAGATTTGGAGTCTTGACTAGCAGGCACCACTTTTTCAGATTCAGCTGTATCAGCAATGTTGGTAATATTGCAGGGAGGATGATTGTTCTCCGCATGCCAGTAAAAAGTGCTGCCTGCAGGCTTATACATTGGACTCCCACAGCGAGGACAGTAAAAAGGGGTAGATTGAGCTTGGCCTATTGGCATGCCAGATTCTCCTCACACTAGAGCATGGCAAATCCGCATCATGCGACTCGCTGATAAGATCACATGACACTCCATACGCCACAAATCTCACAAAACGCAATACCGACTTCACTAAAGGCCTTGCTATGAATATCCCAGCGATCGTATACAATACCAAGAGAGCCACAACCCCAACAACGGGCTCGTCCACCCGTTTTGCTTTCCTGCTCTAACTGTTCAAGTAAGGCTCTACGCGCCTCCTCAGAACCGGTATACCCGGGATTATAAGCGAGGTGAAGCAGATTGCCCAGCGGCAAACTAATCTCACGCACAGACGTCTGCGACCCGCCAGCTACCGATGCTGGCACAGGTTGCGGAGCAGGCGGCTGCGGTGGACGACGGAAAAGCTCTCCACGAGCAGTGCGGCGTCCACCTTCAAATCCTGGTGTAGATGTGGATGTATAATCTTGCCGCTCTATACGCTCTCCATTCACTACGGGCGTTTGAGGCACCTGACTTGCCGGTACAACTTGTGACCCCTGGGATACCGATGGGAATGGTGCCCCCTGAGATAACTGAGATGCAGGGGTTGTGGATGATGGTTGCAAAGCTGGCGGGGACTGTCCAGCAGCAAAGCTATGGAAAGAAGCCTGCGGTGTAGCAACAGGAGAAGGCTGACCAGGCTGATTCTGCACAACCTGACCCTGATTCTGCTCTTGCCTCTCGACACCTTGAGATGACTCAGCAGATTGCTCTGTAGCAAGTGCTTCCGTAGCGTTTTCTAGCTGATCAGCAAGATGGCTATTATCCTCTGGCTGTTCAGGTGGGTTAGCGCGTCTTCGTCGGGCTATTGGCATAGAGGTACGCTCCATCAGAAAAGAAGTAGTGCCCACGGATGTAGCACATATATTCTATCACAGTACAAGGAGAAACAAAAATCTTCTGCTAGTATTTGGGTATTTGGGGCAAGCCTAACCTTTTTCCATAAAGGTATATACGCTTACCCCTTTCTGAGACTCCCCGGCATGAATGCACGAGGGGTTATGGGTCACTGTAAGACTAACGAGGTATCTTCAACTTGAGATGTTTGTCCAGTGCATGTACGATTATTCTCTAAAGAAATCGGCGTTGATTTTAATAAAGCTCTTCCACTCGTCGGGCACTGCGGACTCTTCAAAGATGGCCGTTACGGGACAGGCAGGCTCGCAAGCCCCACAATCAATGCACTCGTCGGGGTTGATATAGAGCTGTTCTGCTTCATCAAATCCAGACTCATTGGTCGAGGGATGAATACAGTCGACGGGACAAACATCTACGCAAGATGCATCTTTAACGCCGATACAAGGCTGAGTAATTACGTAGGTCATTGGTCATTCCTGGCGCGGAGACCAATCCTGTTAACGGGATTGGCAGGAGCGCCATGCCTCCTCTGGTTCCTGTTCTTGATTACTGCATGCCCCCTGGGGGAACTGTTCTAAAACATCCCCTTCTTTGGGCTAGCTTCAGTATAGAGCGTTAGACACACGATGTCAATTGCAATTCTAACGTCGTACGACGTACATCGTATAAGGCCATATAGCCACATTAAGATCGGACTATCTCACATTATCGACGTACAACTGTGAGAAAGCAGCTTCGGTTCCCTGATCCTCTACATACAAACCTATCAGGCCAGAAGAGAGAGGTAATGTTGCTGGGTCAGAGACAGGCTGCGCGATAGATTTGCCATTCACCTCAAAGGAAAAAGTATTACCACGCGCCTCAATGATCACCGTATTTTTTTCCCTCGGTCCAGCCACAAGAGAGGGCGCAGTACCGTCTGCAATCATGGTCCACTGTTGGTCGTAGCGCAAAAAGGCATAATGATCGTGTTGCGAAGGAGCAACCTCGAAGAGATAATAATGTGACTGATCGGAATTTGCTCGAAAGATCACACCGCAATAATCAGCTGCCAGAGGAGAGCTGTGCACCTGCTCCATCGTTACCTTGAGACGAAAATCACCAAATAGGTGATTATAGTACAGAGCAAGTGCTCCTTCATTAGCAGACTTATTTACGATATGATAGCGAGGGTTCTGCCTTTCAAAGAAAAAGGTACTGCTGGTCGGCCAGTTATCATTATCAGCAAGTAGATTAATTGAGGCTATGCCATCTGTTGCAGTAGCAGTGAGGCTTCTGCCAGATAGCTGAGCCAAATTCCCCGTAACAGCCTTAAAAGTAAAGCCGGCTCCCCCGACAATTACCAGGCACGTAGCCATAATAAACAGCAGCAGACGCCTATTTACCTGGACAGCAGGTTGTAAAGGTTTTACATGGATAGTAGGCTTGTCTACAACAAGAATGGATCGCTCATTGCTCAATGAGTTAAACCCGTGATTAAGTGCATCTCCTGAGGACTCACGAACAAATCTTAGAGACAGAGACTGTGCAGTGCTGGTCAGAACAGCAGCCGCAAAAGCTGTGCTAAATTCAGTGGCTGACTGAAAACGGTCATCAGGTTCCTTCGCGAGGGCTTTGTGTACCACCTCATCAAGAGCAGAAGTAATATCGGCCCGTATTGCAGACAATGAGGGTGGAGTTTCATGTACATGTAATAAGGCAAGAGCAATTGGCGAATTGGCATTGAAAGGGAGCCGTTTTGTCAACAACAAGAAAACAGTAACCGCCAGTGAATAGATATCAGAGCGTCCATCCAGCGAACGGCCCATGGCTTGTTCTGGTGAGATATAATCGGGAGTTCCCATCACCACTCCCGGCCCAATCACCTCTGCTAGCTCAACACCTTCTTCAGTTCTGGTCAGTCGCGCAATACCAAAGTCAGAGAGCAAGACGTGACCTTCGCTATCAAGGAGAATATTCGCAGGCTTGACATCGCAGTGTACACAACCATGGCTGTGAGCATAGTCCAAAGCAGAGGCTATTTGTTCAAGATACCACTGCACCTCTAGCCAGGAGAGAGGCCCACATCGGGATATATACTCTGAAAGTGTTCCACCTTGCATATAGGGCATGACAATATAAGGAAGTCCATCTTCCTCACCATAGGAATAGACTGGCAAGATATTAGG
>WNFJ01340282.1_pt1 | contig 13677 bp, 11 predicted proteins | sample 5400461 | NCBI WGS metagenome assembly WNFJ01 (sample SAMN13153349, study PRJNA577476) | soil metagenome | isolation source: 115 cm saprolite on Douglas fir-dominated hillslope | place: USA:California | collected 2013-09-17 | reverse complement strand
GATCGAAATCCAGTCGCAGGTCGAGCCCCTCGGGAGTTGTCGCTTTGATCGCCGGCAACGCATCTCGGGTGGAGTCGACCACCGCCAGGGCGGAGGCATCCGCGTGCTTGAGAATCGCCAGGTACACCGAGCGCTTTCCATTCACGTGCACGATGTTGGTCTGGTCGGCGAAGCCGTCCGAAACGCGGGCCACGTCGCCGAGCAAAATCGCCGCACCCCGGATCACCTTGACCGGAATCGCGTTGAACTGCTCCACCGACGGTGGACTGGAGTTCATCAAAACGGTGTACTCGCGGTCGCCGATCCGGGCGGTGCCCGCGGGGACGATCACATTGGACGACTGCAGCGCGTTGACCACGTCCGCCGGGGTGAGCCCTTTCGCCGCCAGCGCCCGCGGATCGATGTCCACGTTGATCTGGCGCTGCTTGCCTCCGAAAGGCGCTGGGCTCGAAAGACCGGGAATGGTGAACAATCGCACCCGGATGAAATTGAGCCCGTAGTCGAAGATCTTCTCTTCGGGGAGGGTTTCGCTGGATCCGGTCAATTGAGCGACCGGGACGTTGGAGGCGTTGAACTGGATGATGTTGGGTGGCTGCATCCCGGGGGGCGCGATCCGCAGCAAGGTGCTCGAGGCGGCGGACATCTGGGCAATTGCCGCGCCGATGTCGGTCCCGGGCTGGAAGTAGACCTTGACAATTCCGATGCTGGGAATCGACTGGGATTCGATCCGTTCAATGCCGTTGACCGTGGTGGAGTAGGCGCGCTCGCTGATCAGAACCACCCGGCGCTCCATGTCCTCCGCGGGCAAGCCGGGGTAATTCCAGACCACGATCACCACCGGGATGTCGATCGCCGGAAAAATATCCACCACCATCCGGCTGAGCGAAAGGACGCCCATCACCAGGATCAGCAGACACATGATTGCCACGGTGTAGGGGCGCCGCAGCGCCAGCTCGACTATCCACATCGCGGATCTCTCCGGTGTTTGCTTGGCTGCACCCCGAGAAACTCGAATGCGCTCTTACCCAGTCCCCGGATCAGCGCGGGATCGCCTTGAATCCTTGCCTGCGCCAGGACGCCTTCCATATAGGCGAACAGTGATTTGGCTTTCCCGGGAAGATCCTTGAGGTGCACCAGTCCCTCGGACTGCGCGGCGCGCAGCGCGCTCTCGTAGTACCGCGCGTAGGCAGAGAGGATTTCCTGCACCTTTCGCGATATCGCCGGGCTCTGCTCCACGCATTCCGATCCGATCGAGCTGTAGAGGCAGCCGGCGTACTGTCCGGTGGCGGCCTTCATCTGGGTCTGGCGCTCGTAGACGTTCTGAAAATAATTCTCCAACCGCTGAAGAGGGGGGACGTCGGGCGAAAAAAAGCGATCCAATTCCTGCTTCCGGTTTTCCCAATGCCAATCCAACGCGGCGATCACCAGCTCGTCCTTGGATTGGAAAAAGTGATAGAAGCTCCCCTTGTTCACGTGCGCTTTGTCGCAGATGGCATCGACGGTGGTGCCGCCGTACCCGTGCTTCCACATCAGATCGATCACCGCGTCGATCAACCGCGTTCGCGTGTCGTTGGTCCGTCCCATCGGAGCTTGAATAGTTGACCAAGCGGTCTAGTGCAACACTGTCGGAGCGCCCATACCCAATCCTGGCCAAGTAGTCCTTCGAGTTGCCTTTCCGATCTGCTACGAGCCTCAAACGTCCCGTCGCGAAGAGGAACCCCTTTGATCAGTGGCACCGAGACGCGCACCCGATTCCGGTTCGCTCTTTTCGGCTTGGCCCTCCTACTGCAGGCATTTCCGGCGCTTGCCGAATCGCCGACAGTGACCGCGGTCGAGCAGATCTCCGCCAGCCCCGACGCGCCGGTGTTTGGATTCATCTGGAGACAGGCCCCGAGAGCGACGTTGGCCGCCACTCTGCCCATCGTCGGATCCGGGCCGGACGCGATCATCGGTCTGCGGGTCACCCCGTTTGTGGAGCTCTACAACCGACCCCACGCGCTCCTGGTATTGCCCAATGAGAACTGGAGAGGTCGGGTGTCCACCGAGCTGTGGCGACTTTGGACGGCGAGCGACAAGGGGGCGGCCGCTGGAAGGTGGCTCCGCGTTGGCCTGGCTTACGAGCATGAAAGCGATCACAGCTCGGTGCGGGCGAATGCTCCGAGGTTCGCGTTTCGATCGCTGAACGACGTTAATCTCCGGGTCTCGGCAAGTACTTCGCCGGCGAGACGCCTCCTCGCCACCGCCGAGCTCGACTCGAAGCTCTTCGTCTTTTCCTGTACCCAGCCCGACATCGACTGCCTCGACAATCTCCATGCAGTGAGCTACGGGGGCTCGCTGGACGTCACCTCGCAACTTCGCCTCGGGAACGACTGGCACGCCTTCTGGTCGATGTCGCTTTCCTGGATTGTCGCCAACGCCGAGCTGGTGGGGGAGCTCCGACTGGTTTCGAATTGGGGGGTGTGGAAGCGGCGAGGCGGAATGTGGCAACTGTTCGTTCTTGCCTATCTGGGAAGCGAAGTTGGCCTCGACCGGCACAGATCGCTGCAGCAGGTCGGGCTGGGAATTCGCTGGGCGCCGTGATCCGCTTCAGTTGTAACCGTACTTACGGGCAAACCAGGTCTTCACGACCTGGGTCAGGATCGCGTAGCAGAGCAGCGTGGCCGCGAGCCATCCGAAGTAGGGCAACGGCAGCGCGGTCAGATGCAGCGCCGGCGCGATTGGGCTGAACGGGAGGTAGGCCATGACCATCAGCGTGGTCACCACCAATGGCCAGGCGGCGCGGCTTTGGAGGAAGGGGATTTTTCGGGTGCGGATCATGTGGACGATCAGCGTCTGGGAGAGCAGACCTTCCACGAACCAGCCCGATTGGAAGAGACTCTGCTTGCCGACGGTATTCGCGGCAAACACATACAACATCACCGCGTAGGTGGTGTAGTCGAATATCGAGCTGATCGGCCCGATGTAAAGCATGAAGCGCCCGATCTCGTTGACTCGCCAGCGACGAGGCTTGCGCAGGTATTCCTCGTCAACCCGATCGAAAGGGATCGCCAGCTGAGAGATGTCATAGAGCAGATTTTGAACCAGGAGCTGGATCGGCAGCATCGGCAAAAAGGGGAGGAAGATGCTCGCTCCGAGCACGCTGAACATGTTTCCGAAGTTCGAGCTGGTCCCCATCTTGATGTACTTCTGGATGTTGCCGAAAACGCGGCGCCCTTCCAGCACCCCGTCCTCGAGGACGAGCAGGTTCTTCTCGAGCAGAATCAGGTCCGCCGACTCCTTGGCAATGTCGACCGCATTGTCGACAGAGATACCGATATCGGCGGCGCGGAGCGCCGGTGCGTCATTGATGCCGTCTCCCATGAAACCGACGACGTGTCCCGCGCCGCGGAGCACCTTGATCACCCGCTCCTTATGTGCGGGGGTGAGCCGGGCGAAGACGCTCACCCTCTCCGCGGTCTCCCGCAGCTGCTCGTCGGACATCGACTCCAGCTCGCTGCCGCGGACGATCTCCTGGGCGCCCAGCCCTACTTGATGACAAATCGTCCGCGTCACGATGTCGTTGTCACCGGTGAGGATTTTGACCTGTACGCCGTGTGAGCCAAGGGCGGTGATCGCGGCGCGGGCGGTCTGCTTCGGCGGGTCGAGAAACGCTACGTACCCTTTCAGGATCAGTTGCCCTTCGTCGTATTTGGAGAAGCTCTGCTGCTTCTTGCTCACGTCCTTGTAGGCAATCGCCAGCACCCGGAACCCCTCGAGGCTGAGCTTGTCCAGCTCTTCCTGAAGCTCCGGGAGCAGCACCGGGTTCATCTCCATCACTTCGCCGCTCAAGTCGAAGCGGTTGCACCGGGCGAAAATCGTTTCCGGCGCTCCCTTGGCGACCAGCTCGCGCAGCTCGCCGCGCTCGACGACCACGGACATCAGCCGGCGGGAGAAGTCGAAGGGGATTTCGTCTACCTTGGTCGCCTCAATCGACTTGGGAGCCTCGTGATAATCGAGGATGGCTCGGTCGAGGAGGTTCTTCAGTCCCGTCTGGAAATAGCTGTTGAGGTACGCATAGGTGAAGACGTCGTTGTCTTCCTCTCCGGCGACGTTCCAGCACCGCATCAGCACCACCCGGTCCTCGGTCAGGGTGCCGGTCTTATCGGTGCAGAGGATGTCGATCGCTCCGATGTTCTGGATCGAGTTCAGGCGTTTGACGATCACCTTCTTCCTGGACATCGTCACCGCCCCGAGGGCCAGGGTCCCGGAAACGATCATCGGCAGCATCTCCGGGGTCAGGCCTACCGCGACCGAAAGGGCGAACATGAAAGCTTCGCCCCAATCGTGCTTGGTGATCCCGTTGATCAGAAAGACCAGCAGCGCCATGACCAGGGTGAAGCGGATGAGCAGGATGCTGATGTCGCGAATACCGCTTTCGAAGCTGGTGATCGTCCGCCTGCCGGAAATGCTGCGGGCGATCGAACCGAGGTAGGTGCTCTGTCCGGTGGCAACGACCACCGCGGTGGCTGTCCCGCTGATCACGTTCGTGCCGAGAAAGCAGGCATTGGGCGCATCGAGAACGGCGCCGTCCGGCGCGCCGAGGATCCCGGCGAATTTTTCAACCGGCATCGCTTCGCCGGTGAGAACTGCCTGGCTGATGAACAGATCTTTGCTTCCGAGGAGCCGGACGTCCGCGGGAATCATGTCTCCGGCGGCGAGTTGGATGATGTCTCCCGGAACGAGCCGCTCGATCGGCACCTCGGACGAGTACGAGACGTTGTCCAGTGCCCGTCGAATCACGGTGGCGGTAACCTTCACCATCGCCCTGAGTTTTTCCGCCGCTACCGTCGACCGCAGCTCCTGATAGAAGCGAAGCGCGACACCGATGATCACCATCGTGGAAATGATGATCGTTGCCTGGATGTCACCGGCAATCAGAGAGACCGCCGCGAGGACGAGGAGAAGGAGAACGAAGGGATTGGTGAAGGAGTGTCCCAGCTGTACATACCAGTGGGGCGGCCGCTCGCTGGCCACCCGATTGGGACCGTACTTCTCGAGTCGCTCTTCGGCTTCGGCATTGGTCAGTCCCAGCGGGGTGGTTCCCAGTTGGGCCAAAAGGTCGGCCACCGGCGTGCCGCTCGCATCGCGAAGGCGCGTTCCGACGTCGCCACCTGCTTGCGTCGTCGCTGATCCCGGAGCGGTCAGCTCGCTTTGGCGGCGGAAAATCCTGAAACCTGGAAATCTGCGCAGGGCGTCGAGCATCTTCTTGGTTCTCCAGAATTTTCCATTTACGCGCAGCCGCCTTCGAACAATCTAAAGAATTTGTCACTCCTGTGCACGGTCGGATCGGCCGTTTTCCGGCGGGAACCACGGGGCGCGTTGGCTCGCGCAGCAAGACTCAGGGAGGAGCCTTCACCACCAGGAGCCGGCCGCCTGGGGAATCCGGTAGGAAGGCGGTTCCCTTGGCGTCCACCGCGACCACCCGGCAACCGGGGGCGGTTTCGGCGCTGGCGATTTTCTCCAGAGCGCCCTTCGGACTCACCGCGAAGATGCTCAGCGTCGCTGTCTTTCCACTCGCGATGTAGAGCAGACGCCGGGATGGCAGATAGTCCGGGTTGTCCACGCCCGCACCCGTCTCGACCTGGGCGAGCAGGGCCCCGTCTTTGGTCGATAGCACCGACACGCGGTCGGTGCAGGCGACGAAGAGCTGTTCGCTCTTTTCGTCGATGGCGAGCCCCCTCGGTCCGGCTTCCCCGCACTTTGGCTTGAATTGGGATTTTGTCTTGCGGGTGCGGACGTCGATCGCCAGAGTGAGATCCTTATCCTCATAGTTCGTGTAAAAAACACCGCGAACAGTGTCGACGGCGTAGCCTTCCGGCTGCCCCTCCAACGGCAACTTCATCTTCACCGTGGGGTTTGGGCCCGAAACATCCAGGATGATCAGGGCCTTGTCTCGCGGCGCGGTGACCCAGACCTCCTTGGTGGTCGGGACGTAGAGGATTCCATCTGGGATCGACTCGAGCTGGACGCATGGCCCGCGGCGCAGGCTTTTTGCATCGACCGAGCAGATGGACGAATCCGCGCGGTTGCCGACATAGACGACTCCCGCACCCACGGTCGCTGAAGTGGCCCCGACCGTTCGGGTCCCCCGCTGCGCGACCGGAAAGCCCTCCACCGGGTGGATTTCTCGCGAGCCCGTTTCGACCACGTCTACCTTGCCGGTGTTGCCCGCCGGCACCCAGAGCCTGCCCGAGGGAAGATCAACGGCGAGGTAGTCCATCAGGATGGCCTGCGGACCTCCGGGGAGGATCAGCGCCTCTGCTTTCAAGGCCGAAGCGGGAGCCCCGAACGCGACGGATGAGCAAGTCCAGACGAGCAGGGCGGCCAGGCGCATGGGCAGGGTCCTTTAGGTTTCTCGTTTTTCGCGCCGTTCCATAGCACGGCGCCTTCCTCTCGACCTACAAACATCCTAGTTTGTTAGGTTCGAGCGCAGAACGAGGAGCGGATGGTTTCGCGGTTTGGGTTTCTCTTTATTTCCCTGGGTGCGGCCGCGGCATGCTCCGGCGGTACTCACTGCGTCGCCATCCAAACGGAATATGCCGGGGCGGTTGCGCTGCCGGCGCCCTACGCCTACTACGCGACGCGAACCGATGGGCCGGGGCGGTTTGGCGGCGAGGACTTTCTTCCAGCTACTCCATTTTCGATCTGCACCGAATCGGAGGAAAAGGACGAAAGCTGGACCCTGGAAGCCTGGATCATCCGCACCACCGGTTGCCCGTCAGGGCTCGCGCACTGCGCTCCAAATCCAGGGGACCCTCAGGGCGCGACCGATTTCGTTTTCAAGAGCACCGGAACGACGATCGTTCATCTGACGATCAGCGATCCGTCGCCCTGACCGGGACTCCTTCTCTTGCGGGAGCGGACGATGCGAGCGCTACCGAGGTATCTCGGGATAGCAGCCTGCGACCTGAGCTCGCTGGCGGACCAGGGCCAGGACCACGTCACAGACAGGGGTAGCAACCCCGACGAGCCGGCCGATCTCGACCACCGCTCCGAGCAGGGCGTCGATCTCCATCGGCCGCCCCTTCTCCAGATCTACGAGGGTGGATGGCTTGTGCCTGCCCACCTCGGCAGCGCCGGCAATCCGTGCATCGACGTCGATCGGAAAGCTGACGCTCAGCTTTTCGGCGACGGCCTGCCCCTCGAGCATCATCGCCCGCGCCACGCCGCGGGTCGCCGGATCGCCGGTCACGATGTCCAGCGGCGCGGTGGTGAGAGCGCAAATCATGTTGAACGAAAGATTGCCCCAGAGCTTGATCCACAGGTTGTCGCGAATGCGCGGGCGCACTGGGCAACGAAGGCCGGCTTTGATCATCCGCTCCGAAAAGGCGATCGCGCGCTGGCTCTTTGATCCGTCGGGCTCACCGATGTCAAAGCGGTTCCCGTAGGTGTGCTCGATCACTCCCGGCTCGACGAGATCGGTCGCCGGGTAGACGACGCAGCCGATCACCCGGGCGGGATCCAGCTTCTCCCAGAGCTGGCCGCGGGGATCGATCGCCTTGAGCCTGGTGTTTTCGTAGGGCCCGGGCAGCTTGTAGAAGTACCACCAGGGGATCCCGTTGATCGCGGGAACCAGCACGGTCTGGGGTCCGAGCAGGGGTTGGATCGAGTCGGCGATGGCATGCAGCGAGTGGGCCTTGACGGTGAGAACGACATAGTCTTGAGGACCGAGCTCTCTTGGATCGTCCGTCGCCATGGGGCGGGCGATCAATGTCTGGCCTTCACTGAGAAGCTTCACCCCGTTTTTCTTGATCGCGGCAAGATTCGGACCGCGGGCGATGAAGGAGACATCGGTTCCCGAGAGCGTGAGCTTCACCCCGATGTAACCGCCGATCGCGCCCGCGCCAAAGATGCAAACTTTCACTGGTGCGGCTCCGTTAGCCCGAGCTTCTCCGCCAGGCCAATGCGTTGCACCTTTCCGGTGGCGCCCTTGGGTATCTCCGGAAGGAAGATGATTTTCCGGGGAACTTTGAATTCGGCCAGATGCTCACCCGCGAAATCCCGCAGCTCGCGGTCGGTCAGAGTTCGACCGTCGCGAAGGACGACCGCCACGGCGATTTCTTCCCCGAGCTTCTGGTGGGGGAACGCGAAGGTGACCGCCTGGGCGATGGCGGGGTGATTGAGCAAGACCTCGTCGACTTCGATTGGGGAAACCTTCTCCCCACCGCGGTTGATCATCTCCTTGAGCCGACCGGTAAGCCGCAGATAACCGCTTGGGTCCAGCACGCCCTGGTCGCCGGTCCGAAACCAGCCGTTCGAGAACGCCCTCGCGTTCGCCGCCGGATTGCCCTCGTAACCTCGGGTCACACTCTGGCCGCGGATCACGACTTCGCCCGTCTGCGAAACCGGCAACAGGTTTCCGTTCTCGTCCATTAGCGCGACCTCGGTGCCGGCGGCGATGCCAACCGAACCGGGCTTGCGCACCTGCGGGGGCAGAGGGTTCGAGGCGATCTGGTGCGAGGCTTCGGTCATCCCATAGCTCTCGATTACCGGCGAGCGAAAGGTCTGCTCCAGTTGCTCCATCACCGAGGGGGGCAACGGGGCGGAAGCCGAACGGATGAAGCGCATCTGCAGATGATCCAGCGTTTGCCGGTGGCCCCGCGAGCGCCCGAGGATCGCCTGGTGCATCGTCGGGACCGCGGTGTACCAGGTGGGCTTCGCCTCGTCCATCCAGGTGAAGAAGCGAAGCGCGTTGAAGCCGGGAGTGCACCAGACCGAGGCGCCGGCGGCGAGAGACGCGGTCACCGCCGCCATCAGGCCATGAATGTGAAACAGCGGCATGATGTTCAGACACCTGTCGGAGGGCGATAGCTCCAGCACTTCGCGAATCTGCCGAGCGGATGTGGCGACGTTCCGATGGGACAATGGAACGATATTCGGCCGCGAGGTGGTGCCCGAGGTGTGCAGGACCAGGGCGATGTCTTCGGGGCCGGCGTCCCCTCGCTGTGCCACCGCCCGCGCGATATCTCCTGGTGCCCCGAGCGAAAATTCACCGGCTCCGATCTCGCGCTGTGGCTGGAGCTCGAGAATCGGAATACCCAGCCGCTCCGCCACGCCGCGCGACGGAGATTCCACTCCGCTCTCGACAATCAGAGCCTGGGGCCTGAGGTCTTTGAGGTAAAACTCGAATTGTTCCGCATGATAGTTTGGATTCAGCGGCGCCGCAGTGGCGCCTGCCGCAACCGCCAGAAAAGCGGCGGCCATTTCCGGTCCATTCTTGAGGACGATCGCCACCCGCTCGCCCTTGCCGATACCCAGGTCATTCAACTGCTCCACCGTTCGGGCAACCAGCGAACGAAGTTGACCGTAACGCAATGGCTCCAAACCCGGCGCCGCAATGGCTGCCGCGTTTTCCTCGCCCAGCGCCAGCAGCTCTGCCACCGTTTCGAAGTGCCGCATCTCTTCTCGATCGACCTCGCTTACCTCGGCCCCACCGAGAGCCGCGGGCCTTCGAGGGAACTACAGAAATAGGAACGGTGGCCTTACTCTGCCATTGGATCGCGGCGCAAGAAGGCCACTGCGGTTCGCCTGGAATGCTAATTTAACAGAAGATGACTACCATTAGACGCGTTGCTCAACAGGGGATTTACCTTGGTAGCCCCGCGATTGCGGCTGCATCGCTCGTGAGTTGCAGGATGTGCATGCCGGTGTTGGCTCGGTCGACGATGTAGACGTAGCCGCGGTCATCTGTTGCAACGTTGTTCGTCTGGACCACCGGCTTGCAGACGCAGTCATTTTGAGGAGGGGCGCACCGGTGCGACTGATAAGGACCGCAGCGCAGGTCCGTATTGGGGGTGACCGCCGGAATGTAGAAGGCCACCTCCGTCGGGTTATACGGATCCCGCACGTCAACGGCGCGGACACCGGCATTGAAGTACGAAATGAAGATGAGCTTTTGGTAGAAGGGCGGACCAAACTCCTCGTTGGTGGCGTGCGGACCGAAGCGGCCGCCCACGTCGCAGAAGGTGCCCGACTCCGCCGGCACCTGGAAGGTGGAAATTCCCTGTGGCCGGCCTTCATCTGTTACGTCCACGAAGAAGGTCAGGTGTCGGACTTCGTTACAAAAATTTCCGGTCGCTTCCGAAGTTACCACCACGATGTCGCGCACCGTGCCCTTGTCGTTGCCATTGCCTGTTGTGAAATCGAGGATCGTCATTTTTCCGAGCGGCCAGCTGGTGTGTCCCCCGTTGTCCGGGTTCATGATCCAGCGGCCGATTTCCGGGGTGGTGTAGTCGGTGCAAGTTCTGCCGCAGGTGCTAGCGAGTAGCTTGGTGCGATCGGCAATCTGCATGACGCCGGTTTCGCCCACCCCGTAAGCCATGTAGACGCGATTGCCAGTGCCGTCGGGTTGCGTCGGGCCGGTCGAGATCGGCCCGTGGATAGCCGGCCGGTTGTCGAAATTGGGCTGCAAAGCACCGCCTGGCTGTTGCCCATCCAGTGCCCAATCTCGGATGAACCGCGGATTGGTGGGGTCTTTCAAGTCGTAGATCATCACGTGGTGGCCAGCAGCCCATCCAGCTGTTGCATCGGACGCGCGCGAGCCAACGATGTAGGCGATGCCGGTGTCGCACTCCCACCAATTCTTGTGGGTCGTGACCAATTGCCCGACCAGCGGGTTGCCTCCCCTGACGGTACGAACGCCGACCGGGTTGGCCGGGTCCGTGACATCCCAGATCTCATGCGCCGAGTTGTGGTAGTTGCGCAGCAGATAGACCTTGGCTCCGCCGTTGGGGAGGTTGGCGCAGACGCGGGTCATCTGAGCCCCGCCCCCCAGCGTGTCGCCAACTGGAATGTGCGCGAGGTAATTCGGGTGCGCTGGATCGGTGACGTCGACAAGCGATGTCCCATTTTCTTCATCGACGCCCGTCAGTGGATTGCGCCGTGGCAGAGGTGGCGTCCCCGCCGGGGCCAACCCCTCACCCGGGCCGGTTAGCGTGTGGTGACCGACATAGGCGATGTAGCGGTTGCCCTGCTTCTGAACCAAGACCTGGTAGTTCGAGCGGGCTTGCAGGTCGTTGGTGCCCACCAATTTCATGTTTTTCGATGTCGGCGCCGTTGACTTCGTGCTGCAACCTAAAGCGAGAGCCAGTGAAATACTCAGCGGAAAGAATCGCATCATGATGTTTTCCTCCTCTTCGCCCGTCCGTTGACTAAGCCTGGAGTCGCATCGGCAGAGGCGCTCTTCGCCTTTGCCGGCCCGCTCAAGCCTTGAAGGCTGGGACTGCTGCCGTCTGAGACGCGGCGTCGCGCGCCTCGCGCGCCACGGGTACCTTCATCCGCCGCAAGACGAACAGCGCGAGCACTGCTGCGGTGAGGTCGAAAACGATGGCGATCTTGAATACGCCCGCCCAGCCGATTTTCGGCAGCGCGAACTTCGCGTCGAACGGGGTCCAGATCTTGGGTACCACGGTGAGGATGATTCCGTAGGCGACCAGTGCCAGGCCCAGTCCAAACAAGATGTCCCTGACCTTCCGGCTGATGTCGAGACGAAGGACGGTCGGGGCGAGGAAATGGGTAAAAAACGCCAGCGCGCCGCCAAGGAGGAGCAGAAGATCGGCGCGGAAATCGAATGTCTTACCGGCAGCCAACGCGGAACCGATCGGGACGAAGACCGAAGCGGTCCCCTTGGCGGTGTAAAGAAAGCCATAGTTCGCGGTGGCATGCTTCCGGCCGAAAAAGTCTCCGCAGAGCGCGGGAAAGAGCGAGAAGATTTCTCCCCAACCAAAAAAGGTGAATGCGCTGAAGATCACGAAAAGGAAGGGATTTCGGGCGAATTGGATCAGCACGAAGATCGCCACTGCTTCCAGGCCGAAAGCGAGCGCCATCGTCTTCTCGCGGCCGATGTGGTCGGAGACCCAGCCCCAGAACGGCCGGCAGAGCCCATTGATGATCCGGTCGGCGGAGAGAGCGAACTGAAGTGCCGGCAGCGTAATCCAGAAGAGACTGACGGGTATCTTGTCCACCTTGTAGTCAACCGCCATCGGATTGAGCTGCGCCACGGCCATCAGCCCGCCGGTGGCGACCAGCGCCATCATCATGTACATCAGCCAGAACTGCGGCGTGGAGGCCATCTGACCGGAACTAAAGTCATAGGTCGACTGCCGCTTTTTCACCTGCTCGGCGTGCGTCGCTTGCTTCCAGCCACTGGGTAGCCAACCCGCTGGAGGTGATTTGAGGAACAGAGCCGCGACCACGACGACAGCACCTTGGATGATGCCCCACTGGATAAATGCGTTCTGATATCCCGCGTTGTTAATCATGTTCGCAATGGGAGACACGGTGAACGCGGATCCCGCCCCGAATCCCGCCGCCGTCAGTCCCGCCGCGAGCCCTCGATGATCGGGGAACCACTTCATCGCGCTGCCCATTGCGGTGCCGTACACGACACCCGCCCCCAGGCCGGCGAGGCCGTACGCGGCGTACAGCTCGGTGACCGACTCGGCCTTACCACTGAGGACCCAGCCCAGCCCGGCGGCGACGCCGCCGATCATCACCAGCAGCTTGGGGCCGAATTTGTCGACCAACCATCCTTCAAATGGGACAAGCCAGGTTTCGAGGAGAACGAAGAGCGTGAACGCCACCTGGATCACGGCCTGTTCTTGCCCGAGGTGCTTCTGCAGCGGCGGTACGAACAGCGTCCATCCGTACTGGAAGTTCGCCACCGCCACCATGCTCAAAATGCTGAAGAACAGGACCACCCAGCGGTTCCCAAAAAAACTCGGAGCTTGGGACGATGACTGGCTTTGAGCCAACGGCGCGTCTGTAGCAGGCATGTTTAACCCTCCGGACCGCTTCGCGGACGACGCAGTTTCCCCGTCCGCCCCTTCCCCGGTCTTTGGCGCACCAACGGGAGCGCCCCCCAATTCCAAAACCTACGCCGAAGCCGGTGGCTGGTCAGCTTCGATCTGCTTCCGGAACGGAATCACTCCGGGAATCAACCACTTCTCCCACATCTCGTCGATCTTGGACTGGAAGTAGTCGAAGTCGTCTTCGGTGAAATGAGCGAAGCGCCCCTGCCTGAGGAGATAGTCCCGGACGGGCCCGCGCTTGAGGCGCCCATCCGAAATATCCCGCGTCTTGCCCACGAGCTTGAACACGCCGTCTTCCATCTCAAACAGCGGCCACACGCCGGTCGTCACCGCCAGCTCGCCGAGCTCGTGCGATTGAATGGGATCGTAGTCCCAACCCTTCGGGCACGGATCGAGGGAATGGATGAAGGTCGGACCGCCGATCGAAAGCGCCCGGCGAACGCTGTTCATCGCCAGGCCCGGATAGGACATGCAGACGGTGGCGACGTAGCGGCACGAGGGGTGGCCCGCGGCAAGCATTCCAGCCATGTTCTTCTTCCAGCGGTGGTGCATGATCCGCTTGACCTTTCCCGGAGTGCTGAAGGTCGTGTTCGCCCCTTACGGCGTCATTCCGGACAACTGGATGTCTGTGTTGGCGTACGACTCGTTGTCGTACATCAAGATCAGAAGATTGTAGTCGGGGTGCGTGAGCGTCGCGGAAATCGCCGACAGCCCCATATCCGCGCCACCCCCGTCGCCGCAGAAGGCGATCACGTTGATCGGCTCCTTCTTCATCTTTCCCTTCCGCATCAGCGCCTTGAGCGCGGCAGCGGTTCCCAATCCGGCTGAA
>WNFJ01106915.1_pt1 | contig 13679 bp, 10 predicted proteins | sample 5400461 | NCBI WGS metagenome assembly WNFJ01 (sample SAMN13153349, study PRJNA577476) | soil metagenome | isolation source: 115 cm saprolite on Douglas fir-dominated hillslope | place: USA:California | collected 2013-09-17 | reverse complement strand
GCCAAACTTGAAGTTATGCTTGCCACGGTTCCAGTTGACTGTGTCCGCGATCTGGAGGCGAGTTTCATCCGGGAACCTGGGCCGCAGCAGGAAGGTTGGCAGTCCAAACGTGAAGCCGCTGCTGCCGTTCACCGCTATCTGCGGTGGAATACCAAAGGGATTCGTGAAGCTGGGCGCGTTCAATAAATGACTCTGCTCGTAGGGGGTGGGTTGCTGGCCGTTCTCGAGTTCAAAGTCGCGGCCGTACTGGAAGCGCGCTTCATTGGCGATGTTCGGAGTGACTGAGGTATCGAGCTTAGCCACGGCCCACGTATCTTTCACGTAATCGTTGCCGAAGCTGCGAATGCCGAAGTTATTGGTGGCTTGCGTCTGAATGCCCGCGGGTGAGGCCCAGCGCATGCGATTCACGGAAAATGATGCGTGGTTCTTGGAGTTGATATTCCAGTCGATTTTGGGGAGCCAGATGGTCTGCTCGCCCTGCCGCGGCGTGGGACCCAACATGCTGACCAGACCGTTGTATTCATTGGCATACAACGTCTGAGCCTGGGCCGTTGTAATTCCCCGACTGGTCGAAATCGTAGTAATGGTCGCTGCCGGGGCCGCGACCTGCGGGAAAAACACGTTGGCATTCCCGGCAATCGCCGTCCCCGGGAAATTGCGGTGGTACCAATCGTAGGTCAGGAACCAGAACAGCTTGTCCTTGATAATCGGACCGCCCACGGCGAAGCCCGCCATTTTCCGCCAGTCGGTGGGCTTGTAGGGCACTTGAGTAAACGTCGCGGGACCGCTGGGCACGGCAAGCTTGGTGAACGGGTTGATTGCGCCCCACACGTTGTCGCGGTCGTAGAAGTAAGTCTCGCCGTGAATCTGGTTGGTTCCGCTCTTGGTCACGGTGTTGACTACTCCGCCGGCAGAGCGGCCGTATTCTGCGGAGTAATTCGAGGTATTTACCTGGAACTCGTCGATCGCCGCCTTGGGTGTTGAATAGCCCGCGCGCGTGCGGCCGCGCTCTTCCGAGAAGAATGCCTGGTTGTTGTCCGCGCCGTCCACGGTGTTGTTGTTGAGCAGGGTGCTGATGCCACGGAAGCTGAGCAGGCCGAAGCCGCTGCCGTTACTGACAACGCCGGGCGTGAGCATGGCAAAACTGGACCAGCGACCGCCGTTGATGGGCAGGTTGGAGATCGCGGTCTGGTTCAGGGTGGGAGCGAACTCGGGCGAAACGTAGTTGATCTGCGGCGCGGCGGCGGTGACGTCGACTACTTCCTGAGTGGCGCCCGCCTTCAGGTGAGGTGACACCTCGGTCACGCTGCCCACCTGGACGATCACCTGCTCCGCCTTATAGGGCGCGAAGCCCTGGCGGTTCACTGCAACCGTGTAAGAGCCGGGCTGTAGCGTGACCACGCGGTAGTATCCCGAATCATCCGTGGCGGCCGTATGCTCCGCATTGGTTCCGATGTTGCGGATGACAACTTGGGCTTTAGGTATTACGGCGCCGCTGCTGTCGAACACCGTACCGCCAATCGCGCCGTCGGTTGTGGACTGTGCCGAGAGCAACCCGCAGCACAGAAACGCGCACAGCGCCAACATGAGGATCCGTCGCATGAAATTTGCAAAAACTGCCATCATGGCATTCCTCCACCCTCTGAAATTTCAACCTGGCAAGATTACCTTGGTATTGAGCGCGCAAATAATAATCGCCAAAGGCCAAAATAGAAACCAAGAAAAAGCTTAATTTCGGCAACTTGGCAGCGATGCTAGCAAGCGATTGTTTCCAAACGATGAAAGCCAGATGAAGAATAGTTGAACACTGGCGCGGGCTGTGGAAAACCAGGCACAAATCGTGTTCCAAAAAATGATCAACCCAACGCGGATAATCCAAAAAAACGTAGACGATTGCACTGTGGGGTGTGCACTCTGTCGAAGATCGCTAACGAATCCCACCTTTGATTTGGCGGGGGTACCCTACAAACTAACGCCGCTACACATAATCATAGGGAATTGATAGGTCGGCTAAGACCTATCCAAACCTATCCAACTTTCCCGACCAGGGGCGCACGCAGCAAAACCTATCCGGCTGCGAGTCAGCCCTCGCTAGAAGCTCACTTTAGCGGCAAGCTGGAGCACGCGCCCCACATTCCCCTGCCCATTCACGTTGGCCGATGACGGTATGCCAAAGGCGTTGACGCCCACGCCGCTCACCGTCTGAGGAACCAGACAGGGAGTCACGCCTGCGGAGCAGCCGGTGGGAGACACGGAGTTAGAGAACGCGAACAGTGTGTTGCGTACTCCAGTGATGTTCTGATGGTTCAAAATGTTGAAGGCCTCGCCGATGAGCTGCAGCTTCGCCCGCTCAGTGATGCGAATGGTGCGCGATACGCGCGGATCCAGAGTGACGATGGCGGGCATGTTGAAGGTGTTGCGTCCGAAACCGGGGGCGCGTTCGTTGCGGCTGTTGCCATCGTTGTTGAGGTCCGCGTTGACCAGCGCGGTGTACGGTTCCCCGCTCTGGGCATTCAGGATGCCGGTGAGCTGCCATCCTTCGGCCAGGGTCTTGAGGACGCGGTTCTGAATGCCCTGGGCGTAATTCAGCTCCCATACGCCACTGAGAACGAAGCGATGGCGCACATCGTTGTTGCCATTGGCGCGGTCGAGCGCTACGTTGTTCGGGTCATAGGCCATCTTGCCGTCGTCGGTGCCCGGTACAACGGCGGTGGCATCGGGGTTGTCGTCGATTACGTGGCTCCATGTGTAGGAACCGAATGCCTGGAAGTTGTGCGCGAAGCGCCGGTTCACCTGCAAGATCAACCCGTTATAGGTCGAGCTGGCGTTGCTCTCAAACTCGAAGATGCGTCCGAATCCGGGAAAGGGATGGGTAGTACCCGTCAGTTTGTTGAAGGTTAGCACCTGCCCGGTCCCGTTGACGGCGATGTTGGTCGGAACTTCGGTCGTGAACTCGTTGATGTCACGGGTGCGCTGGATATGAACGCCATGGACGCCCAGATATCCGATGGAGACGGAAAGGTTCTTGCCCACCTGGTACTCCGTTCCCAGGTTGTACTGCTCTACATAGGGCTGCTGATAGTTCTTGGCGAAGAGCAAAATCGTCGGCGCCGGGAGGGCAACGCCGGTCGGGACCGGGCACCCGGCATTCTGCTGGGGAGCGCCGCAGGTTACGTTGGGGTAAGAGGCCGGGAGCGGCGTGAGTGGTGCTGGCGAAGCGTTAAACGTGAGCGTCTGCACGTTGATACCGTTGTTGGAATGAGCAGTACCGTACATAATCGAGGGCGTGGTGGCGTAGAAGATGCCATAGCCTCCACGAACCACGAATTGCTTGTTGGTAAGAGGCTGCCAGGCAAATCCCACGCGCGGAGCCACGTTGTTGGTGTCATTGGGGATCTTGGAGGTATCGAACCCCTGAGCCAAGGCCGCAGGGTTCTGCACGGACGGCTGCGCCACCTGTTCCACGTCGTAACGGACGCCGAGGTTCATCGTTAAATTCCGCGTCACTCTCCAGTCATCTTCCACAAACCCCGCGTATTGCCACAGGTTCGGATGCGTGGTCGCCCCAGTAGTTCCCGGTCCGGGGTAGGCTTCCGTGAAAGAATTTCCGGTTGCGGTGACGGGAAGGCCGAGCAGGCTCTTTCCGAAGTCGTCAAGACTGGCAAAGGTATAAGAGCCGGAGAAATTACCCGGGAAGAAATTGAGAATGCTGTCCCGGAGAATATCTCCGCCGAATTTGAAAGTGTGATGACCGTGAATCCAGGAAAGGGTGTCACCGTATTCCTGGCGATGGATGGTCGTCTCACGCGGAGAGAATGAGTTCCGTCCCACCGACAGCGACTGGCCGGAAAAGCGGACGATTGCTTCCGGATTGATGCTGTTGGCCAGGCCCGGCTCGTTGTCTCGCTGATAGCTGAAGCGGGCGATGTTCAACAAGTTGGGCGTAAGCGACGCAGTTTCCTGAATGCCGATGGTATCGGTATTCACATTCGAGGCCCCGGTATGTTCGAAGGCGCTGCTGGTCCCGCTGTTCTCCTGGGCCTGGCCGGCGAAGCGCTGCGCGTTATAGCGGCCGCTGAGATGATTGCTATTGTTGATGGTGTAGTCCGCCTTAGCCAGGTACACGTTCTGGTTGAAAGTGCGGTTGTAGTTCGTGGTGCGTGCGGTAAGGTAATTCACCGCCGCCGCCTGGTTCGGATTGGCCGGCGTGGGCAGCGTAACCAGAATAGGATTACCGGTGTTGTTGCGCTGGCCGTCATAATCGAAAAAGAAGAAGGCACGATTCTTTATGATCGGCCCGCCGATATTTCCACCAAACTGGTTAAAGTGATACCCGGGCTTCAGCGGGAGCGCCCGGCCCGCGGCTACAGCGGCGGCACGCTGCAAGTTGTAGATGGGATCGTTGGCATTGAGGGCCCGGTCGCGGAAAAACTCGAAGGCGGTGCCGTGAAACGCGTTCGTTCCGGACTTAGTCACCACGTTAATCACGGCGCCGCCGGCACGGCCAAACTCGGCGGAGTAGCCGTTGGTGTTCACCTGGAATTCCTGGACGGCATCCTGCGAGAACTGGTAGGGAGCGCGGCCGGACCCGGTGCGGCCCAGCGTCTGCCCAAAGAACGTGTTGTTGTTATCGGTGCCGTCCACGGTAAGGGAGTTCAGAGTCCCGCGCTGGCCGGCAAAGCTGAGGTCGCCGAGACGGGCGTCACGGTTTACCCCGGGAGTCAGCAGCACAAAATCGATGAAATTGCGGCCGTTGGTAGGAAGGTTGGCAACAGCCTGGTCATCCACGGTCGCGCTTACCTGGGTGCGCGTGGTCTCCACCACCGGGGCTTCTCCGGTTACCACCACGGTCTCTGACGTACTGCTGACCTTCAGCTCCAATCGCAGATTCATCTTGGCGCCAATCGTGAGCTTTAAGCCCTTTTCCGTGAGGGTGGTAAAACCCTGCTTTTTCGCGGCCACGTCATAAGGTCCGACCGGCAAAAGAGGAAACACAAAGAAACCATCCTCTTTGCTGGTGGTCTTGAACTCCGCTCCCGTTGCGGTATGCGTAGCGGTTATTTCCGCACCCGGCACCATGGCGCCGGTCTGGTCGGTTACGGTTCCTTCGATCGTCCCCTGGTTTCCACCCTGGGCAGAGGCCAACGTTACACCGGCGAACAGCAAAGAAATCAAAATGATTCTTGTAGTCAGTCTGCTGAGCATTTCCCCGCTCCCAAAATGAATTGGTTCTTTTCCCACGCGCTGTGGATGGCACAGCTCTCCCTCAGCCGGGCGTGCATGGCAGCTGGCGTTTGCGGCAAGAGCGAACCAGAGAAGAACCTCACGGGAGCATACGCTCTCAAATGGGCCAGTTCAAGGGCCGCAGTGTTAAAGAAATGGTTAAATTTCCGGTTGGCTGTGGAAAAATCGCCCCGACTGGGTTGTTGCGCTAGCCTCCGGCTGCGCCAAAGCCGTGCCCTGACTCCGGAAAGCATTCCGGGCAGTGCCGGTTATGGCAGAGGAACGCCGCGGAAATGGAATGCTTGAAAATCAGTTGTTCCAGCGTGCTGGTTTCAAGCACCACGGAGTACTTATCGAAGGACCGAATCTTTCCGGACAGTTTGACGCCATTGAGCAGGTGGACGGTAACGTGCTTTTTCCCCAGGAGCGCGCCGTGAAAAAACGACTCTTGGATGTTGCCGACGGACATGTGAAATATCGCTTTCCGCTTGAAGCCGGATCCCCTGCCGGGCCCAAGCCGAAGCTAAGGATTGCCCGACAAAGTAGTCGCCGTGGAGCCATCTGTCCAATATATAATTAGACTTTCCTCAATAGGCTATAACTATGGAAGTCCACCAGCTGCGCTACTTTTGCGCCGTGGCCGAAACCGCCAGCTTTACGCGCGCCGCCGAGCGGGAGCAGGTGGCCCAGCCCTCGCTGTCACAGCAGATCATGAAACTGGAGGAAGAGTTGGCCGTCCGGCTTTTTGACCGTCTGGGACGCACGGTCCGGCTGACCGATCCTGGCCAAGTCTTTCTGCCCCGGGCGCGAGCCATCCTCGCTGAACTGCGAGCAGCCAAAGAAGAAGTAGCGGAGCGGCAATCGACGGTCTCGGGGGTGGTTTGCGTGGGGGTGATTCCCACCATCGCACCCTACTTCCTGCCCGCACGAATCGCCGCGTTTTTGCGCAAGTACCCGCAGGCGACCATCACTGTGGTGGAAGATGTGACGGTCCATCTTCTGGACCGGCTGCGCGGCGGGTTGGTGGATCTGGCCATCATGGCTCTGCCCGCGCGCGGGCATGATCTGGAGTGTTTTCCCCTGCTCACGGAACGCTTGTTTGCGATCCTCCCCAAAGGCCACCATCTGGCCCGCCGGCGAAGCGTGCTGATGAAAGAGCTTCGCCAGGAACCGTTTCTTCTTCTCCGCGACGATCACTGCTTCCGGGAAACGGCCATCGAAGTCTGCAAGCGCGCCCGCATCATGCCCCAGATCGTGTTTGAGAGCGGACAGTTCTCGAGCATCGTGGGGATGGTGGCCGCAGGACTGGGCATTTCCATCGTCCCGGAAATGGCGCTGGAAAGAAGAGCCGATTGCAACTTTGTGCTGATCGCAGACGAGCGGGCTTCACGCACCGTAGGCGTGGCTGCCCTGAAAGGACATTTCCTGGGGCGCGCGCCGCAGGCTTTTCTGGCCCACCTGCGCTCCTCAGCCCAGGGCCGCAGAGCCCGCTTCGCCGTGAGCTAATCCCGCGAACGATCTACTTTCTTTCTGCAGCCTCTACGCTGCGCGTGGGATCGGCGCCCTGCCAGGTGACGTCAGCGGTGGGTCCGTAATTGGAGGGAACTTTCCTGCCCAGGAGGCGAAGATAGTCGCTCAGCTGGGTGCGATGGTGCGCCGTGTGCAGAACCCGCCGCCAGAAGACCCAGATGCGCTGCCGGCGAACATCGAAGAAAGGCACAACCTCCAGCCACCAAGGTTGGTCACGACCGGCCATTCTCTCCAGACGCGGCTTGCACAGCTCTTCATCGCGATGGCAGAACGCCGCAGGCGTGAGTTCCTGCGGCAGCACGCCGGCGCCCTCCGGTTCGCCCGGCAACCCGATGAACTCGGCGAAAAACCGGCGCTCGGAAAGAAGCTGGTGTTTCATGATCTCGAGCACGGCACTGGAGCGCTCCGCCAGCCTGAATCCCATGTCCTCCGGGCGAAACTCCCGCCAGACACTGATCACTTTGCTGGTCTCGCTGGCGTAGGTGTCCAGCAGGTGCTGGAACACCGGGTCGGAAGCACGCGGGACCGCTGATTCGGGAATTGCCGTGTACTCGTACTGCATCGGCATGGGGGACCTCCGGCAGCGTCTACTCCCAGATTACGCTCGCGCAGCCTTCGCGGACGACATGCCCGCGCCCGGCTTCACCATGGCCGCAGCCACCAGGCCTGCAACTACGAATCCCATGGCGATAATGCAGATGTAAGCCAGCGTGTAGTTGCCGGGAAATCCGTAAAAGGTCCAGTAGGAAATGTTGGTGCTGATGGCCGCGAGCACTCCGGCCACGGTAATAAAGCGCCAACGTGCCGCGAAGCTGGTCAGGCTGGTCTGCCCAAGAAGGAAGACGGCCAGCAGCACTTGTAGGATGTTCGTCCCAAGTTCTGTAAGTAACGGTCGAAGCGTGAGCGCGTCCTGACCGGCCGGGTGATAAATGAGAATCCCTACCGGGCCCGCCTTCAACTTAGGCGCCATATCCTTCATGGCCGCCATCTTCTGAGAATGCGTTGCCGTGGCCGGCAGCCCGTATCCAGGGAAAAAATACAATCCATCCGCCTGGATGTTGGCTTTCATGCTGCTCACCACCGCTTGTTCATTGGGGATCTCCTGGATTCCGGTCTCTCCCAACCCTGTGACCACGTGCGCGATGGTGGACCACGCAAAGAAAGCCAGACCGCCCAGAATGCCCGCCAGTAGTTTTCTGACCATAAATAACTCCCTCCAGTCGGCAATATGCTGCTCCGGCGGATGCAGATAAGTCAATCGGCGGTCGCAAAGAAATGTCGATAAATTTAGAAGCTGACGGGCTGGCCTTGTAATCTGTTAACGTACTGCCATCGATGGGAGCTGTTTTGGCCGCCGAAACCAAGAACAACGAAGAGACGGGCAAGAAGAAATCGTCTGCCCAGCAGTTCAAGTCGGTTTTGCCGCTGATGAAGGAACTCGTGCGCCCGCGCCGCACCCTGTTTGCTTTCAGCTTTTTGCTGCTGTTGATTGGCCGTATGTCCGGCCTGGTGCTGCCTCTTTCCACTAAATTCCTGGTTGATAACGTGATTAACCAGCACCACCCGGAACTCCTGAAGTTTATCGTCGGCGCGGTCCTGACGGCGACCTTTATCCAGGGGCTGACCTCATTCGCCCTGACGCAGCTGCTATCCAAGGAAGGTCAGCGGGCAATTACGGAACTCCGGCGCAAGGTGCAAGCGCACGTCGGCAAGCTTCCGCTCAACTACTACGACGCCAACAAGACCGGCGCCCTGGTTTCCCGCATCATGAGCGATGTAGAAGGCGTGCGCAACCTGATTGGCACCGGCCTGGTGGAGTTTTGCGGAGGCATCCTGACCGCAGTGCTGGCTCTGGCCTTCCTGCTCAAGATCAATTCCTGGATGACTGCCATCGCGCTGGGCTTCCTCCTAATCCTGACGGTTGCTTTCAGCCGCGCCTTCAAGACCATACGTCCTATCTTCCGCGAGCGCGCCAAGATCAACGCCGAGGTCACCGGCCGCCTGACGGAGTCGCTGGGCGGGGTGAGGGTGGTAAAGGGCTATCACGCGGAAGAGCGCGAAGCCGGAGTCTTCAGCGCGGGCGCGATGCGTTTGCTGCAGAACGTCTTGCGCACCCTGACCGCGACTTCCCTGATGGGGCTGGCCTCCATGCTCATGCTGGGGATTGTAAGCGCCATCATCATGTTCATCGGCGCGCGCCAGATCTTTGCCGGGCACATGACGGTGGGCGGACTTTTCAGCTACACCATGCTCATGGGCTTTCTGGTGGCTCCGGTGGCGCAGATTGCCAGCATCGGCACACAGATCACCGAGGCTTTGGCCGGCCTGGACCGCACCCGGGAAGTCCTGGACCAGCACCGCGAGGATGCCGATCCCGAGCGCCAAGTGAAGCTTCCCGTTATCGACGGCGAGATCGTTTTCGAGCATGTGGACTTCGCCTATGAGCCGGGCAAGCCGGTGCTGGAAGACGTGAGCTTCGAATCGCGGCCGGGCAGCGTGACCGCGCTGGTGGGATCGTCGGGATCGGGCAAATCGACGATGATCGGCCTGGTGGCGGCATTCTACAAACCTACCGCCGGACGCGTTCTGGTTGATGGCGTGGACTTGGCCCAGGTGCGCCTGGATTCCTACCGTCCGGCGCTGGGCGTGGTTTTGCAGGACTCTTTCCTGTTCGACGGCAGCATCCGCGAGAACATAGCCTTCTCGCGCCCCCAAGCCACGGAAGAAGAAATCATGGAAGCCTGCCGCATCGCCCACGTGGACGAGTTCGCCAGCCGCTTCGCCGATGGCTATAACACCATCATCGGCGAGCGGGGCGTGAAACTCTCCGGCGGACAGAAGCAGCGGGTCTCAATCGCACGCGCCGTGCTGGCTGATCCGCGCATCCTGATTCTTGATGAAGCCACCTCCAGCCTCGATTCCGAATCCGAGGCCTACATCCAGCAGGGTCTGAAATACCTGATGCAGGGACGCACCACCTTCGTGATCGCCCACCGCCTCTCCACCATCCGCCAGGCCGACCAGATCCTGGTAGTCGAAGCCGGAAAGATCGTGGAGCGCGGCACCCATCAGGAGCTGCTCGCGCTCAACCGGCGTTACTTCGATCTCTATACCCGCCAGCATGGCCTTGAAGAGAATCTGTTCCTGGCGCCGGGCGAGGGTGACAAGGTCGAAGAGCAAAACGGATCGGGACGCTCCGGCGCAGCAGCAGCGGCCGATCCCATGAGTCTCATCCGCGGCCGCGGACTCTAGACTAGACCGGCTAACCACAAAGGACACAAAGGCGCACGAAGCGGTTTACAATGCACTGCTTCGTGATCCTTCGTGTCCTTTGTGGTTCAAAGAATGAAAATGCGTCTTCTCAAAACCATCTTCCTGCTGTTGTGCGCTTCGCTGGCGCAGGCCCAAACTGCTCCGTCGCCCAAGCCGATCGATCTGCTCAAGGCCAAGTTGCAGACCATCTCGCAAGGCGTAAGCGCCGACTGGGGCATTTACATCAAGTCGCTGAACACCGGTGAAGAGATCGCCATCAACGCGGACTCGGCCATGGACACCATGAGCGCCATCAAGATTCCCCTGCTGGTGGACGTTTATCGCCAGGTGGACGCAGGGAAGATCAATCCCGCCGACCGCATCGTGATGAAAACCGCCGACAAGCGTTTCGGCACTGGGGTCCTGCGCACCCTGGAGCCGGGATTGAATCTCAGCTTCCACGATGCGCTGATGCTGATGATCATCCAGAGCGACAACACCGGCACCGATATGGCTTTCTCCCGCGTGGGCGGGCCGGGGCACGTGACCGAGACCATGCGCCAGATGGGCTTGAACTCCGTCACTGCCAGCGGCACAACGTTTGATTGGTTTCGCGCGCTGGCCGCAACCGGCGACCCGTCATGGTCCAACCTGACGCCCGAAGAACTTTTCACCAAAGGCTTCCCGGAGAAGATCACCGATGCCGACATCGCGCGCTTTCACTTCGAAGGCAAGCATCCCTTCGGCCTCTCCAGCGCGCGGGATATGGGCAAGCTGCTGGAGATGATGGCCACCAACCAGGCCGCCAGCGAGAAATCCTGCAAAGAGATGATGCGCCTGATGGGCCTGCAGCAGATGCGCACCCGCATCCCCAAATACATGGACGGCGAAACCCGCGTTCCCCATAAGACCGGCGATTTCCCGCCCTACATTGCTAACGACGTAGGCCTGATCGAAACTTCCGCCGGCCGCGTGGTGGTGGTGTTCTTCTCCGCTCACCACCGCGGTTACTACTCGGAACTGGAAGACGCCATCGCCCGCATGAGCGAGCAGGTGTGGGCGTATTTCAACTACCGGGCCCAGACAGGAGCGGCGAAGTAGAAGGCCGGTCGGAAGTCAGAAGACATGAAACGTAAGGTGCTGATATACGGAATCGCAGCCCTGCTGATCGCTGTTTTCGCGCACGCCATCTGGAAGACGCGCCTGAACTTCCTGGTTTGGAACCTGACCTATTTTGGTGTCCGCGTGGCGCGTGCGATCCACCAGCCTGACTATGACAGCGTGGCCTCAGTGCGGGTGTTCGATTCTCTTGCGATTCTCATCAATGCGATCATTTATTTCGTTGTTCTGTGGGCTTCGGGCCGGCTGGTTGGTCTCCTAAGAACAAGGCTGTCTTCCTCCATATGAGCGCCTTATCGCCATGGTTTCTATTCCTGGTGGTCATAGCCACGGGGCTCGCTCTTCGCCTGATCGCAGGCAATCTTGACCGCGACCGTATTCTTGAGTCCATTGAGAGCACCGGAGGCAAGGTCCTCGACATAAGCTGGAATCCCCTTGGACCGGGTTGGTTTGGCAGCCAGGAGCGCATCTACGACGTACGCTTCAAGACACGGCAAGGCGATATTATGACGGCCACGTGCAAAACCAGCATGTTCAGTGGCGTTTACTGGACAGGATATGCTTCATCTTCAAAGGCGGAGAGCGGCGGAACTCCGGGCAAGCCTTTCTTTGCGGAGGTGGAAGAACCTTCCACAGCACCTGCGGAACCGATTGCGTGCCTGGCCTGCGGAACGCGAATTCCCGCGGATCAAACCAATTGCGCCAAGTGCGGGTGGAGCTACAAGGGGGAATGATCATCGGAATGGTCATGCGGTCTAGCTTTATAAGGAGACGACGAGGTCATACGCATGATTTCCGCTCGAAGGGCGACTCCGCGCGAAAGGAGAATTTATGAAACTCACAAAGCATCAGGCTAAACAAATCCAGGCGTTGAAGCGCATGAAGGATGAAGACATCGATCTTAGCGATATTCCAGAAAAAACAGACTGGAGCGGAGCCGTGGTCGGGAAGTTTTACCGACCCATTAAGAAGTCGCTGACGATTCGAATTGACGCCGACGTTCTTGCCTGGGTAAAAGGACAAGGCAAGGGATACCAGACTAGAATCAACAGGTACTTGCGGGAAGCCATGCACAGGATGACGAAGCTTCCGGCGAAAGCGACACCCCGAAGAGGCCGGCTGCGGCGGGGCGCGTAGGCCTTCCCATCACGCCCGAAAAGACCTTTTCACCAGCGCCATCGCTTCTTCTTTGCTGCTAATCGTCCCATCCAACTGCGCGTCTTCAACAGCCGTCAGAAGTTCCTTGAATTGCGGGCCGGGCTGATAGCCGGCGGCGATAAGGTCGTCGCCGGTGATCAGCGGCTGGGGCCGGATTTGCTCCGCGGGCAGGCTGCGCAGCTTCTCGCGCGCAAAGTTGTAGAGCTCGAGGTCGCGGTGGCTGCTCAGGCAATCCAGACGGTGCAACTCCAGGTGCTCGTCAAACCGGGGCAGACGGAAGAAACGTTTGAGGGTTGATTCCTTCATGCGCATCACGTTGCCGAAGCGCATGTGGTTGGCCACCAGCGCGCACACCTGCTCGGTTTCGTCGTTGGATAGGCGGAAGCGCCGGCAGATCGCTGCCGCCATTCTGGTTCCCACCTCGTCGTGCTGGTCAAAACGGATGCGGTCGGCGGCAACGCGAAACGTGGGCGGCTTGCCCACATCGTGCAACAAAGCGCCCAACGCCAGCGTCTTCGAAGATCCGGCGGGCAAGCCTTCCAGCAGCATAAGCGTATGCACCCAGACGTCGCCTTCGGGATGGAACTGCGGCGGCTGCTGGACGCCCTGCATCTTCTTCACCTCGGGCAAGACCTGCTGCAGCAGGCCGGTCTGGTCCAGCAGCTCGAAGGCGCGGCGCGCCCGGCCTTCGGTGAGCATCTTGAGGATCTCGTCGCGAATGCGTTCCTGGCTGACTTGGTGAATCTGCGAGGCAAGTTCACGGATGGCTGCGAAGGTTTTGTCCTCAATGGCGTAGCCGAAGCGCGCGGCAAAGCGCACCGCCCGCAGCAGGCGCAGCTTATCTTCTGAGAAGCGCAGGCGCGGGTCGCCGATGGCACGGATGACGCCGCGTTCCAGGTCCTGGCGGCCGCCCACGTAGTCGAGAACTTCCTGAGTGAAGGGATCAAGCAGCAGCCCGTTGATGGTGAAGTCGCGCCGCTGGACGTCGAGGCGGGCTTCGGTCGAGAACCGCACTTGGTCGGGATGGCGGCCGTCAGAGTACGCTCCGTCGCTGCGGAACGTGGCGACCTCGATGGTGTAGTTGTCGCGTTCGCCCTCGGCTTGGGACGCATCGCGGCGGATCGGCACCAGAACAACGCCGAACTGTGCACCCACGGCGTAAGTCTGCGGGAAGAGGCGCATCACTTCCTGCGGCGTGGCCGAAGTGGCTACGTCATAGTCGGCGGCTTCGCGGCCGAGAAGCAGGTCGCGGACGCAACCGCCCGCCAGGTAAGCAGAAAACCCTCTGGCGCGCAAACCTTGCACAATGCGCGTCGCCTGGGCCGCCTTGTCGGAGGTGAGATTCACAACGCTCCTGAATCCAATAATGCTCCTGAATCCAATAATATAGATGTATG
>WNFJ01059159.1_pt2 | contig 13680 bp, 8 predicted proteins | sample 5400461 | NCBI WGS metagenome assembly WNFJ01 (sample SAMN13153349, study PRJNA577476) | soil metagenome | isolation source: 115 cm saprolite on Douglas fir-dominated hillslope | place: USA:California | collected 2013-09-17 | reverse complement strand
GTCTTCAGATCCTTGGTATCGTGAATGTCGATGATGGTGTGCTTACGCCCCGTGTAATACAGGATGCGCTCGGTCGTCGTCGTCTTGCCGGCGTCGACGTGGGCGATAATGCCGATATTGCGAATATCGGAAAGGGGCGTTGTGCGGGGCATGACGAAGTTCCGTAAAAAGAGTGAGTAGGGCCGCGGTAGGCCGGCGTCAAAACCACGTAGTTTGACACGCCGTTCAAGGTATGTCGAGAACTCGGCTTGCCTGCTCGCCTCGCCGGCTACTTGACGGTATATCCTCGGCCCTCGAGGCAGGCCGCTTGCGCTCGAAAGTAGTCCGAACGCTTGCCGGGCGCCGCCGCCCCTGTCGCCTGCGTGGGATCGAATCCCGTCTGGCCGGCCGCCCAGCGATGGCACTCGAACTTGTCCTTGCCCTGCTGCTCCTCGGTCTGGCCGTTCTTCGGGTACACGATCAGCGTCCCCGATGCGGCCGGCGACGATGCCGCAGCCTCGCCTTGAATCTCGGGCGGCGGACTCACCGTTTCGTACTGGCTGACCGTGGGGTCCCACCGATAGTAGATGTTGTCCGCATAGTAGTAGGGAACCCCGTCCCACCAAACGGTCGAGTAATACAAGGGCAGAGTCGCAAAATACAAACCCAATCCGACGCCCCCCCAAGCCCAGGGACCGTACCAGCCGCCTCCCCAACCATAATAGCCGCCCCGCCAGCCATAGCCGCCGTAGTACCCACCATAGCCACCGTGATAGCCGCCGCCGTAGCCGCCGCCATGGGCGACCCCGCCACCATGCTGCGCGAACGTGGGCGCCCTCAGCGCCAGTGCGGCGGCGGTGCCGCAGACCATCAAAGACAGCGTACGGAGGGCCGAGGGGGGTTTCATTACGTCACCAATGGCCTGTCGATGGCCTTAAGTTCAATGAACACCATTATAGGGACTTCTATAAAGACTTCGTTTATTTGACTTCACAGTTTCCGCGCAGTTCAACGAAATCCCGGCCCCATGCCTGTACCGCCGTCACGCGGAGCTTCAAACCCGCTCGGCTCATTCGGGTACTCACTCTAGGTAAACAGCGTTCTTGGGCAAGGCACTCCGGAGGTTGGTATGCGAGTCAGTCGCGGTATCCTAAGTTTGACGGTTGCATTGGCTTTGCTCACGGCGGCGGATCCATGGGCGGAGGGGGCGTCACCGGCTCCGCGGCCGGTTCACGGTCGAGCTCGCCCGAGAACGCGGCGAAGGCTGCTTACAACTCCGGCGTGCGCTCCATCAAGGAGGCGAAGGAGTACGAATCCGACGGCGCCAAGGCTTCCAATCCTCAGAAGAGCGCCAAAGCGCTGGACAAGGCTCATCAGTACTATTCCAAGGCACTGGAACAGTTCATCGATGCAGTCTCCCAACAGCCCAAGATGTACCAGGCATGGAATTACATCGGCTTTGCCAACCGCCATCTGGGTAACTATGACGCGGCGCTATCGGCATACGCCAAGGCGCTCGAGCTCAATCCCGCCTATCCGGAAGCCATCGAGTACCGCGGAGAAGCCTATCTCGGCCTGAATAAGATCGACGAAGCGAAGGAGGCGTACATGACCTTGTTTCGAGAGTCCCGCGGCCTCGCCGACGAACTCATGACGGCGATGCGCCGGTGGACCGACGCCCGGCGCACGGATGCTCAAGGTCTGGCTCCCGATGTCATCGAGGCATTCTCCAAATGGGTGGACGAGAGAGCGGGAATTGCCGCGCAAACCGCGTCACTCGCCCTCGGCGCGCAGGCTGCGTGGAAATAGCCGGCATCGCTGCCTAAGCTCACGGATCGCTGCTCAATATCCGCAAGCGCTTCATCATCGTAATGGCATGCGCGGCGGTGGCTGCCGCGCGTGGTGCGGATACGTTGCCGAGCCCGGCCTATGAATGGCGCTTGCCGCCCGGTTTCCCGCGTCCGGCGGTGCCGGCCGACAATCCAATGTCTTCCGCCAAAGTAGAATTGGGGCGCCGGCTATTTCACGAAACGCATCTGTCGTCGACCGGCCGGTACGCCTGCGCCAGTTGTCATCGACCCGAACTGGCTTTCACCGACGGCAGGCCACGCGCCCTGGGCGCCACCGGCGAGTCGGTGAAGCACAGCGCCATGAGCCTCGCCAACGTGGCTTACAACCCGGCCTTCACCTGGAGCGACTCGAGAGTCCATTCGCTGGAGTCGCAAATGCGGCAGCCGCTGTTCAACCGGCATCCGGTGGAGATGGGCATCACGGGCAGCGGGCGCGCCGCCGTCGAGGCCGTGTCTGCCGACGCCGCGTACCGCAGCCGGTTCGCCGCGGCATTTCCGGACGACGCCGCACCGATTTCCATGGCCAACATCATCAAGGCGATCGCCGCTTTCGAGCGCACTCTGATCTCCGGCCGCTCGCCATTCGATCGTTATGTGTACGACGATGATCAAACGGCGCTGTCTGACTCGGAAAAGCGCGGCATGGCGCTCTTTTTCTCGCCGCGCGCGGGCTGCGCGCAATGTCATTCCGGGATCAATTTTTCCGGACCCCTGACTTACGAAGGACACGAGACGCGAGGCGCCTCGTTCGCCAACACCGGCCTGTACGATGAGGACGGACGGGGAAGCTACCCGGCGAACGACCAGGGCCTGATCGAGGTCACCCATCGTGCGGCGGACATGGGAAGATTTCGCGTGCCCACATTGCGCAACGTGGCGCTGACCGCGCCGTATATGCATGACGGAAGTGTGGCGAGCCTGGAGCAGGTGATCGGTCACTACGCGCGCGGCGGACACGAGAGTCCGCGCCGGGACTCGCGCATCCGGCCGCTATTTCTGTCGCAGACCGAACGCGCCGATTTGGCTGCTTTTCTGCGGAGCTTGACCGACCCCGAATTCGTCGCCGACCCGCGGTTTAGATGACGACGCGGAACTCTGTTCGCTTCGGTCGAGACCCGGCATACTGCGCTTCCGATATCAACAAAGTCATGGGGATCTCAAGCATGCGTGCACCGTGCATCGTACTCGCTCTCATCGCCGTAACCCTACAGACCGCGCTGGCGGCCGGCCCGCAGGCTCTGCCCACGGCCAAGGCTGAAAATGTCGGCATGTCCACCGAGCGTCTCACCCGCCTCAGCGAGGGCATGAAGAGTCTCGTGGATCAGGGCCGTCTCGCCGGCGTCGTGACCATGGTCGCGCGCCGCGGCAAGGTGATCGAGCTCGAGGCCATCGGCAAACGGGACATCGCCGCCAGTCTCCCCATGCAAAAGGACAGCATTTTCCGCATCTATTCGATGACCAAGCCGATTACCGGCGTCGCCATGATGATGTTGTTCGAAGAGGGGAAGTGGCAGCTCAACGATCCGGTTGCCAAATATATACCGGAGTTTGCCGACCTCAAGGTGTACGGCACCGATGCCAACGGCAACGTGGTCATGAAGGATCAGGTTCACCCCGTGACCATGCGCGAGCTGATGTCGCACACCGGAGGTTTCACCTATGGATTTATCAGCAACACGCCGGTCGATAAATTACAGCGTGAGGCCGATATCCTCAACGTCAACAACACGCTGGAGGAGATGATCAAGCGCGTCGCCAAACTGCCCTTGAATGCGCAACCCGGCAGCGAATGGCACTACAGCATTTCCGTCGACATTCAGGGCTACATCGTACAAAAGCTCTCCGGCATGCCGTTCGAGGAATTCCTGGAGAAGCGCATATTCAAGCCGCTCAGCATGGTTGATACCGGCTTCTACGTTCCGGCGGACAAGCTCAAGCGCCTGGCGGAATTCTACAGTTACGGAAAGGACGGCCGGCTGGAAGTGGTGCGGGGCGGGCTCAATCACGACTTCTCCGCCAAGCCTGCGCTCTCTTCCGGCGGCGGCGGCCTGGTATCGACCGCAGCGGATTATATGCGCTTCTGCCAGATGCTGCTGAACGGCGGCAAGCTGGATGGCGTGCGCCTTCTCTCGCCGCGCAGCGTCGAACTGATGCGCACCAACGTGCTGCCGGCGGCCATGCCGACGCTCTCACCCGGGTCGGGATTCGGATTGGACTTCGCGGTGTACAGCGACGTTGTCGCCGCGGGCGGCTACTACGGCAAGGGCACCTATTACTGGGGCGGCGCGGCCGGTACCTGGTTCTGGATCGATCCCACCGACGAGTTGATCGTCATCGGAATGATTCAGCAGGTCGCAGGTACCGGCGCGGCCGCCGTGGCCGGCGTTCCCGACGTGCGTGGCCTGTCCCACGCCTATGTATATCAGGCCATCGCCGATTGATGCTCATGCCGATCATTGCACCCTCTACCTGCGAATCGGGATTTCGATATAGCTATCATTGTGCCAGCGGATTTTGACGGGAACTTTGCCGTCGTCGATGGACTCCTCGCTCACGTCGCCTCCCGTGCCGTAGTTGATCTCTCGATCCGGCCGCTTGTTGACGCCGAGAACCATCACCAGACGACTGCCCTGCTGAAGCAGCCGGCTGGTCATCCGCTCGCTCCTGAACGAGAGCTCCTGGCGCTCGCCCGCCTTGAGCAGGTGACGATGAACGCGGTCTCGCGCATAGCTGGCGCGGAATTCATAGGCGGGACTGAACAAGCGGACATAATCGCCGCCGGCCGTGCGCTCGAAAAAAATGATGTTCAGATCCACGTCCATCTTGTTCACGGTGAAATCCAGCCGGCCGGAGAACAGACCGTTGAACTCCGTCGGCTTCGCCAGCGGCTCGCTCACGAACAGCACGTCGTTGTGGGTTGCGATACTCCTGCTGATGAGATCGGTCGAGGGCGTCCAGGCGGCGTCCTTGCGATCGGCCAAGTTCACCGTCTGCAGAATGAATGCGGCTTTCGGATTCCTGTGCTGGGTGAGCCGGTGGCCTTCGCCTGACACAGTTGCGTCCAGGTAGAATTTCAGGGACCCCTTGGTCATGGCTTCGAGCGTCGGCGCGTGGCGCCACTCGTTGGCGCCCATGACTTCGTAGTTGACTTGGGCTTTGAGCAGAGGCGGTATGGCAGCGCCCTTGAAGACGTGGTTGAACCACTGATAACGCAGCTCACGAAGGTCAACGAGCGCGGCCGAATCCACTTGATAGTTCTGCAGCGTGGCCAATGCCCCTTTCTGCATCACGGCGTCATCGTAGGGACCGATGACCAGCGTATGGTCGGCATGCGGGTCGTATCGATGATGCTGCGTGAAATAATACAGGGCGCCCAGTTCGCTTCCGGAATAGTAGCCCGTCATCGTCAGCACCGGAATATTGATGTGTGCGAACTGTTCCCGGTAAGGGACCATCTCCTGCCAGTACCGGTCATAACTCGGGTGATTCAGCCAGCGGATGAATATAGGATTGGGTTTTCCGTACAGGCGGCCCATGTCTCGGTATCGGCTTCCGCTGACGTACCACTTCTGATCGAGGGCGTGCCACAGGGCATCATCGTAATAGCTGCTTTCGTCGGACGTTTTCGTGTTGGTCACGTAGGAAGACCACCGGTACCCGGAGTTCTGGAAGATGCTGCCTCCCATGGGAACGTCGATTCCGGGAGCGGTGGTTGCCGATGTCGCGATGGCTTTGAGCGCGGGCGGCAGTTGCTTGGCGGCCGCCCACGAGGTAAAGCCGCTGTAGGCATCGCCGTACATGCCCACGCGGCCGTCACTCCAGGGTTGCTTGGCAATCCAATCGATGACCGCTCGCGCATCGTCACCGTCGTGCTGATAGGGAACGACCTGGCGGGGACTGTCATGCGTACCTCGGGCGTAGGCGACTACTCCTACATAGCCGTGCGCCGCGCACTCCTTGGCGTAGTTCCGTGAATCGTAGATCGTGAACTCCAGCAGCGCTGGAAGCGGTTTGGAGATGCTTCGGGGACGAACCAGCAGCGCGGCAATGCTCACCCCGTCCGGAGTCTTGATCAAGACCTGGTCGTCGACCGCGTAGCGCCGTCGATCGTCCTCCTCGTCGAGCGGGACGACCAGGGGACCGAAGCTCCGATAGGCATCAAAAGACAGGTACGCCCGAATCAGCGCCACCGCTTCCGATTGTCCAATGCTGTCGTCGGCCCGCTGCTGATCGAACAACTTCTGCAGAGCGTAACGAAACACCGCCGGAGATGTCCCGAGCCATTGTGTGACGGCGTAGGCGTCCTGGTCGTTGAGCCGGGGAACCACGTCTTGATACGCTTGAGTGAATGCTTGCGCGAAGGGCACCTGACTCTCCGCTTCCGTTGCCTTGGCGCGTGCGTACATGTCGTAAATCACGTCACGGCCGACCGGCCGGCCGGCGTCCAAGCGCTGCCGCCGATCGCGCAGCGTCTGCCGCGATTCGTAGGCAGCCGAATAGTTGCCCGCCACCAATTGAAGCGCGGACAAATTCGCGAGATAGCGGTCCGGATCGGGATCTTGATAGACGGGAACGAGCCGCGCAGCCAAATCGCGCATGGCCGCGGCCGCCGCGGGATCGTCCACGGAAGCCGGCGTACGAAATTCGAAAACCGGCCCGACGGCCCAAACCCTCGAGGAAGCAAAGACCAAGAGCAAGAAGAGACAGCTCGCCGTCCACTGGGCAATCCCTCTTCCCGCCGGTTTTGACGCCCTTTTCATCCGTGGCTCCCAGTCAAGGTCGCTGCTCTTTTGCGAGCCCCAGGAGACTTGATGAGATGCAGGACGCGCGTGAACAGGGGGTGCGCTTGAGCAGGTCCGCCGATGTGGATGACGCCGGTGTGCTGTAGTTCGTTGGTGAAGACGTCGATGACCAGTTCGAGCACGTCGTCGGCGAGCAGACCGAATGTGCCGTCGATGAGTACCCAGGGCGGCTTTTGCAGCAAGATGCGCGCGACGGCGAGGCAAAGCTGCTCATCTCGGCTCAATTCCCGATCCCAACGCTGGGTCTTGTCGAGCAACGGTGCGAGGCGTTCGAGGCCGAGCCGGTAGAGCGCGCGCGCGAAATCGCCCTCGGCGAAACTGTCGGCCTTCAAAGGATAGGCCAGTACTTCGCGCAAGGTTCCCCGGGGCATGTAGGGCGTACCGCCCGGCAGGTAAAATATCTGTTCGCCCGCCGGGCGCGTGATGCGCCCGGCGCCCCAGGGCCATAGTCCCGCCAACGCGCGAAACAGCTGCGTCTTGCCGGTTCCCGGCGCGCCCAGGATGAGGACCCGTTCCCCGGCCTTCACGCCCACTTTCGTTTCTTTGAGCATGTCGGCATTCGCCGCAGATACGATGAAATCTCGCCGGGATCCCCCTCGGTGTAGACGATGCGGCTTCCGAATCCGCCCGGCTCTTGGCTCCTGATCAGCGCATGGCGGAAATTTGCGACTCGAAGCAACGTGGCGCGCCAGTCGGCAATGGCGCTGAAGTTGTCTATGAACCATCGCAGCGACGACTGCGCCTGGCTGAACGCACCCGCCGCCATCATGAGGCCGCCGAAAGAAACCTTGCCGCTGAAATACAGTGGCGCCGCGACGAGTATGGGAGCCACTATCGTGACCCAGCCAAAGCCGGCGGTGACCCAGGTGAGATTGGCGTGACCCCTGACGATGCGGCGCGTCGCAGCGAGCACATTGCCAAGATGAAGCTCGATCCGGCGTTTCTCGTCCGCCTCACCCTCCGCCAACGAAATGTCATCGACGTGCTCGTTGACTCGCACCAGCGAAAAGCGCAGATCGGCCTCGCGCGCGTAGCGTTCCGCGTTGCGGGTGATGAGACCTCGACCGACCCGGTAGCTGAGAAGCGAGCCTGCGCTCGCATAGATGATCGCCGCCCACACCATGAAGCCTGGAACCGTATAGTCCCGGTCGTTGACACGGAAAATGAAGTCGTTCGACAGAACCCAGAGCACGCCCGCGAAAGTAAGGAACAATATCAAGGCCTGGAGCAATCCGACGCCGAGATCGGCCGACAGCTCGCAGAGCTTGCGCGCGTCTTCATGGATGCGTTGGTCCGGGTTGACGCCCATGGTACCCGCGTTGGCAAGCCAAAACGCGCGGCGCGGCAGCATCCAGTCGCGAAGGAGGCCGAGTACGAGCCCCTCACGCAGCTTGAGCTCCAAGGTTTCGACCAGCCATCGCTGCGCCACATTGAGAGCGAGGAGAAATCCTGCGATCACGAAGAAGACGCCAAGCTGGAACAGGAAGTCCCGCAGGTCACGCCGCGATAAAGCATCGTAGAACGGCTTGTTCCAGCCGTTGAGGCGAATCTGACCGTAGGCGGTGGCCGCGACGACCAGTATCAATGCGGCAAGCACCAATATGAGCACCCTGCGCACCGGCGAGCCGAAGATCGTGCGGGTGACGAGTCCGATCTGCCGCGCAAGGCCCAAGTGAGCGCTCTCGCCCTCAGGAGAGGTGCCGGGGATTTCTGTGGAGTCTTCCATTACCTTGCCGAGCACTCCGCCACGCTTTGCCCAAAGGATACCACCCAATCCGCGGCGCAGATCCCAACCTCGACGCCTTTCAGGATGTGGTGCAGATGACTTCCGCGGGTGTACGAAGCACGGTCACGGAATCCTCGTCGAAGTTCGCATAGGCGCTGCCGTCGACGGTCACGCTGCGCAGGGGCGTCGCCAGCGGCGGGCGTAGAACGATCTTGGCCGCAATTCCGCCTTCGATGCCGAAGCGCAGCGTGGCCGAGTCGATCCTTCGCAGCGAATAGCTCAAGGTACCGTAAAGAGTCGGCATCCGGTTCACCTGCACGCCGGAACCTTCGATCCATTCGGGCGCCAGGCCCGCCGCCAGTACCAGGGATGAATCGGCTTCGCGTTCGTAGGCAAGGAGGCTCCGTACCGCAAGCACATATTCGCCGGCAATCCAGGTGTGCGGCAGATCGCCGACGTGGGCCGGAGCCTTGTGGTCCCGCCATGCGATCTCCGGCCACTGATTCCAGGGCTGCGGGCGGCGATCCGACAAGAAGAAACGCAGTAGTTCCAGCGCCGCATCGCGCCGACCCAATCGCACCAGGGCGCCGATGATGCGAATTTCGTAGGGTGTGTAGCTCGGCGAGGGCACGGCGCCGCTGCGCTTTGCGCGCCAGTCTGCGAGATACTTGTCGAAGGTCTGGTCGAGCGCCGCGCGGTTGAGACCGTCGGGCACATCAAACAAGTAAATGGCATTTGCGGTGGCGGTGGGATCGAAATCGGCCCACTCGATGCTGCCTGGAATGAAGTCCAACTTCCGCTGCGCGCGGGTAGCCTCGATCGAAGCGAACAGCGAAGCCGCAAAGCGCTCGCTCGAGCTGCGCCAGCTTTGCGCGGAGGTCTCGCGGCCGGCCGCTCTCGCCAGGTCGGCCGCATCGCGCAATCCTCGTAGCGCCCAGAAATCGTCCCAGTAAGAGTGCACGGGCTGCGCCAGGTAACCCTCATGGCTCACCGATATCGGCAGCAGTCCATCCTTTCCCAGCAACTTTTCGATGCATCCGACCGCCCTGTCGATGAATGTCCACGATTCCGTGAGAAACGCTTCATCCGATGTGAATCGATGGTAGTCGGCGATCAACGCCAGCAGTTCGCCATGGCTGTCGTGCTCGACCAGCCAATCGGTCCCCTCAATGTCGACGCAACAAGGCACGAAGCCGTCGGCGCGCTGATGCGGCGCATACCAGCGGATGAACTCCCGTACTTCCTGCGCGTGTCCCATGCGCAGCAGGGCCGCGCTCATCATGGCGCCGTCACGTATCCAAGAACGCGTGTAGCGCCTGGGACCCGGCTGCAGAGCCGGACCTGCGCGGGTCACCAGAATGTGCGCCGTCGCCGTGAGCGCCGCGTGTACGGCGTCCGTCATCCAGCCATTGCCGGTCCATTGGGCCCATGGAAGCCTCGTGCTCCACTCGAATGCCGGCTCTGCGATCGAACTCGCCGCCGCGGCCGGCTGACAGCTCAGAACGATTTCCGCCATCCCATGAGCTCGGGCCGGCAACTCAAAACCGAGCGCGCCCGTGGCGAAACCGAAGGAGTCATGCGTGTCCGCATTGGCGGGGAGCACACCGGAAGCCAGGTGCGCCGCCATGAATCCTTCATCGAAGCGCAGCGCTCCGAATCCCTTGGGTGCGGCCGCTCCTGCGGCAATCGAAGGCACGATCAAATGACTCTCATTGACGAGCACCGCGCCATCGCGCCATGCCAGATCGTGGATCCTGCTGACGCCGCCCAAGTTGCGGAAACTTTGCCACGGCGGCGTCACTTGAAACGGACGCAGCAGCACGAACAGGCGGGCGGAAAATTCCCGATCCGTGAGATTCTCGAATCGATAGTGCACGCGCGAGGAACCGCTCAGAGTGCTCTCCGCCTGCATGCGCAGACGCCAATCGGCGGTTTCCCAAACCACGGACGGCACCGGCATCCATTCGGCCAGGAGTTCCTGTCGCGACGCCAAGTCCGTCCAGGTGAAGAGCCGGCCCGGGGTCCATATCATGGGTTCGACCGAAAACGATCCCTGGTCGGCCTCGACCATGCCGTCTTCATTCATCAACGCGCAATGAACGCCGCTGGCGGTGCCGAAGGGTGTCCATACGCTCTGTTCATTGTGCAGCCAACGCGGATTTGTTCCAGAAGGCATGGATGGAACGCGAGAACTCGAACGATTGCACCCGCAGAGCCGCGCCCGCCGATGGCTCATCGAGCTCCAGGCGAAGAAATCGGGTCTTGAGCCCGGGTAGATACACGTAGCTCCGTTTGCCGCCCGCCTTCTTTGCGGTGTACACGGTCTTCCAGCGAATGCCGCTGTTCGAGCTTCGGACACGAAAGCCGCTCGCCGGCGCCCGGTCGAGCCATTCGACGATCAAACCGCCTACCATACGGGGCTCGATCGAATCGATCACGATCCATGGCCGCGCATCGTCCGGCCGGGGTTTCCAGCCGGAGCCCTGCAACGCGGCGGGCGCTTGGAAATCCGGCATTGCGCTCGATGCACTGGCCTTCGGAGCCTCGGCCGGGGTGCAATCCTCGATCTCAACGCCGGCGATCCAGACCGTGCCCTTCCCGCCCTCACCCGCGACGATGGCAAACTCCATCGAACTCAAGTCCGAGAGGCGGCCGCCGCTCGACGGGCCCCAGGCAAAATCGATGTCGCGGCTGTCCACCCTCATTCGCGTCCAGCGCTGCGGAAGCCGCAGGTCCTTTTGCACATGCCGCCACACGTTCTGACCCGTGGCGTCGACCAGCTTCAGCTCCAGATGATTCACCGCGCCGCGGCCGCGCAGGCGAAAGCTCACTGCATATTCCTCCGGCATCCTTTGCTTCAGCGCACGGCGCGCGACCACGAAGCCTCCGCCCCCTTTGAAATCGAAATCCATTCGCAGCGCAGGCAGGCTTCCTACGGGCACCGAAGAGAGCTCGAGTTCCGCATTGCCTGAAACAATGGGTTGCCATTCGGACGGAATCGCCGAATCGGCGGATTTTTCTTGGCTCATTCAGCTACCGACCGAATTGGGATCCCGCCAGACTCGTTCGAAGGGTAACCGCCAGGCATGAGGAGCGATGAGCTGGTGGATCGCATTCGGCCCCCACGATCCGGGGTCGTAGAGACGCACCGGCGGGGATAACTCCAAGAGGTTCGTCGACACCTCCCAGAGCCGCTCGATCCCCTCCGCGCTCGTGAACAGCGTGTGGTCGCCGCGCATGGCATCCAGGACCAAGCGCTCGTACGCCTCGAGCACATCAGCGATGTGGCTGGTATCGTGCATGGCGAATTGCATGCTCAGTTTATCCAGCCGCATGCCGGGGCCGGGGCGCTTGCCGTAAAACGACAGCGACATTTTTGCAGCATCCGCCAAATCGAATGTCAGGTGATCCGGCCCTTGCGCGCTGACGCCGGATCCGGCAGGGAACATGCTCTTCGGCGGCTCTCGAAACGCGATCGAAATGATCCGCTGCCCCTGGGCAAGCCGCTTGCCCGTGCGCAGGTAGAACGGTATGCCGGCCCAGCGCCAGTTGTCGATGAAGCATCTGAGCGCAATGAAGGTCTCCGTATCCGAATCGCCGGACACCCCCTCTTCCGACCGGTATCCCGTGTACTGTCCGCGGATGACATCGGACGGCTTGATCGGCAACATGCTGCGAAAGACCTTGTTCTTCTCCTCGCTGATGGGAGTGGGCTCCAAGGAGGTCGGCGCCTCCATGGCCATGAAGCCAAGAATCTGGAACAAGTGGGTTACCACCATGTCTCGATAGGCACCGGTCTGCTCGTAGAAGCCGGAGCGCTTGCCGAGACCCAGGGTCTCCGGCACGTCGATCTGCACGTGGTCGATGAAATTGCGGTTCCAGATCGGCTCGAACAATCCATTGGCGAAGCGAAAAGCCAGAATGTTCTGCGCCGCTTCCTTGCCGAGGAAGTGATCGATTCGGAAGATCTGGTCCTCGTCGAAAACCTCGTGCAGTCTGGCGTTCAGCGTAACCGCGCTCGCCAAGTCGGTGCCGAACGGCTTTTCCATGATAATCCGGGAGCGCTCGACCAAGCCGGCTTCTCCCAGCAAGCGTACCGCAGACAACGCCGCGTTCGGCGGCACGCTGAGGTAGTGAAGCCGGCGACTCTCGCCGTTGAAGGCCCGCTCCGCCTCGATTACCGCCGCCTTGAGGGCATCGGCGCCGCGGGCCATCGGCACGTATTGCAAGCTGTTCGCAAAGTCTGCCCAGGCCGCTTCCTCGACCTTGCGCGTCGAGAACTCGGCGAGCGCTGCGCGCGCGATCTTGCGGAAATCCTCAGCGCTGAGATCGTCCAGGGATGTCCCAATGATCCGGCAGCCGGGGATGAACCCCGAACTCCGGGCAACAATTTGCGACGAGCAAGATCGCCGGTCGCACCCACGAGAACGACGACTTGCGGAAACTGGGGACCTACGCCGGGATGTATCTTTGTCACCATTCACATCCTATATGCCGGAGGGCCGCCAAGTCGAGCCGGCACGCTGCGGATCGGCAACCAAGGCGAGCCACCCTGGCAAGCGGGAGTTCAGCCCAGGTCGACCTCGCGCTTCGACGCCGAGCGCGTGCCCGCCTTCGGCGCGTTGCTTCTGCCGTGATAGGAGTAGACCAGCGAGAACTTCACCGCGACGCTGCGGTTCTTGCCGGCCGAGTGCAGGGTATTGCAATGAAAGAACACCGCATCGCCCGGCGCGAGCCGCGGCGATTCGGCGGCGCGGATGACCTCGGCGTTGTCCGCTCGATCGGCGCGGAAGAACCTCGCTGCGTCGAACCGATCGGCATCGAACACCATCCGGTGTGAACCCGGCACGAACCAGAGCGCGCCATTATTGGTCTCCTCCTGGCCGAGCGCGAGCCATACCGAGACGAGATCCTCGCGCTCGAACGACCAGTAGCGAATATCGCGATGCCAGTTGGTCAGGCTTCCGTAAAGCGGATGCTTGGTCATCAGGCAATTGTGATGGGTGCGCGACATCAGCACGCCTTCACCGAAATACTCTTTCATCCATTCGCGCAGCGCGGGCGCCGTGCCCCATCGGGCGAACACGGGGTCGCGAGCATAGGCGTCGAGCAGCCGGCGCACGGTCTCGCCGCCGGCCGCCGTACGCGACGGCGGTGCACCGGGATATTGAAGATCGGCTTCGAATTCGAGCGGGTCCGCGCGGAGGGCAAGTTGTGTCCGCGCGGCTTCGTTGAGCTTCGTGAGTTCGTCGACCGGCACGAACCGCGGGACGACGACATAACCCCTGTCACGCAGCTGTTCGATTTGCTCCTGCCAAACCGG
>WNFJ01747533.1_pt1 | contig 13681 bp, 13 predicted proteins | sample 5400461 | NCBI WGS metagenome assembly WNFJ01 (sample SAMN13153349, study PRJNA577476) | soil metagenome | isolation source: 115 cm saprolite on Douglas fir-dominated hillslope | place: USA:California | collected 2013-09-17 | reverse complement strand
TTGAGCTACTGGATACCGTTATCAATGGCATGGGCTATGGCATTGGCCATCTTGCGCGTAATCCTGATTTTCAGACAGCGCTGCGTGCGAACCCAAAGTCGATCAGGAGGCCGCCGAAGAAATTCTTGATTGGCCGGCTTCGAGAGTCGCGGTCGAACGAGGCGCTGGTACCCGTCGAGGAATTCTCACCGGACTGCGATCTCCGCACTTACTTAAGGCTCAGCACCAGCGCTGCGTACGTGGCGCGACGAGGAAATTGGAATGCCTGAAGCTTACATCGTTGACGCCGTTCGCACGCCGCGAGGCATCGGCAAGGTCGGGAAAGGCGCCCTTGCGAATGTGCATCCGCAGCATCTGGCGGCCACGGTCCTCAAAGCGCTCCAGGAGCGCAACCACCTCAATACCGCGGATGTGGACGACGTCCTCTGGGGTACGAGCGCGCAAATGGGCAAGCAGGGCGGCGACATGGGGCGCATGGCGGCGCTCGACGCCGGATTCGATATCCGCGCCAGCGGCGTAACGATGGACCGATTTTGTGGCAGCGGGCTCACGGCCACCAACTTGGCGGCCGCCCAGATCATGTCCGGCATGGAAGATCTGGTGATTGCCGGCGGCACGGAGATGATGTCGCTGGTGAACGCGCTCGGCGAAGTCTACCGGGCTGCGGGGCTGCGCACCGTGGGCGGCATGTCGAACGGCAATCTGCGCCTGCAGCGGCGCCATCCGCAGTCGCATCAGGGACTGTGCGCCGATGCCATCGCGACGATGGAGGGCATCAGCCGTGAAGCGCTCGATGCCTATGCGCTCGCAAGCCAGCAGCGTGCCGCCGTCGCGCTGCGCGAAGGCCGGTTTGCGAAGGCGACCATTCCGGTGATCGACGACGACGGCAAGGTGATCCTCGACCGGGAGGAGTACCCGCGCCCGCAGACCACTGCGGCGGATCTCGCGGCATTGAAGCCTGCCTTTGTCCAGGTCGCCGATATGCCGGTCGATGCGGACGGCACGACCTTTCGCATGCTCATCAACCAGAAATACCCGGACATCAAGATCCAGCATGTTCATCATGCCGGCAATTCCTCCGGTGTGGTCGACGGCGCGGCCGCCGTACTCCTGGCCTCCGAGCGCTATGCCCGCAGCCACGGTCTGAAGCCGCGTGCCCGCATCGTCGCGACGGCCAACATGGGCGATTGCCCGACGCTGATGCTGAACGCGCCGGTGCCGGCGGCAAAGAAGGTGCTGGCCAAGGCCGGCCTGACGAAGAGTGACATCGACCTCTGGGAGGTCAACGAGGCCTTCGCTGTCGTCGTGGAGAAATTCATCCGCGACCTTGATATCGATCGCGAAAGGATCAACGTCAATGGCGGCGCAATCGCGCTGGGCCATCCCATCGGAGCCACCGGTGCCATTCTGATCGGCACCGTGCTTGACGAGCTGGAGCGTCGCGATCTGAAGCGTGGTCTCATCACGATGTGCGCCGCGGGCGGCATGGCCCCGGCGATCATCATCGAACGGGTCTGAGACCAATGCAAAGCACGCCCTTTTAGTTCACGATGCAGGGATCATGACAAAGGCGATGCACGGACCCGTCTCACTTTTTGTAGTCCCTAACTGTACTGTCTTGTCCACGTGTTGCGCGGCCAAACGCGTGGGCAACCTGCAATTCGCGGCCAAGCTGGAGCACGCATGAAGATTGATTCGACACTGTCGGCCATTGTGACGGGCGGCGCCTCGGGCCTGGGGTTGGCCACGGTGAAGGCGTTGCGCGCGGTCGGAGCGCGGGTTGCGATTTTCGATCGCAGCGAGGAGCAGGGTCAGGCCGCGGCGGGCGAGACGGGTGCGATTTTTTGCAGCTGCGATGTGCTGTCCGAGGAGAGCGTGGAGGCGGCCTTTGCGCAGGCGCGGGCCGCCCAGGGGCAGGAGCGCGCGCTGGTGTGCTGCGCCGGAGGCGGCAACGCGATTCTCACGGCACGGCGCGACAAGGAGACAGGTAAGGTCAATATCTTTCCCTCCGATCAGTTCGAGTGGGTGCTGCGGTTGAACACTGTGGGCACGTTTCGCTGCATCACGCGCGCCGCGGCGGGGATGATGACGCAGGAGCCGATTGACAGCGAACGGGGAGTCATCGTCAACACGGCCTCGGTAGCGGCCACCGACGGGCAAATGGGGCAGGCGGCCTATGCGGCGGCCAAGGCGGCCATCGTGGGGATGACCTTGCCCATTGCCCGTGATCTGGCGCGCGAGGGCATTCGGGTGACGACGATCCAGCCGGGCATCTTCGCGACCCCGCCGATGCTGCAATCGCAGAAACTGGTCGAGGCCTTGAGTGCGATAGTGCCATTTCCGAAGCGGCTGGGCCGTCCCGAGGAGTACGCCAGCCTGGCGCTGGAGATGATTCGCAACGGCTATTTCAACGGCGAAACCGTTCGGCTGGATGGCGCCATCCGCATGCAGCCGCGCTGAGCAATGAAACCGGTTCCAGGCTGGGACCGTGTTGAGCAACTCATGGTCAAGGGCGCCATTACCTGAAGAGCAACGCATGAAAGCGGGAACGAAGTTGAAGAGCGCGGTGTGCGACACCGAAGTGGTGGTCATCAAGACCAATGGTGCCCCGATCGAGTGCGGTGGTGCGCCCATGGAGGCCGAGCGACCGGCGCAACGCGGCACCCTCGACCCTGCCTTTGCAGGCGGCACGAAGATCGGCAAGCGCTATGTCGATGCGGCGAACGCGCTCGAGTTGCTGTGCATCAAGGCGGGACAGGGGACGCTCGCGAGCGGCGGAGTCGCCTTGCAGCTCAGGGAAGCCAAACCGCTGCCATCGTCCGACTGACGACGCTCCGTCGATGAACCTTTCGCTCCTTCTGCAGATGGCCGCTGATGCCGAGCCTGAACGCATCGGCCTCGTATGCGAGGGCCGGCGCTGGTCCTATGGCGCACTGTCAAGCGCCGCGCGAGGCGCGGCGGCTGCCATCCAGGGCAGCGGCTGCTCATATGTCGCGCTGCTGGATGAGAGCAGCGAAGCGGCGGCCATCGCGTTATTCGGTGCGGCCATTGCCGGCGTCCCTTATGTACCGCTCAACTACCGGCTCGCCGATGCCGATCTTGCGGCCTTGTTGAAGCGCATCACGCCCGCCTGCATCATCGGCGACGTGGACCGTATGCAAAGCCTTGCCGTTGACGGCGGCAATGTGCTCTGGACCCGCGCCGGGTTTGTCAGCGCCGCGGAACAACGGGCCGACACCGACATCTCGCCGGACGAAGAGGTCGGGATTGCCATCCAGCTTTTCACCAGCGGCACTACCGCGGCGCCGAAGGCTGCCGTACTGCGCCACGCGAATCTGCTGGCGTACATCCTGGGAACCGTGGAATTTGGCTCGGCATCGACGGACGAAGCGGCGCTCGTCTGCGTGCCGCCCTATCACATCGCGGGAATCGCGGCGCTGCTCAGTTCGATCTACGCGCAACGGCGCATTGTGCTGCTGCCGGCCTTCGATCCGGACGACTGGCTCGAACTCGCCGCGGCGGAGCGCGCCACCAACGCCTTTGTGGTGCCGACGATGCTCGCCCGGGTCATTGCCCGCATGGATGCCGGCGCGTCGGCCGATCTTAAGGCCTTGAAGGCCATCGCCTACGGCGGCGGGCGCATGCCCTTGGAACTGATCGCCCGCCCGCTGGAACTCTTTCCGCAGACCGGCTTTACCAACGCCTACGGCCTGACCGAGACCAGCTCGACCATCGCGCTATTGGGTCCCGAGGAGCATCGCGCGGCGCACCAATCGGCCGATCCGCTGGTCCGCGGCCGCTTAGGCTCGGTGGGTCGTCCGCTGCCCACCGTGGAGATCGAGATTCGCGACGAGTCCGGCCGCAAGCTCCCTCACGGCGAGCGCGGCGAAATCTATGTGCGCGGGGAGCAGGTCTCCGGGGAATATCGCGAGCGCAGCGCCCTCGACGCGGAGGGTTGGTTCCCGACGCGCGATGCCGGCTGGATCGATACTGAAGGCTATTTATATCTGACGGGCCGGGCCGATGACGTGATTGTGCGCGGCGGCGAAAACATTTCGCCGGGCGAGATCGAGGACGTGCTGCGCTCACATCCGGCTATCGCGGACGCCGCAGCGTTCGCGGTGCCTTCCTCGGAATGGGGTGAGGCGGTCGGTATCGCCGTGGTCGCCAGGCCAGGCCACACTCCACCCGGCGCGGCCGAACTGCAACAGCTCATCAAGAGCCGTCTGCGCTCCTCACGCGTGCCCGAACGCGTCGCATTCCGCGATGCGCTGCCCTACAACGAAATGGGCAAGTTGCTGCGACGCGAGCTGCGCAAGCAGTTCAATCCCTGAAGTTTGAACTGAAGAGCCGCCCGGCGTGAAGAGCCGTCGCAGACTCAGTGGTCAATCGCGCGCAAGCAGCAGAGCCGTCGCAAGGGGGCCGCCTCCGGATGTGCATACTGCGACCTGCGGATCGCCGGCAATCTGACGTTCACCGCCATTGCCTCGGAGTTGAACAACCGCTTCGTGTGCGAAGCCGAACCCATGTAGTCGGCCACCGCCGAGTTGGCCCCCGAAGGTATTGATCGGCAACTCCCCGTTAAGAGCGATGCGCTTGCCTCCCTCGATGAAACGTCCGCCTTCGCCGACCTCGCAGAATCGCAGCGCTTCCAGCCAGGTAATCGCCTGGAAGCTGAACCCGTCGTACAATTGCGCCGTGTCGACATCCGAGGGCTTGTAGTCGGTGTGTTTCCACAGGTCGGCGCCCGTTGCATAGCAGGCCATCCATTCCGCCTGATCCCAGCTGTGGCGTTCGACTGCACCGGCCATGGCTGCGATCCGAATCGGTTTACACGAGACTTCATCGAGAGCATTGCCCGCCGATACTATGAGGACCGTGGATGCGTCGGTATAGCGGTCGCAATCGAAGAGGCAGAGCGGGGTGGAGATCATCCGCGCGGACATGTACTGATCCATCGTGAGCGGTTCACGCACGAGAGCACGCGGATTCAACATCGCGTTGTTACGGCCGGTGAGCGCGATCTGAGCCAGTTGCTCACGGGTCAGCCCGTACCGCTTTACATGACGCATGGCGTATTGCGCCGTCCAGTTGGCTGCCGACAGTGCTCCGAATGGCGCAAACCACTGGGAAAAGCCCTCGACGACGTCGCGCTGTGGCGGGGGATATTCCTTGGGTCTTGCCAAGGCTGCCGCTTCGTACACGGTGCGGAAGCAAATGACGTGGCGTGTAAGTCCTGCATGAACGGCGGTCGCAGCGGCGACAACGGCGCCGAGCTGAGAGGTGATCTCACCCCCTCCAGCATGCCATGTGGCGTGGATGCCCAGCGCGTCGATGAGCTCGTCGGCGCCGATCGGGGAAAATCCCAAATATGCATGGGCTTTCCCAGGGTAAGTGGATACGCCATCGATCTGCCCAATTGTCAGTCCGGCTTCGTACAATGCCTCGCGAACTGCGTCGAGCGTCAGCAGTAACGGGTGACGAGTCAGTTTCATCCCGATCTGCGATTGGCCTATTCCTGTGATGTAGGCTTGATTGGCGCGCATCAGACGATCTTCTCGAAAAGCGGAAAGTGGATGTCGCCTTGCGATTCGAACGTGACGCGAACGCGATCCCCAATATCCACTGCTTCCACCGAGCAGCCGATGATGTTGGTGGTGAGGTACACGCCAGGTGCGCCGTCGAGTGCTACGCGCGCGATGACGAACGGCACCTTCATTGCAGGATGCCATTTCTGATAGTTGATTGTGAAGGTGTCGATCACACCGGTGCCGGGAACCGCCTCGGGCTTGACGTTGTCGGATAAGCACGTGCGGCAGACGCCGCGCGGCGGATGGATGTAGCTCGAGCAGTCGCCGCATCGCATGATTTGCAATCGGCCATGCGCGCCGCCGGTCCAGAAGGCGGAGTTCTCAGCGTCTAATCTTGGTTTCGGTCGGGTGACTGCCATTTCTTCGGCCGGCATCAAGCTGCTTTCGAGCCTGCCTTGTCATGTTGCATAAACATTCTCACCAAGTCGCCCAAGGTGACCGGGTGCGCCGCCAGAGGATCGAACCGAGATTCCACCTTGTCGGCAGCGGCCTTCGCCCGCCAGGCAGATGCGCAAACACCCGCCGATCCACGTCGAAGTTTCCTACTTTTACTAAAGGAATGCAATAGCAGCATTGCACTTTATCTTGTTCTTCGGGCCGGCGGCGACGGCCGATCAGAGCGGTCAGCGCACCGGTCGCGCTGTCCTCCTCGCCCAATCCTCGATCAGCTTGTCATACAGATCCTGCTCGATGAGTTGCTCCTTGCCCTCGAGGAGGGGATTGACGTCCAGCGAGCCAGTTTCCATCAGTTGGCGAGCGCGTTCCAAATGGAGCTGTGCGGCCCCCGTCCAGCCCCACCCGGTGTGCAGCGCGAAGGCAGTTCCCGGTACCACGGGTCCCAGCACGCATACCGGTATCGACAGCGAACGCACGAGTTCTGCACTCATTTCTGCCGAGGCGCCGGGGTAGACCAACACGTCGGCGCCCGCTTCGGCATAGGCTCGCCCGCGTCGGATGGACTTTTCGATCGAACCAGATCCGCCGCCGCGATAGTTGCCCGTGAACAATTCGTCGCACCGCGCGATTATCACAAATGCCGGATCTCGCCGGGCTTTGACACAGGCCTCCAAACGGGTCTGCATGTCGCGGATCGGCAGCAAGCCGCTCGCGTAAGCTGAGTGCTTCGGGTTGATCTCATCTTCTACGTGCAAGCCAGCAATACCGGCGCGCTCATAACGTCGGGTGAAATGAAAGGCATCCGCAACCGTTTCTCCCAGCGTGTCTGCGTCAACGATGAGAGGAATGTTGATAGCAGCGGCAATTCGCGTGGCTTGCTCAAGCTGTTCCACCTGCGAAAAGATGCCGTTGTCCGGCACGGCGTAATGAAAGGCGCCGCATGAGTGTCCGCCGAGATAGGCGGCTTTGAATCCGACACGTTCCACAATGCGTCCGGTGAGTGCGCTGTAGGAATCGGCGGCGATGAAATGCTCTGCGCTGTTTATGAGGTCTCGCAATTGTTGTGCTTGGCTCGACATGCATCTTCCTCTTTTTCTGTTTCAAATGACTAAACGTGGACAGGTGCCGCGCTGGAATGAGGGACGAGCGCATCGTAATGCGGGCTATATGGAAGATCAAACCGCATCCTTCATTACCTATGGAGTTCTGCCGGAACATGCTGAAGCGCAACAAAGAGGTCCCTGCGATTCCTAGCTGGTGGATCGTGGTGATTTCCTGACCTCGGTCAATGACGCGGAAGGCATGGCGCGCATCTTTGCCGATGAGGTTGGCCGGATCGACAATAGCTTCCGCCGTAACGCGATGATGCGCCGGCTCAGCTAGTCCGAAATTGCGGCACTAATAGCGGGGCTTCCAGTCGCCCGCCGCGCCTTTGTCTCATCGTGAATCACGGACCTGGGCGTTTCGACGACCGCGGCCGACGGCTTGCGCGAATTCTTCGCTGCGGTAGCCCCGGCGGCCGCGGATGAACAGCTCGACCTTTTGGATCAATTTCTCGGTTCGCGGCAGCGGCGCCTCCCATCCTCCGAAGATCAGGAGGGGCGTATCTCCCAAGATCAGGTGGATGAACATCTCCGCCGAAGCTTCGGTGTCGTCGTCCTGCACCATGCCTCGGCCGACGAGCTCGTCGAAGAACTGCCTGATCTTCGCGTTGAACCGGGCGTGGCTCCCGGTAATGAGCCTTTGCATCATGTCCGGGAAGCGTTTGCTCTCTGCGATCGCCAGCCGCATCATGTCGACAGTCGTGGGGTGGAATGACACGTCTCGCACGTATTCGGCGGTTCGCATCATCGCGTCGAATAGCAACTCGTCGTCCCCGACCTTTGCTAGCGGGACGACCGCGGCCGGCGCCGGCGCGAACATGACGCTTTGGAAGATGGCTTTCTTGTCGCCGAAGTGCTGATAAAGCGTACGAGTCGCGACGCCGGCGCTCTTTGCGATATCTCCGAGCGAGGTCGCGGTATAGCCCTCCCGCACAAACAGCTCGGTCGCGATCTGCATCACCTTAGCCTTGCGGCGCTCGAGCTCGTCCAGCGTCGGCCGGCCGGCCGGATTGCCTTTTGGCACCGTCTTATGCAACTGATTCTTGACGGAGTTGGCCCGCCGGAAAGTGCCACTCGTCGCCTGATCGGCCTTCATCATTTCCTCATTTCCCGAGCATTTCCCAAAAGGACATCACTAGGTTAGGCCCGCCATGAGGAAACGGCAACAGCGCATTGCATTAAGACAATTGGCGTTAAGGGGAGCGCGACGCGTCGGCTAACCATGCGCAGGTCCATCATCAAAGTAATTGTATTGCTCCGTCACTATTGCATTCCTCCCTGAAGCCTGCCAATGTTGACCGGTACGGGCTGCGCGCCTTTTTCCGGCGTGATGCGTCCGCGGGCGAGAAGCGATTGATGGCGTCCCTTCGGGAGAGTCTAAATGAATGCCGCCGCAAAATTGGTTATCAAATCGGACCTTCCTGCCACACCGCCCCAAGCCGATCGCCTAGAAGTATAAGGAGACGTGATGAGCACCGCCGTACCAGAACCGAAGACGAACCTCGGGATTGATCCCGGGGTCCTGTCGGACATTTACCGCCAGCTGGCCCGCATTCGTGCGGTGGACAAGGCTATCCAGGGCGGTCTTTCCAGCGGCAAGTTCGCCTTCACCTATTGGCCGATGACGGGGCAGGAGGCAATCCCGGCCACGCTCGCGCAGCTCACCACGTCCCGCGACTACATGGTCACCACCTACCGGGGGATCCACGATCAGGTCGCCAAGGGCGTGCCGCTGCAAGGGCTGTTCGCCGAGGCCCTCGGGCGTCGGGGCGGCCTGAACAAGGGCAAGGGCGGCTCTCCGCACATCTCCGATCCTGCGTCGGGCTCGATGCTCACCACCGCAATCGTCGGCGCGGGCGCGCCAATCGCCAATGGGTTGGCCCTCGCGGCGCAGGCCCGCGGCGAGGACCGGGTGACGATCGTCAATTTCGGTGACGGGGCGACGAGCATCGGCGCGGTGCATGAGGCAATGAACCTGGCCGGCGCCTGGAAGCTACCCGTGATATTCCTGTGCCAGAACAACCAGATCGGCGAGTATACGAAGATTCCGGACTACACGGCGAGCAAGGATTTCGCGTCGCGGGCCGCGGGCTACGGCTTCAAGGGCGTGAAGCTCGACGGCAATGACCCGATTGCGTTCTACAATGGCATGAAGCCGCTGATCGAAGAAGTCCGGCGCGGCGGCGGTCCGGTATTCGTGGAAGCGGTGACGCTCCGGCTTGGGCCGCATGCGGGCGTCGGCGACAGCCACGAAATCTCGAAGGACGAACTTGCTGCGGGCAAGACGGCATCGCCTGTCCGTCGCACGCGCCAGCTGTTGCTGGATTCCCGCGTCTGCACCGAAGAGGAACTGATTGCGATCGAGAAGGCTGCGCAGGTCGAGGTCGATCAGGCGGCCGCGGCCGCCCTGACCAGCGAAGTAACACCCGTCGAGGAGACGCTGATCGACGTGTACGCGGACTCGTCCGTCGTGCCCCGGCGCGGACATTATCCAGCGAGGGCGCCTGAAGCGGAGGCAAAAGGTCCGACCAAGACCATGGCCATGTACGAGGCCGTGGGCCACGCCCAGGAGCTGGCGCTTGCGGCCGATCCCAGCGTATTCCTCTTGGGCGAGGACATTGGCGACCCGCCTGGCGGCGTTTTCGCGACCACGCGAGGGCTGCAGACCAAGTTCGGCAAGCAGCGCGTTCGCCCCACACCAATCGCCGAGCAGGCCATCATCGGGGCCGGGATCGGGGCTGCGCTGGTGGGGATGCGTCCGGTCGCCGAGATAATGTTCAGCGACTTCACTGCCGTATGTCTGGACCAGATCGCGAATCATGCGGCCAAGCAGCGGTACATGTCGGGCGCTGCGACCCACGTCCCGCTGACCATGCGGATCTTGGTGGGCGGCGGTATCGGCGGTTTCGGCGCGCAGCATTCGCAGTCGCTCGAGGCCTGGCTGCTCCACACGCCAGGGCTGAAGGTCGTCTATCCGAGCAACCCTTTCGACGCCAAAGGCCTGCTCCTCAGCTGCATTTTTGACGAGGATCCCTGCGTCCACATGGAATCCATGATGCTGCTGATGACCTGCCGCGGCGAAGTCCCCGTCGAGGACTACCGAATCCCGTTGGGCGTCGCGAAGGTCCGGCGCGAGGGTTCGGACATCACCCTGGTGACCTACGGCTGGCAGGTGCAGCAGTGCCTGAACGCGGCTGATGAGCTCGCCAAGGAGGGGGTGAGCGCGGAGGTGATCGATCTGCGGTCGCTCGTGCCCATCGACTACTTGCGGGTGCTGGATTCGGTGAAGAAAACCCGGCGCGCGCTGGCCGTACATGCGGCCACGGAGTTCTGTGGCCTGGGTGCCGAAATCGCCGGCACGATCAATCAAGAGCTCTTCACGAAACTGAAGGCGCCCGCCGCATGGTTCGGGGCGCAATACGCGCCAATCGCCTACTCGCGGGCGATCGAAACCAGCCAGGTGCCGAATACGACCACGATCGTGGCGCGAGTCCGCGAAGTCATGGCCTCATAGGAGCAGCAGCAAATGCCAACCACTCTCACCATCCCAAGGCTCGCAATGTCGATGACCGAGGGCACGCTTGCGCAGTGGCTCGTGGGGAACGGGGCCGAGGTGAAGGAGGGCGATCCGATCTACGTCCTCGAAACCGAGAAGGCGTCGGAGGACGTCGAGGCGCCCGCCTCGGGCCGTCTCATGCATAAGGTTGAGCCCGGCGCTCTGTACCCGGTGGGGACCGAGATCGGCGAGATCGTCTAGGTTTCGCGTAGCTGCTCGGACTCCCCGAACAAGTGGCGCGCGAGGCGCGCGTCTCAGGCGGGCCGTGCTAGTCCATTCTCCTCAGAACGCGTATTCCGCGCGCAAGCCGAAGGTGCGTCGATCAGCGTAGCTGACACCTGTGGTCCGCAAAAATTTCGTCACGTGTAGGCGGGCGCCAGGAAGTATTCGTGATGCAGGCCGCCAAGGATCGGATTGACACGGACCGCATACGATTCTCCGCGGCGACGGCGCGAATTTGAACGTGGGTGTTCAAGATTGGTGAGCGGCGGATCGGGGACACCGGGACCCAGCGCCATGTGCGGGCGCCCGGTATTGTAATGGGGAATACGCGGGCATCGACTGTCCCGATCGAATAAATGCGGACCACAGGCGTCGGGCAATTGCAATAGCAGAGCAAAATTGCGAAAACCAGACGATAGCGTAATATCACGCCTCCATGACGGGGGCGACAATGAAGTCGATGCGAATTGCCGGAATGGTGTTCGCGGTTGTGCTAGGCGCGTGCGCGCATCAAAGCGAACTTGAGGTCGCGCCGGGCTCGCTTTACGTAGCAATGGGAAGCTCTTTTGCTGCGGGCCCCGGAATTACCGCGCCCGCCGACGATCCTCCCACGCGTTGCGCACGCTCGAGAGACAACTACGCCCACCAGATTGCGCGTCGCCGGCGCCTGAATCTTGTTGATGTGTCCTGCGGGGGCGCCACGACGCGACATGTGCTCGATGCCTGGAATGAGTTGCCGGCTCAGCTTGACGCGATCCGCCCGGAAACGCGTCTAGTGACGGTCACAATCGGGGGAAACGACCTAGGATACATCGGTCAGCTTGTCATGGGGGCGTGCGGAAACACTAATGCATGCCCGCAATCGGCCCCGCCGAATGAGCAATCATATGCTGCGCTGGAGTCGCGCATGAACCAAATCGCGCGCGAAGTGCGCCGCCGCGCCCGGGGCGCGCGCTTGGTGTTTGTCGAATATCCGTCGGTGCTTCCAGAGCATGGCGTTTGCAATGCGACCCCGCTTACGGCATTGCAGGCCGAAAATGCGAGAGCGACAGCGCGACGTTTGGCTGACATCACTGCGCGTGTGGCGCGCGAAAATGGCGACGATCTTTTTCCAGCTGCACGCCTGTCGCTCGGTCATGACGGCTCGGTCATGACGCGTGCGCGGCTGAGCCATGGATGAACGGCTATCCTCTACCAGGCCATCCTGTGAACGGCGCCCCTTATCATCCCAATCTGGCGGGCATGACCACGATCGCCGACGCGTTGGAACGAGAAATATGGGGAGGGGCTGGTCCGACGACGTACGGCGGAGTAGGTTCGCGCTGATGATTCAGGGCCGGTCCTGACGGTGTGTTACGCCGCAGGATTGCGCATCTCGGAGGCAATAGCGCTCAAGCCCACCGACATCGACAGTCAGCGTATGACCATCCGTGTGGCAAAGGGCAAGGCGCAGGTCGACCGGCGCCGCCGTGTCTGGCGTGTCATCCCGGAAAATGAGAATGCCCGGCTGGCCCACTTTGCCCTTGAAGGCAAGGAAAACCTCGGTGACGTCGCTCAAATTGATCTTTCCGGCAACAACCATGCCGAGCCCCGTCGTGTAAAATTTGATCGAACGATCAAGGTCCGTGGAGCGTAACGCCGCTCCAATGACCGCCGGTCCCGGATCCGTGGGCGGCACAGGTCCCGGATCCGTGGGCGGCACAGACATCTTTCAGTTCGGGCCCTGCCAGCGCACGCCTGGACAAAAGTGCCAGAAGGAGACGGGTGCCGCGATATCGACCGCTCATACACTGCTCGGCGCAGTGCGCCTTACTCGTCGTCGGGGCTTGCCTGACTGCGGGTCGATGGGATCGGGCAATTTCAGTCTAAAATCGCGCAGCATCCGGGTGCAGAGGAGAATGTCCTCACGCCTGTAGGAGGAAAGGCGCTGGATCACCAGGTTCGACAGCTCCTGCTTGACGCGACGTTGCACGGTGTCACCCAAAGGGGTCAGCTTCAGTTCAGCTCGCCGGCCGTCTTTCGCACTCTGCCGGTAGGTAATGAGGCCCGCATCGGTGAGGCGGGTCAGCTCGGCAGTGATGAGGCTGCGGCCGATTTGAAACACTTGAGCCAGATCCAACGGAAAGAAGACCTGTTCGGCAGCAATCAAAACGGTTATCCATGCACCGCGCGGTCCCAGGGAGAACTCTTCGGTGATGCCCTCTATGGCAACTCCCATGGGTCGCGAAGCCAACGACAGCCCCTCGCAAAGAAGTCCGATCTCGTCCCAGGATAGCTTCAGTCGTTCGGTGCGCTTTTTCATGGACGCGATACTTGTCGGCCGCGCCGGACGTTGTCAAGCTCTAGTGCGGCCGCTCATCTTGTCTGGTCCGCACCGGACGCAACCGTCCGCATCGTCTCGCGTTACGCCATCAGTTCCGTAATGGTGCGATTCGTTTCCATGGATTGGACGCCCCATCGTTCCACTTGCAACCCCATAGCCTGCTGCAGAGTCAAACCTACTCGTGACGCCGGGTCGGCACGTCCAGCCAGGTGGAAGCCCGTACGAATGCGGCCGCCAGCGCTGCCGGCAATCATCATCGGAATTCCTTCGACCGCATGGGCTTTCGCGATGGAACAATCGGAGTGCGCAAAGATCAAACAATTGTCGAGCAGCGTGCCATCGCCTTCGGGAATGCTCGCCATGGCATCAAGGAAGTCTCGCCATGCCACCATGCTTTGCCGAGCGAACCAGCCGACTTGCTCCTGATAGCCCAGTGTTGGATTGACCGGCTCCTCATGCGTGAGCGTGTGGTGCGTCGTGCTGGAACCCG
>WNFJ01487413.1_pt1 | contig 13686 bp, 10 predicted proteins | sample 5400461 | NCBI WGS metagenome assembly WNFJ01 (sample SAMN13153349, study PRJNA577476) | soil metagenome | isolation source: 115 cm saprolite on Douglas fir-dominated hillslope | place: USA:California | collected 2013-09-17 | reverse complement strand
TGATGCCGCATGGTGAGTGATAGATTCTCGGGGTCCTTCGACTCCGCCCTCGCTCCTGCGTCGCTCGGACTGCGCTCAGGATGACAGAGGTTGGGTATTTGCTCTTCATCCGATTGACCTATGCTATAGGACATTACTAATGCAACGACCAATAAAGCCCAAGACAATTTGGCACGACTTACGGCACGACTGAAAGTCGTGCCCTGATACTTGTCTTCACACACGAGGAAGTACGGTTTTTCAAAGACTTACGGCACGAAAGCATCGCCAAGTTGAACCTTTTGGCCGCCTTCAACGTACCCTCATGCTGAACTCCTCACATGGGAGGACGTATGACCTCGCTCAGCAAGAACGCCAGAGTCGCAGGGCTCCTATACATTTTGGCCTCAGTGGTTGGCGTCGTGCGCCTCCTCTACATTCCCGACAAACTGTTCGTGTATGGGAACGCGACCGCGACGGCCAACAATATCGCGGCGCACGAGTTGCTCTTCCGCTTGGGGATTGTCAGCTACCTGGTCGCCAGTGCTCTGTGGATCTTCGTCCCCCTGGCCCTCTATCGATTGCTGAAGGGAGTCGACCAGGGGCTCGCTATCTTGATGGTGATCCTGGGCAGCTTGATGCAGGTGCCGATATTCTTCGTCAACATGGTGAATGACGCTGCCGCCCTGCTGTTCGCGCGCGGCGCCGATTTCCTGTCGGTTTTTGACAAGCCGCAGCGCGACGCCTTCGCTATGCTGTTCCTCAATCTGCATCACCACCTTGATCTGGCCAACGCGGTCTTTTGGGGCCTGTGGCTCCTTCCCTTCGGCCTGCTGGTATACAGATCGCGCTTCCTGCCCCGCTTCCTCGGCGTCTGGCTGATGATGGGTTGCTTCGCCTGGTTGGCGTTCAGCTTTACCGCCTTACTGCTCCCAGAGTACGCGGACAAGGTCTTCACCATGAGCCAACCTTTTACGTTGGGAGAGGTGGTGACCATGCTCTGGCTCGTGATCATGGGCGCCAAGGAGCAGCGCTTGGCCGCGGCAAAATCCTAAAGACATCTATTTCAGGACGGATTCTGTCGCTCCTAGCGACAGATGGTCAGGTGGGTCACCCAGCCTATCGTTCGCGGTGTCGAGTTTACCAAGGCAATTTCCAGGAGTGGGTTGAGGGATAGCTTCACACCATGCCACTGGGTCAAAAAAGGGAAAACAAAAATCCCCACTCGCGCTGGTCGCGCGAATGGGGCACCCAGGTTTGTGTGTGCCACCCGTCCGCTTTTGAAGTGATCACTGAGGGCATAAAGACGAAACCCATCGCGTCAATATTCTGGGGATTCTTTTTCGGGTATACTCGGGCGGCAATGTCAAACTCAGACCACGGAACTGCGGCTTGGGCCAGAGGGAGCGCAATCGGAGCTATGGTGCTTACGTTGTTCGGCGCTGCCTGGTTTTTCGCTGGCTTGGCTAACTGGGCGGATCTCCCACGCTGGTTGTTTTGGATTGCTGGCATCTTGCCCGCCGGACTTTGCGGAATCGCTGTTTGGCGTATGTGGAACGCTAATCGGTTACCTGCCAGTCAAGATCCAGAGCTTGCCGCGCGACGGGGCAGAAGAGCGGGAATGATCTTTGGAATCGTGTTCGGCGTGGAGGGCATCCTCATCGCCGGGGCTTCCGTGACGTTAGCACGCAGAGGTCACGCTACGCTCATACCATTGGCAGCGGCGATTATTATCGGCTTGCACTTCTTGCCGCTGGCGCATACGTTTCAAATACAGGTGTATTACTGGACGGGGCTGCTGATGGTGCTTTGTGTTGTCGCCTGCCTATTCCTGCCGGATGGGCCGATTCGTATGCGAGCACTCGGCCTCGGCACCGGCTCCATTCTTTGGGGCAGTTCTACGCTCGTGCTGTGGTGGCACACGTGACTGCTCAGATTCTTGTCCCGATGGGCGAACCTGGCCAGGGATGTAATCATTAGTATCGGCCGTGTCGTGTCTTCAAGAACCTCTCCAAGTGCGATCCTGATTTCATGCTGAAAACAAAAACATTCGCTCGCAAGTGCTCATGGCTTTCGAGAATCATCCGGTGATTGCGCCTTTCATCGCGGTCAGCAACGCCAAGGCGAGCAGAGCGACCAGCACCGATCCCAGAAACAAAGAGGCCAACAGACCACAGGCTCGCCAGCGTCTGGATCGCCACCAGAAAGCACTCAATGCAAGGATCAGCACGGCGGTTACAATGAGCGCTGTTGTGCCGGTGGTCAGGTAAGGCTCTTGAGGCGACCTCGACACACCGCGTCCAAGAATGATAAGAGAGGCGAAGACGGGCAAAGGCGGAAGACTCAACCCAATGAGGAATTCCCGCTTGCGGTTGTTCGATTCAGGGTTCATGCCTCCATTGTAGTCATAAGATTGTTGTTGCAGCGGTGCCAGGGCAAATCGCAAAATCCAGAAACGTTTCCGCAAGGGAAAATAAAACCCCACTCGCGCTGGTCGCGCGAATGGGGCACGCGGCATGGATTATCCTTAGCTCTGAAAGTGTGTCCAATCCCCAAGGCATGGTCAGAACGTTATATCAATGCACCCGTGGACTTTCCACTGCATAAAGACGAAAATCCCCACCCTTCGCAAAAAACGCGAAAGGGTGGGCCACCCCCAAGAAGGATGCTGTGTTGTTGCTTACATTCAAGATGCTAATTCTTAATTCTTGCGCAGTTGAATTGACCCATCGCCGGTACGCAGCTCCAGGGTGGGGCCGCCGCCGTTCAGCTTGCCCCGCAGGCTATTGTGATGTTTACTGCCTTGGCTGAGGTCGGCAAAGTCGGAATGAATGCTGCCATCGCCGGTGTGCGCATCGACATCAGCGGAGAGATCCTCTGGCAAGCGGAGCTCAATGCTGCCATCGCCTGAGTGCAGATACCACGCGCCCACCATCTTCGATCCTCGATTTACATCGGCGTGAATGCTGCCATCGCCGGTCTCGATCTTCAGGGCGTCGAATCTGCCATCCACGTTGATGCCGCCATCCCCGGAGCGGGCTGATACCTCGCCGTCGATGTCTTCGACGTGAATCGAGCCGTCCCCGGTATTCAAATACAAATTGCCGTGAATTCGCGAACCGCGGATGGAACCGTCGCCAGTGTGGATGTCGAGATTGGCATCGCGTGGCAGGTTCACATTCACACGGATAGAACGGTTGCAGAACAGGCAGAACCAGTCTCCGTGCGGAGTATGGACCTCAACCTCAACGCGGTCTCCTGATTGATGTTCTTCGATCCTTATGCCGTCCCCGCCGATGTGCCTGCCCTCGGTGTAAACCGAAACGCTCACCTGCTTGCGGTCCCAAACCATGAACTCAACGGAGCCATCCCCGGTGTTCAGGCGCAGCTCGGGTTTTCCCGAGACCGGGTAATCCTTCTTCCATTCGTCGGCCGCTGCGATCGAAGTTAAAGCGCAGGCAATCAGCACCACCAACAAGATTCGTTTCACGGCATACCTCCAGGCGCAAGAACTTGCTCCAGGATGATATACGTGCAGCGAGGCGGTAAAGTTCCAGGGGAGCTTTGGCTAGATTGTTTTAAAGACGCGTGTATCCCCACAGGATCAGGTTTCCGCGAAATCCATGGACAACACAGTGTCGTGGAAGAGGAATCCTCCTGGGGTGTCGCCCCTACAGGGCTTGCATCTTTCTCCAGCTTACCCAGCGCTGCCGCGCTGGGCTAACCTCTGGCCGCGCCTCCGGCGCTGGTGTAACGTTTTGCCATCGTTGTCGTGTACCTCATGAATAATCCAGGTCAAGATGCTGCTCGAAGCCTGACTCTTGAAACTCGAAACTGTTTCTAGGGCGTAAACAGCTTGGGGTCCACCGTTGGATTTAGTTCAATCGATTTCACGGTATCTTCGCTGGAGGGCTCACCGTTTTCCGTGACCAGCCGTTTGTAGGGCAGCGAGAGTCCGCTGGCATCACGCCAGTCGGAGTAATCGACCACCCGCTCCACCGGGCCCTGCATTGCCTGGGTGCGGAAGACGGCACGCAGCACGTGGCCGTTGCTAGGGTCGACGTACCATTTCACTTCAGCGCCATCGGCGTTAATGGCCAGGGTCTTGGTGGCCACGCCCTGGATATTATCGCCGCCTTCCACGGTGAAGACGAATTTTGAATCGCTGGCGTGCTGCGCAATGTAGATCAGATCGCGCCTGACCACCTTCAGATTCTCGTCACGCAAGGCAGAGGGCATATCGCGATGCTGCCCTCCCACGCTCATGGAACCGGCTTGCGGCGTCATCACGGTAATCATCTCGCCCATGGGGGTCTGGGCTTTTACGTATACCTGGTTGGGGAAGACGACGGTCTGGTCGAGGTCGAGCGGAATCTCGCCCTGCGGCGTCTTGCGGACACTGGTCAGCATCTGCCGGATGGCCTTTACCGAGCGCAGTTTGTTGCGATCACCGATTGCCGCCGCTACCTTGGCGATCAGCGCCTTGCCCTCTGAGTTCGAGCTTGCCGGCTTCGCCGCTGCTGCCGTGGCCGAGCCCGGAGCGGTTTCTGGAATTGTGATGTCAATCTTATTGACTTTCCCGAAAGTGGAAAGATCGCGGTCAAACTCTTTGGAGTTGCCCACCACGAGCAGCTTCAGTTGGTCCTGGTGGACATATTTGCGCGCCACTCTATCCACGTCGTCGGATGTCACCTTCTTAATGCCGGCAGGGAAGCGCTCCAGAAAGTCGGCAGGATAACCGTAAAACTCATAGGTCATCTGTTCCGCCAGAACCTTGTCTTTCTCGTCGAACTGGAAGATGAACGAATTCAAGATTGTGTCTTTAGCGCGCTTGAGTTCTATTTCCGTGGACGGATGCTTTTCCAGGTCATCCAACTGGCCGTAAAGCCCTTGAATGGCTTTCGCGGTAGTACCGCTCTTGGTGCCCATGGCAAGACGGAAGATCCCAGGATGGTCATAGGAAGCGCCTACGCCTCCTCCGACCGAGTAGGCCAGCCCTTGCCTGGTACGCAGGTTTGCCATGAGCCTGCCGGAAAATCCACCACCCAGAACTTCATTCATCACCGTGACCGCGTAGTAATCGGGATTATCCCGCTGGATGCCCAGGTGAACCATCTCCACTGTACTCTGGTTGACGTCATCCTTTTCCACGAAATAAACGCCCGGAGCCGCGGGCTTGATTTCTGCTTGGGAGTTGCGTTCGGCCTGCGGTCCGCGCGGCAGCCCGCCGAAAACTTCGCGCAGCCTGGCCTCCATGGCGGCGGAGTCGAAATCACCTGCGATCCCCAACATCATGTTATTGGGATGAACGTATTTGCTGTGCCAATCCAGCAGGTCAGCGCGGGTGATTGCCGCCACCGTGTAGTACTCGGCAGTGCGCGCATACGGGCTCTGTGCTCCGTAGGCCAGCTTAGCGGCCTCCCGAGCAGCGATTCCACTCGGGTCATCATTGCGTCGCGAGATGGCCGTGTCGAGCTGCTGCCTGGTGAGCGCCAGCTTGTCTTCGCGGAACTCGGGATGCTCGAGCAGATCGGCCGCAATGTTCAGCACACTGTCAAAGTCTTCTTTCAGGCACGACCAGGAAAGGTTTGTAGAATCAGCACCGCCGGAGGTTTCAACGTGCGCCGCATGCGCTTCCAGGAAGTCGTCGAGCTCATCTCCGGTTTTGTTGCCGGTGCCGCCAATGCGCCACGCCTGTCCGTAAACACGAACCAAGCCGGCCTTGCTGGCAGGCTCTTCGCGCGAGCCGCCGCGAATGCGGAGTATGCCGTCAATCAGCGGAAGTTCGTGGTCCTCTTGCAGAAAGACCACCAGCCCGTTAGAAAATTCAATCCGCTTGGGGTGCTGCGGATGAAAGGCATGCAGCGGCGGAATCTTGATCTTGTCCCACGGGTTGTTGCCGGGCTGAGCGGCCGTACTTTTGGTTCCGCTCTTCCGCCCGCCTGAAGTCTTGCTCTCGGGCTTCACAGACGTGGAGAGCTGGTTTTTATTCTGCGCCGCCCCCATCAGGGGCAGCAAGAGAACCGCACTCAACAGCACACGCAGCATTTGGTTCTGCCACTTCATTGCTTTGCTCCTGACTTGGAATTGGGCGCCCCCGAAGCAGACGCCGCATTTTCCAGTACGGCAGTCGTCCGATTCTCGCGGGTGAAGGTCTTGGCTGCCACGCGCCGCACGTCAGCCTTGGTAACCTTCTCGATGCGGTCAACCTGGCGAAACAACTCGCGCCAGTCGCCGTAGTATGCCTGGGAAACTCCGAGTTGCTGGGCCAGGCCGGAATTGTTGGCCAGCCCGCGGATCAGGTCTGCCTTGGCTCGCGTCTTGACGGTCTTCAATTCGTCGTCGCCGGCATCCTGGTTGACCAGTCGGTCAATCTCGTCATGCACGGCCGATTGCAGCTCCTGGGTGGTGTGTCCGCGGCTGGGAATGGCATAGAAGGCAAACAGGTTGGGATATTTATTTCCCGGGAAGCCGCTGAACCCTTCCGCCACGACCGCGATCTTTTTATCACGTACCAGAGCGCGGTAAAGGCGCGAGGTGCGGCCGTTGGAGAGCAGATCAGACATCACGTCGTAAACTGCATCGTCGGGATCATGGAAGTCTGGCCGATGATAGCCCTCGAGGTAAATCGGTTGCGCCGTATCCACCAGCCGCACTGTGCGCTCCGCACGCTGCGCAGGCTCGACGACTTTCAGCGGCTCCGGTTCAGGTCGGGCGGGGAGCCTGCCAAAATACTTTTCAACAATTGGCATGACCTGCTTGGCCTGCACATCGCCAACGATGGCCACGACCATATTGGAAGGCACGTAGTACTTGTCAAAGAAAATGCGCGCATCCGTGGCGGAAAGACTGTCGATCTCAGTACCGTCTCCGATTCCCTCGTTGTGATAAGGATGTAGTACGAACGATGCCGCCTGGAACTGTTCCACCAGCCGTCCAATAGGACTGCTGTCCACCCGCATGCGGCGTTCCTCATGTACCACGTCGCGTTCCTTGTAGAACTGACGAAACACGGGATGCAGAAAGCGCTCCGACTCCATGTAAGCCCAAAGCTCTACACGGTTGGAGGGTAGGGAATAGTAATACTGGGTTTCATCCTCGCTAGTGCTGGCGTTCATGCCCTCAGCGCCATTGCGTTCCAGGATTTCGTCATACTGGTTTACGACTACGTACTCCTCTGCTTTTTCCAGGGCGTGCTCCCAGGTTTTCTTCGCGGCGGCAATTTTTTCGTCGTCGCGACCTACTTCTTTAGTGCGCTCGCGATCATAGGCCTGGTAGGCTTGCTCCACCCTTTGCAAGGCCAGCCTCTCGGCCGGCCAATTCGTGGTGCCAATTTTGTCGGTGCCTTTGAAGGCCATATGCTCAAACATGTGCGCCAGGCCGGTCTGGCCCTTGGGGTCCTGCGCGTCTCCCGCATTCACGTGGGTAAAGAAAGAAACCACCGGAGCTTCATGACGTTCACAAATCACCACCGTCAGTCCGTTGGGCAGCTTCTTTACGGTTACGCGCTTTTCGAACGAGGCCATATCCTGGGCAGCGAGAGAAGCCGCAAGGCAAACGAGGAACGAGAAAATAATGAGAAGACGTTTCATAACACCTCAAGACGTACGAGAGAGTTCAAGGTAAGCATTCAGAGCACATAGTGTACACAGTGCAATCTAGTACAGCCACAGACTACGTATGTTAACAGTCTGTCTATCTTAAAACATTTTCAGAGTTGCTGTGCACCCGGGTGCCACGCTTTCAACCGTGGGATCCATCGCGGTACATTGGCGCAAAAGATCTCATATTCAGCGCCGAACGTCGAGCGCAGGGCCGGCTCCTCATATAGCAGCACAAATAAATGGAACGCGAGCCAGACGAGCACGCCATACTCGAGTACCCGAATATTCCCCAGCAGCAATCCCTGGCCAACGATCAACGAGACCACGGAAACGTACATTGGGTTTCGCACATAGCGATAAAGTCCGGTCACCACCAGGTGGCGTGTGGGAAAAACCGGAGCAGGCGTGCCCAGGCCCTTGAGAGCAAAGCGGGCGAATGAATCGAGCAGCGCGGGAAGGCCGATCAGAATCAGAAGCGCGCCTGCGATGCGAATGGGAAAGAAATTCAGGAAAGGGGAATGCATCTGCCAGCGTGAGATCCACCAAGGTACAAGTCCGGCGACGGTTCCCGGGGCAATGACCAGGAATAGCGCCGATCCGAAAATGGCGAGCAGGCGTCTCATTCTGTTCTATTTTGGACGAACAGGAAGCTCTTCAGATGTTGCCTTGTCATACGGCATGGTTCAACAGTTTGCAATCGACCATTAACGGCAATGCTTGGGACTGGACAAGGACGCAAGATAATCTGTGCTGCCGCCGGCCGAGGTACTGTCGGCAACACACTTGAGCGGAGCAGCGCACTCGTTCTGGTTATCCAAGCTGCATGACTGGCCCGCTGTTTTTTGCTGCATGCAGAGTCCTGGCGAAGAATAAGTATCGCCCTTCTGGGTCTCCATACCGGTAGGCTCGCAATACATGCCGGCGGCGTAGGTCGATTTAGGGTCTCCGGCAAGGCAGGTTTTCCCCTCAGCAATATTTTTTACCTTGCCCGCGCTGGCCGCAGCCGATGGCGCCGGTGACAACCAGAGCGAGCAGCGTGATGAACAACATTCCCAATTTTTAACATGACTTTTCCCTTTGTGTAAGAATTGTAAGATCGTAACATTGCCAATCCCAAATGATGAAGGAAAGAAAAATACATCACCAATGTAAGGATGAGGGATGATTCAATTCATACGTGCGCTACTTTTGAACTGGAACCAGTTTTACTTCAACCAGCGTCAGGCCCAATTTCTGTTCACTGACAATAGAATCAGGTTTCAGCGAGAGCTGGTAGGCGCCTGCTTTTTCGACGGTTACGCGTCCTAGTTTGGAAACGACGTAGTTCCAGTAATTCCAGTACGGTTTCACCGGGTCATTCTCCTCTCCGTCGTTGTTCACCGTGCCTGCGATCTTCTGGCCCGCGACCTCGATGCCGACCTTGTGCCCGCCCTCCCAATTGTGATTATTCTTCTGTCCGGAGGTGACCAGAACCACGTCGAAGGTTCCCGGCTGAATAAGCTTAAAGTTCCAATCGAGCCAATCTTCTTTGTTGGTCCAGTGCTCGGCGACTCCCCGGGTATCCATACGCAAGGTTGAGTCTTTGTCAGCTTTATGGATGTTTCCCAGATAGGCGTTCAGGTCAACCGCGCCGCTTGGCTGTTGAATTAGAGAAGAGTCAACATCGGGCTCTCCTGCAATGTTCAGTACGACCACTGAATCGTTTTTGTCGGGAGCGGACGCGGGAAGCGAAACGCGAAGCACGTTGGTATCCACGTTCTTATCGATGCTTTGGTTGAATTTCAATTTCTTGTTGTCTTCAAGCCATAGAGCGTAAGTTCCTTCTGCGGCCAATCGAAGACGTGAAGATACAGCTTGCCTGGCCGGGCGCTGATCACGCCCCACGACTGGTCGTAGTTGAAGGGGCCTCCGGAGGTTCCGTAGAGCGCGTCGCCATTGACCTTGATCCATTGGCCCATCTCGCTTAGTGCCTGCACTGCGGGGGGCGGGATCACTCCTTCCGCCGTGGGACCGACGTTCAGCAGGTAATTGCCGTTATGGCCGGCGGCGTGCGCCATCTGCCGAATCAGCACCGACGTGGGTTTCCAGTTGTTGTCATCTTTCTTATATCCCCAGGTGTCGTTGGTGGTAGAGATTGCCTCCCAGTCGCGCTTCATCGGACCGACGGCCACCTGGTTATCGCCTACAGTCTCGTAGTCTCCTGCATTGTTGCCCACGCGGCCGCTTACCAGGGCCGTCGGCTGGTACTGGTGGACCATCGCCAGCAGCTCTTCGCTCTGCTGCTTGCTGATGCTGCGGGGTGTATCGAACCAGATGGAGCCGAGTGAGCCGTAGTTGGTCAGCAATTCCTTCACCTGCGGCTTGGCCTTCTGCTCAAAGTAGCGGGAGAAATCTTTCTTGCTTTCGTCGGGGAAATCCCAATCGTTACCGATAGCATTGGGTTCGTGCCAGTCCTGCGATTGCGAGTAGTAGAAAGCAAGTTTAAGGCCCTGCTTCTTGCAGGCCGCTGCCAATTCCTTCATGGGGTCGCGATGGAAAGGCGTGGCATCCACGACGTTGTAGGGGCTCACCTTTGAACCATACATGGCAAAGCCATCGTGGTGCTTAGACGTAATCACGATGTACTTCATGCCCGCGTTCTTGGCGATGCTGACCCACTGGTCGGCGTTAAACTTTGTCGGATTAAACTGTTTGGCAAGCTGCTCATATTCCGTCACCGGGATCTTGGCGCGATTCATGATCCATTCGCCAATGCCGGCAATGGGCTTGCCCTTCCACTCCCCGGCTGGTATGGCGTAAAGCCCCCAATGGATAAACATCCCAAAACGGGCCTGGCGCCACCAATCGAGCCGCGGATTGGGTGCTTCCTTGGCTTGCTTTGCCGGCTGTTGTGCGGGTGCACTCTGTTTTTCTGCTGGTGCGGCTTGCCCGCAGAGGGAAACAGCAGAAACCAAGACCAGCAGGACTTGCAGAACGAGTCTTCTCATATGATTTTTGCCGGCGCAGCTCATCTCTGTTGTGGGCTTGGCCGGGCCTCCGTTGTCAGCTAATTTTTGAGACATGTTGGATTTAGGCATAGCTATGTTTGGGGTCTGTGCGATTTCACATTTTGAAATTATCGCTTTATGTTTTGACTTTCAGGCGAGCAGAGAAATATATCCCACTCTCGGCATATTTGCATGTCTTGAGAAGCTGAGAATTAGAGAAACGCAGATGACGCAGGTAAATCTGCGTCATCTGCGTAAGGCTGGCGGAGTCTTATATTTTTGGCTCGAACTTGACAGTATCTGTGCTGGAACCGGTCCCAGAGTTGGTGACAATCACTGCTGTAGCCAGAATGGCTCCGGGAGGCCCATTTTGGCCCACGAGAATGGAACCACTCAAGGGAACTCCATTCGGTGTGGTGCGAAGGAACGGGGGGATTTGTGTGGTATCCGTAGAGTACGTCGCTCCGGGCGCAATCGTAATGGGGGTTGGGCCAGGATTTGGCAAAAATTGAGGGAAACCATTTGTATCAACAAGGTTGATCGAAATATTCACAGGGGCGGAAGTGGTGTTGGTGAAAGTCCAGAAGGTGTCGGAGTTCGTTCCCGCCTTCCATTTTGCGCTGAGCAACGTAGTATCGGTCACGCTGAGGTTGAAGGTATAGGTGGCCCCGCTCATGTTGTAAATCATGACGGAAGACTGTCCCGGAGGTCCATAGGGATTGACGGGTCCCGGACAGGTAAATGCCAGCCGTTGCCGCTGCTGTCCAAACCCGGTGTTGATCGTGACTGCCGGGTCCATCACCGATGTGTCAATAATTGAAATGCCGTAAGGACTGGGGCAGCTCGGCGCCGCCCACATGGGAAGGGTCGGACTGTTGAGCCCTCTGCTTTGTTCAATTGAATATGAGTGGCCAGGCAGAACTGAAAACAGGTATGTGGCGCCCGTGTTGACGGGAATCGAATCCGCCTCGCTTCTGCCGTCCGGAACCACAACCAGGATTTTGTTGCCTTGAGCCAGCAGAAGCACTGGCGCGAGCAACAGAAACAACGTGAGCAAACCACGGACTGTAAGTTTCATAGTTTTGCAAATCGCCTCTCTTTGGTTATTTTGGATTGGAGAGATATCCCCAACAAATAAATGGTCTGGATGGGAAAAACGTTACCAGATTTTTCTGCTTTACGAAAAGGGAACTTCCGGACAGTGAACGTTTGTGCCATTGTGGAACTGCGTGTTCAGTTCGTGTTCAAAGAGAGACAACTTACCATGTGAGAAGGGAAGGGAGCGTGGCAATTTCTGACAATGTGGAGGTGTTGCAGTATCCGGCGAAAGCCGTGCGGGCGCTACAAGCACACAGCCGGTACTATGTCCCAAATTCTTTACTTTTCGCGACGATTTTCAGGGGGTCGGCAGGGGCCAGGGCTAAAGCCCGAATTTTGAAAAAGCTTCCCCCCGGCCTAAAGGCCGGGGCTCCCACCGTGCGTCGCAAGCGACGCATCAATAGCATTGCGGCTTGCCGCGCTGTGCCTCACGAACTTCGCGCTTCTCCATATTATCTTCGCCGAGGATCTCAAAACTGTTTCTGAGAACTGAGAACCGGGAACTGAGAACTGTCTTCCGTCGGTTGCTGCATGTGGCGGTCGCGAAGGCCCAGCAGGTAGAGCAGGGCATCGAGCCCCATACGCGAGATGGAATGTTTGGCTTTTCCCCGGACCAGCGGCTTGGCATGAAAGGCCACACCTAACCCGGCGGCGCTGAGCATGGCAAGGTCATTCGCCCCGTCGCCGACCGCGATTGTTTGCTCAAGAGCAATTCCTTCCCGCGCGGCGATCTGTTGCAGCAACTCTGCCTTGCGCGCTCCATCGATGATCTCTCCAACCGGCTCTCCTGTGAGCAAACCGCCGGCGAGGCCCAATTCATTGGCGTAGATGTAATCAAAGCCAAGTTCATCTTTGAGCTTCTGGGCGAAGCAGGTAAAGCCGCCGGAGAGGATGGCTGTCTTATATCCAAGCGCCTTGAGCGTTCCCAGCAGCCGATGCGCTCCGGGGGTAATCGGCAGCCTCGCCGCCACGTCGTCTAATACGCCTGCTGAGAGCCCTTGCAAGAGCGACAGGCGTTTGCGAAAGCTGGTGTTGAAGTCGAGCTCACCCCGCATGGCCGCTGCTGTGATGGCGGAAACCTGCTCTCCCACTCCCGCCAGGCGGGCCAGCTCATCGATGACTTCCATCTGAATCAGGGTGGAATCCATGTCGAAGGCAATCAGCCTGCGGTTACGGCGAAAAATGGAATCCTCCTGTACCGCGATATCGAACTCCGAGTGGTCGGCAAGTGTAAGCAGCTTGCGCCGCAGCTCTACCGCACCTACCTGATCTCCTGAGATTGTGAACTCGATGCACATGCGCGGCTCGCGTTGGTCGCTGGCAGAAGCGCGCGCCGACAGCCGGTCCATGATGTCGATGTTGAGGCTATGCGCGGCGAACACGCTGGTCACCACCATCAGTTGCGCGGCCGTGATTTGCGGAGCAAGCAGGGTAACAATGAAACGCTGCTTGTGCTGCTTCTTCACCCAATCGCGATATTCCGTCTCTGAGATGTGGTTGAGGCGGGCAGCTACGCCCAGTTCGCGAGCTTTTTCCTGAATCTTAGCTTCGACGATCTTGATACTGCTGGAGGGATTGGCCTTGACCATCAGCCCCAGCGCCAGCGCATCGTGAATCACCGCCTGGCCGATATCAAGCAAAGTTGCATTGGACTCAGCCAGCGTCTGAGCAAACGCGCTGGTGAGCCCCGGCTTGTCATGCCCGGTGATTGTAATCAGCAGAATTTTGGTCATGGGTACAGGAAGTATATTGGTGACCTGTTGGCAGGCTCAAATTATTCCCGCGAATAGAGTATAGAGGCAGCAGTAAAGAATTAGAAACTGATCGCAGCGCCGCCTGCCCCGGCGTGCCGTGGGGCGTCTCGCCTACACCTCGAACAAGCGATACACGATTGGCGGGTTTTGAGACTGCAGCAACCCCAGCGCGACGTTATGCACGGGAATTCCCGAGGTGGTTTTGCCGTCGAGGGTTCCGTCATGAGCATGGCCGTGGAGCACAAAAGCCGCGCCGTGCCGGTC
>WNFJ01325894.1_pt1 | contig 13686 bp, 11 predicted proteins | sample 5400461 | NCBI WGS metagenome assembly WNFJ01 (sample SAMN13153349, study PRJNA577476) | soil metagenome | isolation source: 115 cm saprolite on Douglas fir-dominated hillslope | place: USA:California | collected 2013-09-17 | reverse complement strand
TTGGGCCGGATGTAGCCGATCAGGAAATCTCCGGAATGTGGCGCTCGGCGAAATGGGCGCCCTCCGACGAGAGGTGTGGATGTTCCGATGGGAATCGTCGGAAAATTGGAATTGAACGCTGGTGAGAGCGCGCTGCTTGCGAACGAACGTTTCATCACGGCGTCAAGGTATGTATAGCTTCCTCTTGCGATGATCCCGTGACCCAGATTGAATTCCAGTTCCACCTCCGCCCCCATCGCGCGATAAGCGCCTGAGTTGACGCTCGCTCCAAATGGGGTCGCGGCCGCGACGGCAAGGGGAACGCCGAGCTGCGGCAATACGCTCGCGTCTACAAACTCGATCTGGTCCCCAAATTCGTTGTGAAAGAGAGTGAGCCCGAGCTTCGTGCGTCCGTTCCAGGCGATTTCATCGGTGCCGAAGTCAAAGCTTCGCGAGCGTTCAGCGCCGATCGGTTTTATGTGGAACTGAGACGCGAGTTGGCGACCGTTTGGGAGTTGAGACAGCAAAACAAAGAGCGACGTGCTCTCATCGAAGATGGCCGGCTCTTTGATGCCCCGTCCATAGTTGAATCTCAGCTTGGTGCCGTTCAAGAACCCCGTCGATTGCAAGCGGGCGAGGTAGTACGCAAGCGAAACCCGCGGCGTAGCCTCGACTCCGAAAATGGCATTATCCTCAATCCCAACTCCTGCGGTGGCATACAGCCGGTCCCAGAGATTGCCTTCGAGCTGAGCGATGTAGCTGAAATCGTTGCGTTCGGTCGGAGTCTTGGTTCCCCCGAAACGGGTGAAGCCGCTTTCCTTCTCATAGCGGAACGCAAACAGACCGGAAAGATGACGGCTGAACTTGTAGTCGGATTGCGTGTAGATAAAGTTCCGGTTGGATTGGCTGTCGAACAGGGAAGGGTACACGCCGGCGAAATCCAGGATGGCGCGTCCGCTTGTCAGGAAACCGTTGGCACCGCGCAGGGTGACTTGGTCTCCCAGGAAATTCGCACCTGAGCCGAACGGATCGAACGGCTCTCCTGTCGGGCTCGGATTGTCGAACTGGAAGCGGAGCCGGGTGGCGCCGTAGCGCACCAGGTTGTGCCAGCGCTCGGTTGTCTGGTTCTGCGCGGTTACTCCGTAATACGTGTCCTGCTCCTTCTGGAAGGAGTCGTCCGCGATGCCGTAGAGATCGAGAGCGTTCGGCAGTCCCAGCCCCGTAGCCGTGCGACGCAACGTAAAGCGAACCTGAGTCGAGCTATTTGGCGACCAGCCAAAGTCGCCTGCATAAGTTCCATTGTGGAACGCGCTGTTTGGTTCACCGTTCTCGGTATCGAAGCGGGAAAAGTCAGAAAAGTAGTCCAGCGGGCCGTGTGCTCCGGCAATCGAGACCTCCTGACGTTTGGTGCCGAAATTTCCGCCATCGATCGAGTAGGTGAGTTCCGGCAAGCGAGTGTTGCCCTGCCGCGTGCTCAGACTTACGACGCTCGCGAGTGCGTCGGCTCCGTACAGCACGCTGTTTGGTCCGCGGAGAACTTCTACTTGGTCTATTCCAGTGGAAGCGAGATTACCGAATTCAACCCGTCCTCCGATGTCATTCACGGGAATCCCGTCGAGCAATACTTTGTTGGCGTCAGCATTCCCTCCGCGTACAAACAGATCCGTGGTTCCGCCCCGCGGGCCGGTTTGGAGGACTTGCATCTTGACTCCCTCGTCGGCAATGACCGCAACCGCTGCGCCCACTTGAGAGTCAGGCGCGGCAGTTCCGGTCGCGGACACCACCACCTGCTGGGTTACCGTTCCTATCTTCAGCGACAGAGCAATGTGCGCAGCTTTATCGCCGCCGACGTATACGTCGGGACTCTCTTGCTCCGTGAAACCAGGCGCCGTCGCGCGCACCCGGTACCGCCCGGCGCTCAGCGACGAAAAGACAAACTCACCCACGTCATTTGCAGTGGTTTGTGCGAGCGCAGTGTGATCGCGAAAGAGTGTTAGTGCTGCGTGGGGAACGACCGCACCGAGTGGATCGGAGACTGTGCCGCGCAACTCGGCGGCGCGCGCCGCGAATAAGAAAAGTGTGGATAGAAAAACCGAGACCAGAACCGCCAAAACGGTACTGGGCCAACCTGAATTGCCGATCTGCATAGTCATCTCCCCCTCGGAAGAATGGACCTAAGTACATCGGCAAGACCGGTCTCCTGACTCGCGACCCACTTCTTCTTGTGAAAGCCTTCCCGCTCTTAGGCAGTGGCCGTCACATCTTCAAGGTCGCTTACAGTTGCGGGGCAGTAGCGGATTCTCACCGCTTTCCCGAGCATCTTGCCGATTAATTGTTGTCAGCCGTTGACTGTTCCCAGCAGCTCTACAATCGAGCTGCTCCCAACACCTCATGATCGAGCTCAAAAGTCGATTGCGCAGCGAGAGGCACCTTTCCCTTAACCGGAACCGGTATGCCTGCGACCATCAAAATTACGTTGTCCGCGAGCGCTGCAACACGCTGATTCAGCTCGCCCAAAAGATCGCAATAAATTCTTCCGGTCGCAGTCGCTGCGTGAACTCCACTCCCCACTTCATTCGAAACCAGGATGATCGAAGCCTTTGTTTCCTCCAGAGCAGAACAGAGTCGCTCCGTGTGCTCCTTGATCGCTGATTCTTGCCCCTGCGCTTTGCTCATGACATTGGCCAAGTAGACCGTCAAGCAATCGATCACCGCTAACTGATTTGGATCCTGAAGACTTGAAATAGCCACATCCAGATCGACCGGCACCTCGTGCGTCTGCCATGTGGCAGGGCGGCTCTTGCGATGACGCTCGATGCGCAGTTCCATCTCGGGATCGCTCGGTTTCGCGGTAGCGATAAAGACCACGCTCCCAAAACCGGAAGCGACTCGCTGCGCAAAGCGACTCTTCCCACTGCGTACGCCGCCAAGCACGAAGGTCACCTTATGCGGGTGGGCTTCTAGCATGCTGTTGCCTTCAATCTAGCGGGAAACTAATTGGGGCGATTATTCCAAGGACCGAAATGTCCCTAGAAAGACGCTCCTCGACTCTCCCATCGAAGTCGATTAAAGCAGTTGACGTGCTCCTGGTCGGTCTCCTGACTTACGCTTCATCGGACTTGAGCTGCCTTCCCAGGAAATGATCCCGGTGGCACATCGTTGCTCTCATCCTGGCGTTTACAGTTGCGGGGCAGTGGCGGATTTTCACCGCGCTTCCCATTTACCAAGAGGAAAGTTTTATACGCCGCGGGAGTTTCGATGTCAAGAGGATTCATCTAGGTCGAGGATTGGTTTTCTCAAACGGAACTCCGAAGTCTTGCCCGCGTCTGTCCCAACTCCGACGCAGATAATCCCAATCGTAACCGCCATCTCAGCGAATGTTCGTCGGTTACCCTCTTGACTAGTGGATCGCCACCGCCGGGGTGATTGTGGCGGCCGTACTACGCCCGGCCGCAATCACGCGGACGCCCACGAGCACGCCTAAGTTCCGCTTCCAGCTGTATTCGATTGCCGGAGCCCAGCCGAATGCATCGCTTGAGGCGGAGTCCACAGTTGGATTCTGGCCTGAGTCGAATCCAGAATGTTATATCCGGTGACGCGGGTGTTGCCCTGGTGGCGATATGTGGCATCGAGGGCCAGCACCCAGCGTCGCGTCATGCTGGCGGAGCCGTCATCATGCAGAATCTTGCTCTCCAGCCGATGGCGAAATTCAAACTCTTGCGAATGGTCTCCGGCCGTTTGCGATGCCCGGTTTGAGGAGGCGGGCAGGTAAATATAAATGCGAGTCTGTCCGGGAATTCTCGCGCGAGTCTTGCGAGAAAGTTCAACCATCGCTTTACAGCTATGGTAAATTGTCGCCTGCATCACCTATCGCTAAGGAATAGACATGGCCACTCAACAGACCCTGCAACTGAAGAATACCGTCAGCTTGAGGATCGCGGATCCAAACGGGGGACCACCTTCGCTTTTCGAAAACATCCCTTGGTTCGCCGGCATGACAGTTCTGGAGGCGATGCTCATCGCGCAAGGAATGTACGAGCCGGGGTTTCGATTCCAAGTCGAATACAATTCGTTCTACGGCGCTTTCGTCAACTCCATCGACGGAACTCCGGATCAGGGGAACGACTTTTGGATCGTTCAGATCAACGGAAAGGATTCCGACCTCGGCGTAAGCGAGGCCATCATCTTCGAACAACCCAATCAAAACGTCGAGGTCGAATGGCAATACAGGGACATCAACCGGCAAGCGAAATCGAAACAGGTCGGTCAGAAGATGCTCTCAAGAGCTTAGGGTCCGAATAGGTGGGTAACACCAGCGAGGCGGTCATCGATGAATTGGTTTCGTGCGCTTATCCTTTCAAGCTTCTTACCGCTGTCTCTCCCGGCAGCGTTCGCTCAGCAAACGCCTACACTCCTTCACGGAGCGGTTGTCGCGCCGGACAAGGCGATCATGGACGGATGGATAGAGATTCAGGACGGAAAAATAGTTCTTGTTTCCGATCAAAAGCCCAATGTCCCAGGTGCGTTAGTCGTAGAGACCGGTGGAACGATTTATCCCGGGTTCGTGGACTTACACAATCATCCGACTTACTCGGTTTTTCCGCGATGGGAACCGAATTCGCTGTTTGTGGATAGATACGTCTGGAGAGGCCTTCCTGGCTACGGCCAGCGCGTGGGCACTCCCGGACGGCTTCTCCAGGAAGACGACCAGGCGTTCTGTGACCTCTCCGAATTCGGCGACATTCGTGCGCTCGTCGCAGGTACGACATCGATCCATGGCACGTCGGCACAAAAGAAAAACACCGTGCCGGATTGCATTCTGGGTTTAGTGCGGCACCTGGACTGGAAGAGCGATTCGACCTCGGGCGGGAGAGTGTCCTCTGGCACAGTCGTCGGCGCAATCGACGTTGACCCGATCACTCCCACGCGAGCTAAAGAAATTCGCAAACAGATCGCAGACGGCGAAATCAAGCTCTTCCTGATCCATCTGGCGGAGGGTGCGCCGAACGACGATAAGTCTATCAAGGAATTTTCCACCTTGAAGGGTTTGGGACTCCTGACTAAGAACACCGCTATCATTCACGGAGCGGCATTGCACGCCGCCGAATTTGATCAGATGCAGAAGGCGGGAACGGCGCTGATATGGTCGCCGAAAAGCAACATCGTGCTGTACGGAACCACAACCGACGTCGCTTCGGCCATGCGGAGCCAGGTGACAGTTGCTCTCGCTCCGGATTGGAGTATCACTGGGAGCACGAACATGCTGGGCGAAATCTCCTACGCTCATGCCTACCTGAAGAATACGAACCAACCGGTCTTCACGGACAAACAACTCTTCGAAATGGCCACGTCCGCGCCGGCTCGTCTCGCTGGGCTCGAAAACGAGATCGGTACCCTAAAAGTCAACTCTCGCGCGGACCTCTTTATCCTACGGTCCGCGCCCAAGCAGCCGGACGACGTCTACACTGCATTGACCCAAGCGAATCCCCAAGACGTCGTGCTCGTTCTGGTCGGAGGAAATCCTGTTTACGGACTCGACAGATTGGTCGCACCTATTATCAACACTTCGCTTGCACCGGTATCCGTAGAACCTCTCAACGTTTGCGGCGAGGTCCGAGCCTTCGTTACGACCAAAGATTCTCGCCTGATTGACACCTGGGCGAATTTGCGCTCTCGATTGCAGGTGCGTCTGGCGGCGTATGATTTGCAACTTGCGCCCCTTTTCGAGTGCCCTTGATTCGTATGTCGGCACTCAAGCCCGCTACGAGTAACAAGCGTCCCACTATCGGGCGCCAGCATGTCGCCTTCGGCCGCCCCCTGCGATATCGTGGTTCTATGCGTCAGCAACCCCTGCTTATCCTGGGCACCGGTTCAAACGCGGGGAAAACCACTCTCGTCGCCGGGCTCTGCCGGTTGTTCGCAAATCGGGGATTTAAGGTCGCTCCCTTTAAGTCGCAGAATATGTCTCTGAATTCCGTGGTTGTCGACGACGGTCGAGAGATCGCCAGGTCGATTGACGTGCAGGCAAAGGCGGCCAAGCAGCCCGCAAACGTTCATATGAACCCCATTTTGTTAAAGCCCAAATCGGAGACCGTCTCCCAGCTCATCATCCACGGCAAGGCGGTCCGAGACGTGAGCGCCGAGGAGTATTTCAAAGCGGACTTATATACCCCTGCCAAGATCGGAGCCATCCGAGAGTCCTTGGAATACTTAAGAGAGCACTACGATCTGATCATCGCCGAAGGCGCCGGAAGCTGTGCGGAGCCCAACCTGCGTGAGAAGGATGTCGTGAATTTCGGACTCGCAGAATTACTTGGACCCAAGGCGTTCATCGTCGGCGACATCGAAAAGGGAGGGGTGTTCGCGGACTTTCTCGGCTCGGTCGAAGTCATACGACGCACGCGATCGAGCGACCTGCGATTTGTCGAGGGTTTCATTATCAACAAATTTCGCGGGGACGAAACACTATTGAAGCCGGCTATTGAGTTCCTTGAGGCCGAAACGAGAATCAAGGTCGCTGCGACGGTACCATACCTGCCGGAAATCAGATTCCACGAAGAAGACCGAGTCCGCGAACGAATAGCTGAAAACCCCGAAATCGAAATCGCGGTCATTTACCTGCCCCATATTTCCAACGCGACGGATCTCGACTACTTCGGAGATGAGCCCGGTGTGACCGTTCGTTACGTTGCGAATCCTCAAGCCTTGGGGGCTCCGGACGCGATCATAATACCGGGCACCAAGAACACCACTTGGGATCTCTCTCACATGCGGCGAATCGGACTGGAAGAATGCATCCGCCGGCACTCGAACACCATTCCGGTTGTCGGAATTTGTGGAGGTTATCAGATGCTTGGGCGGTACCTGCATGATCCGGAAAAGAGCGAATCCGACGTCGGAAGCGTGACGGGACTAAATCTCCTGGACTTCGAAGTTAGGTTCGAACAACAAAAAACGGTTCGTAATCGAACCTATCTGCCGAGTCCGACGAATCCGTTCCGCAGTCTGGGTGAGATAACGGGATATGAGATTCATAGCGGGACTGTCTTCAACCGCAAGTGTGCCCCCATGTTCGCGAATGGCCAGACGGAAGAAGGAGCTATCGACAGCACTCGTCTCATATTCGGGACTAGCATCCACGATTTGTTCAAGAACCGCAACTATACTCGGGCTTTCGTCAATCTTCTGCGATCCCGGAAGTCACTTCCGCCGCTAACAACTGACTTAGCGAACGGTTCGGGTACCGAGGACCATTACGATTTGCTCGCTAGCGTTCTCGAACAGCGATTGCGCCTATAGGAGGATTCATGCGCAAGCTTTGCATTACACTCCTTGTTTTCGCTTTAAGCAGCCATGCCCAAACTTCGAAGCTCGCACAGACCGGGCAGACTTACGAACGCGCCCAAGCCAGCGCATGGATCAATCCTGACCGGCTTGCTGTCGGGAGGTGGGACGGGACCTTGACAATATTTCGCCCTGCTGTTTCTCCGGAATACGGTCCTGTCCTGACCCAAGTTCTTACGGCGCCATCCTTGAAACCGGTAGTCGCCATTATTCCCATCTCGCAGAATTCATTTGCCATATCTAACGGAGATGACGCCCTCGCAATTTGCTCCGGGGACGGAAAGATTTTTTCTTGTCCGACCACCGTGTCTTACGACTCAAAACTAGGTCAGGTCGAAAGTGGAACGACGACATCCGCACGGGATGCTAAGTGGCTTGTTACAGGGCACGCCCAAGGCTTCATCGCCACATGGCTTATAACCGGCGACAGCATCAAGCCTGTTCAACAGGTGTCGACGCGATCTCCCGATCCGATTAAAAGCCCGTATAAGGCCTGGGATGTGCGAGGCATCGTGCCCTGGAACAATGGAGTTGTTGCAGCGGGCGGCGAGGATGGAGACTTGATCCTATTCGACGTTCCATCCTCCCGAGTCCTCGCGCGCATGCGCTACAACCAGAATGCGCAGCGAGGAATCAATAGTCTTTCGCTGGCCGGGGATTCGCTAATAGTAGCGAACTGTTCGGTGGGGAAGGATGATAAGAATCTCTGGCTCTACAGACTTCAAGACAACAAGATTGTCCCCGAGGACTCCCTGAACCTCGTGGAGGACACGAGCCAGAAGCAGGTTTTTGACTTCAGCACGCAGCTCGCTACTTTCAATAGCAAATTATATTTTTTCGCAGGCACTCAGGAAGGCCTCGTTTGGATGGGCCTAGTCTCCAGCGACAAGCTTCTTAGCGTGGCCCACCTCAAAGTCACAAGCGAAGGAGGCCCCACGCTGGCCCTGCAACCTGGCACACAGAATATCTCTGCCGTCGCCTATGATGTCGACATCCTCACGCTTCAATAGCCGCTCGCCGTGTTGAAGCCTGCGTTTTTTCTCATGGACCAGCGGCGAATCAGTTCGAAGCTACCGAACATCAATAGGCTGTAGCCGAGGTTGCCAGCAACGCTGTTTCGCAAGAACGGCAAAGCAGCTACATAACAGGCCAGTAAGCCCGCACCTGTGTGAGGGTACATGCCCGAACTGACCCAAACTCCGAAGTTGCTAATCAAATAAAATAACACTGCCCCAGCCAGTGCCAGTCCGCCAGTAGCCAGCGCGTTAAACCGCTCGCGCAATAAGAAACCAAGACACGCTACCGCTGTAAACCCGAGCCACGTCACCGGACTTATCCAAGAGTACCGGCCGCCGTACAAGACATACACAACGAAGATATCGCTTATCATCAGCGCAGCCAGCGGAACCAGAATACCTTGGATCTTGGTGCTGCATCTTGCCCCGGCAAAGAGGAACATCGCTCCCACGGGTGTCAGATCCCAAGGATGGGGTAAAAGGCGAAGCACCACCGCAATCGCAATATATAGAAGCACCATCATATTTCCAGCCTCCGACTGCCGGTTCATTCTAACATTCTTCGCGGGCGATGAAAATTCGGTCTCTCACAACGGCAGTGGTTTCATCTGAAAAGAGACGAAGGGTGACCCTCTCGCATCCAACCACGCGGATAGACTTGCCGTCTACGCGGCAATATCCTCGCACAATTGAGGGGGGCAAGCGGGCATGGGCATGACGGATTACAGAACCAACCAGAACGACCAGGGAGGCACGCAGAGCGAAGACGCGGCGTTTCCCGAGTTAACGGTGGTGAATTTGAAGCAACAGGCCGACTCGGTTGACCAGGCCTACAAGAATTTCGTCGTCGTGAACATTAACGATCATTGCGTGCGATTGGCGGTGATGCAGGGAGAATTTCGCTGGCATCAGCATCCGCGTTCCGATGAGTGTTTCCTGGTCGTAGAGGGCAATCTCGAAATAGATCTCGCGGACGGCCGTACATTTCGTCTGAAGCCTGGAGAGGTGTTCACAATCCCAGCGGGTGTGATCCATCGAACGCGGTCGCATGCACGGGCGGTGAATTTGTGTTTCGAGGATCGCAACGCATACACCGACGTGGTTTTCGAAGATTCAGAAGGAGCCAGCAAGTAGAAAGAGGTCGACTCACACCAAAACGGCTGGGAACGGCGTAGTCATTCCGTTCTTTAAGTCATAGTTTGCTTACATTGCGTCTGGCAGAGGAACGCCACGAAGGGGAGAAGACTGGACAATAGACATCGCCGTGCGTCCGTGACCCAAGAATCGATCGAGCATGCGATCCAATAGTGAAATCTCCTTTGTGCATAGTTTAAAGATGAAACAGTCCTTTCCGGTGATGCGATGACATTCCGTGATCTCCGGTATTGTCTGCGCTAGTTTCCGCGATTTTGTTGAGGTAGCCGGGAAGAACGTCCTCTGCCGGGTTCGGATTCGCAGGACACTGTAGCTGGAAGACACGGAGTTTATACGCTAATCCTCTCTCCAAGTCGCCACGGATAAAGAGTGTGTTGGTTCAGCGTGAAATGGAGTGCAGGCGCTCCTCGCAGAGGCTCTGCGCCTTGCAGAGAGAACGCGCATCTGCTGCGGAAAGGTCCGAGGACTTCATTTCGGTGAAACGATCACCGCGGGGCAGCAGCATGCTGCCTGTCCCGATAACGCCTTGCCTTGATTCTGTTGCCACAGAGCTTCATGTCACACCACCGTCGCCCTTTGTTCTTGCTCCCGTCCAGGAACAACCAGCGACATTCCGGATTTGAACAAGCGCTCAGCTTATTGAGCTCTTCGGAGGTCAGCAGGTCCAGAGCAGCCGACGCCAGTTTTCGGAACGGCGTGTCCAGTGCGTTCGTCCGGTGTTTGTTGGCTTTCCACTGAAAACGAGAAACGCACCATTCAAGATCCTCTGTCTCGCGCACCGTCCGCGCGAACGTGGAAAGAGTTCTCACGTCCTCAATCTGAGGAGCCTGCCCGGCCGCAATGGCATAAAGAATCGACGCCAGACATTCGCGGAGCTTCTTTGTGGAGGACAAAAGCCGCTTCTTCCTAACGAGATCACCTGTTGCGAGCTTCCGAACCTCCAAAGAGGTCAGGAGGCCGCTCTGCTCACTGAAGCGCAGGAGGTCTGCATAGTGATTCAGAAGTTCCTTTGATCCGGAAGCCCGGAATCTCCAGTCCAGAGTGTTGACAAAGTCCAGCACCGGATGCCCAGCAACAAGTTGGAAGGGTGCTGAGTTGAGTTTTGCCCGAAGTTGCATTGCCCATATTCTACGGGAAAAACTCTTGCGAGGTAACCATCAAAAGTGGTTATGATGGTGACGGAGGGTGCATTGGCCGACAATCACTCATCGTTTCGGTCACCATACGAAGCGCTATTGAACCAGGCTTGCGTAAGCGCACAGGATTATCTTGCGTCCGTGCATGATCGGCATGTGGGCGTGACGCGGGATGCGATGGACGGTATGTTCGCCCTTGGAGGAGCGATGCCCGTCACCGGTGAGCCGGCTGATCGCGTCTTAAAGAGTCTCCACGACGCTGGTTCTCCGGCGACGATGGCCACCATGGGAGGACGATTCTTCGGTGGTGTGATTGGCGGGTCACTCCCGATTACGGTTGCGGCTCACTGGCTTGCGGATGCCTGGGACCAAAATGCTTGCCTTTTTGAGATCTCCCCGATCTCTTCTTACCTGGAAGAAATCGTTCTCACCTGGCTGTTGGATCTGTTCGATCTGCCCAAGTCGGCCGGCGGCGCACTGGTGACAGGCACACAGATGGCAGATGTGACAGCATTGGCTGCTGCCAGGACTTCTCTCCTTGGGAACATGGGGTGGGATGTGGAGCGTGATGGCTTGTTTGGAGCACCGCCGATCAACGTTGTGGTCGGCGATGAGGTCCACGCCACCATGCTGAAAGCGCTCGCTCTGCTCGGCTTCGGCCGCGATCGAGTCATCCGCGTTCGGGTGGACTCGCAGGGCCGCATGTTGGCGTCGCACATTCCTAATCTTCGCGGTCCTGGCATCATCTGTGCGCAGCTGGGGAACGTAAACACCGGTGCCTGCGACCCGATTGACGATATCTGTGCCATCGCGCGAAGTGCAGGTGCATGGGTCCACGTGGATGGGGCCTTCGGTCTCTGGGCAGCAACTGCTCCCGCTCGCCGCTATCTGGTCGAGGGCCTGACGGCTGCGGACTCGTGGGCAACTGACGGGCATAAGTGGCTCAACACACCTCAGGATTGTGGCATCGCCATCGTGCGCGATCGGGAGGCACTTCGCCGCGCGATGGCGATCTCCGGAGCCTATTACGGTCCGCTCTCAAAACGCGAACCAATGCAGTGGTGTCCGGACTCTTCACGACGGGCCCGCGCCGTTGAACTTTGGGCGGCTTTGCGCTTCCTGGGAAAAAACGGAGTGGCCGAGATGGTGGAACGCACATGCCGACTCGCGAGCCAGTTTGCCAAGAACCTGTCCAACGCCGGTTTCGAGGTCCTGAACGAGGTCGAACTGAATCAGGTTCTCGTCGCATTCGGGACAGACGAGGAAACGGAACGAGTAATCCAGGCTATTCAGGAAGACGGCACATGCTGGTGTGGAGGAACAATCTGGAAAGGACGCCGAGCCATGCGGATCAGCGTGTCCTCCTGGGCTACCTCTTCCGAGGACGTGGACCGCAGCAGCGACGCGATCCGGCGTCTGGCTGAGCAGGTCCTCGTCGCCACGGGAAGCTGGTGACGGCGCCACATTCAGCGACGGACAAACCCGACGACCTTCTCTTCCGGCACGTAGTTTTTCCGTTACTTCTTCATGCGTTCTCTCCTTTACCTTACTGGGAGAACGCCTGCTCCATTTCCAGCTGAACCGGAACAAGAGAGCTAACATGACGTTGAAGGTTGTTAGAAGTCGAAACCATGCTTTCCGCGAACTGAGCAAGATTTTGCAAGGCCCTTTATCGCTCATTCCATGAACATCATCGCGGGTACTGGTGGAGGTAGAAGATGACGGCGAACTGGCGGACCAGACTGATTCACCCCGACACCAAGGTTCCAGGCGGGTTTCGGTCGCTTGCGACTCCGGTCTTCCGCGGATCGACTACGTTGTTCCCGAAGGCCTCCGCTATTGTTGAAACATGGAATCATGATGAGGTCCCCTACACGTACGGATCGTATGGCACGCCGACCACCTTGGAATTGGCGGCTCGGGTTGCCGAACTAGAGCGCGGTTACCGATGCTTTATTACGCCTGGCGGCCTTTCAGCTCTTGTTCTCGTTTATCTGGCCTGTCTCGCGTCGGGCGATCACGTGCTTGTGCCGGATAATGTCTACGGGCCGAGCCGTACCTTTGCGAATCACGTCTTGCGTCGTTACGGCGTCGAGGTCGATTATTACCCACCAATGGAGGGTGCGAGCATCGCGTCGCGAATCCGGAACAGCACGCGCCTGATTTGGTGCGAGAGTCCGGGTTCGATCACCATGGAGATACAGGATGTTCCAGCGATTGTCGAAGCGGCCCACCGGCGAGGCGTGATAGTAGCCATCGATAACACGTGGTCGGCGGGAGTGTTTTTCGACGCCTTCGGACACGGGGCGGACATTTCGGCGCAGGCTGTAACCAAATACATCGGCGGTCACAGCGATGTCTTAATGGGTGCAGTGACGGTCCGCGACAAAACTCTTTACGAGCGACTAGGCGTTAACCTCAAAAACCTCGGATTGGCCGTGTCCCCGGACGACTGTTCGTTGGCCTTACGCGGGCTCCAAACACTTCATGTCCGCTTAAAAACCATTGAGGAGTCAGCCCTGCGAGTGGCCTCCTGGTTCGCGGGGCGACCGGACGTCGAAACCGTACTCCACCCCGCGTTGCCAAGTTGCCCGGGTCACTCGACTTGGAAACGTGATTTCACGGGTTCGTCTGGCTTGTTCTCGGTGGTGTTTCGGCCCCCAATCACGCGACACGGGCTACATGACTGCATGGATCGATTAAAGCTTTTTCGCATGGGTTACAGTTGGGGAGGCGTCTCCAGTCTGGTAATCACACCGGATTTGGCGGAAGCGCCGAACGCGCGGGTTTACGGTGACAGACTGGTCCGCTTTTATGTCGGTTTGGAGGATCCCGACGATCTCATCAGCGATATCGAACAGGCGTTTCATCGTTAGTTACTCTTATCCTGATCATTGATCTCAAGAACGCTAGTCGCGGAGCACTGTGAAGCGGGTGCAAATCATCCACGTGCCGTGCGACTCCGGATATAAAGACTACCGGATGGGGCAAGGGCCTGAGATTATTCTGCGGCATCTAAAACGCGAAAGACCTTTCGACGTAATAGAAGTAGATGT
>WNFJ01458050.1_pt5 | contig 13688 bp, 15 predicted proteins | sample 5400461 | NCBI WGS metagenome assembly WNFJ01 (sample SAMN13153349, study PRJNA577476) | soil metagenome | isolation source: 115 cm saprolite on Douglas fir-dominated hillslope | place: USA:California | collected 2013-09-17 | reverse complement strand
GTCTTTATCGGCCCCTTGTGCCTGTGGAGAGGAAGCTTTGCGGCGCACCAGGCGCACATACTTGATCGAGTGGCGCAGGCCGTGCTGTACCACCGGATCACGCCAGTTGATGATAGCGGGGACAACTTGCTCGTTCCAGATCAGAAAACCGCCATCGCCTGCATTGGGGTCCAGAACAAAGCGCATACCGACATCGTTGCGCTTGCCCTCCACGCTATCAATCCCTCGTCCTTGACTGCGAAAGCGCACGCGTTTCGCCTTGCCGACACAGACCCGATTGGCGGCTTGATAGGCACGGGTGGCAAGGGTTTGCGCCATCGTACTCTCGATATGCTCAGCGATCCATGAGCATCGTGCATCTTTGGCATATTCATGCAACTCGTATTCAGAGAAGTGGTAGTTTTTGCGCAGAGCAGAAAAGGCTTGTGCACGCTCCTGTTTCTGTGAGCGAGGAAGAGCTCGTGCTTTGTTCCATGCCGGGTCGTTGCGCATCCGTCTAAGCCGCTTCATGGCTTCACCAAGCAGCGCGTTATAGAGACACCGAGCCGCTTCCAGGTGCGCACGTACATGGCGTTCCTGGCTCCAATCCACGCGCAGGGGCAATTCGAGAAGAAAGGTTGGCGTCTTTGCTCGTTTCATGGGTTGCTCGGCCTTTTCCGTTCCTGTGATGGGTCTTGCGAACAAAGGACGAGAACGCTTGCCCGCCCCGTGTTCCTGCTTCTGCAAACCTATTCTTTCTGGGCCGTCTTCTTCCGGTCACTCCAAGACGTGGCTGTGGCGTGCCTTTCGCTCCTTTTTCCTCTTGACAGCGGGCACCGCGAAGCCGCGCCATCCTTGCACGCTCTCTTCGGCAACCAGGCGGGAACCAAGAGCGTCCCCATCCCACCCAGCCCGAAAGGAACGCCCATTCATCCCCGTCTTATGAAAGAACGGGGCTTTCTGGGCCGTTCTCTGTAACGGACTTGCAGGCACTGGTAGAAGTGCTGAATGCTATACCGGCTGAAACAAGTTTCAGCGTTCTTTTAGTAATCAATGAATGTGTGGTGGGGAATGGAAAATACTTTATGAACAGTGAGAACGCGGTGATTCTGCATGAATACGGCGCCTGCGTGGGCTTTTTGATCAAGCCGCTGGCCTTGCTGAGGGATGCACGACAGCGAGCGGCGGAAATTTAACATCTGGACCTGATTAGCGGCATGCTATGCCGCCTGGAAGCATGGCAGCATAGCAGTGCTATTATTCACTTTACATAATAAATGGGGCAAACGAGAGAGATGGCAGGGCTAACCGGCTTTCTCCAATTTTCTGGCCAGAATTACTCCCGTATTCAAACCTACAGTATGGAGCCCACCAAAGAATCGAGCGTGTTCGATTTTTATGCAGTGGTCTTGTACGACCGCTAAACCAGCTTCTTCCGCGCGTTGGGCAGCTTCGTCATTGCGGATACCCAGTTGTAGCCAGAGAACTTTAGCGCCAATAGCAATGGCCTCGTCGGCCACCGGAGGAACATCATCAGCGCGGCGAAAAACATCGACGATCTCAATTTCTTTACCATCTGCTTTGGCCTCTGTCAATGACGCGTAAACGCGTTTGCCGAGCAGCGTTTGCCCGGCGTAGCGCGGGTTGATGGGAATAATATCATAGCCCTCAGCCTGCAAGTAGATGGCGACAAAGTGACTGGGGCGATAAGGGTCAGTAGAGATGCCAACGATGGCAACGTGTCGATATTGCTGCAGGATTTGCAGACGGTCGTACATATCGGGGGCCTGTGTTGATCGAGTCATTCTCAGTATCCTTCAAGCTGTCTGGTATATCGTGCAAAGTGATATTCATCTATTATCGAGCATGCATGCTGGCCTGTAGAGCCCGGTCTAAATCCCACAGGATATCTTCGACGTTCTCAATGCCAATCGAGAGGCGGATAAGATCGGGAGTGACGCCTCCGGCCAACTGATCCTCTTCCGAGAGCTGTTGATGGGTAGTGCTGGCGGGATGAATGATCAGACTGCGAGCATCGCCAACGTTGGCGAGATGCGAGAGGAGGCGCACGCTGTTAATGACCGTCTTGCCTGCTTCGTAACCACCCCTGACGCCAAAGGTGAAGATGGAGCCAGCGCCGCGCGGGAGATAGCGTTGAGCAAGTGCGTACGAAGGGTCGTCGGGTAGGCCAGGGTAATGTACCCAGCTGACGGCAGGATGTTCCTGCAAGAACTGCGCAACTCGTAATGCATTCTGGCAATGGCGTTCCATACGCAGTGAAAGCGTCTCCAATCCTTGTAACAAGAGAAACGAATTGAATGGGCTAATACAGCCGCCTGTGTCACGCACTGTCTCAACCCTGGTTTTCATAGCGAAGGCAAAATCGCCAAAAGTTTCGAAGAAGCGTACGCCGTGATAACCAGGTGAGGGATCAATGATGTGCGGAAAGTGCCCATTGTCCCAGGGAAACTTACCCGACTCTACCAGGACGCCCGCGATGGAAGTGCCGTGACCGCCAATGAATTTGGTCGCTGAATGCACGATGATGTCCGCACCATGTTCAAAGGGACGGCACAGGTAGGGTGTGGCAAAGGTATTATCTATGACAAGCGGGACACCGGTCTCGTGTGCAATATCAGCGACGGCACAGATATCGAGCACATCACCACGTGGGTTGCCGATGGTTTCACCGTAAAAGGCACGAGTACGCGGCGTGAGAGCGCGGCGGTAGTTCTCGGGGTCGGTGCTGTCGATGAAAATCGTGTTAATGCCCCAGGTACGGAGGGGCAGGTCGAATTGTGTATGCGTGCCCCCGTAGAGGCTACTGGAAGAGATCAAATCGTCTCCAGGACGAAGGAGAGTCATCATAGTTGCCATCTGTGCAGCCATGCCAGAGGCGGTGGCAACCGCTCCTGTGCCGCCCTCCAGCGCGGCAATACGCTCCTCAAAGGCGGCAGTAGTCGGGTTCATGATACGGGTGTAGATATTGCCGAAGCGCTGCAAGGCGAAGAGGTGGGCGGCGTGGTCTGTATCGTCAAAGACGAAGGAAGTCGTTTGATAGATGGGAACTGCCCGAGCGCCGGTAGTTGGTTCAGGTCGTTGTCCTGCATGGACTGAAAGGGTGTCAAAGCCAAAGACGTGATCGCTGTCAATTTCTGGCATAATGTGTTTGTTCCTCTGCTAAATATATGTCCTCTTTCTATACTATCACATGCATAACACACAAACTATTCAGGTTTCGCTCTGCTTGAATCTTTACTGTCGTTGAGAGGCAGGTCGTTTCATAGTGGAGCTACATTGTAAGCCGAGGGGACCAGTTAGTAGTTGTATTCAGAAGGGCTAGATGTCGCGTGTTACATGTAGTTATTAATCAGTTTAGCTGTTTAAGAGGAAACTATATGTACGCTAACACTAATCCCAAGGGACAGGGTCTGCAGGTCCCAACAGATCGTACAACGGCCGGGGGCGAGGACAGAGGGGATGCGCGAAAACGGTATCGTATTGAGGCCGTTTTTTGGACTATCGGTATGATTGTATTCATTGCTTCTTGTATTATCATCCATTTTCATCCGCAGCCCTATCCTATTGATATAGCGACCACGCGGACCGTTCAGGGTTTACACCTCTTGCCGTGGCTCAATGCAGCCCTTCAACTCCCTAGCGTGCTTAACGATCCCATTCCTTCAACAATAGCGATAATTGCCTGGTCTGTTGGCATGATAGTGGTAGGATTAGTGAGGTGGTTGCGTAAGTTACCCGCCGCTCTCTGGTTCATCTCGGGGATCTTTCTCGTATTGACGGTAATGACATCTGCGGGACTCAATGTACTTTTTGACGACATTGTTGGGCGTCCGCGTCCAGATCCAAAAGTTTACCATTTCCATCTCTACACACCTCTTGTGCCGTTCCCAACATATCCTTCCGGGCATACCGAGCATGATGTGGCCTATTACGGCTTTTTGCTCTATCTGAGCTTTACCAAGCCTGTGCGAGAGTGGCGTTATCGCTGGTTGTTGCTACCATTTCAGCTCTATGCTGTCTATGACATCGTCGCTATTGGCTACTCTCGTGTATTGGAAGGGGATCACTGGCTGACAGACGTATTAGGCGGCTACCTCGAAGGGGCACTTTACCTGTTTGTGTTCATTTTCCTGTATCGTTTGACCTTGACCTGGTTTGAGAGGTATAGAGCGAAGAAGAAAATAACAGAGAAGGCTGCTCAGGCATCATAAGATTGACATGGTTTTACCAGACTGTGTCGACTTGAAATGATCGCTTACAAGGGTTACAGGAGCCGGTTTTTTGCTGCTCTGGCACGAATTATTAGATTATGATAAGTAATCTGGTTTTATCGTGAAAATGCCGTAATTTTGAATATCAAATGGTCGTGCTATACGTGTTAAATACAGCGAGATCTCATAGGAGAGATCTGATTAAGGAGGAAAAAGGTATGACAATATCATTGACAACATTGATCATCTGGCTGTTTATTGCTGCAATTGTTGGTTTTGTTGGTGAATTGATTGCTCATCGCAGGGCACCTGGCGGAATCATTGGAGCCATTGTACTAGGTCTCCTGGCCATTTTACTGATCGTTGGCATCCTGCACTTTCACATCCCTGGAGAACCTATATGGTATGGGGTACCGTTGATCAGTTCCATCATTGTGGCGGCGATTATGGCTGGAGTGGCTATGCCTATCATCGCGTTCGGCCTTACTATTCGCGCTACTATTACCGTCGTGGCACATATGCACGCCGCCCACGACGGCGATTCCGCCTGTTCTAGCAAACCCCAATGGAAAGAAGCATGGCCTGTCATCCGGTACTAAGCCCGATGACAGGCCATGCTTCTTCTTTCTGAACTTTCCGAGTTACATAGTTGTCAGCGCGGCGTCAAATGTTTGGAGAGCAAAAAAGCGCTGAAATCTGCCACGCTCTCCACATCTCCCTCGTCGAGCATATTGACCATTTTTTTAATGACCAGACGGCGGGGCTGACCAGGCGTCACAGGAATCGTAAAGCCGATGGCATTGGTTGTATGTGGCTCACGCTCGTAGCGAATCTCCTCCGCCATCAGTTCTAAGAGGTCAGCTATGTCTAAATCTAAGGCATTGGCTACGCTCTCGAGTACTTTGGCGGAAGGATATTTATGTCCGCGCTCAATTTCGCCGACATAGATTTCCGAAAGACCTGCCTTGTCGCCGAGCTCTTTGATTGTGAGGTGACGTTCCTGCCGTTCTCTGCGAATGACTCTTCCAATAATTTCCTGCAGATCGGTCATGATTCGTATTCCTTCCTATGCTTGTGGCATAGATTTCTTTGTGTACATGCTAATAGCATAGGTTCTCTCTTTCAGTATAAACTAAGAGCATGTTATATTCAAGTAGGAAGATGATTTGTAAAGCAAAGGAGAAAATTTGCATGTCTCTATCACTGTCATATAACAACGTTATGTTTGGACAACAGGATGTTCGTCCTATGTTACCATTGCCAATGGTGTATGAAAATGTACCGGATATTCCTACTAACTGGGAATACAAGGTGCTAACCGTCGATACACGGGAAATGGATTTGCCTGACGTTGCCGCGCTGAATGAGTTGGGCGATCAAGGCTGGTTGCTCACGAGCGTGCTGGATCAACGAACATCTCATGGGAGTACATTCGTCCATTATTACTTTGTTCGCCAGAAAAAGGTGTAAGGAGAGAAGCCATGTCATCCAGTTTGTTAGTTCCTACCGTTATCGAGACTACAGGTCGTGGCGAACGCGCCTATGACATTTTTTCCCGGCTGTTAAAAGAGCGGATCATTCTGGTCAACGGCCAGATTGAGGAGACGCTGGCAAACCTTGTCGTTGCGCAGTTGTTGTTCCTGTCGGCGGAGGATGGAAAGCGAGAGATCAACGTCTATATCAATTCGCCAGGTGGCTCAGTGACTGCAGGTTTAGCCATTTACGATACCATGCGTATTCTACCCTGCCCGGTCTCGACAACGTGTGTCGGTATGGCCGCAAGCTTTGGTACTATCCTGCTGATGGCAGGTGATCGAGGTTTGAGACGGTCTCTCCCCCATGCCCGAATCCATATGCATCAACCACTGATACAAGGTGGCATTGGGGGACAGGCTACCGATATCGATATCCAGGCTCGCGAGATTCTGCATACGCGCGATGTGCTCAATGAGATCATTCAGCATCACACGGACCAGCCTCTTGAGCGCATCAAGCGAGATACCGAGCGGGATTTCTATATGAGCGCCAAAGAAGCGTTAGAGTACGGCATCATCGACGAGGTGCTGCCCCTTGCTGAAAAGTAGGTAAACGAGTAGCGCCAGGAGGAGAATCTCTTTTCTCCTGGCGCTGGTGCCTTGTGGCGATCAATTATCAGAGACGTTCGATCCTGACCGAGTCTATTTCGAACCATTGTGGCCCGCTGGCTACAAAGCCAAAACGGATGGTGCCTCGTGGCGTCGCGACAGCGTACTGGTTATCGAGCCATGCGACGAACCCTAGTGGTCGCGTTGGCGGTTCCGGGACAATGAGTATCAGAGTGTCATCGACCCAGAAACGAGCTCGGGTGGAGAGCCATTCCAGTGTGTAGGTATGCCAGGAATCCATCTCGACGGGAAGCAATGCTTCACGCGCTCCGCTCAGTTTTTGCACCCACCGTGCTGCCGGTTGTGTTGTACCTGTCATCCTCGCCCATGCGACTGTGAGTGCTGTGGGGATAGTAGCTGGTAATGCGGAGAAACGCATACTGTGTACAACCTGTGCCTTCCATCCCCAGCCGGGTACATCTGGCACAAGCGCCATATTCGATGGGGGCGATGCGTAGAAAAACCAGATGGATTCTGGCAACGTAAGGATGTCCCCGCGTAATGAAAACGGGTAGTTCCAGAACCCAAAACCGGCTGTGCCGCGCAATATGCTCGTGCTCTCAACTGTGCTGCTGGCGACTGCAGCCGGTAACGAAGAGCGCGCACGAACCTCCATGCGTAAGGGAGGTCTCCATGGAAAAGCCGAACGTGCCAATCTTGAATAGTCATCGATCTGCGCGTCGACATATTGTTCGCTTTGGGCTGAAGGAAACTCCATGCGCAACGCAGAATCAACGATGCGAAGCTTACCGTCTCCAATACTCGTCTGCGTCCAGTATTGATTTATGGATTGAGTAAAGTCGTCGAACATAGCAGTTATCTGTGCAGTGTCGCTTGTTGTAGTAGTTCTTCTTCAAGTTGTTGCCAGACAATCTGTTCTGCCTGCAGGTTGTTTACCGGGCGCTTGTTTCTTGCTCCCTCAATCATGGTATTGGCCACACGCTGGCGAAAGTCCGCAAAATGTTTCTTCTGCTCTTCCTGGTCTGGCATTACGCGCAGTTCGATATCCTGCGGTTCATAAAATTCCTCAGGTTCAAATGATAGAGCTATCAAATTTGCGTAGTCCTCGATCAGATCCAGGCGAGATTGCGAGGTGAAATAATTATATTGTGTACTGGAGACCAGTAAACAGCCCGCTATGCGCCCTGCAAACAGGATGGGATATACGGCCGCACTTTTCTCGTGTTCTACCCTATGGGCAGGAGTGAGATTTTGTTTATCATCGACGTTTTGATTTGCGGCGGGACGACAGAGGGTGGCAACGTAACCGCATAGTGATTCTGCGCCGAGAAACATGGCCCTTTGTTCGAGGTCTCCGCTCCAAGGATGTGTGCCAAACCCAACACTTTCACGCAGACTATGTACTTTGTGGTCGATTGGGGAAGGTGTCATGCAGCGTACCACGTTGAGCGCTATGCCCAGGCGGTCAGGATCAAGCTGGCTGATGGCTTGTTGCAAAATAAGATTACTGAGCGACCAAAACCGCATGCTCTCGACGGTTGAAGCCCTGGCGGTAAAGACGCGATTATAGAACGCGGACGGGATATCAATCGATGAGTCGTCGTAACCTGCACTGGTGAATTCTTCAAGGCCTGTCTCTTCCCTAATCAACTCCAGCATCTGTTCGCGATGTTCGGGAATAGCGGAGAGAAGGTGGCGCAGGTTTTGTGGGCGTGGATCTGATTCGCTGCTCGTCCAACGACTCAAGGTGATTGGTTTGATGCCCAGTTCTTCTGCCAGACGCTGCTTTTCGTGAGGGTCGCTGATGATTGTTTTCAGCAAACTTCGCCATGTCTCTGATTGTTCTTGCATATTGTTAGCCTTACTGCTAAAATAGCTCTAAAAGCACTTTTTGTGACCTATCTTAGCAGTTTGTTAAACTAACGTCAACTATGTTGAACGTTAAGACGTTCCTTTCCATCTTCTTCCCCTCCTTCCCACTCTTCTATCACCTTCTCTCGATTGATGAGGGGATGCCGGTCTTCCCCTCTTGACAATCAAAGTAACGCATATTATTCTGTTAACGGCGTTAATTTATGAAGGAAAAAGCTTGAACGGAAACACCACTGTTCTTATGCCTTTGTTGCAATGATTTGTAACCAGGTGCGCGCTACTTCTGTGAGGCCCAATTCCTGCCCGGTCTGGTAAACGGCGTTTTCGAGCGCTTCAGCTCCGTGAGCCAGGGGAACCCCCGGCAGAGCCCCCTCGATGAAGAGCCAGTATTGACCCAGGTCTCTCCAGGCATCTAACGAGATAAGAACATCCTGGTTCGTCGTTTCGACCTGATTGAAACCGGTTTCCTTGAGTGAAGCAACATATTCTTCTGGTGTCATCCATTGCATAGCTACCGCCTTCGCTTCGCGTGACAAGTGTACATCTGGATGTTCTTTACGTAACCAGCTAACTGCCCGCCGTGTCCATAGTCGGTAAAATCGTTCGGTGCCCAGGACATAGGTGCCTTCATAGAAGGCGCTGTTACAAGCAAAGATGCCACCAGAAACAAGTATTGACGCCATGCGTTGAAATGCCGAGTGTTTGTCGGGAACGAGGTGGATGGCATTGCAAAAGAAGGCCATGTCTACATAGTGGACGATGCTGGGAAGGTCATCCGCATCTCCCTGAATGAATTCTGCTTTCACGCCTATGCCTTCCATGCCTTTCTGGGCGCGCCGCAGGGCCTCTGCGGATGGATCTACACCGATAAGGTGTACCTGCCTTCTCTGGTGTGCCATTTCTTCCGCGATCAGCCGTGTGACAGCTCCTGTTCCACAGGCCATGTCTACAATTGTGATTGGATTTTCAGCAGGTCGGGATGAGAGGTGGGCAAGAGCTTGCCGTACGAGGGTGCGATTGACCTCTGTGTAAAATGGGTGTGCCGCAAATGCCTCGAATGTGAATTTGTTGGTTTCCTCTGTTTCCGTCAATCCCATCGATGCATACCTCCTTTAAGGTAAGTTAGATTACCGTTTTAGAGACAAGAATTACCCATTTTGTTTCACCTCTTCGCCGTGTAATTTTTAGATATGGATAGTCATGCCGCCATCGACACAGAGGACCTGTCCCGTTATGTAGCCAGCTTCTGGGGAACAAAAGAAACTGATAGCTGCCGCTACCTCCTCAGCGCTACCATAACGGCCTAGCGGTGTGGAGCTAAGGATGAAATCGCGTTGTTGCTCTGTCAGTGCAGAGGTGAGTTCTGTTGGTATGAAGCCTGGGGCGATAGCATTGGCGGTAATATTGCGACTGGCCATTTCGCGTGCAGTACTCAGGGTTAGCGCAATGATGGCCGCTTTCGATGCTCCATAGTTTGCCTGGCCTGCCGAACCTAGCAGGCCCGCGACAGATGAGATATTGACGATACGTCCCCAGCGCGCCTTCATCATTCCGCGAAGAGCGGCTCTCGTACAGAGGAATGCTGAGCGCAAGTTATTATCGATCACGTGCTCAAAGTCGGCAAGTGTCATCTGTAGGATAAGTTTATCACGCGTGGTTCCCGCGTTGTTAACAAGAATGGTGATGGCGCCAAGGGATTGATTTGCTTCCGCGAAGAGCCGAGCAACATCCTCTTCCTGGCTGACGTCGGCCTTTATGGCAAGGCAACGCCTTCCTAATTCTTCGATAGTGGCTTTAGCGGACTCGGCACCAGTGACATTACTACGATAGTTAATGATGATATCGGCCCCATTCCTTGCAAGACGTTGTGCAGTTGCCAGGCCAATACCCTGGCTGCTGCCCGTGATTAAGGCGACTTTACCCGCTAGTGGTAAATGCTGTTCGCTGGTCATATCGTTCTCTCCTTAGGAGTTCTTCCTTACCCAACCCAACCTGATGCTGTAGTATAGCACAAAGTGCAAAGAGAGGAGGTTGCTTTTGTCCTCCTATTGAAGCGACGCTTGGTAGTGGTAGGGCACTCTATGCGCTCTCGACGAAGGGTCTACATATATGGCGTAGTACCGGCACCGGTTCAGGCGTGGCTGAACTGGTTAACTTGCCTTTGCTCGTCCAGTGCCGTTATATTCTGGCCTAGGAGTGGTTGTATCAAAACCATCAGCATGTGTATTTAAGTGAAGATCTGCCACCTCTGGACCGAGCAGGAGATCACTTGATGGTGGTGGCGACGAAAGATCAGGTTCCGCCTGCATGATAATGGGTGACTCCATAACGGGTGTCACTGTTGGAAGTTCCACCTCTTGTGATGCGGCGGAGAAAGAAGCGTTGTCGACCGGGGCAGGGTTTTCTGTTAGCACAAAAGGTGGTTGTTCCGCGACCTCTGGCGTTGAGGAGGGTGATGGCACACCAGGCTGGATGCTGTGCAGACGAGGTTCTGTGCCCTCTTCCTCAACATCTAGCTGTGTGGTGGCATCATAAATGGTCGTATCGAGTTGTTGTGCTGTGAGGTTGCGCACTCCAAGCAGGTTCGCGCCAATCAGCACGGCTCCCTGGAGATCGGTTACCAGTAGATTAGCACCGGTCAATGTCGCGTCCCGCAGGTCCGCACCTAAAAGGTTCGCGCCCGCGAGATATGCGCCGGCTAAATTAGCCCCGGCCAGACAAGCACCTGAGAGGTCTGCCATATAGAAATTTGCCCTTTTGAGTTGCGCATTGCGCAGATCTGCCTGGCCAAGGAAGCGATGGGAGAAATCATATTCGGAGAGATTGGCTCCCTGGAGTGTTGGGGGTTGCCAGCCAGGGAAGCTGTGTCGATGTAGATGCCTGGTATCCAGAATCAGAGGTGCATCTTCAACGCGAGGTAGACGCGCTAATTCGCGTTTCACGTGCAGCTGGATTTCTGACTCTTCATACTGTCTGGCTAATGCCTCGATGCGCTTCCTGTCCCTGGCCTTCCACTCTTCCCAATCCTGTTGAACCTGTTCCAACTGCCGGGTGAACTCTTTCTTCAGTTCTGCGGCGTTTTTCTCCTGCTGCATTTCCCAAGTACGTTGGTGGCTTTCCTGAGCATTCTCCCAGCCTTGCAGGTGCACTCGCGTCCTTTTTACATAGTTGCGTTGTAACTTTAAGGCAATCAGCGCCCCTATCAGGGCTGCTAAGAGGCTGGTTATTCCCACGAGGAGGATCAATTGCAATTGGGCCATCTTCTCATACTCCCTGCAATACTTCTATTATGGTACCAAAAAGGTTGATACTGTAATGTCCAGATGAGATATGTCTGCTATCATCTACATGCTAGAACGTGATTTGGGCATCGAGGTAACGAGATTCGCAGATGAGATATGTTAAGGATAGATGAAAGTAGAGCTCAAGAAGGATACCATAGACTGCGTTCATACAAAGGCATATAATAAGGTGTGTCAAGGGATTTCATTAATTTATCATACATGAGAGGGATTTACTCTATGAGTCAATATAATCATCCTATTCCTACCTCGTTTTTATTGGACGAAGAGAATCGCCAGCTCATACTAAGCTGGAGTGATGAACATGAAAGTATCCATGGTTGGGAGGCACTACGCTGGGCGTGTCCCTGTGCCTGGTGCGCTGGTGAAGGTGGCCAGCCAGGGATGCTGCAGAGTAGACAAAACCTGAATGCTGAGGAGACGACCCTGGTAGATATTCAACCAGTTGGACGCTATGGTCTCACGCCGATCTGGGAGGATGGCCATAAAACTGGGATCTATACATATGAGAAATTACGGGCGATTTGTGAGTGTGAGGAGTGTCGATCAAAAAGAAAGAGGTAATCTCCCATTGCTCCCCAAATTGCGCCATTGGGTTAACATCTGTGACAAGAGCCGTTTTACATAGTAGGTGAGGTGGATAGAGCGAATATCTGGATAACAAATACGATAAAATAATGGAGTATCTATCATGGCGACGAATAGGATCGATGCGCAGATGTCCACAACAAGGGGCAGCGGGCGCTTCTCGAGGCTTTTTTCTGGCATAGCCCTTCGATTGCTAATAGCTTTTATTATTAGCTGTATGATTATGCTAGCCTTTTTTGTGTCGGGCGTAGTCTCTCACTAATCTTTCTGTTGTTCTTCATTCTCAAAGCGCACTCCGTATTGCCCGCTGAGGTAATCGTACATATGGTCGGAGAAGTAATGAGGGTTTTTGAAACCCCGGCTCTCTGCTTTGATCTCTGAAAGCTGGATCATCAGGCGGGTGTCGCCGTTACGATAGTAGCAATAGAGCGACCAGCGTTCGTTGCGCTCGAGAAGGGTGAAATCCGAAGCGATGGAACCGGAACCATCCCCAACACGCTCACGACGAAGCTGAGCATGGTGGGCCAGATGATGATATGCTGTGTCCATTTGCCTTGCGATACTATCTTCATTTTCTATAACACAAGCTGCTGGACTATTGCAAGGATATGTGAGGTCTGTATCTCATCCATGCAGTAATGCTCTCGCGCGGTCGGCAATCCTCGCGGAAATCACGCTGAAGAGCATCTGGCCTCTCTCTACGTTGGCGGTCAACTCTGGATCATTTGAGCCGTCGTCATCCGGGAGAAGGACTCCAATATACCTGTAATCAGTTTCGCGACGACGGCGTAAATGTTCCGGCTCACCGGCGTAATAGCTTTTTAGAGATCTATCCGTCTCGAATGTCTTACTCAAATCTACCAGGTCTGGTTGCAGGAACATGAGCAGTGATGTTTCACCTCCGGCAGCATGTTCATGTGGGTAGTGTACGTCTGGAACCACCTCTTGATCAGTGAGCATCAGCCATTTCATTTCTGGATGGTGCGCGAGGAACTGCTGACCACTCGTGCGTATCACGGCGAGGGTATCGCCTGACCAGTGGCCGCTCACGACGAGAATGGCGTGGAACCCGCGTCGCCCCATAGTCTCGTAGATATCCAGGAGCAGGTCGAGGTAGGTGGTGGGTCGCAGCCAGAACATATTGCCCGGAACGTGATAGCGTTCGCCTTTCTCAACTCCTCCTGTGAGATACTTTCCGTCCTCAAGGTCCTCACGATAGTCTGTGGCCCAATACAAGGGAGGGACAACGACGCCGCCCGATAGTTGGGCTGCACGGATACAAATTGCGTGAGCTTTGATAGCGTCGAGCCCGAGGGCATTATGTTCACCATGCCACTCCAACACCCCGAGCGGCAGGTAGCAAATAGGCGCTTCCGCTATGGCTTGAGCCAGTTCCCAGGGAAACATTTCTTCGAATTGGACTTTCATCCTGTATCCTATGCGCTCATTCGCTTGCTCAGGTTCCCCTGGCGCATCAAGCGCTGTGTAATGGGTAATACGCGGAGGGATGAAGGCAGTCGAGGTACAACTGCGCGCAAAGCACGCGTCGACAGTTCAAAGGCTCGTTGCTGCCGGGTGCTCCATTCAAGGCCGTAGATTTCACGGATGGG
>WNFJ01106213.1_pt1 | contig 13688 bp, 8 predicted proteins | sample 5400461 | NCBI WGS metagenome assembly WNFJ01 (sample SAMN13153349, study PRJNA577476) | soil metagenome | isolation source: 115 cm saprolite on Douglas fir-dominated hillslope | place: USA:California | collected 2013-09-17 | reverse complement strand
TATCTTCCATCTTCGCTTCCCGCTGTGGCTGGCCTACGATCATTGGACGGGCCTGAAGCAGGCGACAGACTCCATTGCACGGCAGATGGCAACGAGCGCCAACCCTTCGCTGGTTCCCGGGACCACGGCGTTCGCCAATGCGGTTGAAGCTGTGAAAGCGGCGGCATCGCCGGAGCTTGTATCTCGGGCCCACTCACTGCTCAACGCCCCGACCATCGGAGGCATTGAGATCGGGTTCAACCTGCCGGCCTTCATCATCGCGCTGATCGTGACGGCTGTGCTGGTCGTCGGCATCAAGGAGAGCGCGAAGTTCAATAGTGGCATTGTTGCGCTGAAGGTTGCGGTGGTGCTGTTCGTCCTCGGCCTGGGCTCGCACTACGTCAATCCGGCGAACTGGGGAAATGACTGGCACAGCTTCGCTCCTGCGGGGTTTGGCGGGATCGGTCTTGCGGCCGGGTTGATCTTCTTCTCCTACATCGGCTTCGACGCAGTGTCGACGACTGCGCAGGAGGCCAAGAATCCGCAGCGTGACCTGCCCATCGGAATTATCGCTTCACTCTCCATCTGCACGCTGCTTTACATCGGCGTGGCGGCAGTGCTGACCGGGATGGTGCCGTGGCGTGAGGTGAACATCGAGGCGCCTATTGCGCGCGCGTTTCAAGACCATAACCTTGGCTGGGCCTCGAACATCATCACGATCGGAGCGCTGGCGGGGCTGACGTCGGTGATGCTGGTGATGCTTCTCGGCCAGTCGCGCGTGCTGTACGCAATGGCCCACGACGGATTGCTTCCGCGGAAGTTCTTCGGCGACGTACACCCTCGCTTCCGCACGCCGTGGAAGGGGACGATCCTCGCAGGACTGCTGGCGGCGATCGTTGGCAGCGTGACGCCGATCGACGACATCGGCAAGATGGTGAACATCGGCACACTGCTCGCCTTCGTCATCGTGTGCATTGCGATCATGATCCTGCGCAAGAAGGATCCGGACCGTCCGCGCCCCTTCAAGACGCCGCTTGTGCCGTTCGTTCCGTTGATGGGTATCTTGTTCAACGGCTACATGATGTACAAGCTTGGTGTCTGGAACTGGGTCAGGCTCATCGTCTGGCTGGTTATCGGTCTTGTCGTCTATTTCACCTACAGCAAGAACCACAGCAAGGTACAGAAGGGCGAGAGCCTGGTAGCTGGAGACTAGGAGACGCATTGCGGGGGAGCTCGCTTTATGGTTTCCTTTGGTAAGAACGGCGGGGAGATTGTGCCGGAAGTGCTAAATTCTCGTACAGACGAATATCACTCTTAACTGAAAGAACTCAGGAGTTCCACTGGATGGCAGCTAGCGACGGATTTGTCTTCCGCCTGGCGAAGGACGTACTTTCGCTCAGTCTTGCGAGCGTTATTCGTACAGCATTGGGCGGAGTGAAGCAGGGGCGGCAAAGCCTGGAAGATACGTATCGGGCTGTAGCGCCGTTTGCTCCGCTTCAGCACGGGAAGTGTGCAAAGATGCTGGAGCGCGTGCCTGAGGTGCCACTCAACTCCCTGGGGCCGATTCCGGAACAGCTTATGCTGGATCTGCGTTTCGTCGACGTCGATGGGGCAACGCCCTATCGTGACCTTGTGGCGATCCTCACCCTGGCGAAGAACCAGAACCCGCAGGCTGCGCTGGAGTTCGGGACTTACTTTGGATCGACCACTGCGAACCTGGCACTGAACTTGCCGGATGCGCGAATCCATACGCTCGATCTGCCTGAGGATTCGGTGGAGGCGAGCGCGCTGGTGGAGGGGAAGCCGGTTGACGATGAGCACCTCATCAAAGGGCGGCAGCTTGGGAAAGCCTTCCGGGGAACACCGCTGGCGAATAAGATTACGCAGCATCAGGGCGATACTGCGACCTATGACTACAGCGTTATCCAAGAGCCCGTAACTTTTTTCCTTGTGGATGGATCGCACACCTATGAGTACGCACGCAGCGATACCATGCGTTCCTTTGCACTGGCCAAAGGGCCATGCTCGTTTCTATGGCATGACTGCGATATGTACCACCCCGGGGTTATAACGTGGCTGGTGGAGATGATTGAGGCAGGTCTACCGGTCGTACGGGTGAAGGACACATCGCTTGCCTGCATGAAGATGGACGCGCAGGACCCGCGGGTGCAGAAGATGCTGCAGGCTTAGGCGGGAGGCAACGTTCTCTGCCGTGCGCTGTTGGTGGGTGGTTCCTGGGGCAGGATGGGCAGGGTCACTGAATTTGCTGCGGTGGGGTCGTCGCGCAGGCGAAGGTAAAAGCCGGTCTTGGCGGGGTGGGGAAGCGATAGCGTGGTGCCGATGAAGCCTTCGGGAACAATAGTGGAGTCAGTGAAGTCTGGGTTGTTCGCGACGGAATCGACGAGGTAGAGGTTCGAGCCGGTGAGGGTGCAGGGATTCGCGGCTTCCGGCGGGCAGTGGAGGTCTTTGAGATCGGGAAGGCGAACCAGGGTGACGAGGGGGAGCCAGTCACCGGCGACTCCGTCTGGAGAGACGGCCCTTAGACGAAGAGGGCCATAGGCGGAGGTCCCGAAGGCCTTGAGTGGGTCCAGGGTCGCGAGGAGCGTGCGAGGGTTCTGCAGGACGAGGGTGCCTGAGGCTACGCTGAGCGCGGTGTGAAGCGATTCGTCGGCATTGCTGACCTCGATCTGGCCGGTACGTGGAAACGGAACGGAGGAGCGGAGCGAGAAGGCGAGCTGCTGATTGACGGGCAGGTCGTCCTGATTCGCGAGACGGATGGGCGAGTTGTTCGACTGGCCTATGCTTTTGCTGAGGATCGTGATCGAGGGACGTGGCGCGGCAACCGTAACGGGAAGGGTGAGATTGCGGCCGTCCTTGAGGGTGAAGCTTGCGGTGAGCTTGTCGCCGGGCCGAAGCTTGGGAGCGTCGGCATTTGGCGGAAGCGCGAGCCGGAGGGTGGAGTTTGGACCTTCGGGAGCAGGGCCGGTAGCGGAGTCTGGAGTCGCAGCAACGGGAGTGAAGACGAGGCCGTTGAGCGAGAGCTGTTGGACCTGATCGAGACTGGTGCCGGTGAGCGTGGCGGTCGTGTCGCCTGCGTGCAGTTGAAGGGAGACCAGCCGCGCGGGCTCGGAGAAGGTCTGGGCGGCCACGGTGTCCGGCTGAGGCTCGCCAAACTGGCGGACGGCGAGATGGAGGGAGCCAGAGTCAAACTTCTGAAGCGGAACGCTCACGTTGATGAGATTTGGCTTGTCGCCTTGCTTCCAGTGGGTTTCTACCTGTCTTCCGGTAGTGGCGGTATCCAGGGTGATCGTCTGAACGCACGCGGTTCCGGTAGACGTCAGGGTCAGGTTGTTTTCGCGGCCCGCAATCAGAACATCGTCGGCAGCCAGCTTCCAGTCTTTGCCGAGGGTGTCCTGTAACTGCAGCGTGGGGCCGGTGAAGGCGTCGAAGCCCCAGAAGCCGCTGATTGTGCCGGTAATGGTGTCGGTGTGCGGCGATGCGGCTTGTGTGGGGACAGCGGGCGCCGGAGTGGCCGAAGGCGGAGGGGGAGGGGGAGTGTCAGGCGTCTCCGCAGCCGGCGGCAGCACCTTGCGCTTGGTGGGATGTGCGAGCACAAGACCGCCCTGAAATGCGTCGGCGCGGAGGGGTATATCGTTCTCCGCTGCGGATCCGTTGATGTGCAGGATCAGATCGTGCGTGAAGGCCGTGGAGAAGACCAGCGGGGCGCCTTCGACCGGAAGCACGAGCGAGGGCTTGAGCAGGCAGCTGACGAACTTAGGGTCAGCAGGGCGAAGAGGAGGGGGAGTAGAGGCCTGAACTGCGGGCAGACCGATGACGATGACAGATTTGGGATTATCGAAAGAAGGGGGAGTGTTGAGGCGGAGGTTCAAGCTGTCGCCGTCAGGGAAGGCGATTGCCGGAATGTACTGATAGTGCGCGGTGTGCAGCCCGCTCATGACCCGGACGAGATCTACCACGGCTCCCACATACGCGCTGTACATGCCTGCGCCGGCAACCCCCGTGTAGCTGGCGGCGTTGATGAAGTCGACGTTCGCTCCGCTGGTGAGGCTGGCGACGATGGTCTGGCCATGGCCATCGTCCAGCAGGGTCTGGTTGCCGCTCTGGGTGAGGCAGTTGAACTGCATGTCGACGGGGCGATTGAAGCAATCCTGGTTCGGCTTCAGGTTAAGAGTGCGGGCGAGCAGGTTGGAGTGATCGAGCAATGCCTTCGGGTCGGACGGCGGAACCTGGCGCATGGAGGCCAGGTACTTCTCGATGCGAGCCTGTTCGAAGCCGGCCTCCGCCAGATCCTGAGAGGCGCGGACGAAGATGCCGGGGCGTCCGCGAACAGATGCGCGAAGGGTGCCGAAGTCTCCGCCTGTCTCCGGCGCGAGGAACAGGATGGCCTGCTGAGCCTCGTTCGGCACGGTGACAGTGACGCCCTCTTCACGGACTTTCTTATCCCAGGTCTGGATCTTGAAGAACCAGTTGTCCGGCGGCGGGTTCGTCGTGCCGCGCAGGAAGACCGCTACAAGGAGATAGTGGACCGATTGGGTGGGCGGGAGATCAGCGTGCAGCCAGACCTTGTCCCCGGGCTGGAGATTTGGCACGGAGGCGATGGGCAGGGTTTTGCCGGCGCGGGTCACGTGCACCTCGACCTTCGGACCTGTGAGGTCGAAACGTGCAGCGATCTGCGCATGAAGCGTATTGCTGGCGAGGAGGACTCCAGCGAGGATGCCAAGGATGCGAAGGCGGCCGGGAAACATTGCCATCATCCCATTTTAGACGGCTGGGAGCTGGTCGCGGCTGTATATGGTGTTACAGGTGTGAGAATCGCTACTGCTGGCCCCGGGTGCGGCTGGAGGCATGGTCGCCCGCGATGACACCGTCCCGGATAGTGATGATACGGTGGGCGAACTCAGCGATGTCGGGCTCGTGGGTGACGACAATGATGGTGTTGCCCTTGGCGTGAAGTTCGTCGAAGAGGGCCATGATCTCGTCGCCGGTCTTCGAGTCGAGGTTTCCGGTGGGCTCGTCGGCCAGGATGATGGACGGGTGGTTTACCAATGCGCGGGCTATTGCCACACGCTGGCGCTGACCGCCCGAGAGCTCGTTTGGTTTGTGCATCATGCGCGACCCAAGGTTGACGGACTCAAGGACGGCCTTGGCCCGTGCGGTGCGCTCGGCGGCGGGGGTGCCGTTGTAGATCAGCGGCAGCTCGACGTTATGCAGCGAAGTGGCCCGGGCGAGCAGGTTGAAGGTCTGGAAGACGAAGCCGATCTCCTTGTTGCGGATGCGCGCGAGTTCGTCGTCGTTGAGCTCCGAGACATCGTGGCCGTTCAGCCAGTACTTGCCCTGCGACGGCGAGTCGAGGCAGCCGATGAGGTTCATCAGCGTCGACTTGCCCGAGCCCGACGGGCCCATGATGGCAACGTACTCGTTGTGGCGGATGCGGAGGGTGACGCCACGAAGCGCGTGGACCTCCTGGTCGCCCATCTCGTAAGTCTTCCAGAGATTGTCGGTGACGATGACTTCGCCGTCGATGGGACCTGAGGCGTTGCTGAGGGTGGGTTCAACTGCGGTTTCGATAGCCATCCGGTTCTCCGGTTCGTACAGGTTTCAGGATAGTACGTTTACGCCGACGAGATGGTTCCCGCGCTGCACGGGCAGCGCCCTGCGACGATCTTACGACTTATCGACGTCCCCCGCAGCCTCCGGGGTGTTATCTTTTTTGACGATCGTGCCGCTTTTAAGTGCGCGCAGGACTTTGTAGCGGCCGATGACGATCTCGTCACCCTCTTTGATCCCCCCGAGGACCTCGATGTCGGTCGAGCCCGTGACCCCAGTAGTGACCGGGACGAAGGCCGCCCGGAGCCTCTTCTTGTTTCTGCCGTCAGACTGGAGCAGATAGACGCCCTGCACAGGAGGTGTCTTGGCCGCCGGGGTGGTTTGGGCCGCTGCAGTTCCTGAAGACGGCTTCCCCGCGTTCGCAGCCAGAGCCTTCTCCGCGGAGACGCTGCGCTGAACCAGCGCCTGGATGGGGATATTGAGAGCATTGGCTTTGTGCGCTGTGGTGATCTTTGCCGTGGCAGAGAGGCCGGGGCGCAGGTCCTCGGAGGCTTCATCCAGGGTGACGACGACTTTGAAGTCCTTGGCCTCCTCGGTGCCGGTGGTGCTCTGCGTGGTCGAAAGGCCGGTCGTGCGGAGCAGCGCCTGATCGCCGACCTCGGTGACATGGCCTTTGAAAATTCGCCCGGGCAGAGCGTCTACCGTCACGTCGGCTGTCTGATTCATGCGGACGTTCACGATGTCGGTCTCGTCGACCTTGACCTCGGCGGTGATGACGGACATATCGGCCAGCGTCATGATGGTCGATCCGCCAGCGTTCTGGATGCCGACGACCACGGTCTCACCCTCACGAACCGGGACGTTGGTAACGAGGCCATCGAAGGGAGCGCGGCTGACGGTTTTGTCCAGAGAATCGTAGTTGGCCCGCTGGCTGGCCACCGCCTGGTTGACGTGGGCGCGCTGCGAGTCGGTCTGCGCCAGGGCCTGCGCGTGAGCCGCCTGCCGTTGGGAAAGGGTGGCAGACGCCATGTCGAAGGCAGCCCTCTTGGCATCGAAGTCCTGCTTGGCGATCAGCTTGCTCTCGTAGAGAGCCTGGGCGCGGTCGAAGTCCAGTCTCTTCTGCTCCAGATCGGCCTTGGCCTGGGCGATGTTCGCCTCGGCAGTCTTCTCGGCGGCGGCGTAGCTGGTGACGTCGGTGCGAGAGGAGATGATGCTGGCCTGCTGGGCGGCAACGGTCGCCTGGGGCTGGACGCTTTCCACCGTCGCCAGAATGGTCCCGGCCTTGACGTGGTCACCCTCTTTGACATTGAGGCGGGTGATGCGCCCGAAGGCGGTCGCGCCGACGTTGACGTAGGTCTTGGGCTTGATCTGCCCGGTGCCGTTGACCATGGAGATGATGTCCTGCCGCATTACCTTGGCCGTAGCGACCTTCGTAACGGAGGACCGGCCGTGGAGGATGGAACCAACGATGATGCCCGCCAGGGTCAGGATAACGACGACAATCAGAACAATTTTCTTCGCGCTCATTGCTGCTTTCTTTGCGCGTCCGCGGAGAACCGGGCTACGCCTGTGGAAGTTTCTTGCCTGTCAGATATCATTACGGAGATGAAACGTCTAACGTTCCGTCCGGGCTTGCATTAGCAGAGCAAATCGTCATTCCGCGAGGATTGGACGAGCGCTTGCCGGCAACTGTCTTTGTGCAGAAGATGATATCAGGGCGCGGCGTAGTTCAACCGCTTGTATCGGAGGATGTAACCGCTTTACAATGTGGTTTGGTATCAGGAGTACCACCCCCTTTATGACGACGTCGCGGAATCTCGTATCTGGCACGGCTTTACTCTTTCTGGCGATGATGGGGGTACGAGCACTACCGGCTCAGGATGCGAGCAGCACGGCTCAGTCGGCTCCAGCGGCCGACGGCGTGACCAAGGGCCCGGCGACTGTGGAAAAACCGGACCCCCTCAAGCGCCCGCTGAGCGATAAAGAGAAGTTCGCCCAGCAGAAGGCCCTGAAGGGCGAGTTGCACGGATCGTACAAGACATGGCTCGATCAGGACGTCCGCTGGATCATCACCGACCAGGAGATGCAGGCGTTCAAGCATCTCAGCAACGACGAAGAGCGTGACCAGTTTATCGAGAACTTCTGGCTGCGCCGGAACCCGAATCCGGACTCGCCGGAGAATGAGTTCCGCGAAACGCACTATGCCCGCATCGCCTATGCGAACGAGCACTTCGCCGCAGGCAAGCCCGGATGGAAGACCGACCGCGGCCATATCTATATCGCCTACGGCAAACCGGACAGCATCGACTCTCATCCCAGCGGTGGCAGCTACGAGCGGCCCATGGAAGAGGGCGGCGGCAACACCTCCACCTACCCCTTTGAGACGTGGCACTACCGCTATCTCGAAGGCGTGGGCGACAACATCGACATCGAGTTCGTGGACAGCTGCATGTGCGGCGACTACCACATGACGATCGACCGCTCTGAAAAAGATGCGCTCAAGCATGTTCCGGGCGCCGGCCAGACCCTCTACGAGCAGCAGGGGCAGTCCACCAAGGCTGACCGCTTCTCCGGTGGCGGCCTCGAGCAGCTCGGTACCGGTCCGATGTCGCAGATGAACCAGAGCAAGCAGTTCGACCGTCTGGATCGCATGGCCAAGCTGATGGCTCCCCCGGTGATCAAGTTCAAGGATCTGGAGTCGTTCATGGCGACCTCCAAGATTCTGACCGGCCCACCGTTCCTCTTCGATGTCCGGACCGACTACGTGAAGGTGACGAACGAGACCATTCTGGTGCCTCTGACGCTGCAGATCCGGAACAGGGACATCACGTTCAGCAACAAGGACGGCGTCGCCCTGGGCACGGTGAATATTCTCGGCCGCGTCTCGAACCTGAACCACAAGCCGATCCAGACCTTTGAGGACACCGTGACCGTTCAGGTCCCCAGCGAACTGCTGGCCCGGACGCAGAACAACGTCTCGGTCTACTGGAAGTCGCTGCCCCTCCGTCCCGGCCTGTACAAGATCGACATCGTCATCAAGGACGTCAACAATCCCGACCACATCGGGACCTGGCGGCGCAGCGTAAACGTTCCGAAGTATGACGACGACAAGCTCTCCGCGTCCTCGCTTATACTGGCGGACCAGATGGAGCGAGTGCCGTCCAAGGACATCGGAGCCGGGAACTTCGTAATTGGCAACACGCGCATCCGTCCGCGTGTCCCGTCCGGGATAGCCGCACCGGTTACCTTCCATCGGGCTCAGAGCTTGAATTTCTGGATGCAGGTGTATAACCTCGGTATCGACGAAAAGAGCAAGCAGAACGGTGCGACGATCGAGTACCAGGTTGTGAACATGGGCACGAACCAGACCGTCTTGCAGACTCAGGAGTTGACGTCGAAGACAAACCCGAATTCGGACCAGGTCACGCTTGAGAGATCGCTGCCGTTGGCCAGCCTGCAGCCGGGCAAGTATCAGATCACCATCAAGGTGAATGATGGGATATCGAAGCAGCAGATCGCAGAATCTGCGCCGTTTGTAGTCGACTAAGGCCAATACGCAAGTAAAAGGGGTACGGTTACGCGGAAGCAACGATGCGATGACCGGCCTCTGGCGCAGCCTAAACGCGTTCCCACTGTCTTTATGGACGCGTCAATTCAGGAGAGCCGTCGACGCCTAGGTGTCAAAACTGTGCAACGATCCCAGGTGAAAATCGCGTTTCTCGCCGTGGTGCTTACGGTGGCGGCTATCGGTCGAGCTGCAGGTCCCGCTGCTGCGGTATCCGGGGTGGTGCGCGATGCGCAGGGCGTGGCGCAGATGGGAGCCCTGGTCCAGGTTCTCGCCCAGAACTCCGTGATGGTTGGCACGGCGTTCACCGACCTTCATGGACGTTATCTCATCGCAAATCTTGTCCCGGGCAAGTACGAGGTGCGCGCGACCGCGGCGCTGTTTGTGCCGGCGTTGCGAGGGAACCTTCAGCTCAGGCCGGGGGCGCAGGCGGTTGTAAACCTGACGCTGAACGCGCTGTTCGATACGGCTTCGTGGTTGCCCGCCGAGCGGCGCAAGGCCGACGAGCCAAGCGATGATTGGAAGTGGACGTTGCGTTCGTCTGCGAACCGGCCCATCTTGCGGTTGGTGGAAGATGGCCAGATGATCATGGTTTCGTCCAGCGCGACGGAGAGGGTGAATCCGTGGACTCATGCAAGGACGTCGGTGACGACCGGTGACGGTGGATTTGGCGGTGGCGGAATCCACAATGTCTTCTCCATGGACCGGGTACTGGACGACGGGGCAGATATGACCCTGCGGGCCGATATCGGGTCCCAGATCGGTCCACTGATCCGCCCGTCAATGGAGCTTGCGGCTGGCTATCAGCGACGGCTGGGTTTTGCCGGCGCGGCGCGAACCGTTGTGAGCTATCAGTCCCATCCGGAACTGGTGGGCTCCGGCCGTGCCTCAGGTCTGGATGTCATGCATCTGGCCAGTGCGCAGAGGACGCAGTTGGGGGATACCGTGGATCTCGAGGCGGGGAGCGCCCTCTATGTCATTCGCACCGCGGGGTACACGGTCGCGTCTCGGCCGTTCCTTCGCTTAACGGCGCATCCGACCCCTGCGTGGTCTGTGGGGTACCGTATGGCGACCTCACGCGATCTGCAGTCCTATGCCGGGCTCGATGCCGTCCAGATGGAGCTCCCCCTCGCCGTGAAGTCGCAGGGCAGGATGCAGACCGAGAAGGGGATGCACCAGGAGATCATCGTCGGGCGCAAAGCCGGTAAAGGCCTTGTTCAGGTCGCGTACTACCGCGACAGTCTGAACCGGGTGGCGGTGGCCGGTGGCGGCGCGCTCAGTACCGGGGATCTGGCGTTGGCTGGTGGGGCCGACACGACTGCCAGCGGAATTCTTGCGGATACCGCAACGGATACCTTCAGGTTCCTCAGCGCCGGGTACAAGACCCAGGGCGTGAATGTCATGCTGACGGAGCCGATCACCCCCGGAATGTGGGTCGCACTGGAGTACAGCAACGGAGCGGCGCTGTCGGCCGGAGAGGCAGGCTCGACCACCCTGCCGAATGTGGCCACCGACCTCAAACCGGTGGTATCGCAGTCTGCGACTCTGGCAGTGAAGGGAAGGGTTATCCACAGCGGAACGAAGGTGAGAGCCGCCTACCGCTGGCAACCGGAACGGCTGGTGACAGCGGTGAATCCGTATGAGGCCTTCAGCGATCAGGCTTACCTCAGCTTCTATCTGAGGCAGCCCATCAGGTGCGGTAACTTCCTGCCGCCGGGACTTGAAGCGACCATCGATGTGACAAACCTGCTGGCCCAGGGCTATCGGCCCTTCCTGTCGACGGACGGACGGACCCTCTTCCTCGCACAGTCTCCGCGAACCATTCAGGCCGGACTCGCCTTCAGCTTCTAGATTCGTCGCCCGCTACCTATACCGCCCCCCGGCCCATGCATTGGGTGCCCCATCTTCGCGACGGTTTCATCGTCGCTAAGGTGGGCATTCGCGCAAGCGCGAACCCGAGGGGTCCCTATCGTACCCACGCCGCTCAGGCGTGAGCGATACAAAACCTTGTCAAGCCCCCAAACTACCTAAACCACAGATAACAAGGAAAATATAGTTGGCATACGAGTTATGCCCAATCCACTACAATTGAACTAGATATCGAGGAAAGCCCCGGCCAAAACCGGGGCTTTTACACTTAAACGACATAACCCGTTTAGAAATAGGACTTTACCCGTAAAGTATCTGGAATGAAGACTTTGCACATATTCAATCAGTCCAAACTATTGAATCAAATGACTTTAGCTTCAAACAGGGGAGGGGGGAGGGTACCTATTCGAAGCCTGGCTCGATGGACTCGGCTGGATTACTGCGCCGCATCACGAAGTAGAGCAGCAGGCCAACTCCGATCCAGACGATGCCCAGCAGTTGGGCGCTGTGATTCAGGTTCAGCCAGATGAATGCGCTGACCAGCAGCCCCAGCAAAGGGATCGTCACCGGGAGCAGGACCTTCTGCTCTGACCGGAAGCGGTAGTGAAGCAGCGCAGCGGCATTGACGCCCATGAACGCAATAAAGGCACCGAAGTTCAGAAGCTCGGCGCCTCTTTGGTAGGTGAGCAGAAAGACGCCCACCAGCGTGCAGGCGCCCACCGCCAGTACATTGTTGCGCGGAATCCCCGATCCTGCATCGACCGCGCCGAAGAAGCGTCGCGGCAGCGCGTTCCCGCGTCCCATGCCATAGAGCAGGCGGGCTGCGCCGAACTGCGCCGCGATCCCCGACCCCATGTTGGCGATCAAAAGCGTGGCGTTCAGCAGGAGGAAGAGGAACCTTCCTCCAACGCGCTGGGCAACATGAACATACGCGGTATCGACCATCGGCTCCGGAAATGGAGTATGAGACGGCCACGCCAACTGCGCGACATACACCTCGACCATGGAGAGTATGCCGATCAGCAGGCACGTAAGGACGGTTGCCAGCATGATGTTGCGCCGCGGGTTCTCGACCTCCTCCGACATCGTCGAGATCCCATCGAAGCCGATGTACGTGAGCACCGCGATGGAGGTGCCGCGAAAGAGCCGCGACGGAGAGAAGGTGGCCGGATCGTAGAACGGCAGCAGCCATTGCCCGGCGACCGGCTTTGCGACAAGCGCAATGTAGCGGACGGCATAGGCCAGAAAAATAACGACGACGATGCTCATGCCCAGGGCCAGCAACGCGTTGACCCGGCTTGAGGTCTTGACGCCTCGGAGATTCAGCACTGTGAAGACGACAACGAAGGCAATGGCCCAGGCCGCATAGGGAACATTCGGAAAGAAATTCTGCGCTGCAGCGCTGCACCAGATGGCGCAGATGATGGGATTGAGCAGGTAGTCCATCAGCATGGACCAGCCCACGACATATCCCAGCATCGGATGCACCTCCTTGCCAACGTAGGTGTAAGCAGAGCCGGCGCTTGGATACACCCGGGCCATGCGCCCATAGCTGACCGCAGTGAAGAGCATCGCCACCATGCCGATCAGGATCGTAGTCACGGCATGCCCCCCGGCCACGTTGCTCACCACGCCGTAGATCCCCATTGGCGCGGTCGGCTGGATGATGATGATGCCGTAGACGACCAGGTGCCACAGCTTCAGCGAACGGCGCAAGCCTGGGGCAGATACTGCTCCGGTTGCGTTAGCAACCTCGGTCGGCTTCGTCGTTGTGTCCAGGGTAGTGCCTCGTCGTCAGTCTATGGTTCGTTCCATTGTGATGGCTTCACTTGCCTTTGGCCAGCTGGAGCAGGCCGAAGCGCTCGGGAACGTGAAACCTGTCGCTCATCCTTCAGATCGTGATTCCCAGCTCTCGAGCAGCGTTGCCGTTGTAGACCTTACGCAGGATAGAGTCGGGGAGCTTGATGCCGTAGATGCGCCAGCGACCCTGCGGCGGCACATTGGCCGGAGCGTAGTCGAAGTATTCGTCATCCGTCTCAAGGAAACGGTAGTAGATCTCGTAGAGCCGGTCGTTGAATACCTGCTGGGGAAACTCGTCACCGTGCGGAGTTGCGTCTGTTCCAAACAGGATCCTGTCCTGGTATCTCTCGAAGAAGGCGCGCGAGGTCCGGGGCTGACGCCCGAGTTCGCCGACGCGTGCGGCGATATCGACAGTCATGTTGGGGAAGCGGTCCAGAGCCTCTCCGACGTTGGCGAGGTTCTCGGAGAAGTTGCCGACGTGCAGCACGATGAAGTGCGTTTTGGGGTGCCGCGCGATCACACGATTCCGCGCCTCCAACAGCTCCGCGTTACTGGGGAAACCGGGTCCGTAGAACGACCAGTCCGGGTGATTGTTGAGCTCTTCGTAACGCTCATTGAATCGATCGGTTGGCGTGAAGAAGGCCACAGGGTCTGAGACGTGAATCGCAATGGGCATATTGAGTTGGCCGCAGGTATCCCACATAAGATCGAACCTTGGGTCATCGATCTTCACGAGGGCCCCCGAGGTGATGTTCTCTCGCAGGTAGAGGCCGAGTGTCTTGAGAAGCTTGAGGCCCCGTGCTCCGTCGCGATGTGCCTGCTCGATGGCCTGTGCCTGGAGCTGGGGATAGTTGTGTTCCTTGAATCGCGAGTAGGAGGGCTCGGTGAAGGTGTAGAAGCGCCCGGG
>WNFJ01400464.1_pt1 | contig 13689 bp, 10 predicted proteins | sample 5400461 | NCBI WGS metagenome assembly WNFJ01 (sample SAMN13153349, study PRJNA577476) | soil metagenome | isolation source: 115 cm saprolite on Douglas fir-dominated hillslope | place: USA:California | collected 2013-09-17 | reverse complement strand
AGAAGTCGTCGAATCCGTTGGCGGCGACGATGTCCTGGAAGAAGTGCCGGAGCGCGCCTTCCGGCCGCGCCGGCAATACAAGATTCAGGAAGTGATAAAGCGCCGCCAGGTGATGCTGGTGCAGGTCGTCAAGGAAGAGCGCGGCAACAAGGGCGCCGCGCTGACCACCTATTTGTCGCTGGCCGGCCGCTATGCGGTCTTGATGCCCAACACCGCGCGCGGCGGCGGCATCAGCCGCAAGATCACTAGCGCACAGGATCGCTCGCGGTTGAAGGAAGTGGTGCAGGATCTCGACGTGCCTGAAGGCATGGGCATCATCCTGCGCACCGCGGGCGCTTCCCGCACCAAGCCCGAGATCAAGCGCGACTTCGAATATCTGATCCGGATGTGGGAAACCGTGCGCGACATGACACTGAAGTCGCAGGCGCCGACCCTGGTCTACGAAGAGGGCTCGCTGATCAAGCGGTCGCTGCGCGATCTCTACAACAAGGAAATCGACGAAATCCAGGTCGCCGGCGAAGCCGGCTATCAGGAAGCGCGCGATTTCATGAAGATGCTGATGCCCTCGAACGTGCGCGCGGTGAAACAATATCGCGACGGCCAGCCGCTGTTCTCGCGGATGGGCGTCGAGAGCCAGTTGGACGCGATGTTCTCGCCGACCGTGCAATTGCGCTCCGGCGGCTACATCGTGATCAACCAGACCGAGGCGCTGGTTTCGATCGACGTCAATTCCGGACGTTCGACCCGCGAACATCACATCGAAGACACCGCGCTCAAGACCAACATGGAGGCCGCCGAGGAAGTCGCGCGGCAATTACGATTGCGCGATCTCGCCGGCCTGATCGTGATCGACTTCATCGACATGGACGAGAAGCGCAACAACCGCGCGGTCGAACGCAAGCTCAGTGATTGCCTGCGGCAGGACCGCGCGCGGATCCAGGTCGGGCGCATCTCGCATTTCGGCCTACTCGAAATGTCGCGGCAGCGCATTCGCGCCAGCGTGCTGGAAAGTTCGACGGAGCCCTGCCCGCAATGCGGCGGCAGCGGCCATGTCCGATCGGTATCTTCAGTCGCGCTGCAATTGCTGCGCGGGCTTGAAGAAATCCTGATGAAGGGCGCGACCCACAATCTCGTGGTGCGAACCCGGACCGATGTCGCACTCTACGTGCTCAACCACAAGCGCGGCCATCTACGCGACCTCGAAAACAGTTTCAAGGTGACGCTTTCCGTGATCGCCGACCCGACCGTGAGCGGCCAGCAGTCGTTCGTGATCGATCGCGGCGAGCAGGTGCATACGCTGGAAGCCGCCAAGGCGCTGCTGGCAGCGCAGGTTGCGGCCTCCCCGCCGCAGCCGGAAGAAGCCTTCGAGGAGGACGACCCGTTCGACGTCGAGGTCGAAGCGGAGGTGGAAACTGAGGAGACCGAAGCGCTCGCCGACGATGCCGCGGCCAGCGAGGGCAGCGAGGGTCAAACCGAGGCGGATGGCCCCCGGCGCAAGCGGCGGCGGCGGCGACGCGGGCGGCCTGGTGAGGCGCGCGAAGGCGTCCCGACCCCGCCCCGTGACGACAATGAATCAACGCGCGTGCCGTTTGAAGCAGCCGCTATTCCCGGCGTCATTGCGGATGAAAGCGAATCCGACGAGGACGAATCCGACGAACAGCCGGGCCAGGTTCGCGCCGATCAGCCGGCGGGCGGCGAGCGGCGTCCCCGCCGTCGCGGACGTCGTGGCGGACGCCGCCGGCGCGGCGGCCCCGAGGACGGCCTCGCCGGATCGATCGCGGACGAACTCGCCCCGGCGCCAGCTCCGGAAGCCGCGAGCGCGGTTGCCGATTTCGACGGAAATCCGTCCGAGCCAATATTGCCCGTGGTGCAGCCCGAATCGATTGCGCCGCCGCCCGAGCAACAGCCTATGGAGCGCGCTCAACCCGAGCCGGCGCCTGCGTCGACAGAGGCGGAGACCGCGCAAGAGGCGGAACGAGCCGCGCGTCGGCGTTCGACCGTCCGCGAAAAGGTGAGCTTTCTGGTAGACGCCCAGCATGCTCCGGCAACGACCCCTGCCAGCCAGAGCCAACCTGAATCAGCCCCGGCCCCGGCCCCGGCCGAGCAGCCTGCTTCCGAGACGACAACCGACACCCAGCCGCGCCGCGCCGGGTGGTGGTCGCGCCGCTTCGGCAATGGCGAATAGGCAATCAGGATGATGAGAGAAAGACCGCCCGGCAAAACCGGGCGGTTTTTTTATTCGTCAAAATTTAAGACAGCAATCGCCAAACAGACCACACCAACGCGATCCAGACCGCGAGGAATGTCACAAGCTTTAGATATCGCAGAACAAGGCGAGCGCGATTTGGCATGGCGGCTCCGCCCTTGATCAGGCTCGTTTGCTGAAATGGCATTTTTGTTTGAAAACACCGCGCCCAGGGGCGGCATTCCGATTCCGGTCGGAGATTTATTACGGCGTGTGCCCGATACCGGACCAATGGCCGCGCGACCGGTCGCCCATGCGGCGGTTCATGGTGGCAGCGCTGTCGGCGCCCGCAGATTGCGCGGCACTCAGCGAGCCGGAATCAAACTTCGTGGCTAGATGCTCGTGCTAGGGGCCGTTGCTACGAGGCTTGGCCTTCGGCGCCTCTTCCTTCAGCTTCTCCAGCGCGTCCGGCATCATGCGTCCGAACATCGAACTCAGCATGGCCGTCGGGATCAGGCCGCCACTATTCTCAGAACCCTGCGCGCCGGACATCAGGAATTGTGGCACCAGCGGCTGATTGATCTTGGTCAAGGCGTCGGCGAACCGCGAGAAATTCTGCTCGGCCAAACGGTATTCCGGGCCGCCATAGGCATCGACGGACAGTTTTGTCGCCTGGGCATTCGCGGTACCGATCGCCAGTGTCCGATCGGCCTCGCCCTGCCCCTCGAGCCGCGATCTCTCGCCAGCCGCGGCCGCCGTCACCTTGACGGTCTCGGCATCCTTCTGCGCCCGCGCCAGCGCCGCGGCGCCTTCGTTCTCGTGCACCTTGACCTGGATTAGCGACTGGGTAAGCGCGATCTGCGCCGCCGCGGTCGCCTTGGCCTCGTTCAGGGTCCGCTCCTGCACCGCCGCCTTCTCTTGCTCCTGATAGGTCGTCACCTGCTCGCGCGCGACCTGGCGGGAACGCAGTTGAAAAAGGATATCTTCGATGGTCCGGTCGCCGGCGGCGGCGCGGGGGGTGCCGATCAGCACCTCCTGCAATTCGAGCGAATAGGCCTCGAACCTCGCTTTCATTTCGTTGCCCGACTCCTCCTGGATCGCGGCGCGGTTCTGCAGCAATTCGATCAGCGTCATCTTCTGCGCAATATTCTTGAAGAACGCAGAGACCATCGGGTCGAGTGTCTGTTCGACCAGCTTCTTTACGTCGCCAAAGTCGCCAAAGCGCTGAATGATCATCGGCGCTTTTTTATAGTCGATATGCATGACAACGGAGAGCGGCAGCGTCGGCTCAAACGCGTCCTTGGTGATCAGGAGATATCTCCGAAAGATTTTCGTCGAGTTTCAGCGCGCCGACCTCACCGCGGACCCATTTGAGGATGAAGTTGACGGTGGGGATGATCTCGATCTTGCCGGCGTAGGTATTGAAGGCGTATTTGCCCGGCAGCATCGGGTCTCGCCAGACGCCGCGGCTGCCGTTCATGACCAGTTCGCCATGGCGGTATTGTTCGCCGGAAACGTCGGCGGTCTTCGGTCCGGTATAGAAGATCACCACACCGACATTGCCGACCGGGATCACGGACTTGGCAACGGCCTCAACGGTTGCGAATAGTCGATTGATGTACCAGGTGCCCTCGACCACGACCTGCAATTGGCGTCCGCGGAATCCGCCCGCGTTGAGGAATTTTTCCGGCTCTTGAAAATTGTTGTGAAACGTTTCGGCGTCATGCAAGTCGGTTCCAACCTCAGGCGCAATGATTTCACCGGGAGGCAGTGAAGGGCCGTCGTGAACCGTGACGATGCCGACCAGATCCTGACCGACGGCAAGGATGACCGGGGCAAATCCGTCGCGGTCTGCGATGGTCTGCTTCATGCCGTCAAGAACATCCTGTTCCTGCCCACTCAAGGCGTGGCCATAGACCCGCTCATCGGTGATGATCGCAAATTGCGTGGTGTTGATCGCGTAGGTGCCCTCGCGCAGAACCTTGCGCTGCGGACCCTTCTGGCCGCCGCCTTCGAGAAATTTCCGCACATCCTGAAAGTCGGATTTGTCCTCGGTATCGTTGGCCGCGAGCACTTGGGAGGCTCCGAGTGAGGCCCCGTCGCGCGCGAACACATAGGCGATCTTGCCCTGCCCGACCGTGACGAGATCGGAGGTGTGGATTCGATAGGTGAAGGGAAAGAACAGGTGGACACCGCCGCGCAGGATCTCGGGCTCGTACCCGGCCTCACCATGGAGCGCGATGAAGCCCGATTTGATCGACCCCTTCGCCGCCCACATTTTCTCGACGATCCCGACCTGATTGTTCGAGATGTAGCGAAAGATATTGGCCACCCGCAGCAAGATAAGAATCGCAAAGAAGGCCCCAATCCAGATGCCGGGCGTAATGAAATAATTGATGTCCACGCTTGATCCTCCCAGAGTGCCCACATCCGCTGCCGCTTCCGCAGCAGCGATATCTCGAAGTTAGTCGTCGTTGCGGTGCCACGGGTTCGCCCAGGCGCGGACGTCTTTGAATTGAGATATCGATATTTTCCCCAGGGCCGGCCGAGTGTGATCTTTTTGACAGAAGTTTATGACGTCCACCCGAGCTAGCCCGTCGTGACCGCCGTCTCCACGTCCGACGGATCGAACGCTTTATCGAGAGTGGCGTGCAGCCTGTCGCGATCGAGCTCGCCCTCCCACCACGACACGAACACGGTAGCGACGCCATTGCCGATGATGTTGGTGAGCGCGCGGACTTCGCTCATGAACTTGTCCACTGAAAACACGATCGCCATGCCCGGCACCAGCGCCGGATCGACCACCGAAAGCGTCGCCGCCAGCGTGATGAAGCCGGCGCCGGTGACCCCGCTGGCGCCTTTCGAGGTCAGCATGGCGACGACCAGGATGGTCAGTTGCTGGCCGAACGACAGATCGAGGCCGAGCGCCTCGGCGATGAACAGCGTCGCCAGCGTCATATAAATGTTGGTACCGTCGAGATTGAACGAGTAGCCGGTGGGCACCACGAGCCCCACCACCGGTTTCGAACAGCCGAGCCGCTCGAGCTTCTCCATCAATTGCGGCAGCGCGCTTTCCGACGAGCTGGTGCCGAGCACGATCAATAGCTCTTCCTTGATATAGACGAGGAATTTAAAGATAGAGAAGCCGACCGCGCGCGCGATCAGGCCGAGCACGACAACCACGAACAACCCCGCCGTCGCATAGAACAGCACGATCAACCCGAACAAATTGATGAGGGCTGCGGTTCCGAATTTCCCGACGGTATAGGCCATCGCGCCGAAGGCGCCGATCGGCGCCGCCTTCATGACGATGGCGATCACGCCGAATATCGCGTGCGAGGTATCGTCGATGATGTCGCGCAGCCGGTGGCCGCGTTCGCCGAGCGTCATCAGCGAAAACCCGAACAGGATGGCAAACAGCAGCACCTGCAGGATGTCGCCGCGCGCGAGCGCGCCGACCACGCTGTCCGGAATGATGTTGAGCACGAAATCGACCGACTTTTGCGCCTCCGCCTGTTTGACGTAAGTCGCGACCGCCGCGGCATCGGGCCTGGCGGCGAGCCCGTGACCGACGTGAAACAGATTGCCCATGATCAGGCCGAGGATCAGGGCGAACGAGGATACCACTTCGAAATAGACCAGCGCCTTGATGCCGACGCGGCCCACCTTCCTCGCATCGTCAATATGGGAGATGCCCGACACGACGGTGCAGAAGATGATCGGCGCGATCACCATCTTGATCAATTTGATAAAGCCGTCGCCGAGCGCCTTGATCCAGTCATTGGTCGCGAGGTTGGGCCACAACCAGCCGATGACGACACCGAGCAGGATCGCGATCAGAACCTGAAGATAAAGTATCTTGTACCAGGGTTTTGCAGCGCGAACGGGTGCTCCGGTTGCGATCGTTGCCGCCATGTCGTTACTCTCCCTCAGGGTTCGCGGACCTATCCCGCGGCTTTTGCCTGCTGCCGCCCCCACCGCTACAGCCAAGATCAATTGGCGCGGCGGAGTCAATGACGTTGCACGAAGCCGCCGGTCAATTATTCGCGGCGCTCGAGCATATGCCGGAGCGCCGGCACGAGGACGGCTCCGAGCGCGTTCTTTATCACGGACGCGGCAAGGAAGGGCGCGATCCCGACCAGCCATGCCTTGGCAAAACCGAGCTTGATGCCAAGCGCAAGCCACGCTAATCCGCATCCAAGAATGATGATGTGGCCGAGCCCCATCGCCACAAAAAGCAGTGGCACCGAGCGATCCCAACCACGCTCGCTCAGCCATCCCGTCGTGAAGGCGGCGGCGACAAAGCCGATGAGATAGCCCGCGGTCGGGCCGAGCAACGGCGCGAGACCGCCAACAGGACCGGCAAACACCGGTAAACCTAAGGCCCCTTCCGCCAGATAGGCCATGACGGTCACGCTTCCGAGCCGCCAGCCATAGGCAGCGCCGATCACAAGCACGACCAGCGTCTGCAGCGTCATCGGCACGTAGGGCAGCGGCAGATTGACCTTGGCCGACAGCGTCAGCAGCGCCGTTCCCAGCGCAATCAGCAGCATCGAACGCAGCACGGCGGAAAACCCGTCGGCGCGATCGGGCCACACCACCGCGGCGAGCGGAAAATGCGGCACGTGAACAGGCTGCGGTACTGATCGGGCGGACAAGGATATCTCCTGCTTGCGAGTGAAAATTCGGCGCGGATTTGCGAGGAAGATGGCTGTTTCGCGTTCGCTATCCGAGCCACCGCGCGATGCGCGCCACCGCTTCGCGCATGTCCTCGGCGGAACGCGCATAGGAGAAGCGAATGAACTGATGGCCGTGAACGGGATCGAAAGCGATCCCGGGGGTCGCTGCAACGTGCGCCTGCTCCAGCATGTTTTTTGCGAATTCGAAACTGTCCGCCGTAAACGCCGAAACATCCGCGTAAAGATAAAACGCGCCGTCGGCGGGCAGGAATTTGGTGAGACCGGCCTGCGGCAGGCCTTCGATCAGGATGCGGCGGTTCTCCTGGTAGCCGTGTTTTATCTTTTCCATCTCCACGCGGCCTTCGAACGCAGCTTCAGCGGCGATCTGCGACAGCGTCGGCACCGAGATCGCAAGATTCTGCTGCAGCCGCTCGATCGGCCGCACCAGTGGCTCCGGCACCACCATCCAGCCGACCCGCCAGCCGGTCATGCAGAAATATTTCGAGAATGAATTGATGATCAGGGCGTGCGGCGAAAGCTCCGCTGCCGTGACCGCGGGGAATGCGTAGTCGAGGCCATGATAGATTTCGTCGGAGATGAAACGGATGCCCGCGCCTTCCGCCGCCGCCATCAGGCCAGTGAGCGCCTCCCGCGACATCATGGTGCCCGTCGGATTGGCCGGACTTCCGACCAATACGCCCTTCAGCGGCGCCTTCCGATGCGCGGCGAGCAGGGCTTCCCCGGTCAGCGCATGCCGGGTTTCGCTCGAAGTCTCGATCAGCACCGGCTCGCAGCCGAGCGCGGTCAGGATGTGACGATAGGGCGGATAACCGGGCACGGTGACCGCAACCCGGTCGCCCGGCTCGAACAGGGCAAGAAAGCCCAAGATGAAGGCGCCCGACGAGCCCGTGGTGACCACGATCCGATTCGTATCCACCGCGCAGCCGTAAGTCTCGCGGTAGTGCCGCGCGATCCGCTCGCGGAGCGAGGGAATCCCGAGCGCGGAGGTATAATCGATCCGTCCGGCCTCGAGCGCGGCATGAGCGGCCGATATCGCGGTGTTCGGCGCCGGCGCCGCGGGTTGTCCGACCTCCATGTGGATGACGTGGCCGCCGGCCGCCTCGATGCGCGCCGCCGCCGCCATCACGTCCATCACCATGAACGGCGGAACATCGCTGCGCCCCGATGCCGTCAGGAGGTTCCTTGCACGGTCTCTTAGTGTCGCGTCCAGCATCGATATCTGCTATCTGACCCCGCGCCCCAGACTAGCCGCATTCCACGGTTTGTTGTTAGGGCATATCCCGTATCCGCTCTGCCGCCAATCATTTATAGACAGTCATGTTGCTCCGCATCGCGCTACGCAAAAAAACATCCGACCTGATCGCCGTTTCCGCCGCGGCGGCGCTGGCCCTGGCGCCGATACAAGTTTCCCGCGCGCAACAACAGCGGGAAAGGGGCCCGCCTGTCATCCGCGATACCGAGGCCGAACAGCTATTGCGTGAATACACCAGGCCAGTCCTGCGCGCGGCGGGCCTCGAAAAGCAGAACATCCAGATCGTCATCATCAATGAAAGCGCGTTTAACGCCTTTGTCGCCGATGGCCGCCGCATTTTTGTGAACTACGGTGCCATCATGCAGTCTGAAACCCCGAACCAGATCATCGGGGTGCTGGCGCATGAAACCGGACATCTGGCTGGCGGCCATCTTGCCAAGATGCACGAGCAATTGGCGCAGGCGCAGACGCAGATGATCATCGCCATGCTGCTCGGCGCCGGCGCGATGGTCGCGGGCGCAAGGGGCGGCGGCAATAGCGGCCTCGCCAATGCCGGAGCGGCCGCGGTCGCAGGGCCCCAGGAAATGATCCGCCGCAGCCTGATCTCCTATGTGCGCCAGCAGGAAGAGAATGCCGACCGCGCCGGGGTGAAGTTTTTGACCGCGACCGGCCAATCCGCCAAGGGCATGTACGAGACCTTCAAGCGGTTCACCAATGACAGCCTGTTCGCCGCGCGCGGGGCGGACCCTTATTTGCAGTCGCACCCGATGCCGGCCGACCGCGTCGCCGCGCTCGAGGGACTGGCGCGGTCCAGTCCGTATTGGGACAAGAAAGACGATCCGGCCCTGCAATTGCGCCACGACATGGTGCGCGCCAAGATTTCGGCCTTCATGGAGCGGCAGGACACCGTCTATCGACGCTATCCGTTGTCGAACGACAGCCTGCCCGCGCGCTACGCACATGCCATCTCCACCTATCTGCACGGCGATCTGCGCACCGCGCTCGGCATGATCGACGCCCTGATCCAGGTGCAGCCCAACAATCCCTATTTTTATGAATTGCGCGGCCAGGCGCTATTGGAAGGCGGCAAGCCCGCCGAGGCCATCGCTCCCTTGCGCAGGGCAGTCCAGCTCTCGAATAATTCACCGCTCATCGAGATGTTACTTGGGCAGGCACTGGTGGCAACTGATAATAAGGCCCACACCGATGAAGCCATCGCGATCCTGCGCGCGGCGGTGGGACGAGAGACCGAGGCACCGCTTGGCTATACGCAACTGGCGATGGCCTATGGCCGAAAGGGGGACCTCGCGGAGGCTGATCTGGCATCCGCTCAGGCCGCCTTTCTCCGCGGCGACAACAAGACCGCACGCGAACTCGCCTCGCGCGCGAAAACCCGTTTCGCCGTCGGCACGCCCGGATGGGTCAAGGCCGACGATATCGTCGCTGCAAAGCCGCTTCCCGGCCAAAGTAACAACTAGAAATACACAAAGTTAACGTATTAAGGTTCTCGAAAGACCGGCTTTCACGCAAGAGGATTTATCAATGCCATCGTTCCGCTTTCTCGCTCCCGCACTGCTGATGTTTGCACTCTGCGCCATGCCGCCTTTAGCCTCGGCGCAGAGTTTTACCGATAACCAGCGCGGCGACATCGAGACCATCGTCAGGAATTACCTGATCGCGCATCCGGAGGTGCTCGAAGAGGCGATGGCTGAATTGAACAAGCGCCAGGCCGCCGCCGAGGCCGAAAAGCACGAGGCAAGCATCGTCTCCAATGCGGATACGATTTTCAATTCACCGCGCGGCGTCGTGCTCGGCAACAAGGACGGCGACGTTACCTTCGTCGAATTCTTCGACTACAATTGCGGCTACTGCAAACGCGCCATGGCCGACATGCTCGATCTCTTGAAGAACGACGGCAAGCTCAAGGTCGTGCTGAAGGAATTCCCGGTGCTGAGCGAGGGCTCGGTCGAAGCCGCCAAGGTCGCGGTCGCCGTGCGCATGCAGGATCCGGGCGGCAAGAAATATCTCGATTTCCACCAAAAACTGCTCGGCGGCCGCGGCCCTGCCGACAAGGCGCGCGCGATGGCCGCCGCCAAGGACGCCGGCCTCGATACCGCCAGGATCGAAAAGGATCTGGCAAGCCCGGAAGTGAAAGCTACCATCGAGGAGAATTTCAAGCTCGCCGAGGCGATGGGCATGAACGGCACGCCCAGCTACGTGATCGGCAAGCAGGTCGTAGTCGGCGCCGTCGGCCTCGACGGCCTGAAGGAAAAGATCGGCCTCGCCCGTTGCGGCAAGGCGACGTGCTGAACGAATAGCGGCGCGTATCGTCCCGCGATCTGTTCTACATATTGAAGCCGGCTGCATCGCAGCCGGCTTTTTTTTGTGCGGATTCGATGCAAAGTGCTCATAGCGCCTTCGTGCGAGTTCATCGCGCGTTGCGATGCAACGATAAAGTCAATCGATCACAGCGACGCGTGACTCGCAGTTCGAAAAATGCAACCTGCATATCGTTCATCTCGCATTCAAAAAACAAAACCGGTGGAACCACCGATATCGGGGAACGTCGAACATCACCTTTCGTTGTCGGCGCGGGCAATGCAAGCACGTGAGGAGACAATTCCATGACTAATCGTTTCATGATTTCGGTTGCCGCAGCGGCGCTGATCGCCGGAACTGGTTTCGCCAATGCGCAGGGAACCGGAATGAGCCACGAAGGAACGTCGGGAGGTTCCACGATTCAGCAGAACGCACCGTCGTCTGGGCCTTCTTCGGCGACCCCGTCGAATCGCAATGAGATAAATCGCAGCGACAAGTCGGACAAGGGCGCTGCAAAGACCACGCAATCGGACGAAAAGGCGCTGCCCGGTGGCGCCAAGAGCCAGCGCGCTCAGGACGAGATGAAGGCGGACCAAAAGAACGAAAAATCGGCCCAAGAAAAATCAGCCCAAGAAAAATCGGCCCAAGACAACATGAAGGGCGAAAAGTCGAAGGGCATGAGCTCTGAGAACGAAGGCGCCAAGGCTGGCAATGACAAGGCCGGCAAAGACATGAAGGCCGAGGGCCGTGAAGGTCGCGACAGCAAGATGAACGCCCAGGGCCGCGAAGACCGCAACTCGGCGCAGGGTCGTGAAGACCGCATGAACGCGGAGCAGAAGGGCGCGGCGGGGACGCAGTCCCAGATCACCACCGGTCAGGCCGGGGCCGGCGCGAAGCTTTCGACCGAGCAGCGCACCAAGATCACCACCGTGATCAAGGAACAGCGTGTTGAGCCGGTCAAGAACGTGAACTTCTCGATATCGGTCGGCACCCGCGTTCCGCGCGAAGTGAGGTTCTACCCGCTTCCGCAGGAAGTCGTGACGATTTATCCGCAGTGGCGCGGATATGAATACATCCTCGTCAAGGACAAGATCCTGGTGGTGGACCCGCGCACGTACGAGATCGTGGACGTGCTTGACGTCTAAATTCCGACGGCGCTTTGCGGGTTCGGGGGCGGGCAGAAATGCCCGCCCCTTTTTCGTGGACCCGCGCCAATCCCGGCAAACGGGCGGCCCTCCCTAAACATTGGTTAATGAGTGATTTCCATAGCTTCTGCGCCCCTTTTTGCCAGCCGGATGAGGCATTTGAGGGATCACTGGAGCGCTCAAAGGCTTCCCCTTGGCGCGGTTGTTACCTATAACCGCGCCACCTACAGCCGCATTTTTCGGGATTTGGATGGCCAAGACTGTTGCCGAGACGATTTACGTGCTCAACGGCCCGAACCTCAATCTATTGGGGACCCGCGAGCCCGAGACCTACGGCCATGCCACGCTCGCCGACGTGGAGAAACTTTGCGCGGAGACATCGGCGCGGTTCGGCCTGAAGGCCGATTGCCGGCAGTCCAACCGCGAAGGCGAACTGATCGACTTCATCCACGAGGCCCACGCCAACAAGGCGGCCGGAATCATCATCAATGCCGGCGGCTATTCGCACACCTCGATCGCGCTGCATGATGCCCTGGTGGCGGTGAAAATCCCGACGGTCGAAGTGCACATCAGCAACATTTATGCCCGCGAGAGTTTTCGTCATCATTCCTTCACCGCCAGGGCCGCATTCGCGACGCTTTGCGGCTTCGGCATCGATGGTTACCGGCTCGCGATCTCTGGCCTTGCCGCCAGGATCGGCGCCAGGGCAAAAGCCTGACGCGTCCGCCCATCACTCATTAGAAAGTTCCGGATCAAGATCATGGCGCGCCAGCCTGACGATAAATCAGCCGCAAAACTCAAGAGCGATGACGGTGCGCTCATCCGCGAATTGGCGTTGCTGCTTGATGAGACCAGCCTCACCGAGATCGAGATCGAGCGCGCAGGTCTGCGGGTGCGGGTCGCGCGCAACGTCTCAATCGCGGCATCGATGCCGGCAAGCGTTCAAGCGGCCATAGCCGCTGCGCCGGCAGTTGTGGCGCCGGCCGGTGAAGCCGATATGGCAAAACATCCGGGCGTGGTGCCCTCGCCGATGGTCGGAACTGCGTATTGGGCGTCCGAGCCCGGCGCCAAGCCGTTCATCGAGGTCGGCACCAAGGTGGCGGTCGGCCAGACGCTACTGATCATCGAAGCGATGAAGACGATGAACCAGATCCCGTCGCCGCGCGCGGGCACCGTGACACAAATTCTGGTCGAGGACGGCCAGCCAGTCGAATTCGGCGAGCCGTTGGTGATTATTGAGTAAGAGCGCGAATAGCGAATGGCGAATAGCGAGTGGTTTTTCACTCTTAACTATTCGCCATTCGCTATTCGCCATTCGCTAACCGGAAAAATATGTTCGACAAAATTCTCATAGCCAATCGCGGCGAGATCGCCTTACGCATCCTGCGGGCGTGCAAGGAACTCGGCATCGCCACCGTTGCGGTGCATTCCACCGCCGACGCCGACGCCATGCATGTGCGGCTTGCCGACGAGAGCGTCTGCATCGGCCCGCCGCCGTCGAAGGAGAGCTATCTCAACGTGCCGGCGCTGCTCGCGGCTTGCGGCGCGGACGCGGTGCATCCCGGCTACGGCTTTCTGTCGGAAAACGCCCGCTTTGCCGAAATCCTCGGCGATCACAATCTGCATTTCATCGGGCCGAAAGCCGAGCACATCCGCCTGATGGGCGACAAGATCGAGGCCAAGAAGACTGCGAAGAAGCTCGGCATTCCCGTGGTGCCCGGCTCCGACGGCGCGGTCGGTCCCGACGACGACGCGATGGCGATCGCCAACGCAATCGGCTTTCCGGTGCTGGTGAAGGCGGCCTCCGGCGGCGGCGGACGCGGCATGAAGGTCGCACAGAGCGCCGACGATTTGATGCTGGCGCTGTCGACCGCCGCCAATGAAGCCAAATCGGCCTTTGGAGATGCTTCCGTCTATCTTGAAAAATACCTGCAGAAGCCGCGCCACATCGAGATCCAGGTGCTCGGCGATGGCCGCGGCGGCGCCATTCATCTCGGCGAGCGCGATTGTTCATTGCAGCGGCGCCATCAAAAGGTCTGGGAGGAAGGCCCCTCGCCTGCGCTCGATCCGGCGGCGCGCAAGAAGATC
>WNFJ01555482.1_pt1 | contig 13691 bp, 13 predicted proteins | sample 5400461 | NCBI WGS metagenome assembly WNFJ01 (sample SAMN13153349, study PRJNA577476) | soil metagenome | isolation source: 115 cm saprolite on Douglas fir-dominated hillslope | place: USA:California | collected 2013-09-17 | reverse complement strand
AAAGAAGCTTGCATCGAATCCAGCTTGTCGCGGGTGGCTCTGAGCTCTTGCTTCAGTTGCATATTCTCTGCGCTGGCTTCGGCGCGATCACGGTTTGCCTCGCTCCGCATCTCCTGCATTGACGTTTGCAGTTGCTGAATCTGCAACTGCAACTGCCGAACGGAATCAGCAAGCAGGGCCTCCTGCGGCGAATGCTTTCGCCCCTTGTGCGTCTGCGTGAAGCCGGTTTCAGAAACGAAACAGAGCACGAAAAAGACCAAGCAAAGGAACCTGAGTCGGAATGGATTTGTGAATTGCATGGCAAAGCCCTCACTTTATGAGTCTTGTTTTGCAGGCGTTCCGGACGGCGAAGATTTGCGCGCTATGATTCTATACGCGCTATTCGGAAAGATACTCACGACCTTGCGAATAGAACTTGAGATATCCCAGGCATTCACTTAGCAAGCCAGCACTGGCGTTTGCGCGTACTTGGGAGGCAAAACTGGGGCGCAAAACTTCCCAGGCGCCTTCCTGCCGCAACAGAGGGACACGGGCGAGAAACGCAACAAACCAAACACAAAATGCCCGCAAGTCTCCGGGCATTTCTTTTGAAGGTCAAGATATCAGGCAGTAACCATTACCGTTTCTCAGCTTGCAACCTACTATGTAAGAAACGTTCGATCGCCGTGCAATTCCTCGAGTTCGCGCGGAGGATGGGCGGGGGTATCCTGATTGGCCGGCAGCGGCGGAGAGGCTGCGGCCAACAAATCTTCCAGCGATTCCAGCCACAAGGTCTGCTGTTGGAAGACGCGGCCGAAGTTGCGGGCGATTGCGTGGGTTACTTCCTGCATGGATGGAATTCCTTCCTCGCGTAAGGCGCGGCCTTCCCGGACCTCTTTTTCAATCGAGGTCACGGATTTATCGGGGATTCCGCAGGGGACAATCAGGTTGAAGTAATCCAGATCGTTGCTGATGTTGAGGGCGAAACCGTGTGAGGTGACGGCGCGAGAAATATGCACTCCGATAGCGGCGATCTTGGCCTGTTGCTGATGCGAAGAATTCTTCTCGGTGCCTCCGCGGCTCCGCGGTGAATCGCCAACCGTCCATACGCCGGTCAATCCTTTGACGCGTTCGGTGGGAATACCGAGATCGCCGCAGGTGCGGATGAGCGCCTCTTCCAGGCGGCGCACATAATCCACCGCACCCAGGGTCTTACGGCAGCCGTGCTCATCGGTGAAGGCGCGGAGATTGAAGATGGGATAACCGACGAGTTGTCCTGGTCCGTGGAAGGTTATGTCGCCGCCGCGGTTGCATTCGAAAATCTGGACGCCCCGCGCGGCGAGCTCCTCGGCAGAGGCGCGCAGGTTGGCGGAGCTGGAGTTGCGTCCCAGGGTGATGACCGGGGGATGCTCGAGCAGCAGCAATGTATCGGCGATGCGGTCTTGTTTGCGCAGTTCGACGAGCGCGTGCTGCAGCTTGAGCGCGGTTTCGTAATCGACGAGGCCGAGTTGGAGGACGTTCATCAAGATTTCATACCTCATGGGCTAAAGCCCAACTCATCTGAACGACTTACGGCACGAATAAATTCGTGCCCTGACACGTCTTCATGCCCTTAGTTCATTTTTCCGCAACCTGTGAAGTCGTGCCCCTTCGAAAACTAAAAACCCATCCTTATAGAGACGTAGCAAGCTACGTCTCTACCCCTCGTCTTTTTCTCTACCACTTGTCTTTTTCTGCCCCAACCACCTGCAAACTGCCCTAGTGTTTGGGCGGCACGTAATCTGGTGGCGGCGGCGCCTGGTTCTGGCCAAAGAAGTATTGTTCCATGTGCTGCACGATGAGCTGCTGATCGTGCGGGCTGGCTGGATTCAAACGGTATTCATTCAAGACCATCTTGCAGAATTCGCCCCAGCCATGCCAGGCTTCGGCCGAGACCTGGTTATAGATGCGCTGGCCGAGGTCGCCGTCAAAGGGGGGCTCATCGAGCCCAGGCAGATCTTTATTAAGCTTCACGCAATGGACGATGCGTTGTACTGCTTCATTCGACATTAATCTCTCCTCAAAAATTGCCGTTGTCTAAAATTAGTTTACGCTGGAAAAGAAGCAATTGGCACTTAGCAATTGGCATTTAGCCAGCCTAGTTTTTCGGGATACCCTTTATTGGCTAAATGCCAATTGCTGACTGCTGATTGCTACTTCCCAAATGCCAGCGTGATCAGCGTCTTCTGCTCCATTTCATGCGCCTTGGCGGAGCCGGTTGCGGGGCTGGCGCTGGCGGAGCGCTTGATGGTGCGTATCGGAATGTTATGGCCCACCCGCTCCAGCCAGGGCTGCACATAGAAGAGCGCGCCCATGTTGGCCGGTTCTTCCTGCACCCAGATGATCTCGCGGACTTCAGGATAACGCGCCAGCTCGGCCTCAAGCTCTTTTTCGGGGAAAGGATAGAGCTGGTCGAGAAAGACGATGGCAGTTTGCGCGTCTTTACTTTGCGTATCTTTACTCTGCGTATCTTCAGTTTGCGCGGTTCGGCGGGCGGCACGGGCGTGGCGCAGTTCGTGTCCGATCTTGCCGGTGCACAGCAGCAGGCGCGTGGCGTTGCTGGCTTCGTTGTCGGGCACGACGCGCAGAAAGCGCTCGCGGGTGAATTCGTCGAGGTTGCTGCTGGCATCAGGATGGCGCAGCATGCTTTTGGGAGTAAAGACCACCAGCGGCTTGCGCCAGCGCTGCAGAGCCTGACGGCGCAGCAGATGGAAATATTGCGCGGCGTTCGAGGGCTGGCAGATCTGCATGTTGTCTTCAGCCGCCAGTTGCAGGAAGCGTTCCATGCGGGCGCTGGAGTGCTCGGGGCCCTGGCCTTCGTATCCGTGAGGCAGCAGCAGGACCAGCCCGGAGAACAGTCGCCACTTGTCTTCACCGGCGCTGGCGAATTGGTCAATCACAACCTGGGCGCCGTTGGCGAAGTCGCCGAACTGCGCCTCCCACAGCACGAGCGCCTCAGGATAGTCGCGGCTGTAGCCATACTCGTAGCCCAGCACGGCGGCCTCTGACAGCGTGGAGTTGTAAATCTCGCAGCCGGCCTGGTCTTCATTCGGCGACACATGATTCGGCGCAACGTGGCAGAGCGGGATGTATTCCTTTTCGTTTTCCACGTCAATGAGAACGGCGTGGCGCTGATTGAAGGTGCCGCGGCGGCTGTCTTGTCCGCTCATGCGGATGGGGACGCCTTGCTTCAGCAGCGAGCCAAAGGCCAGCGCCTCGGCCATGCCGTAATCCACGGGCTTGGCGCCTGAGCCCATGCGGGCGCGCTCTTCGAGCAGGCGCTTGATTTTGGGATGCGGGGTGAATTCGGCAGGCACGCTGGTCAGCGCCTGGGTGATGGCTGCGAGCTCGGCGGCATCCACGCCGGTGCGGACTTCATACTCAGGTTTGTAATTGCCGCCGACGAACTTATCCCAATACTTGGGCAGCTCATAAAAGACCGGCTTCTTTTTTATGGTTTTGCCGCGCTGCTGCGCCTCCTGCAGCTCGGCCTTGACCTGTTCGACGATAGGTGCGGGATCGAGCTTCTTCTCCCGCGCGTAAAGCTCCCACAGCGGCGGATGCTGGTTGATGCTCTTATAAAGCTTAGGCTGGGTGATGGTGGGATCATCGACCTCGCTGTGTCCGTGGCGGCGGAAGCCGATGAGATCAACGACGACGTCGCTGGAAAATTTGTAGCGATACTCGGCGGCCATGTTGGCCACGCGGATGACGGCCTCAGGATCTTCCGCGTTCACGTGGAAGACCGGGATGGGCAGGCGCCTGGAAACATCTGAGGCAAAGCGCGTGGGGTGCAAATCTTTGGGGCTGGTGGTAAAGCCAATCAGGTTGTTGCAGATTATGTGAATGGTCCCGCCGACGTCATAGGCCTCGAGCCCGGCAAGGTTCAGCGTTTCAGCCAGAATTCCCTGCCCGGCAAAGGCGGCGTCGCCGTGCAGCTCGATGGGCAGATATTTTGTGCGGGTGGTGTCGTGATCGCGGGTCTGCTTGGCGCGGGTGCGGCCGAGCACGACCGGGTCGACCGACTCAAGGTGGCTGGGATTTGAAACCAGGTGGATATCCAGCTTCTTGCCGCTGCGCGTGGTGAACTGGCCGGTGGCGCCCATGTGGTATTTCACGTCGCCGGCGCCGAGCACGCTGCGCGGGTCGACGTCTTCAAAGCCGGCAAAGATCTCAGCCGCGTCGCGGCCCACAATGTTGAGCATGACGTTGAGCCTTCCGCGATGGCTCATGCCCATGAGGGCCTGCACAGCCCCGCGGGCGGCGGCAACCTCCAGAACCTCGTCGAGCAGCGGGATCAGCCCGCACAGACCTTCGAGCGAGAAGCGCTTGGTCCCCAGGTAGCGCGCCTGGATGACCTGCTCAAAGAGCTCAGAGCGGATGAGCCGCTCGAGAATGCGTTGGGGGCCGGATGCGGGAGCGAATGTGGCGACCCGCTCTTCCATGCGCTGCTGCACCCAAAGACGGCGCTCGGCCTGGGGCAGATGCATGAACTCAGCGCCAATGGGGCCACAATAGATGGCGCGGGCCTCGTCAGCCGCCTTGCCCGAGAGCTCAAGCTCGGGGTGAGGCTCCGGCGGCAGAAAGCCCAGGGGATCGAGGGATGCCTGAAGGTATCCCCAACGGCGGAAGAGGTCGAAGATTTTTCCCCGGTCGGCGGGTTGCTGCCCGGCGGCAGCCGGCATGGTTTCAGTAGTACTCATGATTTCCTTGCGTCAAATTGCGCCTTGGCGATTTTGGGGGTTGAACTTGGGCTAAGTTTGTGGATATGATCATTATACGAAGAACGTATCCGCGGAGGCATTCAGCCTCCGAAAAAAAATTCAGGTTCCGGCGACTGAACGCCAAGTTTCTGCATCCGAGTAGCTGGAATTTGCTTCAATACCTCTGGCTGAGCAAGATTACAGCCGTGACCTCCAACTGCTCGATCAACCTTGCAGAAACTGCCGATTATTTAGATTCGGGAGGATGTCAATGGTTTCCAAATGCGCCAATCCAAGCTGCTCGACACCGTTCCATTACTTCCGCGAAGGCAAGATTTTCCAAGTTGAAGTAGATGGTTCGGGCGGAATTCGTCCAACGGGCCCGCAACTGGTCCCGCCATCCGGCAAGACCCCGCGCCTGGAGCATTTCTGGCTGTGCGGCCGCTGCTCCAATACCATGACCCTGGTGCTGGAACGGGGTAAAGGAGTCGCAGCGGTCCCGCGCGAGAGTAGCTTCCGCGCCGCAGCGTCGTAAGATTTTTGGGGAAGTAACAGTTTACAGTTTATTGAGAAGAGCCCAGGCCAGGAAGAAGAGCCCAGGCCAGGAAGGTCTGGGCTTTTGTGCTTTAGAGACAGTTGCCAGTTGCCGGTTGCCAGCAAGAGCTGCGAACTACTGCTGCGGTAGAGCATGCAAAACCGCTCAAGGTTTCAAGAATTCGCCTTGGAAGCTTCGTTGCAATAGGGATTCCTCGCCTGCGGCTCGGAATGGCAGGGTTAGGCGGAGCGTCAGGGCTCAGGCGGTTTTTTCGGTGACTGATACGCCGGAGTGGGCGGAAGCCAGATGTGGAACCTTGTATCTGCCCAAGATCGAGTTCCAGCGGACCTTCAGCATCTCAAAAAACATCTTGATTCCATCTTTAATCGGGTTGATTTTGGAGCGCTCGTCGTGGGCCCATTCTACCGGGACCTCGGCCACGCGGAATCCCAGGCGCTGGGCGAGGAAGAGGAGCTCGGGGTCGAATCCCCAGCGCTCGATGCGCTGGCGGGGAAAGATAGCGTCGGCAATGGGGCGGGTGAAGGCCTTGAATCCGCACTGCGTATCTTTTTGCTTCAGGTTGAGGACGATTCGCAGCAGCAGGTTGAAGATGCGTCCGAAGAGCTGGCGGTGCAGCGGCTGTTTTTCCGTCTGCAGGGCGCGGTTGAGCCAGCGCGAGCCGATGGCCATATCGGCTCCGTTTTCGAGCGCGGCGAAGAGCTTGCCGGCTTCATAGATGGGCGAAGAAAGATCGGCGTCGCTGAAGAGCAGGACGTTGCCCTGGGCGTGCAGCATGCCGTTGCGCACGCTGTATCCTTTGCCGCGGTTGCCGGGGTTTTCCACCAGCTTCACGGCAGGATTGCGACGCGCCCAGCCGCGCACGATTTCAGCCGTATTATCACGCGAGCCGTCATTGACCACGATGATTTCGACCGGCCATCCCTGTTGGGAGGCGTGCGCCAGCACCTTCTCCAGCGTAGGGGAGATGCGAGCGGCTTCGTTGTAGGCCGGAATGACGATGCTGTATTTCACAAATTCGCTGTTGTCTTCATTCACAGCAACTTAGACGCCGGGAGGGCGTGGCGTGTTGTGAGTTGCTGAAGAAGTTTCCAGTTTCAAGTTTCGAGTTTCAAGCGGAAGATGTCAACCTAAAGATTTGATTTACCACAGAGACACAGAGGCACAGAGACACAGAGACAATAGGGTAAGACTCAAAAAACTCGGAACCAACAACTCGAAACTGTTCTTACGCCGCCTGCTGGCTGGAGTCGAGCATGGAAAAGAAGGCGTTGACCAGCATGAGATCGAGCAGGCCGGCGTTGGCTTCGTGCAGCATTTCGCTGCGGGTCAGGTCGAAGGAGATGGCCTGCTTGTAAGGACGTTGGGTGCGGAGGGCATCGTAGACATCCACAACCTGCAAGATGCGGGCCAGCAAGGGGATATCTTCTCCGCGCAGGCCGTCGGGGTATCCCGAGCCGTTCATATGCTCGTGATGATGGCGGATGATGGGCAGCACCATACGCAACGACTTGAGCGGGCGGCAGATGTTCTCGCCGGTCACAGGGTGCTGCTTCATAACCAGCCACTCCTGCGGGGTGAGGTTGACACCTTTTTTCAGGATCTCATCGGGGACGACGATCTTCCCCAGGTCGTGCAGATAGCCCCCGCGCTTGAGGGCGAGGACGGAATCTTCGGCCAATCCCAGATAGCGCCCCAAGTCAACGGCATAACGCGACAGGCGCTCGCAATGGTTGCCGGTGTAGGGATCGCGTGATTCCACGCCCAGGGCCAGGGAAAAGATCACGGCCTCGGCGTTTTCCAGCTCGTCGGTAAATTCCTTGATGCGCAGCAGCGATTTGACACGGGCGAAGAGCTCTTCGGCGAAGATTGGCTTGCTCAGGAACTCGTCGGCGCCGGCTTCGAGGCCGCGGACGCGGTCTTCACGTTCGCTCAGGCCGGTGATGATGACTACGGGAATGAGGCGGGTGGCGGGGTCGTCCTTGAGTTCGCGGCAGAGCTCGTAGCCGCTGCGGCCGGGCAAGATGACATCGAGCAGCACCAGGTCGGGCGGGTCGCGATCAATCATCTCTTGCGCAGCTTCGGCGCTGCTCGCGGTCAGGGCGTCATAACCGCGGGTGCGCAGCAGCTCAGCGGTAAGAACGAGGTTATCAAGATTATCGTCAACGATCAGGATTCTCAGCGCTCGGCGGCGGGGGAAAGTCGCGGGGGGCGTCATCACTGGTAGTTGGAAAGAGAACTAGGGTTGAAGGGTTGCTTGCAACGTGGTAAAACCGCGCTTGCGGGATAATTGAGGTCATCCAGGTTTAAGACTAATGAAGCGAATCTTTCCTTGCTTAGTCCTTCTGTTGATTTCCGGGGTTTCTTCTGCCGCCCCCCGGCAGCACACCGTCACCTTTGGGCAATGGATGGCGGTGAAATGGTTTGTTGGTCCCGCGGAAAACAAGGCGCAGGATATGAAAATCCGTGGCCTCTATGTGGATTCCAAGCTGCGCGAATTCACCATGGGCGAGCCGCACGACGTTACCGACCGTATCTTCGTGGTGCGCCGGGCTTACCGGGTGAATGACTGGCTGCCCGACGATCCAAAATCGGTTCCCAAGTGGAAGTGGCAGCGCAGCGGATGGCTGCTGGTCGACCGGCAGACCGGCCGCGTTTCAGCTCTAAACTTGCCCGAGTTCGATCCGTTCTATTCGGCGGTGAGCTGGTACCGGGACTACGCTGCGTATTGCGGTGTGTCGAGCGACGCGGAGCGAGTCTACGCCGTGGTGGAACAAATGGGGCGCAGAAAGCCGCTGATCCGCAAAGAAATCGGCGCGGCCCACAACAGCGATGTGCCCGATTCGGAGTGTCCGGCGCCGAAGTGGCAGCGCCAGCCGGCGCGGGTAACCTTTGAGCCGGTGGGCGCGGCGGCGCTGACATTTGAAATTCATGGCAGCGCGGTGGAGATCCCCGAGCTGCCGGAGCCCGCCGCCGAGACCCAGGAGAAATAAGGCCGTGGGCCAGCGTGAGAGATATCTTGATAAGCTGGAACTCTGTAACGTGTGGGCAAGATGCCTACACGACAGCCGGCGAGACGCTGGCGCTACAAATAGAAAATGAAGAATCGCTGAAGAAGCTGCAGAAATTTAGTAAAGAAGAATTAACATCGCCTATCGGCCTGCTGCTGTAGACTGACCTGCGCAATTCTATGATCAGGAGAATTCAGTTCATGCACACCTCCAAGCTAGTTCGTTTCTTCTGTATTGTGTTTATTCTTTTCACGTTCACTCTTCTATTGGCAGAGAAGGCCGATGGGCCGTACTCGGTGAAGTCCAGGAAAACTCTGGGCGGCGAGGGCGGCTGGGACTATCTCGCAGTGGATAGCGACGCCAACCGTCTCTACATTACCCGTGGCACGCACCTGATGGTATTGGACGCCGGCGATCTCAAGGTGCTGGGTGATATCCCGAATCTGAACGGAATTCACGGCGTCGCTCTCGTCAAAGATCTGGGCAAAGGGTTCATCAGCAACGGTCGCGACAACAGCGCGGTTATCTTTGATCTCAAGACGCTCAAAGAAACAGGACGGGTAAAAACGGGGACGAACCCTGACGCCATTATCTATGAGCCAACTTCCAAGCGAGTGTTTACATTCAATGGCAGGAGCCACGATGCTACTGCCATCGATCCTGCTACGGGCACAGTCACGGGAACCATTGATCTCGGGGGCAAGCCGGAGTTTGCCGCAGTGGATGACAAAGGCGGGCTTTTTGTGAATATCGAAGACAAGAGCGAGCTGGTCTCGATTGACCCCAAGAAGCTCACGGTCCTCAATCACTGGCCGCTGGCCCCGTGCGAGTTACCCTCGGGATTGGCCATCGACAAGAAGCATCGCCGCCTGTTCTCGGGATGCGACAACAAGATGATGGCCATCACGAATGCTGACACCGGCAAGGTCGTAACCACGGTTCCCATCGGCGAGGGAGTGGATGCCAACGGCTTTGATCCCGGCACCGAACTGGCCTTCAGCTCAAACGGCGGCGGCGATGGAACCCTGACCGTGGTCCACGAAGATTCGCCCGACAAATACACGGTGGTGCAGAACCTAGCCACCCAGAAGGGCGCCCGCACCATGACTCTCGACCCCAAGACGCACACGGTGTATACGGTCACGGCAGAATTCAATCCTCCAGCGGCAGCCACTGCCGAGCAGCCGCGCCCGCGTCCGACGATGAAGCCCGACAGCTTCACGCTGCTGGTGCTGGGCAAGCAGTAGGTATTTGCCTCGAAGCCGGACGTTATGCGATCAATAGCGCCCGGCTTTGTTCCTTCAGAGCATGATGAAATGTGCTTCTCGAGGGCTCCCGCTCCATGCTTGGAATAATTCTGATACCCTTTTTCCATGCCCTTCAGACTGGCGGGCTTTTTACTGTTGACGACGATTGCCCAGGCCGTCCAAATTCCGCGACCGCCCTCTCACGGAGGTTGCATAGCCGTGGCGCGAGGCGAGCTCAGCTCGCAATGGCACCTGCTGAGTGACTCCCATCGGGTGCGCGTCGAGGTGGAGCGGCGGCTGTATCAGGTGAAGGACTCCGGGCGATTCTACATCCGCCTGCGGATCACGAATGACGGCGACGGGACGGTTGCCATCGATCTGCGGGACGCTCACCGGACCATCTTTCCCAATCAGTGGGAGCTTGACCGCCAGGCGCAGCGCGGACCGGTGGATGAGATGCGCACCCTTAAGGTGGCCATGGGCCCCGAGCGCGAGCAAGAGCTTGTTCAGGCCCATGCCCGCCACGCTCTCCCAGAGATTCTGCCGCATCATGCCTTCGACTTCTATCGTGAATCGTTCGCCGACCTGGATGACGCTGGAGGCGTCTCGGACGGCTGTTATCTTACGATGAGCCTCGACGGCCAGTTGTTCTTCACTGATGGGCAGTCAAGCTGGCAAATCAGTACAGACACAATGAGCTCGACCGCCAGCGATGCCGCCGTCAACCGGGCAGAGTTCGTGCTTCCCTTGCCGCTTGCTCTGTCCCCTTTGCCGGAATCCAGCTTCATCGTGCGCGCGCCTGCGGTTCCGTAATCAACTTCATGGCAGTTCCCTCGGAACCGTAAATCGCTGTATCCTAGTTGGAACAAGAGGTTTCACCCGATGTCTGACCTTGCCAAGGCTCTCACCCAGGCTTTCAAGTCCCCTGAGCACCGCCCGGCCTGGTTCGTTGCCATTGCCGCAGATCTTATTCAGCTTGCCGCATTTCCGTTTTTTTTCGAAGGGGTGTTGTCTATTCCGGATGCCATCCTTGACGTAGCTGTTGGCGCGATCCTTACCAAACTATTGGGATGGCACTGGGCCTTTCTGCCGTCGTTCGTGGCCGAGCTGGTTCCGGGGCTCGACCTCTTCCCTTCGTGGACGGCCGCCGTCTTTTACGTGACCGCTCTGCGAAGACGCTCTTCGGAGCCAGAATCTGCGCATCCGCAGATTCTGCCTGCGCTTCCCACCGATGCCTCTGATCGTACTCCCGCCCGGCGGTTGTAAAGGCGGGATGGCAGCCGATGCTGATTCAATTTCGCAGATTGAGAGGTAAATTTCCAGGATGCGAGTTTGCCGGCTGCGGCGCGCCTTTGCCATGGTTGCTGCTCTCTTTTCTGTCAACCCTGTTTCTGCCAATCATGCTGGCGCTGCCGCCCAGGGGCACACAAACGGGCGTCGTCAGACCATCAACCATGCCGGCTTTTTACCGTGACGTGCTTCCCATTTTGCAACAGCACTGCCAGAGGTGCCACCGCCAGGGTGAGATTGCGCCCATGCCGCTGGTGAGCTACGAGCAGGCGCGGCGCTGGGCGGAAACGATCAGAAAAAAAGTTCGCACCAAAGAGATGCCGCCTTGGTTCGCCGACCCCGCATACGGAAGCTTCTCTGATGATCCTTCGCTTACCGCGCAGCAGATTGCCACGCTCTCGGCGTGGGCTGATGCGCATGCGCCGGCGGGAGATCCACGCGACGCGCCTCCGGCGCCACACTGGACACCGGGCTGGAACATTCCCAACCCGGACTTTGTGCTCGAGATGCCGAAGCCGGTTTCCATCCCCGCTCGCGGCGACGTGGAATACACCTACGAGATCGTGCCCACTGGTTTCAGCCAAGACAGGTGGGTGCAAATGTCTGAGGTGCGGCCTTCGAGCCGCGCGCATGTGCATCATGCGGTGGTGTACATACGTCCGCCGGATTCGGAATGGTTGCGCGGCGCTCTCCGCGGCGTGCCTTTTACGGCTTCGAGCCTGCACGACGAAAAACTGCGCCACCGGGCGCATTCTACGACGAGCGACATGCTGCTGGTCTACGCGCCGGGAAGCTCGCCCGACCATTGGCCCGAGGGCATGGCAAAGTTTGTTCCCGCGCACTCCGATCTCGTGTTCCAGATGCATTACACCACCAATGGACATGCAGCACGCGACCAAACCAGGGTGGGAATGGTCTTCGCCAGGCAGCCACCAAAGCAGCGCGTGCTTACGCTGCAGTTGGCCTACGACCAGCATGCGATCCCTATTCCGGCGGGTGCGGAAAATTATCGGGTGGAGGTGCGCGGCACTTTGCCCAACGATGCCACCCTGCTCAGCTTTTTCCCGCACATGCATCTGCGCGGCAAGCGTTTTGAGTACAACATTATCAATCCAGACCGCAGCGTCGAGACCCTGTTGCGCGTCAACTATGACTTCTACTGGCAGTTGAGCTACCGCCTGGCTTCGCCGCGCTTGCTCAAGGCGGGCACGGAACTCGAAGCCATTGCCTGGTACGACAACTCGCGCAACAACCGGCACAATCCTGATCCGGAAAGTGCGGTCGAGTGGGGCGACCAGACCTACAACGAAATGATGGTTGGCTTTTTTGATGTTGCTGTCCCGGCGAATGTGGACAAGTGGCGGTTTTTTATTCGCCAGAACCATCCTGAGCCACAAGCAAATACGCACTGAGATTTGCAACCGTTCCGCTTGACCCGTCAAACTGGTTGATTCATCAAGGTTGCAGACCGTTTGCATACCAGGCTCACTGGCCGAAATCCTTGTAAGGATTGGAGTTTTCGTGTTTATAATGAGCCCACCTTGACGGCTGAAGCGATCTCCCCCTTGGCTGGTATTTTCGCCGTAGCATATAGATATGTGCTGATAGCGCAATCATAAGGCCGGATGCGAAAGCGCGATTCATACCGGCAGCGCACAGTCGGCAACAGGACGAAAAAGGATCATGCAGATTAAATTCTGGGGGGTGCGCGGCTCAACGCCCACGCCTCAGCCGGAAAATCTTCGCTATGGCGGGAACACATCCTGCGTCGAGGTGCGCATCGGCGACCACCTCTATATCTTCGACTGCGGCACCGGCTTCCGCATTCTGGGGAAACAACTGGTCAACGAGTTTAATGATCGTCCTTTTCACGCGCACGTCTTTCTTTCGCACTTTCACTGGGACCACATTCAGGGTATCCCGTTCTTCTGGCCGCTCTACAACAACAAAGACAACCAGTTTTTCTTTCACTCTTCCAACCGGGCGCACAAGCTGCAGCACGCGCTTGAAGACCAGATGTCTGACCCTTATTTTCCCGTCAACATGAGCGAGATGAAAGCCCGCCGCAATTTTTACGACATCGAAGAAGGCAGGCTGGCGTTTGATGATTGCGTGATCCAGTCGAAGTGGCTGAATCATCCGCAGGGCTGCCTGGGCTTCCGCATTGAGACCGAAGACAAGGTGATGGTCTACGCCACCGACAATGAGCCGGGGCACCCGGTCTTTGATAAGAACGTACGCAAGCTGGCCGAGGACGCCGATGTGCTCATCTATGACGCCCAGTACCTGCCCGACGAGTATAAGGCGCAAAAGATCGGATGGGGGCACAGCCACTGGCGCGAAGGCATCAACATCGCCATGGAAAGCGGCGCCAAAGAACTCATTCTCTTTCATCACGATCCCGACCACAACGACGCCTGCATCGACAAGCTGGTCAGCGAGGCCCGCAATCACTACCCCAAGGTGCGTGCTGCTTCCGAGGGCCTGGAAATTAATTTGTAAGCCAGCCCGCCGGCTATAAGACAGAAGCCGTAACTATCTCGCCTAAGTTTGGACTCTGGTACCCTTGCCTAACCGTATCAGCCTCTCTATACTGGAGTTTTGGCGTCTCACATTCTGATACGCAGGCGGGCTGGCCATATCCGGCTTGCCCTTGACCGCTGGAGAAAAATTCCTCAATGAGTACCTCGTCTCGCATCGAAAACACCATTACCATCCCTGTTGAACAAGAACTTAACCCCTGGCAGTCGCAGGCAGCCCGCTTCGATTATGCCGCGCAAAAACTCAACCTCGATGAAGGGCTGTGGAAGATCTTGCGCTATCCCAACCGCGAGCTCATAGTTCATATCCCGGTTGCCATGGATAGCGG
>WNFJ01103433.1_pt2 | contig 13696 bp, 14 predicted proteins | sample 5400461 | NCBI WGS metagenome assembly WNFJ01 (sample SAMN13153349, study PRJNA577476) | soil metagenome | isolation source: 115 cm saprolite on Douglas fir-dominated hillslope | place: USA:California | collected 2013-09-17 | reverse complement strand
AAGTTTTGTCGCAGGCCGCTAATTTAATTCGAAATTTGCGGAGAGGGGAACGCCTCACGCCAACAAATTCTCGATCTTCACCGGCAGTTCCCGCACGCGAACACCTGTTGCGTGGTGGACCGCCGCGGTGATGGCGGCGGCGATGCCCGCCAGTCCGATCTCGCCGATCCCGCGTGCGCCCAGTTCGTTAATCTCTTTGTCGGGGAAGTCGAGGAAATGGACATCGATCGGTGGCGCGTCGGCGTTAACGGTCATTACATAATCGGCCAGATTACTGTTGATCGGCGCGCCGTTCTGGGGATCGTAAGTCGTATGCTCAAACAGCGCCATGCCAATTCCCATCACCACCGCGCCCTCGATCTGGTTCCGGCCGGACAGTGGGTTGATAATGCGGCCCGCATCCATGACCGTGACAACCCGGCTGACGCGCAGCCGCGCGATTTCCGGCTGCCACGTAACTTCGACGAAGTGACAACCGAACGAGTGCGTCGAGAACTTCGGTTTTGGATTGCCGAAGGTCGCCTCGGACTTGCCGCTGCCTGTAACCAGGCGAAGATTGGCGCGGCGCAGCAAATCCGCGAACGGCACGCCCTTGGCAGGACCGTCGGCCTTCACAAAGACGCGGCCGCCGTCGAATGCCAGATCATCGGGCTTGTGGTTCTCGAATGGAGAGCCCGGTGTCATCGCTGCGATGGTCAGCAGCGATGCGATCGCGCTGTCAGCCGCCGCAAAGACGGCCGGGACTACCGATTCGGTGGCCATCGAGCCGCCCGAGAGCGGGCCTTCCGGCAGTGACGTGTCGCCCAGAGCCACTTCAACCTTTTCGAGCGGCACGCCGGTCTTTTGCGAGGCGAGTTGCGCGAGGATGGTGTACATGCCGGTGCCGATATCCTGAGTGGCAGATGCAACGCGGGCAGTGCCGTCGTCACGGAGCTGCACGCTCGCCTCGGCGGAGAATCGTGCCGCGATCCACGAGGCCCCGGCCATTCCCCACCCCAGAGTCAAGCCGTCGCGCTTCATCGACCCGACCTCAGGCGAGCGCCTGGACCAGCCGAACTTCTCCGCGCCGAGTTCGAAGCACTCGAGCAAGTGGCGCGACGAGAAGGGGATGCCGAGCGACTCGTCGATCTTCGGTTCGTTCATGACCCGGAGTTTGACCGGGTCGATCTTGAGTTGATCGGCCAGTTCGTTCATCGCCGATTCGGTCGCGTAGAGTCCAGGCACCCGGCCGGGGCCGCGCATGTCGGCCCCTGCACCGACGTTCCGTCGGGCGCGTCCGAACGTCACACGAAGGTTGGGTACGCTGTATTGGAACGGCGTGGCCTCGCCGCAATCTTCGTGGTGGACGTCGAGCATCGACCGTTGGTAAACATAGTCGTGCTGGAGCGAGACGAGTTTCCCGTCTCGCGTCGCGCCGAGGCGCACACGTTGCTGGGTGCGCGGGCGATGGCCGACCGACTGGAACATCATCTTGCCACGAGTTTCACCGGTCTGCCGAGTTGCCGCGCCGCGGCCGCGGCGAGCGGACATTGCGTCCATGGCCACAGCTTGCTGCCAAAACCCGAGCCAACGAACTTGCTGATGACGCGGACGTTTTCTTTCGGCAAGCCGAACATCTGCGCGAGCACGCCCCGGAGGTTGACGACTCCTTGCGATGACTCGTACAGCGTTAGCGTCGAGCCATCCCAGATCGCGGTCGTCGCGTGCAGCTCGAGGGGGTTGTGCGTCTCAGACGGAGAGATATAAGTCTGGTCGAGCTTAACCGGCGCGCTCGCGAAAGCGGCATCGGAGTTCCCGCGCTGGCTGTCCACGCGGTGGCGCGGGCCGAACGTCGTGAGAACCACGTCGGCCTCGTCATCCGCTTTGAGGTCGGGCTCCACGTTCGGCTTTTCCTTCGCGTACGTCGCGCGAACCGCATCGGCAGCGGCTTTGGCGGCCTCGAACGTGTCGGCCACCGCGAGCGCGATGTATTGCCCGTAATAGCGAACCACATCGTCTTCGAACGGCGGACGCCGCTCTTCGCAGACTCCTTCGAATCCCGGTCCAAAGGTCGAACGGAAGATCTTTCCGATGTTCTCGCGGTGAAAGACCGCCCGCACCCCCGGCATCTTCTCGGCCGCGGCAGTGTCGAGTTTGACCACTCTGCCGCTGGCGATCGTGGCTTCGACCGGCACGGCATACAGCGTGCCGGGAAAATGGAAGTCGGAGGTGTACTGTGCCAGTCCGCTCACTTTACGCGGGCCATCCACGCGGGGCGTGTCGCGGCCAACCGGAGAAGCGGTCGGGGTGTTTTCTGTTGTCGGCATGTTCGCTCCTTCGGCGGAATCAGGCTGTCGTCGCCATTTTCAGGGCGTGTGTGATGCATCGTTTGGCCAGCTCGATCTTGAACCTGTTCTCGCTCTGCGGCTTGGCGTCGCGCAGGGCCGCTTCAGCAGCCTTACGGAAGTTGGCATCGCTTGCGGCCTGACCGACGAGCGCGGCTTCAGACTCGGGGGATCGCCACGGTTTGGCGCCCACGCCGCCGAGGGCAATGCGAGCCCTGGTTACGTTCCCGCCCGCGACCGTGATCACGACGGCGGCCGACGCCAACGCGAATTCGTATGACGCTCGATCGCGCAGCTTCAGATACACCTGCTTGCTTCCCGACCTGGGCGGCGGGAGCGTGACGTGCGTGATAAGGTCGCCCGGTTCGAGCACCGTTTCGCGGTCCGGGGTGTTACCCGGCAAAAGATAAAAGTCACCGATGGGGACCGCGCGCGTCCCCTTCGCTCCCTGTATGTGGATGGTCGCCTCCAATGCCGCCATCGCCACGCACATGTCTGACGGGTTGCTCGCGATGCAATGCTCGCTTGTGCCGAGGATGGCCAGCGTGCGGTTGCTGCCGGTGATGGCCGGGCAGCCGGTTCCGGGCTCGCGCTTGTTGCAGGGCATGGCGGTGTCGCGAAAATACACGCACCGCGTTCGCTGGAGCAAGTTGCCGGCAGTCGTGGCCATATTGCGAAGCTGTGCCGTGGCGCCAGAGAGAAGGGCCTGCGACAGCACCGCATAATCTCGTTGCACCGTCGGATGGTGGGCGAGATCTGAATTTCGTGCGGTGGCGCCAATCTTCAGCCCGCCGTCAGGCGTTGCTTCGATCTTGTCAAGCGGCAAACGGTTGATGTCGATCAGCCGCGCAGGCGTTTCGACATTCAGCTTCATCAGATCAATCAGCGTCGTGCCGCCGGCGACGAATCGGACGTCCGCGCCCTGTTGCGCGGTTTTTGCCTGGGCGGCGGTCGCGACGGCCGCCGCGGGATCTTTGGGCCGAATGAATTCGAAGGTGTGCATGGAGATCGCTCCTGTTCGCGGTTAAGTGTTTTTGCGAACTTGTTGGATCGCGGCCACGATGTTGGGATAGGCCCCGCAACGGCAGATGTTGCCGCTCATCAGTTCCTTCACGGCCGCGTCGTCGGGACCGCATGGTTCCTTGAGCAACGCAACGGCCGACATGATCTGGCCTGACGTACAGTATCCACACTGATATCCGTCGCGGGCAACAAATGCCGCCTGCATGGGATGCAATGCATCGGGCGTGCCCAAGCCTTCAATGGTTGTGATCTCTTCTCCGTCGTGCATTAAGGCCAGGCTAAGGCATGAATTCACGCGCCTGCCGTTCACATGCACTGTACATGCGCCGCATTGCCCATGGTCGCAGCCCTTCTTCGTTCCGGTGAGAGCAACGGTCTCGCGAATGCAATCCAGCAGCGTCGTCCGAGGGTCGACGCGAAGCCGGTGGTCCTTGCCGTTAATGCGCAGTGTGATCGGGACCGCGCCCTCAATGTTCGGGCCGTCCGCACTTGCCGTGGCCGAGCCGCTCTGCCCGGCAGTGCTGTTCGCGAGCACCGGTACGCACGCCGCAATCACTGTTGCTGCCGCAGTACCTCCCGTGGTCAAAAGAAATTCCCTGCGGGTTGGGTTTAACGGGACCGATTGTGGATCGTCGTCTCGCATAAGGCCTCCGTTTGAGTGAAGCTTAATCGAAGACATAAGTGACTCTCCATTTCTTGCGCGGAAGATGAAGGCTAGCAAACGGTCCAGCCACAGCGACCTCCATGACAGCCGGCAAGCCGCCGGCTGTCATGGAGGGGTGAGAGTTAAGCTGCTTCGGAGCTGTGTTTGGCCTTTCCCATGAACGCCAGCAGTTCGCGGTTGACCTGTTCGGCGTGGGTCCAGGTTATGCAGTGCGGGCCGTCGTTGATCACTACCAGGCGTGATCCTTTGATCAGCTTGGCGGTGCGTTGTCCCGAAGCGGTGATCGGTACGATGCGGTCTGCATCGCCGTGGAGCACCAACGTGGGCACGTCGATTTGAGCCACGTCGTCGCGGAAATCCTCATACCAGGTAGGCACGCAGGCCAGACTGGCCGAAGCTGAAGCCCCGGCTGCGAGGGTCCAGCTTGCCCGGACGACCTCTTCGCTGACACGCTTGCCCAGCAGAAGATCAGTGTTGTAGAAGTTCTTGAAGAACCCGGTGAAGAACGCGTAACGGTCGGCGATAACCGCATTCTCAATTCCCTCGAAGACGCTGCCGTCCACGCCCTCAGGATTGTCGGGCGTCTTCAGCAGGAACGGAGGCACGCCCCCGATGATCACTGCCTTGCTCACGTCCTGCGAGCCGTATTTCCCGATGTAGCGCGCCACTTCGCCACCACCCATGGAGAAACCGACCAGCGTGAAGTCCTCCAGTTCGAGCTCGGTGACGAGTGTGTGCAGATCGGCGGCGAACGTGTCGTAGTTGTAGCCCGTGGTGGGCTGGCTGGATTTGCCGAATCCCCGGCGGTCATAGGTGATGACGCGGTGGCCGGCGTCCAAAAGAACCGGTACCTGTTTTTCCCAGGATGCGCCGCTGAGCGGATATCCGTGAATCAGGACAACAGGCTCACCGGAGCCGTGGTCCTCATAATAAAGATCAATGTTCCCGGAGTTTTCTTTACCGACAGTAACGTATGGCATTGCGATTCTCCTCTTTTGTTTTGCAGTTGATGGTTGGCAGATGAAAGGCTTCAACGTGCCTTACGGTTTCAGACGCCGCACACGGACCTTGATTAGGTGATTAGGTCTTTGCCCGGCGCTCGGTTTGATCTTTGATTAAAGCAGTTCGCAACCAGGTGTTCGGTTTGAGTTCGTTACCCAGGCTTCGGTATAGGAAGATGCCGGAAACGACTCTGCAGATTCGCTCTGCCGGATAAAAATAACGTTAATTCGCCCGCGGTCGCTATTCTGTTGAATGCGAAAGAGTTGATACAACTTCCCGAGTTCGAAGTGTGGAGCTCGCGGACGTTTTGCACAGGACCTTACTTGCCCAGGCAGAAAGCGATGATCGTCTCTCCGCGGAAACCTGTAGCGTGCTCCAACTCTTGTAGTAAGGTGGGCTCCAATCCGTCGGGATCAACCGGCATTTCGCATGCTGCGATCTCCTCGTCCGTCGCACCGCGAAAGCAAAGCTCGCACACACCCAGCCCGCCTTCCGACCGAATAGGCGGACCAAACACGCGGCAAGTCATGGGACGTGCCGAATAAAGATCGCATGTGCCGGTCTCGGGATCGAGGACAGGGCAAGGCTCGTTGTCGGCTAGATCCGTGAATTGATCGAAGCGGCGCTCGGCGTCTTCGCCTTCATCCAGAATTCCGGTTGCGAGATCTCCGGGAAAGCCGCCGGGAAGTTGTGTCAGCCGGGTGACGGAATGCTTCGCACGCTCGCGTACCCGGGACGCGCGCTGAGGATCGCTCTGCTCAAGTCCTGCGAGGCCCTGCCGCAGACGCACGACATCAAGCTGGTTGATCGCGAATGGGCCAATACAGCACTGAGTGCATCCGGGCCTGCAGACCAGCCAGTTGCCGCTCTTTCGCGTAGTCTCCGCCAGGGCCGAATCCGTGATCTGAACCAGTTCGCTGTCGCGGGATGGGAGAGAGCAGGACATGCTATTAGTCCTTAGGATTCTTGTAACCCCACGCCGGAAAATCGGTGGAAAAGAAATATGTCAGCATGGCAGCAAAAACTATTCCAATCATAAACAGAACCCAGCGATAACGCCGCCATATCTCCTTGTGTCCTGAGAATTGGGCGATCATGTCCACAACATAGGCTGCGCAATAAGCAAGATTCGCTAAGAGCGCCAGAATTGTCAGTCCGAGAATAGATTCGAACTGCAGTAGCGCCTTCGAAGCCGGCCATTGCAGGCAAAACTGCACAATCACAATGGCAGCCAATACCAGGTTGTAAAAAATGCGTTTGAATTCCCAGTAACGGATGGCGTTTGTGAGGTTGTCCCGAAACTCGGCTCTCATCTTAAGATCGGATTATACCGGCCACCTCCTATCAGAGGCCGACGTTCCCCTGATCGTGTCATGTGTCACACACTGTCCGTCTCCAGACACAAACCACCCTCCACAGCTTCACACTAAACACCTTTAAGTCAATAGCTTACGCTTTGGCTGCCGCGATGCACTTACCCTGGCGAGAGGCGAAAGGAGAACCAACATGCGGCGGCAAGTTGCGATCTCGAAAAGAATCCTGACGGCGGGGCTGATTGGAACCATCACCCTGACCAGCGCCAAATTGGTGGCTGATGTGAGGCAGCACCTCGCAGTCGCCAATCCGCAGCCGGCAGTCAGTCCTGGCGCAGTAGCGCCGGTTGCGAAGAATCCCGATTCGATATCCCAGAAACCAACCGCAAACGAAGAGCAGCTCGCCGAGCAACAGCTCTCGCGCATGACGCCGGCCAAGCACGCAGCGGAACAAACCCAAGATGCCGGCCCACTGCGGCAGATTGTCATCAGCATTCCTGACCGCCAGCTTGCGCTGTTGGAAGACGGCATCGTGATCCGGACGTATCCCATTGCAGTCGGGCAGCGCAGCACGCTCCTTCCGGTGAGTTTACGGTCATCAATCGCGCCAAGAATCCGGTCTACCGGCATGACGGCCAGGTAGTGATGCCGGGAAAGAACAACCCCGTGGGCACGCGCTGGATGGGCCTGAGCCTACGCGGCTACGGCATCCACGGGACCAACGTGCAGAGCTCCATCGGGAAAGCAGCGTCGCACGGATGCTTCCGCATGAAGAAGAATGACGTTGAGGAGCTCTTCACCCTGGTTCGGGTAGGCGACGCAGTATCGGTCCGCGGCGAGCGCGACGAACTGGTCGCACGGACCTTCAGGACGGCCCCGGTCACGGGCGAGGTGACGATAGCTTCAGCAGCGCCAATCCCGACAGGAGACCAGGAATGATTGCCAGAATTGCCAAAATCGCCGTAAGTGCCAAAATTGAAAACCCGGACGCAATTTCCGTCACCCGATTACCCGATTTTGGCAATCACAAATTTCCCACTGTCGTCCAGCAACACCTCCGGTTGCTCTACGCGGCTCCTCCGGAATACCAGCCGGAACTGGGCACTCATCAAGCGCAAGAGCGGCGTGCGGTGAGGACCCTGGAGCAACTGAACTGGACAACTGCAAGAAGGGCGCCACTTGAGGTCTGGCTGCCAGGCAATCTACTCGAGGAGCGGTGGTGGCTCCCCAGTGGATTGACCGGCAACCAGAGTGCGTCAGACCTCAGGCGCGCGCCTTACGGTTTTGCTGCGCCGGACCGTAGATGGATCGCGGTCCGCTGCGGAAGCGCGTGAAGGTCAAAGTGCTCAATGAGGGAGATCCCTCGGCTTCGCTCGGGATTTCGCCTGGCGGCTCGGACGCCGCCAGAACGGCTCAACTTTCCGCTGAAAATTCAAACGGGTGCGCTGTCTCCGCCGGGATGGCCGCCCGCTTCAGCGGATTTTTTACGCAGGATGGCGTGCTATACTTCGCCCTTCCCGCCCATGTTGAAGACAACAATCAAGCCGGGAATCTGCATGTCCCTGCTGCTCCTATTTCTGGCCGGGACGCGCGCCCAGCAGCCGACGCCCACTTTGGGCGAATCCGCCAGTGAGTTCGCGCAGGAGATTATTTCGCGCGGATTGCCGAACGCCGTCAGCGTGACCTTCGAAAACCTGGTCAACTTCCCGGCCGACGACCTGCGCAATATGAAAGACGCCATTCTCGGACGCTTCCGCGGCGCGAGCGTTCGCATCACCAAAGCAGAATCAGCCGCGGCTGAAGTGCAGATTACTTTCTCTGAAGATTTGCAGGAGCTGGTCTGGGTGGCCAACGTCAGGCAAAACAGCAGCAGCCATGTGGTGATCAAGAATGTTGCGCGCCCGCAACGAACATCTGCGTCGCGAACGTCACTCATCACGCTGCAAAGGAACGTGCTGATGACGCAGGCAACTCCGATCCTGGATTTCCTGCACGATGACAAAACTCTGTTGGTCCTGGAGCCCGATGACATTTCCGTTTACACCAGCGATTCCGGCAAGTGGAAGCCTACGGCGGTGCTCGGCATCGCTCACAATTCCGCGTGGCCGCGTGATCTTCGTGGACGCATCACCGGCAACGCCAAACAGATAACAGTCTTCCTTCCGGGAACACTCTGCACCGGCTCAGCCTCTACGCCGCAGCTACAATGCCGCGCCAGCGAAGATCCCTGGCCGCTTGATTCCGGACAGCTATCGGCGTTCTTCGCTCCATCACGCAATTTCTTTACCGGCGTACTTGCTGGACAAAATGCGGGCACAACCGTTCCGGCATTTTTTTCCGCAGCAACATGGCAGAGCAATGACACGCGGCGCACGTTTCTTACGGGTATCGACGGACGCGCGCGCCTGTATCTCAACAATCTCTCTTCGCCGGCCGCTACTTTCAACGATTGGGGCAGCGAAGGGGCGGCGATCCACACAAACTGCGGCTCTGGATGGCAGTTGCTGATCAGCTCGGCTTCAAATTCCACGCGTCCCGACAACATTCAGGCAATGGATTTCGTGAACCGCGACGCCGTAGCTGCCAGTTCGCCGGTGGAAATATCAGGACCGGTGCGCGCGCTGTGGCCGGCGAGCAATGGTCAAATCGTCAACGGGGTAGCTCAATCGGCGATAACGGGAAAATATGAAGCGTTCACTCTTACCGCTAGTTGCAATCAGTAGCCTGCTGCTCGGCGCAGTTGCAGCACATGCGAGCTCGCGTCCGCGATACGGCGGCACTGTGCGAGTCTTGCTGCGGCACAAGGTCACGTCTCTTGATCCTTTGCAGGAAAGCGCGGATACTGCGGACCGCGACCGCATCGGCAATCTTCTCTTCGAATGCCTCACCGAAATCGACGACCAGGGACGCACCCTCCCCAGGCTCGCAACTTCGTGGCAGGTAGACGCCAGCCGCCGCGTGTGGCAATTTAACCTTCGCTTGGCGAATTTCCACGATGGCTCGCCGCTCACTGCCGCTGCTGTCGCGGCCAGCCTGAGAGCCGCCAACACCGATTGGAAGATTGCATCTAGCGGACGCCAGGCCCTCACGCTGGAGACACCATATCCCGCACCACACTTGCTGGAGATGCTGGCCCTGCCACATTTCTCCATTATTAAGCGGGCGCCTGACGGCACTCTCTCCGGGACCGGTCCGTACACGCTGGCTCAGTGGGAGCCCGGCGAACACGCCCTGCTCACCGCCAATGCAGAGCACTGGGGTGGACGTCCGTTCCCGGACAGCGTTGATTTCCGCATGGGGCTTTCCCTGCGTGAGCATCTGATGGAGCGCAGCCTGGGGTTGGACCACGCAGTCGAACTCAGTGTTGATCAAGTACGCGCGCTGGAACAGAGCGGACAGACCCTGCAAATATCGCGCCCATCCGACATTCTGGTGCTGATTTTTCTCAGTACCGAATCCGCGCCCCGGCCTGGCCGCCGGCCGGTAGACCCGCGCGTTCGCGAAGCTTTGAGTAAATCGATCAATAGAACAGCCATCAGCAACGTTCTTCTGCAAAGAAGAGGCGCGCCCGCTGGCGGATTGCTTCCGCAATGGATGACTGGCTATGAGTTTCTCTTCCCTTCCAATCAGGATATGGAGCGGGCACGCGAGTTACGCGCTGAGGCTGGATCGATTCTTCCCTTTTCGATTGCCTACGACGCTGCCGATCCGCTCATGAAGCAGATTGCCGACCGCATTGCCGTGGACGCGCGCGAAGCAGGAATCACGGTACAGGACTTCGGCGATCTGCGGGTCAATACCACTTCCGGCCGCAACGTAATTAATGCTGACGCCATCTTGCTGCGGCTTCCCCTCAGCTCTCTCGATCCCGCTGCCTCCTTGTATGACATCGCCGACGACCTGGCTCTGCCTGCCGACGGCGTGTCCGCTATAGTAAAGTCAGCGCGTCCGGAAGATCTTGTGGAAGCAGAACGCAAAGCCCTTGCCGACTACCGTGTGGTGCCCGTGGTCCATCTCTCGCAGGTGGTGTGGACCAACGGCAACATGCACAACTGGCCGCAACTTCCCAACGGCGAGTGGAGACTTGATCAGCTCTGGGTGGAAGGATCAAGGTAGTGTCACTCCGGACCAAGCTGCTGTTGCTGGTCTCGCTGAGCATCACGGCGAGCGTGGGAGCGGTGGCATGGCTGATTGAAGCGCGGGCACACGAATCCTTCCGTCAGGTGGAAGAAGAGCGTACCACCGCTCTGGTCGGGCAGTTCCGCCGGGAGTTCGATCACGAAGGCGAAGAGATTACGCGTGGCGTGGATGCTATTGCCGCATCCGATTCGCTGACTCGCGCCGTGCTGGAACTTTCAAGCGGGGCCGATCAGGCGTTCTACGTCAACCAGGCAGCCGATTACGCCGCTGCGCAGCATCTGGATTTTCTCGACCTGCTAGGACCTGACGGCACCATCATTTCGTCGGCGCATTGGCCCGCCCGTTTTGGATACAAGCAGCGCTGGTTCCTCGACCAGTCCACTCCGCTGCCGCAGCGTCCATTCCTGAAACATGTTGAGACCGCCGACGGAAGTGTGCTGGCCATGCTGTGTGTGCGGCCGGTACATGTTCACGGTGGAAGCTATTACCTAGTCGGCGGACGCAAGCTTGACGGCGTTCTCCAGTCCCTCTCCACGCCCGCAGGCTTGCGCGTGACTCTCTACAGTTCGCCGGAAGGACGCCCGGGTGAAATACTCGGACCATCGAAAGACAGTTTCGATCCAGCCCGGCTGATGCCGCTGGTGCAAAAAGTCCTGGACCAGCACGGCGATACCTACGCCACCATCGAGTGGGGGCTGGGCCAGCCGAAGCAGGAGATCGTCCACGCGATTGGCTTACGCGGGTTCTCTGATCGCATTCCCGCAGTGCTACTCGTCGGCAACTCGCTTGACCAGGAGATTGCGCTGGAAGGGCGTATCCGCAGCATCAGTCTCGCCATTGCGTCGATCGCCGTCGTCCTGGGGATCATCGTCAGCGCCATTATCGCCGCACGAGTCACGCGTCCGGTTCAGAGTCTGGCGATTGCCGCCGAAGAGATCGGACATGGTAACTGGAACGTTCACGTAGAACCGACAACCAGCGACGAGATTGGAAAACTTGCGGCTGCGTTCAATCAGATGACGCAGGAGCTGATATCGCAACGCGAACGTCTCGTTCAGAGCGAACGTGTGGCCGCATGGCGCGAACTGGCGCGGAGGCTGGCCCACGAACTCAAGAACCCGCTCTTCCCGTTGCAGATCACGGTCGAAAACCTGCTGCGCGCGCGCCAAAACAGCCCGCAACAGTTCGAGGAAGTATTTCGCGAGAGCACGTCAACGTTGCTGGCGGAGATTGCGAACCTAAAAACAATCATCGGCCGCTTCAGCGATTTTTCCAAGATGCCAGCGCCGCAGCTTCAAGCGGTTGATCTGAACGAGTTGGTGCGCAGCGTTGTCCAACTCTTTCAAGGCCAGCTTGCAAGTCAGCCCATGCGCATTCATGCGGTGACGCAGCTTGGCGATGTCCTGCCGGTAAGCGCTGATCCTGTGCTCTTGCGCCGCGTGATCGAGAACCTGGTTCTCAATGCGATTGACGCGATGCCGCAAGGCGGCCAACTCACGTTCCGTACAACCGTCAGGGACAAGCGCGCAGTCTTCGAGCTATCCGACACCGGAGCCGGGCTCACGTCGGAAGAGTGCGAAAGACTCTTTACCCCGTACTACACTACCAAGCAGCACGGCACAGGCCTGGGGCTGGCGATCGCGCAATCGGTGGTGAGTGATCACCATGGGACAATAACCGTCAGCAGCAGAAAGAATGAAGGGACAACGTTCCACATTGAGCTGCCGTTATACGGCGATGCCAAAAGCGAGTTAGCCGCGAATGGACGCGAATGAACACGAAAACATGGAAAAATAAATTCGTGTTTATTCGCGTCCATTCGCGGCAAAACATAACACCATGAAAGCCCACTTACTCATCGTCGACGATGACGCCAACACACTGGCTTCGCTTTCCCGTGCCTTCCGGCTGGCGGGACACGAGGCCACCGTATGTGACGATCCTGAGCGCGCGCTGGAAATGGCGCAGACCGGATCGTTTGATCTGATCTTTTCCGATGTTGTGATGCCTGTCATGGACGGACTCACCCTGCTCGAACGCATTCGCGCTGCTGGCGTGGCTACACCTGTTGTCATGATGTCCGGACAGGCCCACATTGAGATGGCGGTGAAAGCTACCCGGCTGGGCGCGCTGGACTTTTTGGAAAAGCCCATTTCAACCGACAAACTCGACAGACAAACTTCTGCTCACGGTACAGAACTCGCTGCGGATGGAAAGATTGCAGCAGGAAAATCGCCAACTTCGCCGGCAACTCGGCGATTCAGGAATCGTCTTCACCGGAGAGAAAATGCGTCGGCTCATGGCCCAGGTGGAGCGCGTGGCTGCAAGCGAGACGCGCGTGTGCATACGCGGCGAGACCGGCACCGGCAAAGAATTGATCGCGCGTACCATCCACGAGAAGAGCAACCGGCATGAAGGCCCATACGTCACGCTGAACTGCGCCGCTGTTCCCGCGGAGCTGATTGAATCAGAATTGTTCGGACACGAGAAAGGCTCGTTTACCGGCGCAGCTGTGCGTCACATCGGCAAGTTTGAACAGGCCAGCGAAGGGACGCTCTTCCTCGATGAAATTGGCGACATGCCGTTGCACATGCAATCCAAACTGCTGCGTGTACTGGAGCAGGGCGAGATAGAACGCGTGGGCGGCGACAAGCCGGTGAAGGTGAACGTCCGCGTAATCGTAGCGACGCATCGCGACCTGGAGGAGCGAGTCAGAGCTGGCGCTTTCCGGCAGGACTTGTTTCATCGTGTGTATGTGTTCCCCGTTGTGCTGCCTCCATTGCGCGAGCGGACTGAGGACATTCCCTCGCTGACCGCACACTTTGCCCAACAGATCGCGAAGCAGAACGGATGGAAGGAAATCGCCATAGCGCCCGAGGCGATTCAGGCGCTCCAGGCTTATGGGTGGCCGGGCAACATCCGGGAACTGCGCAACGTGGTTGAGCGCCTTCTGCTCTATTGCGACGACAACGCAGTCACCGCAGCCACGGTCAAGGCTGCTCTTCCAGCGTCTGCCTCATCCGGCGGCACGACCTCAGTCGCGGCCAGCGGACCGCTCGCGGGTCGCGTGGAGCAATTCGAGCGGCAGGTGATTCTCGACGAGATCAAGCGTCACAATCACCACATTACCAACACCGCGAAGGCGCTCGGACTGGAGCGCAGCCACCTGTATAAGAAGTGCCAGCAGCTTGGCATAGATTTGCGTGAGCTGAAAAAGTGATTTTGGCCGC
>WNFJ01105131.1_pt2 | contig 13699 bp, 14 predicted proteins | sample 5400461 | NCBI WGS metagenome assembly WNFJ01 (sample SAMN13153349, study PRJNA577476) | soil metagenome | isolation source: 115 cm saprolite on Douglas fir-dominated hillslope | place: USA:California | collected 2013-09-17 | reverse complement strand
GCCGAAGAATACCACCAAAAATACCTGCAAAAGCGCGGCGTGGCGTCCTGCCACTTCTGATCAAAGCACGATTTCAATACAGCGAAGACCGGGCAGAAATGGCCGGCCCTTTCACTCAGAAACTCGAATTGTCGCGATGGGAAAATGGCGGAGAGGGTGGGATACTCACCCAGTCTCTTATGCTATCCTACCATGTTTTCAACAACATGCATAAAACCAGCATGAATACTGGCGATTTCTTCGCTCTCGCTCTGTGCAACACATTCAACTCTTTCGTATAAGTAGCACCAAGTTCCGCCCCAAACAGACACCAAAGACACCAAGCCCACTACTCACTTCGTCTGATCATGGTTCGGGAGATGGGTGACAAGAACTTCGTAGTTCTTCACCACAGGGGAAGGATTGATCAATTCCCTTGCCACGGCTGCCTCCACGTCGGGTCCAGTCAGAGACTCCAGAAAAGATATGGATTCCCAGAGGGACAAGAGCAAGAATTCAGTACAACCCGTCCGTCTTCTCGATAACAGTATTGCCCCCCGGTTACCTGGAGCTTCGCGATACGCTTGGAACAATTCCTCCTCAATGTACTTGCGATGTTCCTCGGTCCTTGATTCTGGCGCAACTCCATGCCATACACGCGCGATCATTGGAATGTTTTCCAGACCTGTTGGCACGGCTCTGGGAGTTGCAAAGTCGTCACAGTGTTAGAAACGAAAAAGCGCCGGTTGGCCCGCACGTTAAGGGGCTGGTCGGATTCGCGGCGCACAACCAACTTCCCACGCCCCACGTAGGTAAAACAATTACTTATGTCACTTCTAAAGCCTATTCAATTGGCCGCTTTCTTCTCGTTCTCTTCTTGGAGCTTCCGCAGCCTCGGCAAATTCACGTGAAAGAATGCTTCGACCTGAGATTTCTGTTCACCAACGTAGGCCCCGACCCAATCTTGCACGACTTTGCCCTCGGGAGAAATCACGATGGTTTGTGGAGTGCTCCCTAGCTTGTACGTCTTCAGTGTTTCAGAGGATAAGCTGCAATAGACTGGCAGCTTCAACTCGTTTTTAGCAACGTATTCCGCCAAGCCTTGTTCTAACAGAGAAACGCCAATGAAGCGTCTTCTGCAAAGATGGCGCGGTGCCCATTGACAACAATGTCAGCGAGCGCGAGATGAAACGCGTGGTGCTGAACAGGAAAAATTCCCTCTTCGTAGGTAACCCGCGCGGCGGCCGCACCGCAGCCATCCTGGCCAGCCTGACATCAACCTGTCGCCGCCACGAAATCGATCCGCAGCTTTACCTCACACAATTACTGGTGAATCTTCCTTCTTGGCCCGCGCGTGATCTCGACGCCTGGCTCCCAGACCAGTGGAAACTCCGCCAAGCCGCCCGCCTTGCTACCCTGCAGGACACGGCCATCACAGATTCGTAGGACGTGTGGTCCACCTATCGCTCACTTTATTTCCGTAGGTGCATGCATCTTTTGTTGTCCGTTGCGCGACTTTATGCCTAGCTAACGCCTCGAGGATATCTGCCGCGTTCGGTGGTCGCTAAACCGAGAGGAAGACGATGGGCTTTCAAAGGCCGGTGACTATTGCTGCCAGCCCCCACCGAGTGCCCTGTAGAGTTGCACGAGACTCTGGTACTCAGTGCCGCGCGCCTCCGCGAGCGTGAGTTCAGCGGAAAAGAGCGACCGTTGGCCGTCCAGCACTTCGAGATAAGTTGTCGTACCTCCCTTGTAACGCATCTCGGACAGGCGAACGGATTCCTGTAAGTCCTTGACGCTATCCTCCTGGCGAACTCGAACCTGATGGAATTTCTGATAGCCGATTAGCGCGTCGGATACGTCCCCGAACGCATGCTGAATCGCTTGCCGGTAAGCGATCAGGGCCTGTTGATTCTGCGACTTGGCTAGCCGCAGATTGCCGCGAAGGGCCCCTCCCGTGAAAATAGGCTGGCTCACTTGGGCGCCGTAAGACCAGATTCCGAGTTGCGAGCTCATTAGGCCTGAGAATGCGCTGCTTCGTCCGAAGGACCCCCCGCCGGATCCGGTCAGTGAGATTTGCGGAAAGAATTGGGCCTTGGCGACTCCGATTTCGGCGTTCGCGGCGACCAAGATTTGCTCGGCCTCGCGAATATCGGGCCGGCGCTCGATTAGCGATGAGGGCAGGCCCGGCGGCACTTCGGGCGGAAGCGACTGCTCCACCAGGGTGCGTCCGCGTGGCACGGCCTGCGGGTAGTTGCCAAGGAGAATGCTGATGGCATTTTCTTCCTGCGCGATCTGCCGCTCCAAGTCAGGAATTTGGGCATTTGCGGTATCGAGGACTTGCTGGGCCTGAAGCACGTCAAGCTTTGTAGCCACGCCGTGCTCGACACGAAGATTGGTGAGCTTCACCGAGTCTTCTTGCGTCTTGACGGTCTCGCGCGTGATTTGAAGCTGAAGATCAAGTTGCAGGAGTGAGAAATAGTCGCTCGCCACGTCGCTTACGAGCGTTAAGATGACCGTCTGCCGCGCATCCTCTGTGGCAAGGAGTTGGGCGCGCGACGCCTCGGTCGCGCGACGCAGCTTACCGAAGAAGTCCAACTGGAACGCCGCATCGGCAGTAAGGGTCAGAAAATTTGATTTGGTTTGAAAGTTATGCTCTTTTCCTCCGCTGAAATCGCCGGTGCCCTGTACCTGCGGGAATAGATTGGAACGCGTTACGGCAACCTGCGCGCGCCCTGCGTTGATGCGTTCCGTCGCAAGTTGCAAGTCATAGTTTTGCTTGAGCGCTGTGCGGATGAGTTCTTGTAATTGCGGATCCTGGAAGACCTGCCACCAAGGAAGATCAGCGTAGGACGCTGCCTGAGCCTGGACCTGCGGGTTTTCGCTCAGATCGCGGTAGGCTGTCGGAGGTTGAACGACGGGTCGATGGTAGTTCGGGCCAACCTTGCAGCCGGCGAGCATAGTCGAGGCCAACGCGGCGGCTATCCACCCCGCGCTTGCTTTCCTCCATTGCATTCTTGCTCTTGCCTTGTGCCTGTCTGCTCGGAGGGCCATGTCAGTCTGCCTCCGCTGGAGCGGGCGCTGCCGGCAGCGCTCCCGAAGCGTGCTCCTTGCCGGCACCGGACCACTTTTCCACTAGGTAGAAAATTGCAGGAATGAAAAAGATTCCAATCACGCTGCCAGCGAGCATTCCGCCGATGACCGTAGTACCCATGATTTGGCGGGCAACCGAACCGGCGCCCGTCGCCGTCCACAGCGGCACGCAGCCGAGAATGAACGCGAAAGACGTCATCAAAATCGGTCGCAGACGAAGCCGGGCTCCTTCGAGCGCGGCATCCACGAGGGGTTTCCCTTTCTCATATTCTTCCTTGGCAAATTCCACGATTAGGATCGCGTTTTTCGCTGCCAAACCGATCAACATAACCAGTCCGATTTGCGAGTAAACATCATTCTCGATCTGCACCATGTAAGGGGGCAGAAAAACGCTAAGCAATACGCGACGCAACCAAAGGATCGCAAAGGCTCCGAAAATCGCCACGGGCGTACTCAACAGCACGCTGAACGGCAGTGACCAGCTCTCATACAGCGCCGCCAGAATCAGGAAGACGAACAATAGCGAAAGCCCAAAAATCGCGGAAGCGGGCACGCCCTCCCGCGCCTTCTGCTCCTGATAGGACATGCCCGAATAGTCGAAACCCATCTCCCGCGGCATCGTCTTACTAAAAACATCTTCGAGGGCCGCCGTGGCCTGGTCTGCGCTGTAGCCCGGCGCTGCACCGCCGTTGATTTGCGCGGAGCGGTATTCGTTGAAGCGCATCGTATACTCTGGCCCAAGCCGCGGCTTTACGCTGGTTAGCGTGGACAACGGAACATCTTCTCCTTTGTTATTGCGAACATAAAACCGTCCAACGTTTTCCGCCTTGGCGCGGTCTTCGCCTTCCGCCTCGATGTAAACCTGCCACTGACGCCCGAACCGGTTGAAATAGTTAATGAAATAGCCTCCCATAAAAGCTTGCATGGTTTTGTAAACGTCGTTGAGAGGGACGCCTTGCTTGAGCACTTTGTCGCGGTCCACTTCGACAAATTCCTGCGGCACGCTGGGTAAGAACGTGGTGAACAGGCCCGCAATTTCAGGGCGTTTGCGAGCCGCTTCCAGGAAAACGCCCAGATTCTTCGCGAGAAACTGGACATCGTTGCCGGCGCGATCCTCAAGGACAAAAGTGAATCCTCCCGAGGTGCCAACTCCGGGAATGGCCGGCGGGGAGAAACTGAATGCGATTCCCGCAGGCAACCGGCTCAACTCCTGGTTCAGATGCGCCTTGATCGCTTGAAATTGTTCAGCTCTCGTCTTGCGCTCATCCCAGGGCTTGAATGTCACAAAAAAGAACGCGTTGTAACTGGTGCGGACAAAGCTGAGCAAACTGAAGCCGACGACACTGGTGGTGTATTGGACCCCCGGCGTATTGGTCAGGATTTTTTCCACTTCCGCCGAGGCCGCGGTGGTGCGCTCCAACGAAGCTCCGTTCGGAAGCTGGAGATTGACGAAGGCGTAGCCTTGGTCTTCGTCGGGAAGAAAACTCGAGGGCACCCGGTTGGCAAAAAAACCGGCCGCCGCGCCAAAGGCCGCGAGCAACACGACCACCACGACGGTCTTTCGGATTAGTACCGCGCTCCAACGCACGTAGCTCTCGGTGGCGCGCTCGAACGAACGGTTAAACCAATCGAAGAAACGCCTCAGCAATCCTCGACTCTCTGTCCGTGGCCGAAGCAGCAATGCGGCCAGAGCGGGACTGAGCGTAAGCGCGTTGAACGCCGACAGGAGGACCGAAATCGCTATGGTGACGGCGAATTGCTGGTAGAGCCGGCCAGTGATGCCGGGGATGAAAGCCGTCGGCACAAAGACCGCTGAGAGAACCAGCGCAATCCCCACGACTGGTCCGGAGAGTTCTTCCATTGCTTTCAAGGCCGCGTTCTTGGGAGTCAGGCCCTCCTCGATATGCCGTTCCACGCCTTCAACGACGACGATGGCGTCGTCCACCACAAGGCCGATCGCCAGCACGAGACCAAACAGCGAAAGCGTATTGATGGAAAAACCAAAGAGGGGGAAAAGTACGAAAGTGCCTATGAGCGAGACCGGCACCGCAAGCAGGGGAATCAGCGTGGCGCGCCAGCCCTGCAGGAAGAGGTACACCACAAGGATCACCAGCGCGAGGGCGATCAAAAGTGTTATGGCGATTTCCTTTATGCCTTGCGTGACCGCGCGTGTCGTATCCAACGCGATGGCGTAATCCATGTCTTCCGGGAAGCGCTGCTTCATCTGGGCCATCAGCTTCTTGACGCCCGCGGCCGCTTCAACCGCGTTCGAACCGGGCAGTTGGTAGGTGGCGACGATGGCGCTGGGTTTCCCATTCAGGCGGCCCGCGACACTGTAGTCTTGGGAACCCAGCTCGATTCGGGCGACGTCCCGGACTCGCACGATCCCCCCGTCGGGCGTCTCGCGCAGGACGATCTGGCCGAATTCTTCCGGCGACGCTAGACGGCCTTGGGCAAGAACCGAATAAGTGAATTCCTGGCCCTTGGGTGCGGGTTCGCCGCCCGCCTTCCCGGCTGGGTTCACGGTGTTCTGCGCCTGAATAGCGCTGACGATTTCGGGGACGGTGATGCCCAGCTTTGCTAATTGGTCGGGTTTTACCCACAGACGCATCGCGTATTGGCCGGCCCCGAATATCTGCACGTTGCCGATGCCTTGCGTGCGTGTGATCGGGTCCCTGAGGTTGATGTAAGCGTAGTTCGCCAAAAACTTGGCATCGTAGGTTTCGTGCGGCGAGTAAAGACTGACCAACATGAGCGGGGACGTTACCGATTTTTGGACGGTGACCCCGTAATTGGTGACATCCGCGGGAAGCTGGGATGCGGCTTGCGTCTCGCGAGCCTGCGTAAGAATCAAATCCGTGTTCGGATCGGTCTTCACATCGAAGTTCACGATCAGTGTCGTATTCGAGTTGCCCGTGGCATTCAGCGAGTACATGTAATTCATGTTGTCCACGCCGCTCATCTGCTGTTCGATGGGAGTGGCGACCGCCTGCTCAAGGGTTTGCGCGTCCGCGCCGACGTAGGTAGCTTGTATTTGAATTTCTGGCGGAGCGATGTTGGGGAACTGGGCGACGGGCAGACTCAGTATGGTAATCGTGCCGACGATCACCAGGACAATGGAAATCACCATGGCGACGATGGGACGGTTGATGAAAAACTTTGACATGGGATTACCGTCCCTTCGGCTCTGCGGCAAACGGCTTCGGGTTTACCTGCATGCCCGGACGTACCTTCTGCACGCCTTCGGCGACTACGCGTTCGCCTCGCTTCAGTCCGTCCTCGATAATCCAATCGGCGCCAACCCGGTCGCCGACCTTTACCGCGCGGACGCTTATTTTGTTTTCGGCGTCGATCGCCGCGACTTGATAGCCGCCTTGTAGCTCGGATACCGCGCGCTGAGGGACAAGTAGAGCGTCCTGCCGAACGCGGACGGCCGCGCGAATTTTGCCGTAGCCGCCGGGTCGAAGAATGTTCCCCGGATTTGGAAAGAGTCCGGCGATGCGAATTGCGCCGGTGCTCTGATTGACTTGGCGGTCGGCGAAATAGATCGTCCCTTCATGCCCATAGGAAGAGCCGTCGGCCAGAATGAGTTCTAGACGCACGCGCTTGTTCGCCGCCTCGCGCGTGGCCTCCGTCGGGAACCGCCTGTTCCAATCGAGGTACTCGCTCTCGCTGACGGTGAAATAAACTTTGATAGGGTCGACGGTAGACACCGAGGTCACAGGGCCGCTGCTTGGATTGGCCAAGGCTCCCACTTGAAGCTGCGCTTGTCCCGCAACGCCGTCGATGGGGGCAACAAGCCGCGTGAAATCGAGGTTGATCTTGGCCGTTGCCACGGCGGCCTCAGCGGTCTTGATCTGAGCTTCGGCTGTCGCCACTGTGGCCTTAGCGGCCAAGTTATTCTGAACGGCATTGTCGAGATCCTGCTGGCTTGCCGCCTGTTCTTTGGCCAGTGGAGTGTAACGTTCTACGTCGAGCTGAGTTCTGCCTTGCACTGCCCGGGCGTTGGCAAGCAAGGCGTTGGCCTGCGCCAATTGGCCTTCGGCTTGGTCGAGCGCCGCTTGAAAGGGCCGCGGGTCAATCTCGAAAAGTAACTGCCCCTTCTTGACGAATGCCCCTTCCTGGTAGCCCTGCTTCATGATGTAGCCCGTGACCTGTGCCCTGACGTCGGCATTGGTGAATCCGTCCAGCGTGCCGATCCACTCGCCGAAAATTGGAACATCCTTCTGCTCAACCTGCACAACCTCAACGTCCGGCGAACCGCCCGGCTGCGCTCCCGATACGTGCTTTGGGCGCATTGCCCCCACAATCAGGCCGACGACGACCAAGCAAAATACTCCGCCTATCCAGAACTTATATTTCGAAAGTGTGTTCATGGTCCCCTCCTACAGTGAGACCTTCCCCTGTAATCGAGATTCTCTATTTCCACGTCGCGCGGAATTGAATAAGTTGATGCTCCGTCTGACGAGGAGGATACACCAATCCTTCTAAAACGGATGAGCGCCCTCAGGCTGCGTGGACGGCTCCCGCGGGAAAGCGCTTGGCCGCGAGAGCCCCAAGGACAATGAAAATCAACATGACCACGACCTGTGTCCCCAGAAACGTCGGTTCGGATTGCGTGGGCGCCAGGGCCTTGAGCGCGGGAATCTTCATGAAAAACTGGGCGATCAAAACGAAAACGTTGAGATAGAGAGCGATGACGGCGCCGATGACATAAGTGCGGCGCCACGGACCAGCCAGGTGAAAGACGTACAGGGCCGGTATCGCCACCGCCAAAACGAGCAAGGAGACGATGCCAATGGCGTGGGAAGGCAAAAATTTATGGAACGGAAACAGGAATCCGGTCACGCTCGTCAGCGCGGTACTTGTCAGAAAGACTGCGGTCCAGCCGCCGAGCCGTTTCGCGTTCAGTAACCCGCCCACGACGACGAATCCCGAAAGGATTCCTACCAAGCTCAACACGACGTGAAAGAGAGTAAATGCACTTAAGATCATAATGTTCTCCTTTCCCCGGATTTGCTAATTCCCCGGACCATGATTCCTGTTAAGTCGACGACCCGCCGCGAAGTGAACGAATACCCTGCCCGCCCGCAAAACGGCGGATCGCCTTTAGGTTGGCGCGATTCTCAATCACGCCGCCGCTTGCGCGCTTCGACCGAAAAACGCGAGCAAGTCGGCGTTGATCTGGTCCGAGTTGGTCGTCGGCATGCCATGCGGAAAGCCCGGATAGACCTTCAGCGTTGCTTTCTTCAGTAACTTAGCGGACATCGGACCCGCAGCGGCGATCGGCACAATCTGATCGTCGTCGCCGTGCATGACCATCACGGGGATGTCGATCTTCTTCAGGTCCTCGGTGAAGTCGGTCTCCGAGAACGCCTTAATGCAATCGTAATGGGGCTTGACGCCTCCCAGCATCCCTTGCAACCACCAGTGCTCCCGGATACCCTCCGAAATCTTTGCGCCCGGGCGGTTGTAACCGTAAAACGGGAGCGTGATGTCCTTGTAGAACTGCGGCCGGTTGGCCGCGTATGCCGCCCGGAGGCCGTCGAAGACCGAAAGGGACTGACCGGTAGGATTCTTTTCCGTTTTCAGCATGAGCGGTGGCACGGCGCTGATTAGCACCGCCTTGGCAACACGTTTGGAGCCATGCCGGCCAAGATAGCGGGCGATGTCGCGATTCCCGTTTCCTCCGGCAATTTGACTGAGGACTTCGATCTCACGTGCCGTCAGGTCGTCGTCGCTCATATGTTCTGCGAGCTGTGCGGCCAACTGCGGTGGGATGCGCTTCTTCCCCGCGTGGACCTGGCGAATCACCTCAACCAGCTCCTTGGGCGGCATGCTCTTGAGCAGGTAGCCGCGGGCTCCCGCTTCGAGGGCGCGCTGGATTTCCACATCGCCTTCAAAGGTCGTCAGGATAATGACGCGCGCTTCGGGGAATTCAGCGCGGACGGCTATCATCGCGTCGATACCACTCTTATCCGGAAGCCTGAGGTCCATGAGAGTTACGTCTGGCTGGTACTTCCTAAATTGCTGAATGGCTTCCTGCGCGTTGGACGCCTGAGCTACCAGCACCATATCCGGCTGATTGTTGATGATCGCGGCAAGGCCCTCCCGAAGCAGCGGATGGTCATCCACGCTGAAAACCCGAATTCGAGCGGGTTCGCTCATCGAACTCGCTCGCTCTCGATGGGTGAATCATCTTCATCCGCCTCCCGAGGATGCTGCTTCGCAAACCACTTCGCGGGGCGGTCAGCGTCTCGGAGAAGATAAGCAATATTACTTGGAACGGACAGTTCAATCTCCGTCCCCGCTGTTGCACGGCTCAATACTCTCAGTTTCGCACCAATTCTTTCCGTTCGTTCGCGCATCCCCGACAAGCCCCAGTGTCCATCGCGAGCTGATTGTACCTCGCTGGAGATCCCGCAGCCGTTGTCGCGCACCAGAAGCCTCAGTTGACTGGCCGCGTATTCGAGTTCGACTTCAATTTCGCTCGCGCCGGAATGATGGAATGCGTTTGCCAGCGCTTCACGGCCGATGAGATAGACGTCATCGCCAATCGCCGGCCGTAATGGTCGCACTACTCCTTCAACAATCACCCGAAAACGGGCTCGTTTCGTGATGGCGAGCTCTTGCTGAATCCGCGAAAATGCTTGCTCCAGATCCTGAGAACCACAATCGGATGACCGCAAGCCTTGCACGGTATTTCGGCCTTCTTCAATGATGCGCCCCATCAGGTCGAGAACCCGAGTCACCAGCGGCTTGGCGGGTGAATCGACGGCCAGTTGATCATTTGCGACGTGAAGTTGCATGGAGACACTTAGAAAATCTTGCAACAACGTATCGTGTAGCTCCTGGGCAATACGCGTGCGTTCCGCCAGCCTTTCCTCAAGACGAAGACTAAGCTGCCGCGTCACTTTGTGCATCCGCGCGTGAAACAACGTCACAGCTGCGCCGAAGATATGGATTCACGGCTCGGTTCTATCGCGGATCGGTGCGACACATCGCGCGAGAGTTGGTCGGCAAGCTTGCCTTTGTCGTCTGTGTAGACCTGGGCATCGTAGCGTCCGCGTGACACCGCCACATACGCCAAGCGACGATTCACGAGTTTTCGCCCGCTTGCTCGGTGTCAATGTGAACAAGCACGCGGTCGGCCGTTTGTCCCTGGCTGCTGTAGCTCGTCACCGCATAGCCGTAACCGAGATGCGGATTTTCTTTGATGTTGAACGCGACCGACCGGCCTGAGTCGAGGCGTAGTTGCAGATTGCCCCTATCCTCGATCTTTTCGACGGTGCCGAGGTCGCGGTTCGCGATGTGTCGCTCTCGATTCGGTGTGGTGAACTGCACGCGGTCGCCTTGACTGAATCCGCGCTCAGTCTCGCGGTAAAACGTCACGCCATGCAACCGGCGCGGATCGTAATTCACTTGCTCGCCGTTCTCGCGTTTCACCGTTACTAGATTCTCTTTCTCGTTCGCGTGCTCGACGCGGGCATACTCTCCAGCCTCGATGCCGTGTGTCTTGCTGCCTCTCGTGTAGCGCACCACGTCGCCAGGTTCGTATTGCGCCGCCCACTGCCGATCTGCCCCAGTAATCTCCTGCCGGGCGACCAACACGGTCATCGCGTGTTCGCGATACTGCATTTTCCCCGCATCCTGCTGCGCGTAGTGAATCGTTTGATTGATTTCCATCCGCGACTGATTGTCTGGGGATACTACGAGCGTCCCTTCGGGCTGCTTCACATGCTACGAATTCACCGCCCGGATCATCGACGCTGTTTCGTCATCGATTCCTGGGCCATTCCGATTCATTCATCACTTTCGTGGCTTTAAGAAACGACCAACTATTGAACTCGATCATGACAACTTTCTCCGTCTTGTCCGCCGCCTCCTGCGTCGTTCTGACAGCGATGGCGAGCGCCCATGCCCTGCGTGGCGGAATTGACGTAGGGCCAGGGGTAGAGATGGCTCCGGACGAAATTTACGGTCCGGCATTAGCCCAAGCCTATACGCTGGAAAGCCGGGACGCTGATTATCCGCGAGTGCTAATCGGAGACGGATTCGAAGATCATCTGATAATAAGCATTACTGAGAGCCAAAAGCTTCCGGCATTGAAGGCAGAAAACTTGGCTGAGATTGTCCGCAGAATGCGGGTATTCATAACCAAGGATAAAGATGGGCGGCAAATACTCGATTACCTTGGGCCTGCCCTGGCGAACGTTTCAAAACAGAGTCATTCAAATATTCTTGTCCAGCGAGCGTATCAGTTTGTCCTCGAGGAACAGAAGCGTTGGCTTGCATTGGGAAATACCAAAGCCTGCGGAACGCTACGCGATTCTCCGGCAATACTTCGAAGAACAGCTACATCTGTGGGGCTTGGCTCCCAGAAAAACGTAGACGTACGCTCCCTCTGGCATTGAAGGGGTACATCGCCTCGCGTACGCCAACTCGAGAACTACTAATTGAGATACGGTATTGAAAGAAGTGAATAGAGTCGAGTGGTCAAATAAAACTTGCAGTCTGCCGCGGACAAAAAGCCCCAAAGAGTGACGTTGTCTTCGGTGGCCACAGAATTCCTAGGCCATCTTCTAGTCCGGTATTCCTTTTCGACGAATCGAAGGCGCAGCCAAGCCGCGCTACTACTTTGGTTCGCCTTTAGGACCTGGTGGTCCAGGCTCGCCTCGCGGACCGGTCGCGCCAGCAGAATCCCTGGGCCCCTGGATTATTTTGACTAAGTCATGGTTCTTCCTAAGCGCCTCAACAACATCATCGGTTGGCCGGGCCGTAATCGCATAAAACGTCCCGCACAAGGCGGCGGCCAGTAGACCCCAAACGAAGTTTTTCATGGCTTGGTGTGCCACCGCCATTTGTGCCACCTTCTTGTCAGTATGACTCTGATGGTCCAGAACAATTCTCAGGATTGAACCAATCCTTCGGCGAAAGTAGACCGCGTCAGCCTCACCCTTCGCCGGAAGGATTTCCGATGCCTTCTCGGAAAGGTAACCGCGTCTTGAAAGGCCGTGAACAGCGGCTAAAATCGCGCTTGCAATCTGAGCAGTAAGATACGCAGCGCCAATCGTCATGAGCAAGCGGAGGCTAGTCCGCTGAGGATGAATAGATCCGGTAGCCTAAGCCAGAATACTGCCAAACACGATCGTACCGGCAATTGAGGCCAGACCCATGATTGTGGTTAGGCGACCTTCGACACTCGCACGGCGCGCTTTTTCTGCCTCCAATGCTTGGACACACTCCCCAAAGTGGTCAGCCAAAGAGTCTTTGTCGTCTGCTAGCTGACCGGCGCGTTCTTCACACAGTGCTTTTTCCTCGTTTTCTTTCGCAATTTCTGCCTGCGCTTCGGCTTTGGGAAGTGCTTCTTCAAGGGGAAAGATGGAATTTGCGAAGATGGACTTTGCCGCACGAAATAAACTCATGGCGCCGTCCCTTCACCAAGCCACTCGGCCACTGCATCAGAGATTCCGAGACCCAACACATCGTCGATCCAGAGCCATTGCCCACTCGGGTTAGTTTCAAGAAAGACGTAATCGTTATCAGGGGTTTCGATCATGTCGATGGCTCCAAACGTTAAGCCGGCCACATCCATCATACGGAGGAGCCGACTTTGTACTTGATCGGGAAGCGTCACCGCGCGATGTGGAAGGTGGGGATTGGTAGTCCGTCGCCAATCGACTACCGCCGCAGGATCGGATTGCGAATCAATCGCCGCGGCAAACAGTTGTCGTCTAACAACGGTGATGCGCAAATCGTGTTTTTTGGGCACAAGTTCTTGGTAGATGGCAGGACTATATCGCGCACTGTCCAGGTGATCGAGGTGTTCTTCTAGAACCTGCGAGGTAAATATCGAATATTCTTGCCCTTCATGAATTAGATGCCCCGTCCGCGCGGGTTTGACAGCCATACTACCAAATTCAGCGAAAGCCTTTCTGATTGCCAAAGGATCGCTCGAAATGATCGTACGCGGAATCGAAAGACCAGCTTCTACGGCCAGTGAAAGTTGAAAGGGTTTATATTCGGACTGCCACACTGCTACTGGGTGACTCATCCACCGCACAGATAGTCCCAAAAGGCCTCCGACTAGCGCGGCTCGATTCTCTTGAAGACAAAAGTCATAGATCCCAGGGTCCATGCTCTCCGGCTTCGAGGGGGTCCGCAGTCGTCTGTACCATACAGTCGTTGGGTCAGGGAGTGATTTTCCATCGATCTCAAACCCATGGCTCCCTGAACCCGTTCCCGGTCTCCAGGTGACAGTCCGTGTAAAGGGGAAGTCCTCGGTATTGAGACGATAGTAGGGAATGCTGCGTGTGGTTAGCCTGCGAACAACATCATCGGTCGCAACGTCAGCAATGGTGCTAACTACAAGTACGTATCGCTCACGCGTCATCCGTCGTTTCCGCCCGCACTCTTGTAAACCGAGTACCTTCAGACTGTCCGCCGAGCGCGTCGGGGGTATCTATCCAGCAATCACCCACGAAGACTTGGGAGATCTGTCGCTGAGCATCGTAGCGCAGTTTCTGATGCGGCATCTCCCCCAATGGTTCCGCAAAACGAAAAAGGAAAGGGAGACGCCTTGTTGAGTCTCCGAAGCGATTACTTGTCATCTGTCGTCTCGGTTTTG
>WNFJ01564066.1_pt1 | contig 13701 bp, 12 predicted proteins | sample 5400461 | NCBI WGS metagenome assembly WNFJ01 (sample SAMN13153349, study PRJNA577476) | soil metagenome | isolation source: 115 cm saprolite on Douglas fir-dominated hillslope | place: USA:California | collected 2013-09-17 | reverse complement strand
GGCGCACTTTACGTTTCCTGATGCTACGGTAACCTGCGACGAGCGCGATCGTGGACGTGTCCTGGAGATACAAAGCCCGCGTGTTATCCTTGAGGTGCTTTCGGACAGTACCGAAGCCCGCGACCGTGGCGACAAGTTCCGACGTTCTCGCGAGCATCCAGCGGTCCAGGAATACGTGCTGGTGAGCACGAAGTGCCAGCTTGTCGAACTCTATCGACGCAGTACCCAGCCCTGGGTACTTCATGTCTACGGACCGGGCGATACCGTTGAGCTCGCCAGTCTTGACATCAGCTTTCCCCTTGCAGCGCTGTACAAGTACACCGAAGTGCCGGAGTCCTTAGATTTGCCTGAAGGTGAGCTGTGACCGGGCAACACCATGCCGTAGTAGAAAAGTGGGTGGAAGCTGGCGGCGCGTTAGGACAGAGAATCTCCTCATGCTTCCATGCGAGCTAGAAACTGTCCAGTTTCGGCTAGTGCAGCCATGGCACGACAAGTAATTTCTACCGATTCGTAGTAGGGAACACACTCTTCGCGCAAGGTATGAAGGGCCTGGATATCGTAGCGAGCATAGACGGTCTGGATGAGTATGGGTTTACGATACTGGCGAACGAGGCGACCAAGTTCGTGGGCAGCTTCTTCCTCTCGAGGCCCAAAGGCTTCTGAGAGTAACATGCGGTAGCCACCGAAGAGTCCGGCAATGATAACACCATCGACGTCGGGATCTTTGAGACAGGCTTCAGCAAGTTTAGCGAAGGATAGAGGGTCTTCATCAGCAGCTCCAGCGACATCGACTGGATTGGTCGAGGTAGCGCGGTCCGGCATGAGTTGGCGCAAGGACTCCTGGGTCTGCTGACTGAGGATGGGTACCTCCAGACCAGCACGAATGATGGCATCTCCGCTAGCAACGGAGCTACCTCCACCATCACCGATAACGACAATGCGACATCCACCCTTTGGTGTCGGCGGTTGCATGGCCAGTGCTTGGGCGACGGGAAAAAGTTCATCTGAGCGCAAGACGCGTATGACTCCACTGCCGAGCAGGGTGGTATCATGGTCCGGGCGTAATGCGGCGTGGGTGCCTGTATGGGCAAGGGCAGCACGGACACCAACCTCAGTGGCTCCGCTGAGCAGAATAACAACGGGCTTGTAGCAGCCTTCCTTGTACATTTGGCGGGTCATCTGTCGCAGCGTGTCTTCCTGGATGGCCTCGACATAGCCAGCGATAACTGTGGTTTCTGGGTCGTGTGCCAGATATTGCATACATTCAGGAAAGGTGACGTCAACAGCGTTGCCGATGCTCAAGAAAGTGTTGAAGCCCAAACCATCCAGTTCTGCCTGAGCATACCAGTACATGCCAAGGTTGCCGCTCTGTGAGACCAAGCCAATCGGTCCCACAGGAAGTGAAAAGACCATGCCCAGGGCATTGAGGCTAGCGCGATGAACATAGAGGCCCATGCAGTTGCTGCCGATTATGCGGATGCCATGCTCGCGACAACGAGCCACCAGCTGTAGTTCGAGTTCGCGGCCAGCAGGCCCCGTTTCGCTAAAACCAGCAGTAATAATCACGATCCCTTTGACACCATGGGCGATGCAGTCATCAACGGCCTGCGGAACGTGATTGAAGGAAGTGGCAATTACTGCGAGATCGACGTGATTAGGTACATCACGGAGATTGCGATAGACCGGGCGCCCCAGGATTTCAGAAACGGAAGGATTAATAAAAAAAATATCGCCGGGGAAGCCGCCCGCGATAAGTTGCTTCGCTGCCACGTGTCCCCATTTCTGGGGAGCCCGCGATGCACCCAAGATAGCAACTGAGCGAGGTTGCAATACTTCTTCTAATGTATATAGCTGGATATTCATTTATTCTCCTTATTATGATTGAACTTAAAATAATTAAACTCTATTCCGAATTAACAAACGGGCACGGGAAGTCCCATCTCCCAAGAGGCGGATGGGGATGAGAGTGCCGTTCCTTGTCTGGAGCAGGGGTGGATGGGTTTCCACTTTCCTGGCTCTGTGTTAGAATAGTCTTGTAGAGCTTCATGCGAATAAGCAGCCACCTGCGTTTGAGCGGGGTTTCCACGGGAGCACGGCCAACGAACTTTCGATGCTCAGAAGCTCATCCCGTTCTACGGGATAGAGAGTGTCACGTAATGGGAAGCTAAGGATCAAGACGAAGACGGAAGGTCTTTCCTCAGCATTCCATCAGTCAGAATAGAGCCTATTATACCAACATAATCAGTTTGATAGATGAAAAACCGTTTCACCTGGGATCTTTATCTCATCCTGCGCTTGGCCAGACTAGCGACCAACGCCTACGACTGGCGTGCTGTCTCCAGGTGTCCAGCGAGTGATGACGACCTTGCTTTCGGTGTAGAAGCGCACGACATCGCGACCTTGTGGGTGCAGTGTGCCGAAGAATGAACTCTTGGCTCCGCTGAAGGGGAAGTAGGCCATGGGAGCTGCCACTCCGACATTAATGCCGATATTGCCTGTTTGAACCCGGTAGCGGAACTCGCGGGCTGCGAAGCCGTTCTGAGTGAAGATGGAGGCGGCATTACCGTACTCTTTAGCGTTAATGAGTTCGATGGCCTCGTCCAGACTGCTCACCGGGGTCATGCCGATGACAGGGCCGAAGATCTCTTCGCGGTAGACACGCATCTGGGGACTGACTTGGTCCAGGATGGTTGGTCCGACAAAATAGCCGTGGGGGTACTCTGGCACCCGTGCATTGCGTCCATCCAGGACGGCTTCCGCGCCTTCCTCCACGCCGCTAGTAATGGCGGCCACGATACGGTCGCGTGCTGCAGCCGAGACGACTGGTCCTAACTCTACGCCTTTCTGCAAACCGTTGCCCAGACGCAGTTTGGCGGCAGCTTGTGTCAGGCGCTCGCGAGCTTGGTCGTGGGCGCCTGCGACTGGCATGATCAGCGAATTGGCGAGGCAGCGCTGACCTGCAGCGCCAAAGCAGGAGTTCATGATCGTTGAGAGGTACATGTCCAGGTCAGCATCGGGCATAACGACGATAGCATTCTTAGCTCCGCCCGAAGCCTGGACGCGCTTGCCATTGGCTGAAGCACGAGCATAAACGTATTGAGCGGTCTTTGTCGATCCTACAAACGAGATACCTTGGATCTTGGGATGATCCAACAGGGAGTTCACCGCTTCCTTGGCACCGTTGACGAGGTTGATGACACCAGCTGGGAAGCCTACCTGCTCGATCAACTCAAAGACACGCTGTTGCACGATAGGATCTTGCTCAGAGGGTTTGAGGATGAAGGTATTCCCGCAGGCGACTGCATAGGGCCAGAACCAGAAGGAGATCATGAAAGGGAAATTGAAAGGGGTGATGGCAGCGAAGACGCCCAGAGGCTGAAAGATGACCTCTTCATCAATGCCACGTGCTGCTCCGTCTTCCAGGCCGTAGCCCATCATGAGCGAAGGGATACCGCAAGCGGTCTCGACATTCTCGATGCCACGCTGCACCTCACCACGGGCGTCATCAAGCGTCTTGCCCATCTCGGTAGTGATCAGGCGGGCCAGTTCTTCGCGGTGCTCCTCCAACAATTGCCGCAGTTTGAAAAAGTAGCGAGCACGTTCCTGGGGAGGTGTTGCACGCCAGGAAGGGAAGGCAGAAGAGGCAGCATCAACAGCAGCTGCAACATCGGCCTGACTACTCAAGGGAACATGTGCGAGTAGTTCGTCGGTAGCCGGATTGCGTACCTCCTGAGCTTCGGTAGCTTGCGGGGACACCCACTGACCGCCAATGTAGTTACGAAGCGTTTGAACCTGTGATCGGGTCGGAGAGACCATGGTTTTATTGCACCTTTCTCATCGTATTTCTCGTCAGGTCTAAATATGTTATGTAGCCTGTACGGGACATGTCATACAAACTCAAAGACAGTCATCGAGAGCTGCAGAAATGGCTTGGATGGCCTGAGCAAGCTGTTCCTGTGCGATAACTAGAGGTGGCTGCAAGCGCACAACATTGCCGTACTGCCCGCCTACACCCACTAGCACACCAGCTTCACGACAGAGATGGCGCACGCGATTAGCTTCCTCTGCCGCTGGTTCTTTGCTGGCACGATCACGCACCAGTTCAATGCCGATCATCAGCCCTTGTCCACGTACGTCGCCGATCAAAGCATGACGCTCTTGCAACTTGCGCAGCTCACCTATCGCCCAGTTCCCTAGCTCAGCGGCATGCTCAACGAGATGTTCTTCCTGCAGAACAGCGATATTGGCAAGGGCAGCTGCGCAAGAGACCGGATTACCACCAAAGGTACTCAAGTGCTCGCCAGGCTGGAAGCTGTCAGCGATAGCTGCGGGAGCAATAAAGGCCCCCAGAGGAAAGCCGTCGGCGATGCCTTTTGCCAATGTCATAATATTGGGTTCAATACCCTCCTGGTGCTCAATGCCGAAGAGTTTGCCAGTGCGACCAAAGCCTGTCTGTACCTCATCAACCAACAGCAAGATGCCATAGCGATCCAGGATTTCTTTGACCCGAGCCAGATAGCCCTCTGGGAGTGGGATTAATCCGCCCTCTCCAAGTACTGGTTCAACGACGAAGGCGGCTGCATCGCCACTCGTCTGGAAGCGGATCGTATCCTCTACCGCGTCGGCACAAGCTAGTCCACAGGACTGCGGCTCCAGCTTGAGGGGACAGCGATAGCAGTAGGGAGCTGGTGCAAAGGCGACGCCTGGCATGTAGGGACCGCCACGCGTCTTGCGTGCTATATTGCCAGTTATCGAGAGACTGGCGTAGGTGCGGCCATGGAAGGCCATTTGCAGGGCAATCACTTCGCGTTTGCCAGTAGCGACCTTGGCGAGGCGCAAAGCACCCTCAATAGCTTCGGCTCCTGAATTGCAGAAGAAGGTTTTTTGCAGGGCACCAGGAGTAATGTGAGCAAGCACTTCAGCTAGATCGGCGACGGTGGGTACATAGTAGACATAGCTACAGGTGTGGATCAACTGATCGATCTGAGCTTTGGCAGCTTGGGCAATGCGGGGATGGACATGACCAGCGTTGACTACAGCAATGCCAGCAAAGCAGTCGAGGTAGGCACGTCCATCGACACCATAGATCTGCGCACCGCTGGCTCGTTCGACCACGACTGGTTCAATGGCTTTGACGCTGCTGATATTCACATAACGGGCATATTTCTCTGTTGTGTCCATATGATGAGGCCTTCGCTTTCTCTATTGCTTCCTATAAACCTACATATTTCCTATAGATTATAGTTTAAAATATGCTGGAGGCATTGTCAAGGGTTAGCTCTTCCTATCTCGCCAGAGCTTGTGAATATTCTCGTCAAGTGCGGTTTTGCTCGTCAAAATAGAAGGTGCTGACTCAGCTTTTTAGCGCCTTGACAGAAGCAATTGGAGGATCTCATTTGAGCGAAGTATAGGTGTGACGATAGTTGCTCATCACTTCAAGCAAACGATCAGGCGGCAGCTTATAGGCGGTGTTGCCATCGCGCCCTGTCATTGTCTCGGCGGCGACCAGGGCATTGACAATGGCCTCTTCCGTTGCCTCTATGACCGCCTCAAACAGATCTGTGATATAGGCATTGGCAAGCATGGTCAGTGGTGCAGTCAGAGGGCCAGCATTTCTCTCCTCACTAGTCGGCAGACCTCGGTTGCCCGTTGAGAACGCAATAAAGAGATCTCCACTGCTATGCGCAGCCACTCCACCGATACGACCGATGCCTATTTTTCAGATTGCAACTATTTTTGTTTTAGTATTATCCTATCTATTTTTAGGAGAAAAATTAAGTTCTTTCGAATTTATAGGGTTGATCTTTATTATTGTTGGCGGTTTCATCCTTGGCGCAGAAAAAATTGAAAGAGGTATTTTTAAACCGAGAAAGTCTTTTTATTTTATGATCATTTCAAGTTTACTCTACGCTATGACCAGCGTTATTTTCAAGTTTGTTGTTACCAAGAACGATTTTTGGCTTACTTTTGGTTATGAGAGCTTGGGCCTTGGACTAGGAGCATTTATCTTATTACTATGGCGACCACATAGACAAAGGTTTATCAAAGAATTAAAAACAGTTACCATAAAAACATGGACTATATTATGGATAAATGAATGTTTTAATACTTGTGCTCAATTTTTAACAGCATATGCTCTTTTGCTTGTTTATGCATCTCTTGTGACTGTCATCGAAGGTTTACAGCCATTTTTTGTACTTATATATGGGCTAATTCTTTCATTGTGGTTTCCCTCTATAGTAAAAGAAGATATTACAAAAATCAGTTTAACTATAAAAGTAATCTGTATTATTTTACTATTGATTAGTCTGTATCTTGTAAATAAATAATATATGAATGTAGTGAACCGCCCTGGATAAAGACTATTATAGGATTATGCATTAGTGAGGGGAGGAACGGCGGCGCTGAGCTGTTCCACGCTGCTCTGCATTGTTGGCAGAGGCTTCGACTACTGGCACGTTGATCCACAAAACCGTGGTAGGCTTCTCACTCTCATTTCGCCAGTGATGCAGTTGTGTACTGAGGAGGTATAGCGAATCGCCTGTCTGTAGATTGTATTGCTCGTTTTCATCGATCCAGAAGACTAGTTGCCCCGAGATGATATAAATGAATTCTTCCCCAGGGTGAGAGTAAGGTTCTTCACTGCCCCCTCCGGGCTGGATTTCAATCCGTTGTGCTTCTAACGCTCCGGGCCTGGTAATGAGATCTTCGATCAGAACCAGACCGTGCTCAGTCACAAAGCGAGGGCGATCTTCTGGATGCAGCATGGTACGCTGTTCCCTTCGGTACTCTGGATTGAGCCCTGGGACAGTCGTACCATAAGCGTCGGCAAGTTTGAAGAGATTACCCAGAGAGATACTTGACTGCCCTCGTTCCACTGCACTTAAGAAAGAAGTGGAGAGTCCGGTTCGCTCCGCAACTTCGGCAAGTGACAGGTCCTGTCCGATACGTAGCGCACGCAGCCGTAAACCTAAGTTCAGTTCATCATCAGCTATCTCAGAAGTACTCGATCTTTCGACTGTACCGAGTTCGCGTCGTATCGCTGCTGTATTCAGTCGCTCTACGCGTCGCAGGTGTGCGATATGGCGTAAGCGTATTAGATCCTCGCTGGTATAGAAGCGGTGACCGCCAGGGGTCCTCTGTGGACTGATGAGACCCTCTCGTTCCCACAGTCGCAGTAATCCCTGAGAAACTCCCGTGATGCGAGCTACTTCCCCAATAGGATGGAGGAGTTCGCTGGCTCCTGCCTCCGCCTCATTACCCATAGAGCTAGATACCCATCACCTTGATCAGCTCGCGTACAGCCTCCGCAGATTTTTGCAAAAGCGTACGCTCCTGCTCAGTTAACTCAATTTCAATGATCTGTTCCAGACCCTTTGCACCAAGCTTGGCGGGCACGCCTATAAACAGGTTATTGATGCCGTACTCACCCTGCAAATAGACGGTGCAAGGCATGATCATCTTCTTATCAAGCAGAATCGAATCAACCATCTGGAGCACGGAAACGGACGGCGCGAAATAAGCACTTCCCGTACCCAGCAATTTCACAATCTCAGCTCCACCATCGCGAGTACGCTGCACAATCTGTTCAACGCGTTCAGCAGGAAGCAACTGACCAATTGGTACACCAGCCACTGTACACAGACGGGAGAGTGGCACCATTGTATCACCATGGCCTCCCAGCACATATGCCTGCACATCACGCACAGAGACATTCAATTCCTGCGCGATAAAGGTGCGGAAACGCGATGTATCCAATACGCCAGCCATACCAATTACACGCTCACGCGGGAAATGGCTGACATAGAGTGCGAGTTGTGCCATCGCATCGAGCGGGTTCGTCACTATGATAATGATAGAATTGGGGGAATATTTCACGACCTGCTCAGTGACCTGTGCGATAATTTCCTGGTTCTTCTTCACCAGATCATCGCGGCTCATACCAGGTTTGCGTGGGAAACCGGATGTGATCACCACAATATCCGAGTTGGCAGTATCAGAATAATCGTTCGTACCAGTGATCAGAGAGTCATAGCCAAGCACTGGGCCAGCCTGGAGCATATCAAGCGCCTTCCCTTGCGGCATATTGGGCACTATATCAAACATCACAATATCAGCATAATCCCGCTCGGCTAGGCGCTGGACGAGGGTACTGCCGACAAAGCCAGCCCCAATCACTGTGATTTTACTCCGCATTGATGTATCCTTTCAATTTATCCCGCTACAGCTTTGCGAACTAGGATAGCCAATATCCTCACTCTGTTGGATGCAATCTATAGACAGAGCATTGATAGACAAAGCAGAGCTGGATTTTTCTTTTCTTAAATATTCTAGGGCTATTGTATGCCCTCAAGGCTATGGATGGCAATTGGTAGCAAGCTAATAATGTTCGGGGAAGCTTTGAGTTGCTTTAAGTTAAACAAACAGTTTAATAAAATAGAGAATAAGCAAATGAATTGGATAAAAACCGTAAAAGAAATATTTCATCTTTCTGCCCTCTTGATTATTATATAAAGCTATGAAGAAGAGAGAGAAAAGTCCAAGCGGTTCGAGAAAGTTTAGAGCAATAAATATGGCAGATAATGCAAAATGTAGTTTCAAACTCAAATTAAGACAAGCTGTTCCACATAGTATGAAAGAAGCCACGGGAATGATTGGATTAGCTCTACCATGGAAAGCAATAATAATTGACATTGGAATTATATTGAAAAAAGTGATTACACAAATTTGTAAAATAATCATCATTTTTATATTTTTGAAAGATAGATAGAATGCGACTATTGCAAGCACTCCCATTGCTCCATAATCTGTATTCAAAACGTCGGCCAATCCAGCACTTATTACAACTATCAAAATAGAAATAAGGATGATTTTTGTTTTTTTCATTAATACTATGGCAGCCAGACCTAAAAAGAGAGTGAAGAGGACATTGAGTTCCCAGAAGGAAGGATCATTTAGTCTATTCATAAGAATGAATGGTATTTGTGCTACTAGCGCAAAAAGGAAAAGCCGTGTAAGATATTTTTTTGTATCCTTAGAGTAATATGCGCCATTGGCTAAAAGCCAGGCAAAGAGAGGGAAGGCAAGTCTGCCAACTGCTCGGAACAAAAGTATCTGAGGAAAAAAGAGTAGCCCAACATGGTCAATAACCATCAATATAATGGCAACAAGCTTGATTTGAAATGTTGTCATGTGTTGTTACTCTCCTCAATAAACGAACAACGTAATAAAATAGAGAACAGCTAAATGGATTGGATAAAACCAGTAAAAAAAATATTTCATCTTTCTACCCTCTTGATTCCTATATGCAGCTATAAAGAAGAGAGAGAAAAGTCCAAGTGGTTCGATTAAAATTAGAGCGATAAAATTAGGAGGAAGCGCAACAGATAGTTTGAAGCACGTACTAGAATGGCCTCGCGAACATAGGTTTAAAAAAATTCCAGGAATGGCTGGATTAACTGTTCCAGTCATAGCAATAAGGAATAGTATTGCAGCTATACTAAAAAGAGCGAATATGCAAATTTGTAAAACAATCATTTTTTTCATATTTTTTAAAGATAGATAGAATGAAACTATCACTAATATCCCCATTGCACTATACTCTGTATTTAAAACCAAAGCAATTCCAGCAATTATTATAACTATTAAAAGAGAGATAAGGGTGTTTTCTGATTTTCTCATCAATACTATTGCAAGAAGTCCTAAAGAGAGAGTGAAGAGGACATTGAGTTGCCAGAAAGAAGGGTTATTTAATCTATTGATAAGAATAAATGGTATTTGTGCTACTAATGCAAAAAGGAAAAGCCGTGTAAGGTATATTTTTATATTCTTAGAATAATATGCACCATTGGCTATAAGCCAGGCAAAAAGAGGGAAGGCGAGTCTTCCAACTATGCGAAACAAAAGTATGTGAGGGAAAAAGCATAGTCCAACATGGTCAATAACCATGGAAGTGATAGCAATAAGCTTGATTTGAAAAGTTGTCATGTGTTTGATACTCTCTTCGCCTGGGCAGGGGTAGGGCGGGCGCGATACCCAAAGGGCACACGGTAAATCGGGCCCCTACCGAATGGCGATAAATCGCGTTAGTAGTTAGGATAATACTTAATGGATGAGGTCTTTATCTAGGGGAAAAGAGGGACATTTTTATTCCAGCTTTCCTTCTCTCGAGTTCATATGGATGGGAAGAGAAACTAAAAGTAACCTAATCCGCACTTGACAACTGGGACCACTTCATGTAATATAGCAATCGCAGGTGAGAAACCACTTGATAGTAATGGGGTATCGTTCAACGGTAGGACGGCTGACTCTGGATCAGTTGATTGGGGTTCGAATCCCTGTACCCCAGCCGGAAGAGATTATTTACTAATCTCTTCTTTTTTTATTGCTTTAAATCACTCCTTTTCCACCTTGCCCTTCGTGATAGAATGTAGCCTGTTATTTCATATATCAATCTGTGACTGGAGAGAGAAAAAAGGCATGGCTAAAGAAACACATCTCCTCGCTGACTCTAACTTGGACGCACGAACCGTGAAGTGGATTAGGCGAGCATTCATCACCATCACAATCCTCGGCTGGATCGCCTTAGCATGGGTTACCATCCAGGCTGCCAGCCACATCATCCGAGCCCTGTTAATGCTCATTATCGCCGGACTATTTGCCTATGCACTGGCGCCTGCGGTCAAATTCTTAGAGCGCTTTATGCCTCGTTTCCTGGCAATTCTCATCGTTTACCTTGTCTTTCTTGGCTTAATCATCATCTTTTGCTACTTCGCTGTGACCACAACCATCCAGCAAACAAGAGAAATTGTCAATGTTATCAGGAATTTATTAACCCCAGGTCGGCGTGGTCAGCCATCGCCTCTAGAGCATATCCTCGGCACTTACGGTATTCAGCGAGCACAGATCATGAATGCCCTGCAACAAATTGAGAACTGGGCTGCGGACTTCGCGAAAAATTCAGTGTCAATGATTAGAGACCTGCTGGATATCCTCCTTGATATCGTCATTGTCGCTGTACTGAGCATCTATTTGCTGATTGACGGCTCACGCGTTGCTCGCTGGGCACGCCGTAACGCGCCAGCTGCTGCACGTGCTAACTTCTTCCTGAATACCATGCAGAGAATTGTCGGTGGCTACATTCGTGGGCAGGTGACGCTGGCTGCCCTGATTGGCTTGCTGGTATGGGCAGGCATGTTCTTTCTCTTCCACCTGCCATATTCTGTCTTCCTGGGCTTCCTGGCCTTCCTCTTGGCCTTCGTCCCCGTACTCGGCACGCTGGTTTCTGGGGCTCTCTGTGTCCTGATCGGCTTCACACATGGCTGGCTGGTAGCTGTGTTAGTCCTCTTCTACTTTGCCTTCATTCATGTGATTGAGAGTGAGCTGGTGGGTCCACGCATCGTAGGCAAAGCTGTTGGCTTGCATCCAGTCGTCTCACTCTTCGCACTGGTTGCCGGATCTGAGCTGTTTGGCATCTGGGGGGCGCTCTTTGCTTCACCTATCGCCGGACTATTGCAAGCCTTCATCATTACCTTCTGGACTGAATGGCGACAAGCCTACCCTGAATACTTCAGAAAAGGCACAGTACGGTTGTCTGATGATATTGGGGAGACAGTTACAGCTATGCCCGAACATAGTGCAGAGGAGGGCAATTAGTTTGTCTGTACAAGCCCAGCATGAAATCTACAAACTCAGCTCCAAATGACTGTTAATAAATATAATTACTATAGTTGCGCACTCGTGCTTTTTGCTTCGCAGCACGGTGCGCATTATACTGTTGAGTGTAGCTACTGTGCTACTTGCCCAAAAACTGTAGGCGCAATAGCGCCTACTCAAGCTTGTATCAAGGTATGTGGCAGAAACTAGCATATTTGACAAATCTCAGGTATACTTTGCCTGAGAGTTGAAGCATTGGTGGTGCATTAGATCAGTTCTGGAAAAACCTACGCTAAGGATGTCTTATTTATCAAGAGGAGGTACACAGCATGACCGATATCTCGGATTCATCCTCTCACCTATCTAGCCATGAAGGCTATGTCATCGATGCAGAAAACGCGGCAGAAATGGCTCGCCTGATGATGCAGGATCATATGCTCACTCGTGCTATGGGAGGGCCTGTCCCGGAGCAAACCAATCTCTCACAGGTCTATCGGGTGCTTGACATTGCTTGTGGGCCGGGTGGGTGGTTATTCGATCTGGTGACGCAGTATCCCCACATCCAGGGAGTCGGTATTGACATTAGTCACCTCATGATGGAGTATGCCACAAGCTTGATACAATCACAGGGACTACCCAATATCCAGTTTCGGGTGATGGATGCCACGCGGCATCTGGATTTTCCCGATCAAACCTTCGATTTGGTCAACGGGCGCATCCTCACGGGATTTCTATCTGCGGATCAGTGGTCAGGGCTGCTCTCGGAGTGTAATCGCATTACCAAGCCTGGAGGCATCCTTCGCTTAACCGAAGGCGAGTGGGGATTTACCAATAGTGCTGCCTATGATACGCTCCAGCAGGGTATGTGCACACTGGCTGTGTACCGCGGCGGTCATTCGTTCTCTCCTCATGGACGAAACGTTGGAACTGCCAATATGTTGCGATTACTCTTGCGACGAGCAGGCTACCAGCAAATCGAGTGTCGAGCGCATGTGGTAGACTATTCAGCAGGAACAGAAATGCATGATAGTAACTGTCAAAATATGCTCATCTTTCATAAGCTCCTCCAGCCATTTCTCGTGCAGATGCAAGTTGCTACCCAGGATGAACTGGACCATCTCCATGCACAGATGGAAGCCGACATGCTGGCCGAAGACTTCTGTGCCATCGACTACTTTCTCACAGTGTGGGGATACAAGCAGGAAAGCTCCTAAACACAGAGTCAAAGATTGGGCGTAGGTTACGCCCAATCTTCATTTGTCGTCGAGCAGTTTGCTGGTGAGTTCTTCAAACTCATTTGGGCGCTCAACGAAGTCTGCGGGCAGGTCTTCGACCATGAAGGGGACGCGTGGTTGCTGACAACGGGTGTTGATGTCATTGATGAAGTTGTGCCATTCATGAGCAAGATCGTAGAAGTATGCGCTGCTCTACGATCTGGAGCAGCATTGAGTCTTGGAGGTGGCAACTGAACGTATGCAAGCCAGCGTTTCCCTCTTTTCTAGACATGCTGACAAAATTTCCGAACGGAGTCACGGTATTACTGCGCCCACCGTAGAAAATACACTCCTTTTTCCCCTCCTGCAATAATATGCTCGCCATCAGGACAGAAGGCACAAGCATACAGTGCACCTGCTACACGGAGTGTTGCACAGCAAGTTCCAGTCCTAGCATCCCAGAGCTTGAGTGTCTGGTCATCGGAGGCCGAGACGATCCAGTCTCCCCCAGGACTGATCGCACACCCATTTACCCAACCGGTATGGCCTTGGAGGGTCAGGCGTTCCTGACCGGTCTGTGCATCCCAGAGCTTGAGCGTCTTGTCATCGGAGGCCGAGACGATCCAGTCTCCAGCAGGACTGATGGCACACCCTCTCACCTCACCAACATGGCCTTGCAGAGTCAAGCGTTGCTGACCGGTCTGAGCATCCCAGAGCTTGAGGGTGTGGTCATGAGAGGCCGAGACGATCCAGTCACCCGCAGGACTGATGGCACACCCATTTACCTCATCAGTATGGCCTTGGAGGGTGAAGCGCTCCTGACCGGTGTGTG
>WNFJ01027601.1_pt1 | contig 13703 bp, 11 predicted proteins | sample 5400461 | NCBI WGS metagenome assembly WNFJ01 (sample SAMN13153349, study PRJNA577476) | soil metagenome | isolation source: 115 cm saprolite on Douglas fir-dominated hillslope | place: USA:California | collected 2013-09-17 | reverse complement strand
TTCTTCTTGACCAGCTTGTCGGTCTGCGTGCGCGAGTTCTTCTTGGTCACGTAATAAAATCCCGTGTCGGCGCTCGACACCAGCTTGACCTTGATGGTGGTGGACTTGGCCATGGCAACTCCGCATGAAATGGCGCCGGCATAGCTGGGCCGGACGCGGCTCGCAGGGAACCTAGCGGCTCGACCCGCAATGTCAAGAAACGCGAATTTGCGTTACAGTAATTCCCGCACGAAGTGACGATGGAGCATCTGGTAGAACGGAACCGGCAGATCGTGCCCGAGACCTGCCGCAATCCGCGCCTCCAGCTCTTCCAGCACGACCGCCGTGATGGCCGGCATATCGAGTTGCCGCGCCTCTGCGATCGGCATCCAGACCAGTTCGACCAGCTCGGCGTCGGGCCCGATCATCCCATCGATGCGGTGGGCGATCGCACCGGTGTCCGCGGCGAAGAATCGCGTGTCGAAGCGTTTCGGCCGGCGCGGCGGCGTGATCGCCCGCGCCACGAAATGGATTGCCGCCAGATCGGGAAGGATCCGCGCCTGCCCGAATGCCGCCCAGGGTCCTGGCAGCGCCTCCGACGTGTGGCTCGCCGGCGCCCCGAGCAAGAGGCCGGTCTCTTCGTAAGTCTCGCGGATCGCGGCCAAGGCCAGGGCGCGCGCCTTGACCGGACTTGGCCGCTTGACGGCGCGCATCAGGCGTTGCTCGGCATGGCGATCGAGCGGCCGCGCCGTCGCCATGCGCTTGTCCGCCGGCTCCAATCCGCCGCCCGGAAACACGTATCTGCCCGGCATGAATTTGTGGCCGTGATGGCGCTTGCCGAGCAGAATCTTGGCGATCGGAGCGGAATGGTCGATGAGGATCAGTGTTGCCGCATCCTTGGGCCGAAGATTCGGCAGCTTGTAGTGGCTGTCTTCCTCCAGCAGCTGCTTGGCCAGGGCGTTCATGCGATCGAGGCCACGAAGACCGCCGTGCAGGTCGTCGTCATTCATCGGCGCCGCTTCCCGCCGCGATCGCGGACCGTGCGATCGGGCCGCCCCGAAGGTCCGCGGACGGCTCGCACATCCCGCTTGGAACGCCGGGCGGCACTGTCGTGGCGGCCCTCGGAGATGAGCTCGAATCGCAGCGCTCCGGCGAGCGGAACGGCCTCGACCAGCTTCACCGTGACCCGGTCGCCGAGCCGGTAGCTCTCTCCGCTCGAATTGCCCACGAGCGCATGGCGATCCTCGTGATAGCGGAAATACTCATTGCCGATCGTGCGCGCCGGGATGAAGCCGTCCGCACCGGTGTCGTCGAGTTTGACGAACAGTCCGACGCGGGTCACGCCCGAGATGTGGCCTTCGAAGCTGGCGCCGACACGGTCGGCCAGAAAATGCGCGAGCAGGCGGTCGAAAGTCTCGCGTTCCGCCTTCATCGCCCGCCGCTCGGCAACCGAGATGGTGGCCGCGACTTCGCCCAGCGTGCGCGGGTCGAGGGTCTCGGCGAGCCCGCCGTCGCCCAGCTTTCCGGCGCGGATGAGGCCGCGGTGCACGACGAGATCGGCATAGCGGCGGATCGGCGAGGTGAAATGGGCGTAGCGGCGCAAGTTGAGGCCGTAATGGCCGTAATTCTCGGCGGCATATTCGGCCTGGGCCTGCGTGCGCAGCACCACCTCGTTGACCAGGTTCTCGACGTCGCGGCCTTTCACGCGCTCGAGGATGCGGTTGAACTGAGCGGCACGCAGCTCGCTCCCCTTGGGCAACGAGATGTCGATCGTCTTGAGGAATTCGCGCAGTGCATTGACCCGTTCCGGATCCGGCTCGTCATGCACCCGATAGATCAACGGCACGGACGCGCGCTCGAGAGTTTCGGCGGCGGCCACATTGGCGAGGATCATGAACTCCTCGATCAGCCGGTGAGCTTCCAGGCGCGGCGGCGTGACCACGCGATCGACCGTGCCGTCGGACTTCAGGATGATCTTGCGCTCGGGCAGATCGAGGTCGAGCGGCGCACGCTCGTCGCGCGCCCGCTTGACCGCCTGATAGCCCAAGTAGAGCGGCTCGAGCACGGGCGAAACGAGCCACTTTGTGTCCGCGTCGGCGCGGCCGCCGATCGCGGCCTGCGTTCGCTCATAGCTCAGCTTGGCGACCGAACGCATGAGGACGCGGTGAAAGCTGTGCGCGCGCTTGCGGCCGTCCGCCGCCACCACGATCCGCACCGCCAGTGCCGCGCGATCCTCATTGGGACGCAGCGAGCAGAGGTCGTTGGAGATGCGCTCCGGCAGCATCGGCACGACGCGATCCGGGAAGTAGACGGAATTGCCGCGCATGAGCGCTTCGCGATCGAGCGCCGAGCCCGGCTGCACGTAATGGGCGACATCCGCGATGGCGATGCTGAGCACGTGGCCGCCGGGATTTTTCGGATCGGCATCCGGCGCCGCATGCACGGCGTCGTCGTGATCCTTGGCGTCCGGCGGATCGATGGTGACGAACGCGACCTCGCGCCAATCTTCCCGTCCGCGCAGGCTCGCCGGCTGGGCCGCCTCCGCCTCGCGCAACGCCGCCGCCGGAAAGACATTGGGGATGCCGTGGGCATGGATGGCGATCAGGCTCACCGCGCGCTCGCTCTTGAGCGAGCCGAGCTTTTCGGTGACGCGGGCCGTCGGCAGTCCGAGTCCGCCGCGTCGCGGCGCCACTTCGACCGCGACGAGATCGCCGTCTCGGGCATCCGCGCCGGCGCCGGGCGGGATCGCAAGCTCGCGGCCGAGCTGCTTCTTGTCGATCGGCGCGAGCCGTCCGCCGCCGCTCGGCAGCGCGCGGAATATGCCGAGCACGCGCTGCTTGGCCCGGTCGATGATCTTGATGACGCGGCCGCTATGACGAACCGTGTCCTCGCCGGTCTCCTCGACCCGCAGCAGGGCGCGGTCGCCGACGCCCGCGACCTCGCCCGGCCGCGCGCGGCGCGGCACGTGCACGCGGATCTTGGGTGGCGCGCCGTGCGCCTCTTCGTCCCATTCGGTCGGAACGGCGATCAATTCGCCGTCGGCGTCGCGGCTGCCGATATCGGCGAGCACGACTTGGGGCAGGGTGCCCGGGTGATGGAGCTTCTTCTTCCGCCGCTCTACGCGGCCCTCATCGGCGAGCTCGCGCAACATGCGCTTGAGCTCGACGCGGTCGGCGTTCTTGAGGCCGAAGGCGCGCGCGATCTCGCGCGTGCCGACACGGCCCGATTGCTCGCCGATGAAGGCGAGGATCTGCTGCTTGGAAGGGGGGGATGGTTTGCTCGGGTGGCGTTTCACGAAGACGGATTCCGCGAGGAGTGCTCGCTCGGAACTAAACTAGGTGCGCGGACGAGATTCCGCCAGCTCTGAGCGATGCCTCCCCCTTGCAGGGGGAGGGAATGCCATTTCAATTTACGGCCTTGACCTTGCGGCTGGGCTTCTTGGCCGCGCTCGCGGCGGCAGCCGGCGCCGGCTTGGCCCTCGATTTGGGCTTGGCGGCGGCGGCGCGGGCAGGGCGGCGGCGCTGCGCCGGGAGCCTGCCATCGGTCGCTCTCGCATCGATCAGCGACACCGCTTCCTCGAGCGTGACCGCTTCGGGCGTCTTGTCGGACGGCAGCGATGCATTGACGCCGTCATGGCTGACATAGGGCCCATAGCGGCCGGACTTGACCACGATCGGTCCGCCCTTGTCCGGATGCTCGCCGAGCGGGCGGCCGGGCGCCGGCCCGAAGCGGCCGTTGCGCGGACCCTTGGCGATTTTCTCGGCGATCAGGGTCACGGCCCGGTTCTGCCCGATCGTGAGCACGTCGTCGCCGGCTTCGAGATTGGCGTAGGTCTTGCCATGATGCACATAGGGACCAAAGCGGCCGACGCCGGCGAGGACCGGAGCGCCGTCATCGGGATGCTTGCCGACTTCGCGCGGCAGCGACAACAGGGCGAGCGCACGGCCGAGATCGACGTCGTCGGGCGCCAACCCCTTGGGCAGGCCGGCGCGCTTGGGCTTCTCGCCGTCGACGACTTCGCCGAGCTGCACATAGGGCCCGAAGCGACCGCTGCGCAGCGTCACTTCGAGGCCGGTCGCCGGATCCTCGCCGAGCAGCTTGGTGCCGCCATCGGCTGCGCCATTGGCGCCGGCCGTGAGCTGGCGCGTATAGCGGCATTCGGGATAATTCGTGCAGCCGATGAAGCCCCCGAACTTGCTCAGCTTGAGCGACAGCTGGCCGCCGCAATTCGGGCACTGGCGCGGGTCGCTGCCGTCCGCGCGCGGCGGAAACAGGTGCGGCCCCAGCATCTCGTTGAGCGCGTCGATCACCTGGGAGACGCGCAGATCCTTGATCTCGCCGACCGCGGCGGCGAAATCGCGCCAGAAGTCGCGCAAGAGGTCGCGCCAGGCGATCTCGTTGTTGGAGACGCGGTCGAGCTGCTCCTCGAGATCGGCGGTGAAGCCGTATTCGACATAGCGGGCGAAAAAGCTCTCCAGGAACGAGGTCAAGACCCGGCCCTTGTCCTCGGGCATGAGCCGCTTCTTGTCGATGCGGACATAGCCGCGGTCCTTGAGCACCTGCAGGATCGAGGCATAGGTGGAGGGCCGGCCGATGCCGAGCTCTTCCATGCGCTTGACCAGCGAGGCCTCCGAATAGCGCGGCGGCGGCTCGGTGAAATGCTGACCGGCATCGATGGCGCGTTTCTGCAGCGCTTCGCCTGCGCTCATCTCCGGCAGGCGCTTGTCGTCCCCCTCGTCGGCGGCATCGTCCTCGCCCTCCTGGTAGAGGGTCAGGAACCCGTCGAATTTCACCACCGTGCCGGTGGCGCGCAGGTCGATGGTGCGGGTCCCGGCCTTGGCGGTGATGTCGACGGTGGTGCGCTCGAGCTCGCCTGATTCCATCTGGCTCGCCACCGTTCGCAGCCAGATCAGCTCGTAAAGCCGGGCCTGGTCGGAATCGAGGAAGGACTTGGTTTCGGCGGGGCGAAGGCTGAAGTCGGTCGGGCGGATCGCCTCGTGCGCCTCCTGGGCATTCTTGGCCTTGGTTACGTATTGACGCGGGGCGGCCGGCAGGTAGCGCTGGCCGTAGTCCGCTCCGATCAGCTTGCGGCTGGCGGCGATCGCCTCGTCCGCGATCTGCACGCCGTCGGTGCGCATATAGGTGATGAGGCCGAGGGTCTCGCCGCGGACATTGACCCCCTCGTAGAGCCGTTGCGCGATCCGCATCGTATGGGCGGGTGCGAAGCCGAGCTTGCGGCTGGCCTCCTGCTGCAGCGTCGAGGTGGTGAAAGGCGGGGGCGGATTGCGCTTGGCGGGCTTGGCCTCGACGGAAGCAACCGTGAAGGCCGCGCTCTCGAGCGCCCGCTTGAACGCTTCGGCCTCCGCGCCGGTGCCGATGTCGAGCCGCTGGATTTTCTTGCCGTCGGCGCCGACCAGGCGCGCTTCGAAGGTATCGTTGCGCGGCGTGGCCAGCGTCGCCACCAGCGACCAGTATTCGCGGGCGACGAATCTCTCGATCTCCAGCTCGCGATCGCAGACCAGCCGCAGCGCCACCGATTGCACGCGCCCGGCCGAGCGCGCACCGGGAAGCTTTCGCCACAGCACCGGCGAAAGCGTGAAGCCGACCAGATAGTCGAGCGCGCGCCGCGCCAGATAGGCATCGACCAAGGCGCCATCGATCTTGCGCGGATGCTTCATCGCCTCGAGCACCGCCTGCTTGGTGATGGCGTTGAAGACCACGCGCTCGATCGTCTGCGACTTGAGCGCCTTCTTCTCCTTCAGCACTTCGAGCACGTGCCAGGAAATGGCCTCGCCTTCGCGGTCCGGGTCGGTGGCCAGGATCAGCTTGTCGGCCCCTTTGACCGCCCGCACGATGTCGCCGAGGCGCTTCTGGGCCTTGGGGTCGACCTGCCAAAGCATGCGGAAATTGTGCTCGGGATCGACCGAGCCGTCCTTTGGGGGCAGGTCCCGCACATGGCCGAAGGAGGCCAGCACCTCATAGCCACGGCCCAGATATTTATTGATCGTCTTGGCCTTGGCGGGCGATTCAACGACTACTATATTCATGTAAATCCAATGGGTTAGCGGCCGACTCTGCCAGATTGGAGCGGAATCAGCCGCGCCTGTCGCGAGCGGAAGATGGGGAGACCGCCCCCCGCTGTCAAATCGGAGCCTTCAGCCTTGACCCCGGCGGGAGGGTCGCAGGAAAAGGTAAATAAGGAGCCGCACGGCTTTTCTGTGGCTGCCATTTTGGGCGGGTGGGGGTGTTCCCAGGGGGCTTCGGCTCCATTGTTTCCATTGTAAACAACAATGAATTTCGAGTTTGTTCTGCCAAAACGGCCCCACCATGATACCGCCAACGTGATCGCAGCGGGACGGCAACCCTCATCCGAGGGCGGGGTGAGGGAAGCTCGAAATCCATCGGCCGCTCCCCCTGCTGGGCTCCTGAACTTCGCGTCGTCAGCGGCGCCGCGGACAAAGAGCCCGGCGTGGCTTCCCGGCTCGCAACTCGGTTTCATCCGGCTTGCGCGCTCACAAAAAACCGACCCCGGGCAGGCCCGAGATCGGCGCACACTTTCCGAGTTTCAATTTCACGAATGAACTGAATCGGGCCGCCTCGTCAAGCCCCTTCAGCCGGGTTGTTGCCCATTCTGGAATTACGGTGGCACGTTACTCGAATTACGGTGGCACGTTACTCATTACTCATCCCTCGCCGCCTCGCGGTTCCAGCTGATCCGTCGGTGCGCTTGGCGGTCGCACATGCTGAAGACGGCTCCTATTGGCCGGCCCGCGAGCGAATCACGGCGGAAGAATTCCGATCGCCTTCTTCAGGTTGTCGTAAGGCCTCGCTCCGGCACCGTGCGCGGGCGCGATCGTCTTCACGTCGAGATTGTTCATCGTGATGACGCGGTAGAGATCGATTGCTTGCTCGGGCGTGCGCGCCGCATCCCGCGGGTCGTCGCCCTCCGGCGGATTGTAGCCATCGCCCCAGTACAGGAGTCCTTCCTTCGGCATATAGACGAGCAGGTTGGCGACGTTGTGGCTGGTACCCTTCATGAAGTAGAGCTCGATCGTCCTCACCCCGTCGGTCATCACCTTCTTGTCGCTCATGGTTTCGAAGATCGCGGGCCTGGGCAATTTCGACAGCAGGTCGGGCGCGATCGTGCGCGGCCGGGCCCAGACCTTCTCGAAGAACGGCTTGTTCTGCTCATGGGTGACCACGGTCACGCCGCGCGCCACATAGGTGCGAAGGCCGCCGGCGTGGTCGTAATGCGCATGCGTATTGATGACGTAGCGGATCGGCTTGTTGGGAATGAGCTTGGCGATCTCGTCCATGACCGCCAGCGAGCGCGCTTCGCCGCCGATGCCTTCGACGACCACGACATGATCTCGCATCTCGACCGCCCAGCTATGGGCGTTGGGCGTGCGCAGGTACCACACGCCATCGGCGAGCTTGACCACCTCCACCTTTAGGGGCGGGACCACGGCCCCTTGGACATTGGCCGGCACATCGAGCGACACGGCGGCATTGGGCTTCACCTCGCTGACCGTGATGTCCAAGGTCGGGTAGCCGTCCTCGGTCTGCACGATATGCCGCGGAAACTTGATCCCACCGAAGTCCGCGTAGTCGGAATAGGCGATCTCGATCGGATAGTCGCCGACCACTTCATTGGTCGACAGGTAGCTCACTTTCTCGACGAGATTCTGCGCGCTGAGCGTCGCCTTGACCTCGCGGCCCTCGACGCTGAACGTCGCGGTGTTGCCCTCGACGCGCCCCGAATTGGCCAGGGCGGCTTTGATCACGCCATGCGGCGTGGTCCACATCTGGCGCAAGCGGTCGGCGACCGCACCGGGAGTGGGCGCCGCCTGGCCGCCGCCTTCCTGCCAGGCGAACTTGCCGCTGACGACCTGAACCGTGGTTTGATCCGCCCCGACCGGCTGCGCGCCACCGCCGCGCGGCGGGTACTCGCCCTGTGAGCGCACCTGCGTCAGCCGCATCCCCGGCGTCTGGTAGTTGATGGCGGCGGTATAGCGGCGCTGCGCGAAGCGCGGCCAGCGGCCGCCCGGCTCGTAGGCCTGCCCGAAGCTGAACACGAGCCCGCTGCCCGTATACTCGATCGAGTTCAGGGAGGTTGCTCCCATCGCATAGGCGACCGTCGCGAGCCCGGTTCCCTGCTGCGCGTGGCTGGGCGTCGCCAGCACGACGGCCAAGCCGGCAATCACTGTCCAATGCATCCGCATCGTCGGCTCCTTTCAGAAGATTGATCGCTGATCGCCGCTCGGCGACGCTGGCTGCTGATTTGGTTCGCCAGCAGGTGTTGGTGATCGTTGCAGCAAACACGCAAACAGCGGACTCCGACTCTGTCACTTTAGCTCGGCCGTGAACTCATAAACTCACCCCTTAGAGGGCCCGCCGCGCCGCCGAGAAGCGTAATGAACTGGCGGCGTTTCATGCTCACCCCCGGGGGCTAGAACAAGGCATCGTAACCGTTGAAGTCGGCCTTCTGGAAGGGGTCAGTCCGGGGTGCCGGCCACGTCCGCCGACCGTCCGCTTCTACTTCAATTGCAGACGTCGTGCTGCGTTGCCGCGAACCGCCGCAGCGGGCCAAAAGGAGACATCACAAACTCTTATAACCGTATAGCTTTAAGCGGCCGAAATTTAATGACAGCGATGAGAGTAATCAGAATGAAAATGGCCAACACAACGGCCTGTGTGATCGCGAATGGTGGCTCAGTCTGCGTCGGAGCCAACGCACTGAGAGCCGAAACCTTCACGAAGCTCTGCACGACTAAAACAAAGACGTTAAGATAGAGTGACGCGACAGCGCCGATCACGTACATCCAGCGCCATGCGCCTACCAAGTGCTCTTTGTACAAAGCGAACAGCGCGACTGCCAGGATCACACAAGCCAAAATTCCAACACCCAAAGCAGGCGTGAAGCCGTGGATGGGAAAAAGAAATCCAGTCACACTGGTGAGTGCTGTGGTGAAAAGGAAAAGTGCGGTTGTGATTGGCAACCTGTGCGAAGCAAACATTCCGCCTACAACAATCAGTCCACTTCCGATCGCGACAAGGGTGATAATGACGTGCAAAACTGTGAAGGCGCCCACCGACATCCCTAGGATCATGGAAAATCTCCGTTGTTGGCGTACTCGCTCGCAGAGTGGAACTTAGGAGCCGAAGCCTAAGCCGGCGAAGACACGGGCGGTGTCGTACGAGGCAGCGATCGACCAGTTGTTCAGACGCATGCGGTCGTCTAGTTCGGCCCTAACCCAACGAGCGGTCAGTAATCCCAGAAGGCCGGTACCCAACGAAAGACGTCGCCGGCGACCGCCACATGGCAGACGGACGGGAACGACAGGTGAGTGGCCACCAGCGGCTCGCCGGTCGCCGCCAGCTCCCGCAAAAGACGGACCCGGACGCGGGCCGCCTCCTCGGGGTCGTGTTCGAAGCCGTTGTACCACTCGGGGTGGTCGAACCCGACCGCGAACACGGCGTCGCCGGCGAACGTCAGCCGGTCGCCGCCGGACGACAGGCGGACCACGCTGTGCCCGGGGGTGTGGCCGCCGGTGCGACGGACGACCACCCCCGGCGCCACCTCGTACTCCGCCTCGAACGGCCGCAGCTGGCTGCGGTACGCGTCCAAGAACCGCTTGGCGGTCGACCGAAGCGCGTCCGGGAACCCCGGCGGCATGGAGACGCGGGAGAAATCGGGCGACGCCCAGAACTCAGCCTCGGCGGCCGCTACGTGGACCCGCAGGTCCGGACGCAGCCGGGCCTTCACCCCGTCGGCGAGCAGCCCGCCAACGTGGTCCATGTGCATGTGGGTGAGCACCACGTCGGTCACGGACGCAAGATCGATGCCGGCGGCCTCCAGTCGCTGGCCCCCATCCCAGCGTCGATGAGTATGGTCCGGCCGCCGCTACGCACCACGACCACGTTCAGCGCCCACTCGAGCACGTCCGGCGGCAGGAACATGTCTTTCAGCCAGGCCGCCCGGACGGCCGGGTCGGCGTTGTCGGCCAACATCGCGCCTGGCAGCGATAGCACCCCATCGCTGACCACCAGCACGTCAATCTCGCCCACCCGCAGCGCGTAGCGCGATGGAACCAACTCGTCGTGCCCCGGTCCACCGGGGTGTGAGGTGTTGTCCAAGCTCATGTTTGTCTCCTGCTGCCCGTCCCTTTTCCGATGTGTTTCACTACCCCCGTTTGCAAACATCGCCCGCGCCGAAACCGATCTTGCGACGGTTCATTGTTGCAACACGCGCTGCCCTGCGAACTCGTCCGATTTCGCACGACGTTGCGTAACAGTCACTGTGCGGGCACGAGCGCCGGAGCGCCCTTGTCCTTGATCAAGAGCACCAGGAATTTCGCCGACTGGGTGCCGCTTGCGTTCCGGTCGACGACATGAACATCGTCAGGGCCTTCATAGAAGCTTTGTCCTGGTGTCAGTGTCACCTGTTGTCCACCCTTCAGCTGCATCACGACGGAGCCCTCCAGCACGTAAACAAACGCATGTGCATTGTGTCGATGGATCGCGCTCGACTCGCCGGGCGCATGCTCGACTGTGATCATCAGAGCTTCCCTGCCGGGACTCTCCGGAAGATCCTTAGACATCAGCGATGTGACCTTAGGCTCCTGAGCCACCGCCGTGCCGGTCATGAGGCATAGGAGAACCAACGCAACGAGTTTGATCGTCATAGTCGCCTCTTTCGTTCGTTTCCCGGGACCCGCTCGTGACAGCGGGTGAGATCCCTGGGCGTACCTCCGATGCGGGATTAGGCTGCTGCCCGTGAGCGGCGGAGCCACTCGTCGAAGCCGATGCGGCCGAGGCGCGCCTCGCCCAACGGCACCAGCGAGTGCTCCTCGACCCGGCCGCCGAAGTATTGGGCTTCCGGGTCGCGCACGACCTCACGCGGGTCACCGACCGCCTTCAGGTAGCGGGCAACGAATTCGTTGAACGGCGCTCGTTCCGGGCCGGCGGTCTCGACGATGCCGTTGCGCGGCGCCGTGAGCGCCACATCGGCAACGTTGGCAGCAACATCGTCCGCCGCGATGGGCTGGAACCGCCCGGGCGAAATCCTGACCTTGTTTCCATGCGTGCTCGAATCGGCGATGCCGCGGAGGAATTCCATGAACTGGGTCGAGCGGATGATCGTGTAGGGGATGCCGGAGGCCTTGATTAGTTTCTCCTGGGCGACCTTCGCGCGAAAATAGCCATTGTCGGACCGGTCGGTTCCGACGATGGACAGCGCGACATGGTGCCGCACGCCCGCTGCGGCCGCCGCCGCGAGAAGGTTGCGGCCGGAGGTCTCGAAGAATTCCAGCACGGCCTTGTCTTCAAATGAGGGTGAATTGGCGAGGTCGATCACCACCTGCGCGCCGGCCATGGCCTCTTTGAGCCCCTCGCCGGTGATGGTGTTGATGCCGCTTTTGGGCGAGGCGGCGACCTCGTGGCCGCCCTGGCGCAGAATGGCGACGGTCTTCGAGCCGCGATCTTCATGGTCTAGCCTCCCTTGTCGATGACTGGAGACCCCTCAATTGGGTTCGAATGCAAGTGAGGAAAATATCTGGGCCTCAACGCGCGTGCATAATGAAACCCGCGAGGACACAAACACCGAGGCGTTCCTGCTGAGCACACCGCTCGCCGTGCCGCTCACGACGTTGAGCAGGTCGAACGCGACGCCAACGCGGATGTCGCGTATTTGTTCCGCCCGCTACATGGGAGGCCAACTATCAGGCAAAAGAGCCAACTCAGATGATCCACCTCCTTCGCCAACTCACCCGAGGCCTTCAGGAGGTTATTGAGCCTCTTGGGCGACGCGCCGAAAACGCGAGAAAGACAAGGATCCGCTCACTTGGTTGTCGATTGCCGCTGCCCAAAGGCGGCGACCCATTGGCGTTGGGTTGCAGGCGTGGCCGATCCTAAGAGTCCGACGGTAGGTTCGCCGGCTGCTGTGCTTCCGCTGTCAGCGGCCACGCCGCTCGGGATGCCGGGCGGCTGGTTGTTGCTCTGATGGGCCTCGCGGTCATCAGTCCGCGAAGACCTCACGCAGATATTCCGACGCCTGATCGACGGCACCACGCACCGGGGGCGTGTTCGCGATCGGGTTGAGCAGCATGAAGTCGTGGATCGTACCATTGTAGCGGACCGACCTGACCGGAACGCCAGCTGCTGCGAGCTTGCGGCCATAGGCCTCCCCCTCGTCGCGCAGCACATCGTTCTCGTCGACCAAGAGCAGTGTTTGCGGCAGGCCCTTCAGCTGCTCAGAGCTGGCGTTGATCGGCGAGACATGAATGTCGGCGCGCTTGGAGACATCGGGCAGATATTGATCCCAGAACCATTCCATCCCTTTTTGTGTCAGCCACGGACCCTCGGCAAACTCCTTGTAAGAGCCGGTTGACATTGAGGCGTCAGTGACCGGATAGAAGAGAAGCTGTGCCTTGACGTCAGGGCCTTTGCGCTCTTTGGCGAGCAGCGCGACCACGGCCGTCATGTTACCGCCAACACTATCGCCTGCGATCGCAATACGTCTGGCATCCGCGCCGAACTCGTCGGGATGCTCGGCCACATACTTGAGCACGGCATAACTTTCTTCGACCGCGACGGGATAGCGGCTCTCGGGCGAGCGATCATAGTCGACGAACACCACGATGGAGTTCGCTCCAATGGTCAGCTCGCGGACCAGCCGATCATGCGTCTCGCGGTCGCCCAGCACCCAGCCGCCGCCGTGGGTGTAGATCACCACGGGCAGCGGGCCTTTGGCGCTCTCCGGCCGATAGGTCCGGATGTCGGTGCGACCCTTGGGACCGACATTGAGGACACGGTCCTCGCTGCGCGCGGGCGCGAGCTTTAACGACACCGACCTCTGGGCGCCGGCGAGCACGTTGCGAGCGGCCTCAGGCGAGAGCGCGTAGATGGGCGTTGCGCCGGCAAGGCTGTCGATGAAGGCTTGTGTGGTAGGCTCGAGCTGACTCATGAGGGTCCTCCGGTGTTATCCGATCGTCCTCAGCCCTTCGCGAAGCCCCTACAATCGGTTTGCAAGTGGTGCAGGTGATGAACCATTGAGCGATCCGATCATTGTGGTTTGTTCGGTGCGGCGCACGCGGAACATTGGGCACACTGCCGCGCCACCGAGCCCGGCTATCATTTCGCGGCGTGGGCATGCGCCCCTCCCGTCCGAGGGCTGCCTAGTGAACGAAACCATAGCACGTCGCGCGAACATGCGGTCTTCACGTTTGCGAAGGCGCATATCGGTGCTTCCCGGCGCCGGCTGCAATGTCTCTTGTGGGTCAGGAGCGGCTGTACACGCCTTGGGCACCCAATGTCGGGTTCGCCCCGATAGCAGACGCGTCGCTGCGCTGCGACGAACGCCGGGTCGGGGCCAATAAGCGACATCGATCACGGATGGCGGCTCAGTCAGCGGGGACCGTAAACTGAAAGAGAGCACCCCGCGGCTCGCACATGGTCGCCCACAGCCGCCCACCATGGGCTTCGATAATCGAGCGGCAGATCGAGAGGCCCATGCCCATGCCGTCGGGCTTTGTCGTGTAGAATGGTTCAAAGAGACGAGGCAGAGTTTCCGCGCTCAGCCCGGGGCCGGTGTCTTGCGCCCCGAGGCACACCTCGTTCGGTTCCGCTTGGCTGGTAGTGATGAGCACCTCTCGGGTGTCGTTAGTAACCGCACCCATTGCCTGGACGGCGTTGAGAATGAGATTGAGGATGACCTGTTGTAGCTG
>WNFJ01524973.1_pt2 | contig 13704 bp, 15 predicted proteins | sample 5400461 | NCBI WGS metagenome assembly WNFJ01 (sample SAMN13153349, study PRJNA577476) | soil metagenome | isolation source: 115 cm saprolite on Douglas fir-dominated hillslope | place: USA:California | collected 2013-09-17 | reverse complement strand
TGGTTCCCGCCGATCGGCCGGGCACCGGCCGCACGGTCGATGGCCAGCGCGAGCTCGTCGCGCGCGACGGTCGCGCTGCGCCGCGTCGCCGCGGTCAGGGGAGCGCTCACGCCGGGGGTGCGGCCGCCGCGCCCAAGCCGAGCGCTCCCTCGGCGGGGCGGAGCGCCTGAATCACGAAGGCGATGTGCTCGTCGAGCGGCACCCCCAGCTCCTCGGCGCCCTGTCGCACCTCGTCGCGGTTCACGCCGCGCGCGAACGCCTTGTCCTTGAGTTTCTTCTTCACCGACGACACCTCGAGATCGGCGAAGCTCTTCGACGGCCGGACCAGCGCGCAGGCGACCAGGAACCCGCACAGCTCGTCCACCGCGAACAGCGCCCGCGCCATCGGCGCGTCGCGCGGCACACCGCTGTACGTGGCGTGGCCGAGGATCGCCCGGCACATCGGCTCCGGGAGCCCGCGCTCACGCAGGAGCGTCACGCCCCAAACGGGATGGCCATCGGTCGGCGAGTGCGTCGCGTTGGGGAACCGCTCGTAGTCGAAGTCGTGCAGTAACCCCACGATGCCCCAGGCCTCGGTGTCCGCCCCGTGCTTCGCGGCGTAAGCCCGCATCGCGGCCTCGACCGCCAGCATGTGCTGGCGCAGCGACGGGGACCGCGTGTGCTCGTGCATCAGGGCCAACGCTTCGTCGCGCGTCATTCGTTGCCTCCAGTACACCCTGCCCCAGCGGCGGGGGACTGGCTCCCGCCATCGGCCGCCGGGTCGACGCCCCACCGCTCCGCCCACAGCTCCGCCATGAGAATGGGCCAGAGCTGGCGGGCGTGGTTGCGCCTGCCCGACCGGTGCTCGGCGAGGAGACGCGCGGTGGGCGCGCCTGGGAACAGCCGCGGCGCCTGCAGGTGCCGGTCGGCGAGCGACGCCAGTCCGGTATTGAGCCATCGCGCCACCGGCACCGACAGGCCGCGCTTGCGCCGACGGATCACCGCGTCCGGGACGAGGCCGCGCGCTGCTGCCTTCAATATCACCTTGGTCGTCAGACCCCGCACCTTGAGTGCCGCGGGCGCGGGCAGGGCCAGCTCCATCACCTCGCGGTCCAGGAACGGGGCGCGTGCCTCGATGGAGGCGAGCATGGTCCCGCGATCCACTTTGGCGAGCAGATTGTCGGGCAGATAGGAGAGAAAATCGAGCCACAGCACGCGATTGGCGGACGCGGCGGCGGGAAAGCGGTCCAGCAGTGCGCTCGCCCACGTGAGCGCCCCGGCATCCGGGCCGAGCGCGCCGAACCACGTCAGGTGCCGCTCGAGGAGGGGGAGCTCCGCGGCGGCGACCAGCTGCTTCAGCATGAATTCGATCGTGACCTTCCCGGTCGACGTGGGGAGGCGGTTCACGAGCCAGCGCAGCGCCGCGCGGGCGGAGCGAGGGACCCGGCGGTACAGTCCGGCCGCGTGGTGCCCGAGGTAGGTCGGGTAGCCGCCGAACAGCTCGTCCGCTCCTTCGCCCGACAACACCACCTTGACCTGTTCGCGCGCGGCCTCAGCCAGGAGGTAGGTGGGGAGGATGGCCGGATCGCCCATCGGCTCGCCGAGCGAGCGGGTCACGAGCTCGAACGCCCGCTCGAGCGCCTGGTCGTCCGCCGTGACCACGTGGTGGATCGTGCGGATCGAGTGCGTTACGGCCTCCGCGTAGCCGCTTTCGTCGTAGCCCGGCTCGGCGAACTTCACGGTGTAGGTGTGGATGCGCTCGCCCGCCATGACGCGGGCCGCCGCTGCCACGAGCAGCGACGAGTCGAGCCCGCCGCTCGTGAACACGCCGACCGGGACGTCGGACATGAGCTCGCGCTCAACCGCGCGGAGCAGCGTGTCGCGGAGCGTGCCGGGTCGTTCGAGCACGGGCGGCTCCGCCGCCACGGCGGCGGGGTCCCAGTAGCGGGACACCGCGAGGCCGCCACGGTCGGCCACGAGCACGTGGGCGGGTGGGAGCTTTGAGATCCCGGCGAGCAGCGTGTGCGGGGCCGGCACGTATCCCAGGGCGGCGTACAATGCGACGCCGACCGGGTTCAACCGGCGCGGCTGATCGGGGTAGACGAGCAGCGCCTGCACCTCGGAGGCGAACCGCAGCTCGCCAGCCGCCTCGGTCCAGAACAGCGGCTTTTCGCCGGCGCGGTCGCGCGCCAGCACCAGGCGCTCGCGCGCGTCGTCCCACACGGCGAGCCCGAACATCCCCTCCAGCCGCGCCACCGCGTCGGGGCCCAGGCGCTCATACAGCGGCACGATGGTCTCAATGTCACCGGTCGAGCGGAACGGATAGCCGGCCTGGGCGCACTCGCGGCGCAGGGCCGGGGCGTTGTAGATCTCGCCGTTACACACCATCCAGATGGTGCGGTCCGGGCTCTGGAACGGCTGGTCACCGGTCGTGAGATCCATGATGGCGAGCCGGCGCGCTCCGATGCGCGCGCGCTCGTGGCCGACGATCTGCTCGCCATCGGGGCCGCGGTGCGCCAGGGCGGCGGCCATCGCGGAGAGGCAGCCGGGGTGCGCGAGCGGTGCGCGGCGCAGCGAGACGGCCCCAAAGATGCCGCACATCGCGCTACCGAGCCCCGCGCGCGGCGCGCTGCGGGGGTGCGGCGGCAGGCGGGGCAGAGGAAGCGGGCACGCGACAGGGTCCGTACGCCGCGTAATGGCCGTCGGCGGCGAGGAGCGGCAGGGCCCGGTCGAGCACGGCGCGGGCGTCGCGGTTCCCGGCCTCGGTGAGGAAGACGGTGGGGACGAGACAGCGGGCCAGCGCCTCGCGCCAGTAGCCCGAAGGCAGGAGCGGCGACCCCGCGCTCGCGCGGAATCGCTCGGCGTTGTCGGCGATATACGTGCTCGTGAGCTCCGCGCCGGTCGCCGTCGCGACGGCGACCGGGCGGGTCAGATAGAAGGGGAGCGACGGCGGGTAGGCCCCCACGCCCAACACCGCGCCGCTGCGCCCGGCCCGCTCCAGCGCGGCGGCAGTGGCACTCGCGACGGCGGCGGAAGAGCGGTCTTCGCCCACGGCGCTCAGCAGTCGGCCCGAGAGGATGGGGATCGCCATGACCACGACGGCATACCCCAGGATGGTGAGACGCGGCCGTCGCGCGAGGGTACCGAGCCCGACGAGCCCGGCCGAGCACAAGACCACGATGCCGAGCGCGGCGGCCGTGGGCGGGATCGCGGCCTTCTCGGCGGGCGTGAGCGTGATCGGAGCGGGCAACCAGCGCGTGAGGGCCACGAGGGCCAGGCCCGTCACGGCGGCGAGCCCCGCGTACGCGCGGGCCCCGACGGCGGTGGAGCCGAGCACCAGGTTTCGCGTCGCGGCGAGCGCGAACGCCGGCATGAGCGGCAGCACGTACTGCGGCAGCTTCGACTGGTTCAGCGTGAAGAAGAGGAGCGGTGCGATCACCCAGCAGGCCAACAGCAGCGGCTCGCGGGCTTCGGGCTCGCGGCGTGCGCGCCACGTCTCGCGCCAGTAGCGGAGGCGGGCCAGCGCCGGGGCGATCCAGGGAAACGCAGCGAGCGGGACGATCGGCAGATAGTACCAGAACGGGGCGGCGCGGTGGAAGGCGCGCGTCGCCACCCGCTGGAGCGTCTCACGCACGAACACGCGACGAACCAGGGCAGCGCGATCACGGCGAAGACGGCGATGCCACGCCAGGCGAACAAGCGGCGGACCGACCCTCCGGTCGCGAGCGCGTGCGGGACCAGGACCAAGAGCGGGATCGCGATGGCCAGCGGCCCCTTGGTAAGGGTACCGAGCGCGATCGCCGCCCAGGCGGCGATTGGCTGCTCTTCGAAGAGCCACAGGATGCCAGCCGTGGTGCAGAGGGTGAGGGTGCTGTCGAAGATCGCCGTGCGGGCGTAGGCGAGCGGCAGCACCATGGTGGCGTACGACAGTCCGGCGAGCCAGCCCGCAGCGGGGCCCCAGCGCCGGCGCGCGAACCAGACGAGCAGCGCGACGGTCGCGAGCGTCGCGATGTACGCCGGGAGGCGCGCCGCGCTCTCGTTGGGGCCGAACAGCTCCATCAGCCCCGCGGCTGCGGCGAAGTACACGATCGGCTTGTCGAGGTAGGGCAGACCGTCCAGATGAGGAACCAGATAGTCGCGCGACTCGGCCATCTCACGCGCCACTTCGGCGTTGCGACCTTCGTCGGGATCGAACAGGCGGTACCCGTTTAGGTTCCAACCGAGAGCCACACCGGCGAGGAGAAGGAGCAACGGCAGCCCGGCAAGCGGGCGCGCTGGCAAGAGCGGAGGGGTCTGAATATGCTTGGCGTGTGGGTGATCGAGCTCGGGCGTTAAAGCTATTCGCGCGCGCCTACCAGTGCCAGTTGGCGGGCGATCTCGCGGGCGCGGTCCAGCTGTACCAAGCCTCGCTCGCGGTGCGGGCGACGGCGGAGGCTCACACGTTCCTAGGGTGGGTCTACTCGTTCGACCACCGCTACGCGGAGGCAATCGCCGAGTGCAAGCGCGCCATCGCGGTGGACCCGAGCTTGGGGAATCCCTACAATGATATCGGCTGCTATCTGATGGCACTGGGACGCGGGGACGAGGCGATCCCATGGCTCCAGCAAGCCATGGACGCCCCGCGCTACGAGGCAGCGCATTTCCCCCACCTGAACCTGGCGCGCGTGTATGAGCAGCAAGGTCGGCCGCTCGACGCGCTCGCGCAGTACGGGCGGGCGCTCGAGAAGCTGCCGGGCTATGAGCCGGCGCTCGCCGGGCTGCGCCGCTTGCAAGCGCGCGTCAACTGACCGGTTCGTGTCTCCCCTCCCGTGGCGCGGACCAGCAGCGGTGTGATCTCATGATCCCGCGTCCCCACCCGGACCCGAAATCCCTCGGCCCGCCCCACCTGACGGTGGCCGGGCTCGAGCTGTGGGTGCACGGTCGCCGTTTCCCGGAGGCGCACGACTACTGGGACGGCAATTGGCTCGACGTCACCGCCCACTGCGCCGCCCCCGGCGCCAGCATCTGGAGTGCGGGGGCGCTGCTGCGCGTGCCGGACGTCGTCCGCTGGGCCGACGAACTCGACCAGTTGCACACCCGGCTCGTCGGTGTGGCCACGCTCGCGTCCGACGAGCCCAACTTGACCGCCGTGATGCGCTCGACGGATGGCGCCGGGGACCTGCAGCTGGTCGTGGACATTACACCGGACCATCTCACGCAGGAACATCGGCTCCGATTCGCAGTCGCCCGCTCGGCGCTGCCGGGGCTCGTCCGGCAATGCCGCGCCCTCGTGGCGGCGCACCCGGTCCGCGACCCCGACGGGGCGCGCGATGCGTGACCCGTGGCGTCGTCCGCACGCTCAGTGGCCCCCGGTCGGCTGGGCCGGCAGCTGGCTCACCGTGAGCGGCACCGCGGCCTTCTTGTCCTCGTCGATGGTGATCTCGAACCGGTAGGCACCTGCGTGGGGAAAGGGCACGTCGAACACGAGAATCGCACCAGCCTCGATTTCCGTCACGCCGGCGGGCGGCTCGGCGAAATTGACGGTGCCGTTGCCACCGAGGATCTCCGTTCCCGGTTCGTCGAGCAGGCGGATCTGGACCTGGTGCTCGCCCACTTCGGTGCGCTTTCCCTTGAGGCGTAGCACGAGGTGCAGGCGGGGGTGCATGGCGGGGAATTGCTGCACCCAGATGTGCTGAAAAATGCCCAGTACGGACAGTTTCCCGGCTTGATCGACCAGGGCGTAGTCGGCGACGACCGCGAAGTCGAGGTGCACGCCGCTACGACCGCGCACGCGCGACAGCCGGATGGGCGCGGTCCCGCGCCCCGACCGAGACCGCGCCCGGGTGCGGCGACCGGACGGCGAGCGCGTCCGCGACCAGCTGGCTGGGCATCTCGCGCATGTGTCTAGCGGCTCATTTCTTCACGAACGGAATCGACGCCCGCGTGGTCTCCCATTCGAGCTTCAGCACCCCGCCCGGGCCCTGAGGCTCGACCGAGATCGTGAACTGCTCCACGGGACGCGGCAGCTGCTCCACCGTGAGATCGAGCCGCGCCAGATCGGAGTCCGCGGCGTAGTCGGTGCCCTGCAGCCACGCTCGGGTCGGGAGCGCGCAGGCCTCGCCTTCGCAGGGTGCCTTCGTCTGCCGGTTGACGATCAACTTCCAGCCGACCGGCGCCGGGAGCGTCCACAACGTGTAGCTGCCCTTGGGAATCGTCTGGCCACCCATGACGACATCGCCGGACGTCGTGAAGCGCGTGGCCGCGTTGGCGCCGGTGCGCCACACCTGGTTCCAGGGGACGACGGTTCCACCGAAGATCTTGCGCCCCCGCGTGGCCGGCCGGCTGTAGTCGACCGCGAGCGTCGCGCCCGCGATCGTCACGCGGAACGAGTCGCGCGGCGACAGCGTACCGAGGGGGCGGGTGGCGAACGTCGCCCGCGCGGCCGCGAGATCCACGGTCGCGAGCCGCGTGCTGATCACCTTCTGGGTAGTGAGCCGCCCGTCCACCCCCCAGATGCGGCCCGCGCCGTCGATCTTGAACAGGGTCGGCGCGTCGTTTGGGAGGGCGACGCCCATGGAATCGGGCTGCGGGAACGTGACAGTGAGATCCTCCGGGCCCGTGGCCGCGAAGGGGATCACCGGGACGCTCACCGCGTTGCCGCCGAGCGCGTGGGCGCGACGGCCGATCAGCTCGTACAGGGCGTAGCTGAAGCTGAAGAACGGCAGCACACCGGTGGGGGCGATCACATGTGCCACTTGCCGGTTCCCGTTGCGGGTGCTCTCGAAGAACACCTCGTCCGGTTTGAAGGTGGCGACGCCGTGCAGCGTGGCCGCGTCGCTCGCACCCGTGGGTCTCGAATCGAGCTCGAGCCGCGCGATCGAGCCGTCGGGACTGACGGTGGCGACGAGGTGCCGGACCGTCACGGCCGCGCCGTTGCGCAGGATCATGTCGTCGACCAGCCGGTCGCCGGTGCGCACGTAGCGTTCGAGCGCCAGCGTGTCCGTGCCGAGCGTGATTACGAATGCCCCGCTGTCGCTCGTCTGCGCCGCGAGGGCGAACGGTGCGACGCAGGCGGCGGTGAGAAGCCACATCAGGTGCCGCATGGCGGTCTGTGTCGACATCAGGTCACCCGAATCGACTTGACGGCATCGTTCTGCGCAATCTGGTTCACGACGTCCATTCCTCGCGACACCTGTCCGAACACGGTGTGGACCCCGTCCAGGTGGGGTTGCGGCGCATGACAGATGAAGAACTGGCTGCCCCCCGTGTCCTTCCCCGCGTGCGCCATCGATAGGGTCCCCGCCGCGTGCCGATGCACGTTCTTCTCCGTCTCGCATTTGATGGTGTAGCCAGGTCCACCCGTGCCGACACGTCCCTTCCCGGTCTTCGAGTAGGGATCGCCCCCTTGGACCATGAAGTTGGCGATCACGCGGTGGAACGTGGTGCCGTCATAGAACCCGGCGTTGGCGAGCTTCTCGAAGTTGGCGACCGTGCCCGGCACCTCGTCGGCGTAGAGCTCCGCTTCGATGCGGCCTTTCGCGGTCTCCAGTATGGCCTTCTTGTTGGGCATCAGCACTCCGGAGAGAGGTTCTCTTCGACGTGTGCGACGGTCTTCATGCCTACAATCACCACCGCGATGGCGTCGTTGTCCAGCACGAAGCGCAGGGCGAGTTGTGGCGCGGTCAGGTCGGCCTCCGCGGCCAGCTGCCGGACGCGCTCGCCCAGCGCCACGAGCTGCGCCACGTACGGGCGCGGCATCCGAGCCCGGATGTCGCCGCGCTCCCAGGTACTGTCCGGCCCGTATTGCCCCGCGAGGAATCCATTCGCGAGCGGCTCGCGGGCGATGAGCCCCACGTTGGCGGCGCGAGCCGCCGGGAACAGCCGGTCCTCGGCGTCACGTCGCACGATATTGTACACGAGCTGAACCGCGTCGGGCCGCGTCACCTCGATCGCGGCGAGGCCCTCCTCAGGCGAGTGCACCGACACGCCGTAGAAGCGGATCTTCCCGGCTGCCTTCAGGTCGTCGAGCGCGTGATAGGTCTCCGGGTCGGCGATGAGATTGAGTGCCGGGTTGTGGAGCTGGAGCAGATCGATGTAGTCGGTCTGCAGCCGGCGCAGCGACTGCTCGACCGCGAACCGGAGATAGGCGGGAGAGAAGTTCGCATCGTGGGTCATGGGGAGGACGACGTCGGGCGCGAGGTCGGCGAGCGGCTGGCCGAGGGCCTCGGAAAGCCGCGGCGCGCGGAGCGGGTGCACGTCACGGTTGTAGAAGTTCCCGCCGACCTTGGTCGCCAGGATGATCTCCGAGCGGATTCCCACGAGCGCCGCGCCCAACACTTCCTCTGAGTGCCCGTGCCCGTAGACGTCCGCTGTGTCGAAGAAGTTGCACCCGAGCTCGTACGCCCGGCGCACGGCGCGCCGCGACTCGGCATCGTCGGTTGGGCCGTAGGAGTTACCGTACCGATTGCCTCCGATCGCCCACGCGCCAAAGCCGACCGCGCTGACAGCGAGGCCGGTGCGGCCGAGTGGCCGTTGCTTCACCCGAGCAGGTCCCCGAGCGCCTCGGGCGTCGACACGGGCAGCGAGCACGTCTGCCCGACACACACCGTAGCCGTCGCGCGCTCGCCGAGCGAGCGGACCACGACCTTGCGCGGCCGGTAGGTCTGGAGCGCGCGCAAGTGCATCGCACAGGCCGGTCCTGCTCCGCCTGGCCCCCACACCGCGACGCGTGTCACGGGATGCAGCGCCCAGTCCAGCGCCCGCAGGAAGGTGGCGCCGTACAGCGCGCGGTCTGCCGCGGTGCCGGCGAAGGTCGCCAGCTGACGGTCCAGCGCACGGCGCCACTCCGCCTCGTCCGTGAGTGCCCCCAGGCGGGCCAGCACGAGGGCCGCCACGCCGTTCGCCGACGGGGTGGGCGAATCTTGAATCGGCTTGGCCGGGGTCGCGAGGTAGCCCGTGCCGCCGGGATCTTTGGCGACGTCGAAGAAGCCGCCCGTTGCCGCGTCTTCGTGGGCCGTGGCGCAGTAGCGCATGATGGTCGCCGCGCGCTCGATCCACGCGGCGTCGCCCGTCGCTTCGAAGGCGTCCAAGAACGCCGCCGCGGCGTGGACCTGGTCCTCCAGCAGACCCCGTGGCTCCGCGCGCCCGAGCACATGGCCCATGCCGCGCCGTGCATCCCAGGCCTCACTCCACAAGCGCCCGAGAACCCGAAGGGCGAGCGCGTTGCACTCGGGCCGGTCGAGCACCGCGCCGGCGTGCAGGAACGCCGACGCCATCATCGCGTTCCAGTTGACGTACGGCGTGCGGTCGACGGCGGGCGCCTTGCGCCGGTCACGCGCGGCCTTGAGCTTGGTGAGCGCGTCCCGCAGCAGAGACCATTCCGCCTCGGTGGCCGGAGCGCGCTTCCACCACAGCACGTTGCGTTCGGGATCGTGCTGCATCTCGCCGGGCACCTCTACATCGAACACCCGGCGCACCACGTCGCCCTCGCGCTCTGACAGCACGGCGCGCATTTCATCCGGGGTCCACGTCCAGTAGTCGCCGTCGTCGCCGAAGTGGACGTCCGCGTCCTGCGACGTGTAGAACGCGCCGCGCTCCTGGTCCGACAGCACCTCGAGCACCCAGGTCACGATTCCCTGCGCCACGTCTCGGAACAAGGGGGTGGCGAGCGCCGCGTAGCCGTCGACATAGGCGTGCAGCAGCTCCGAGTTGTCGTAGGCCATCTTCTCGAAGTGCGGCACGATCCAGCGCTCGTCCACCGCATAGCGGTGGAACCCGCCGCCCACGTGGTCTCGGATACCCCCGTTGGCCATGCCGGTGAGGGTGTGCTCCACCACTTGACGGGCCCAGTCCTCGCGCGTGTCGTGCCAGCGCGCCAGCAGGAAGGCCACGGCCGCGGGATGGGGGAACTTGGGGGCGGTTCCGAAGCCGCCGGAACGGATGTCGAAGAGGCGGGCCATCGCGCCGGCCGCTCGCTCGAGAATCGCCGGGGTCACCGCGCCACCCTTCGCCTCGTCGAGCGATTCGGCCACGTGGCGGCCGACGGCCCGGGCGGTTTCGGCGACCTTGTCGCGCTGCTCGCGATAGATCCCCGCCACCTGGTGCAAGACCGACGGGAATCCCGGGCGGCCGTAGGCGTTCTGTTCCGGCGGGAAATACGTGCCGCCGTAGAACACTTCACCATCCGGCGTGAGAAACGCCGTCAGCGGCCAGCCGCCTTGGCCGGTGAGTGCCTGCACCGCGCGCTGGTAGCGAGCGTCGACGTCGGGGCGCTCGTCGCGGTCGACCTTGACGCACACAAAGTCGCGGTTCAGGATCTCCGCCACCGCGGGATTCTCATACGACTCGCCGTCCATCACATGGCACCAGTGGCACCACACGGCCCCGATGTCGAGCAGGATGGGCTTGTCGGCGGCGCGCGCGCGCGCGAATGCCGCCTCCCCCCAGGCGTGCCAGTGCACCGGCTGGTGGGCGGCGGATCGGAGGTAGGCGGAGGGTTCGGACGCGAGCAGATTCGCCATGCGTTGGTGAAAGGTACTCTGGGCACCCCGTGCGGCGCGGACCCCCGGCTCAGAATTCGCAGGCTTCGTATTCGGGCACGTCCGGCCCACGCGCTTCGCCTCGGTCACCCGCGTTGCGGGGGCGGCTCGCCTCAGACGCGCGCGCTCGGGCACCACCGATTCACGACGCAGATCTCGCACTTCGGGCGGCGGGCGATGCACACGCTCCGCCCGTGGAGAATGAGCGTGTGCGACCACCAGGTCCAGCGCGCCCGCGGCACGAGCGCCATCAGATCCCGCTCGATCTTCACAGGATCCGTCTCCTGGGTGAAACCGAGCAGCGTGGAGAGTCGCTGAACATGCGTGTCCACGACGATCCCCTCGTTCTTCCCGAACCACGTGCCGAGCACGACGTTCGCGGTCTTGCGTCCCACTCCCGGGAGCTCGACCAGCGCGTCCATCGTGGCGGGCACGGCACCGCCGTGGCGCTCGACCAGCGCCTGCGCCATGCCGATCAGGGATTTCGTCTTGTTCCGGAAGAACCCGGTGCTGTGGATCTCCTGCTCGAGCACGTGCGGGTCAGCGCTCGCGTAGTCTTGGGCCGTGCGGTACTTCGCGAACAGCGCGGGTGTGACCATGTTGACGCGCGCGTCGGTGGATTGGGCGGACAGGATCGTCGCTACGAGGAGCTCGAGCGCGCTCGCATGGTGCAGTGCGCACGTCGCGTCGGGATAATCCCGAGCGAGGCGTGCCACGACCTTGCGGGCGCGCGCCCGCCGCGCCGCTGCCGTCTCCCGGCGGAGGCGGCGCCCTGGGAGCGCCTTCGTCTTGGTGGGCATCGAGCGGAACGTACCGAGGGGCTAAGACGGACGGAAGGACGGCGTCGGCGCCGGCCCTTGGTCGTCGGCCTCAGGCCGCCGACAGGAACCCGTCGAGCGCCCGCTCGAACTGCTCGGGCGCCTCGACGTGGGGCGCGTGGCCGGTGGCGAGCTCGATGACCCCCGTGCCCAACAGGCCCGCGGTCTCGCGGGCCGACTCGAGCGGCATCGGGTCGTATACGCCGTGCACCAGCAGCGCGCGCGGCGCCGTGCCGTTCGGGAACACCCGGCGGACCTGGGCCCGCAGGTCGTACGCGCCGAGGCTCGCCCACACTTCCTGCTGCGTGCGGGCCGTGACCCGGAACGGGGTCAGCAGTCGCGCCTGGCTCGGGTCCCGGAAGTACCCGGCCACGGCGAGCGCGAAGGCCGTGCGGCGGTACTTGTCGGGATCGGTGCGGGACAGGCCGGAAGCGGTGAGCTCGGCCCTCGCGCGGGCGAGCCAGGGTTGCGCCATGCGGGCCGCGAGCCGCCGCTCGAATTCGTCGCGCCACGCCGCCGTCAGCGGCGCGGCGGAAACGAGGGCAAGGCGAGCCACGCGATCGGGGTGGGTGAGGGCGTAGAGCACCGCGAGCAGGCCGCCCCAGGAGTAGCCCAGCAGCGTGACGCGTTCGAGGCCCCACCGCTGGCGCAGCGCCTCGAGGTCGGCCACGTGCTCGCGCCACCCCACGGGCGTCTCGCGCGAGACCGGGGACCGGCCACCGCCCCGCTGATCGTAGTACAAGAGCGTCCGACCGAGCGCGAGCCGGTCGTACTGGGGCAGGAGGTAGTCGTGGTGGGCGCCGGGACCGCCGTGCAGCACGACGACCGCTGGACCGTCCCCCACGCGCCGCGTATAGAGGTGAACGCCGTTGAGTTCGACCGTCGCTTCGTGCGCTGGGGTGGGACGGACCGGCCGAACGTCGCACGGCGGAGTGGGAGGCGGAGAACGCGCTTCCTACAACAGGACCGCCAGCGCGTCCGCCACCGCTTTCACAGCCCGGTGGTGCTCCACGCCGAAGCCGGCGGGCACGTCCGAATCGATATCCAGCTGACCGAGGATGGTCGCGCCGCGACGGATCAAGACCACCAGCTCCGAGCGGGTTTCCAGATTGCAGGCGAGGTAGTTGCCCACGGCACCGACGTCGGCCACGTTCTGGTCCTCGCCGGTCGCCACCGCCGTACCGCACACGCCGGTGCCTACCGGAATGCGTCGGTGTTCGGTGTCGCGACCCGAGAAGGCCTCGAGCACCAGTTCGTCGCCGTGCAACATGTAGGCGTACGCCGACGTGTACGGCGGGCCGAGACCGCGGATCGCCTCACACGCGAGCCGGAGCAGGGTATCCCGCGGCGCATCGTGCAGATGGGCGGCGCGCAGCGCGCGCACGATCGAGCCGGCGGGGAGCGTGGCGGTCATGACCTAGTTGGTGGCCTCCCGCTATATCTATCTTTGGCCCCACCCTCACGGAAGCGGCCGCTGCCAATCCGACTGCTGGTGCTCATTCCCGTCGCCGCCGCCATCAGCCTGGCGCTTTCCGCGGCTGTCGAGGCGGTGGCGCTGCCGCTCTTCCTCGACACGACGGGCACGATCCTCGCGACTGCGCTCGCCGGCCCGGTCGTCGGGATGGTGACAGGTGTTGTCACCACGGCGGTCAACACGCTCCGTAATCCGACGTTCTGGCCGTTCGTCGTGGTGCAGCTCATCGTCGCCCTGTACGCGTGGGCGGCGGCGCGCGCGGGGCTGTTTCGGAGCTGGCGGACCGCCATCCCGGCCGGGCTCGGCCTGGGCGTCCTCGCGGCCGCCACGTCGACGCCGATCTCCTACCTCGTGTTCGGCTGCACCACGACGGGCGGCATCGCCCTCACGACGGCACTCGGCCGGGCGCTCGGCCTGCCGCCGCTCGGTGCCTGCTTCTTCGGGAGCACGCTCGCCGACCTGGGTGACAAGGCGGTGAGCTTCGCACTCGTCACCTCGGTCCTGCACGCGCTCCCGCGCCGCGCCGCGGCGCGCTTCCCCTGGGCGCTGCGCGCGATCGGCGCGGCGTGAGCCGGCTCCACCCCTTCACCCTGCTCGCCGTCGCGGCGGCGCTGCCGGCGTTAGCCTGGATCCTGCCGGCACCGGCGGGCGGAGCGGGCGCGGCCGTCGTGGCGCTCGGGCTCGCGGCCACGGCCGGAGCACGCCGCGGCCTCTGGCCCGCGCTCCTGACGGCGGCGCCGTTCTGGGTGTTCCTTCTGATGCTGCACGACGTCGCGACTACCGTGACGATCGGGCTCCGGCTCACGACGATGGCGGCCAGTTTCGTGTGGGTCGTGGCCGTGCTGCCACCCCCGCGGCTCGTCGAGGCGATGGTCGCAGCCGGGTGGAGCGCGAGGGTGGCGTACCTCTTCGCCGC
>WNFJ01104787.1_pt1 | contig 13705 bp, 8 predicted proteins | sample 5400461 | NCBI WGS metagenome assembly WNFJ01 (sample SAMN13153349, study PRJNA577476) | soil metagenome | isolation source: 115 cm saprolite on Douglas fir-dominated hillslope | place: USA:California | collected 2013-09-17 | reverse complement strand
TGATTGCCCTGGTCCCGCAGTTTGACCGTGTGCTGCGTGGAGCGCTGCATTTGATTGATGCCTGCTCGAATGATCCACTCTGCGGTGAGGAACAGTTTGGCGAGGGGAAATATAACGGGGCGGCCTGCTATGCCTGCCAACTGGTGTCAGAAACCTCCTGCGAACACCGCAATACGCGGCTGGATCGCACGCTATTACGGGAGAACCTGCCATGAAGCAAGCGAATGTACGCGTGGTGGTCAGCGGAAGCACATGGATGGGCAGTGGTCTGGGATCAATAGAATCAGCCCTTTATCGGCTCTTTGAACAGGCGAACGACGAAGTAACCATTGTGGCGTATGCCATCAGCAGTGCCGCGGCTATGCTCTTTGAGCAACTCATAACAGTGCTTCAGCGTGGCATCAGGGTCCGTCTGCTGATCAATCGCTTTGCTCGCCAGCCAGCCAGCGTGCAAAAGCAATGCCGCGATCTGCAGCGGCGCTTTCCCAGCCTGGTGCAGGTGCTCTCCTTCACACCACAGAACGACGAAGCCGATCTCCATGCGAAGATTGTCCTTGTTGATCGAAAGCACGTCCTGGTGGGATCAGCCAATCTTTCGTTGCGTGGACTGATGGATAATCACGAACTGGGTGTGGTCATCGAAGGGGCAGGTGCTGCTGACATCGCGAGAGCAGTTGATCTGTTGCTCGCTTCACCCTTTGTATCTTCTGTTCATCTCCAGGACGCCTCAGCATCCTGAGAAGAGGGACAGAAGCCCATGGAGCCGTAACGTACAAAAAGCATGAAATAATACTCTGGCACCTACTTACGATAGAGTACCGCAATGAGGAGATGTCCAGCTATGCGCCTCAGAGTAATTGCGATAATTCTCATGACAGTAGCAGTAGCGCTCCTGATATGGATTTGTTTCTTTTTGCTCTCCAGTGGCCTGCTGAACAATCAGCAACATGTCGCAACTACTCCCTTTCCATCTTCAACCGCTCCTCAACCATCGCCGACGAGCCAGCAACCGAATGGAGGGATTGATTCTAGTGTTCTGGCTGCACTTCTAGGTCTCATAGGTGTTGTGGTAGGAGCCCTCATTGCAGGAGGATTTTCCCTCTACCAAGCTCGATATAATGCGAAGCTGCAGAGAGAGAATGCTCTTCTCCAAGATCAGATAGCAACAACCCGCGCTCTGCAGGAGCGAGAACGGCAACGACGAGAAACAGAAGCTGAAATCGCCCGCACTGCGAAGTTGCGCGCACAAACGCTCGAAGGACGTGTCCAGGCTTATCGTATTGCTTTGCGTGCCGATCCGCGCATTGCTCAAACGCAAATACTCACGATGAGCCAGCCATTAGAGGTTGCCAATGTCTATGTGCGCATGAGACTGCATCAAGAAGCAAGGCCGGGCTACGAACTTGACCCCATACTTCTTCAAGCTGAAGCCCAACGTGATCCAAATGCGCTTATGCAGGCAGGGCGAAAGCGGCTTGAAAGCCTGGCGAGCGCGGCGTTAGATCCTGGCGAGGCTATACGCACCTACAAGCATTGTGTTATCGTAGGCGATCCAGGTGCAGGCAAGACAACGCTGCTCAAGTATCTCACCCTGAAATCACTGGATGGACACCTTGCTGGACTACCAGAACTTCCTATTCATATCGAGTTGAACACGTTTGTGAGTTCTCAATGCCATGATTTACTGGATTTTGCTTCTACCTCCTGGGAGGCAGACTATAACTTTCCCAAAGTGGAAGCGCGCTCCTACATGGAAGAACAGCTCAAAACAGGCAAGGCACTTCTGTTGCTCGACGCGCTTGATGAAACCATGATCGGCGAAACAGCAGAGGTGGCTGAAGCCTCTTATCGACGTGCGGCTGAGGCCATCATACAGATGGCAAGTCGTTACTACCAGTCACCTATTGTGGTGACGGCTCGCAAAGCTAGCTACCAGCAACAGACGCTCTTAGCGGGTTTCACTGAACTGGAAGTATTGGACTTCCGTTCTGAAGAAATTGCACAATTCGTAGATAAATGGTTTGCCTATTACCCTGGCCCGGAAAAGCAGGTTAGTGCTAGAGATCTCAATACAAGACTTGAACGTAATCCACGTATCCAGACTTTGGCTGCCAATCCACTCTTACTCTCACTGATCCTACTGGTATATGAAGCCCAGCTCGATCTGCCTGACCGTCGGGCTGAACTATATAAGCAATGTGTGGAAACTTTGCTCACCAAATGGGATGCCAGCCGTGATATCCGTCGCCGTCGCCAATTCAAACCAGAACATAAACGACAATTGCTTGAAGAAATTGCCTGGCACTTTCACCTGCAGGGACAACGATACTTCCCTGAGCAAGAGTTGCGAGTGGTGATTGCTGACTTTCTCCCTGCGATAGGTCTTCCGAGAGAACAAAATGATTGGATTCTCCGAGAGATTGCTGCCGAAAATGGATTATTAAAGGAGCAAGCACGAGGCTGGCATGGTTTTTTGCACATGACCTTGCAGGAGTACTTCGTTGCTCAGTATGCAACCGAGCATCATCAACTCGATAAGTTACTTGAGTACCGGGGTGACCCTTGGTGGGAAGAAGTGATATTACTGTATGCAGGATATACACCAGATGCCAGTCCTCTTCTTCAAAAGTTACTTGGACAAAGCAAAGAGGCACCTTTGCGAGATGATATTTTCCAAACGAATCTCGTTTTAGCGGGCCATTGTCTCGCGGCCCGCCCTACTGTGCGACAAGCATCGCTACGGGAAGAGGTGGTATCACGCCTTTTCATGGCGTTGAAACAACCCACTTATTCGCTCATGAGCGAACATATAGCTGATGCCTTGAGCGAGATCGGTGGGGAGAAAGTAAATGCTCATTTGCTGGAGCTGCTCGCTGATCCGGCAGTTGACCCGAACGTCCGGGTGAGCATTGCTACCGCCCTGGGGGCATTAGGCGACCGCTCCGTAGCTTCAGAACTTCTCCGCCTGCTCGCTGATCCGGCAGTTGACTCGAACGTCCGGGTGAGCATTGCTACCGCCCTGGGGGCATTAGGCGACCGCTCCGTAGCTCAAGGACTCCATCTCCTCCTGGGTGATCCCCGATATGACTTATTCGTGAAGGTACGAATTGCTACTACCCTGGACAAGTTAGGCGATCAGTCTGTAGTCCCAGGGCTCCTGCAAGTTCTCACCAACTTGCAAGCTGATCCAGCTCTACGCATACACATCGCTACCTACCTGAATACACGAGGCGAACGCTCTGCAGCGCCAGTGCTGCTTCGCATCCTCTCTGATCCACAAACGAATCCAGCCGTGTCTGAAAGTATTGCAACTACTCTGGGTGCTTTAGGAGATCAGTCTGTGGTTCCTGAACTTCTGCGATTGCTTGCTACTTTTCAGAGTAAACCGAATACGCAGATTCACATTGCTATTGCATTGGGCACGCTTGGTGACCATTCCGTCATCCCTCAATTGCTACAGTTGCTCTCTAATCCACAGGTTAGCTTGAGTACCGGTTTAAATATCGCTGCTACATTACGCGCACTTGACGATCGTTCTGTTGTTCCTGAACTATTGCGACTGCTCTCCAATCCACAGCTTGATCCAATTGTGCATACAGGCATCGTGAATGCTCTTGGACAACTAGCTGACGATGAAGCAACTCTTCATGTACTTGCGGCACTTCTTCCAGACTCAGCAATAGCGAACGATATTTACCGCGCTCTCTGGCACATAAGCCACCGAATAGGGATGAGGATATTTATGGCCAATGGTTTATCGACAAAAGACATCAGCATTGTTAGACTGTAGAGAATCACTCAGCCTATTCTCAGCTGCTCCTCAGCTTTCTGAGAGATGCCACCGGGACCTGCGAAAAGAGAGCGCTCAAGCCAGAACATCGACACACCAGGATGAGCGAGAAAGCCCCTGCCGCGGGGTGGATGGTGTGATTTGTCGTAGGGCCCCCAAAATTGCGTCTCAGAGGCGCGAACGGAAAAGCTCCTCTTGGCAGGGGCATTCTGCCTAAAATAGTGGTTTTCGCTGTCCTAGCTGCTCTCGCTACCCGTTAATTTGCACAGTAAATGACGGAGTTTTCGGATGCTTTCTGGCGGAGCACGAGACGTTATTCACAGCCGGTCCATATTTCCTGCTGTTATTTTCGGCCCTTAGGGAAGCGTCTAGCAGTCTCGTTCGAGCATGACTCCACCTCATACGCGGTGCAGAAGAGTGGGAAATCCCATTTCCCGCCCTTTCTTACTTTTTGCAACGGCAATTAGCGCCGAAACGGCCATTTTATGCCGTGAGCCATATGTACTCTCCACATACGTAAAGCATCATACGACGGAGTGTCTACTGTCCCATCAGGCATAGTTGCACCTACGCGAGACCGAGCACTTTGCAGTTGCTTCTGAGTGACCTTGGCCCCACCCAAATTGGCTTCACTCAGGTCGACTTTCGCCAAGTCGGCTCCACTCAGGTCGGCTCCACTCAGGTCGGCTCTCCACAGGTTAGCTCTCACCAGGTTGGCTCCTCTCAAGTTGACTCTCACGAGGATGGCACCACTCAGGTTGGCTTTATACAAGTTAGCACCACTCAGCTTGGCATGGTCCAGTAAGGCTACCGTCAGGATGGCATAACTCAGGTTGGCTCTGCTCAGGTTGGCTACCTCTAGGATGGCATAACTCAGGTCTGCTCTGCTCAGGTTGGCTACCTCCAGGTTGGCACTACTCAGGTTGGCTACCTTCAGGTTGGCACTAGTCAGATCGGCATGGCTCAGATCGACACCAACCAGCTTAGCCCGGCTCAGATTGGCATTACGCAGCATGGCACCGTTCAGGGTGACCGTATACAGGTCGAGACCAGAAAGGTCTATTCCCTCCAAATTACGACCTCTTAAAAATAAATACTCATGGGAATTATAGTTCTTTCGTATCAAAGAGATTACATCTTCCCTCGTTAACGGTTCTTTGCTGAACCAGAACATGATGTCCCTCCTTATGCTAAAAGATGTGGGTCGAGAAGTATCTCCTCACTCAGTTCATACCACCGTTGCCTCGAAAAACCCGACAGATCATCTACTCGGTGGAGAGTTCCCAGATGGTCCCTTGCCTGACACACCGAAAGCCATGGTTTGGAGTATTTGTCATCCGTTTGACATGCCGGGAAATCGTGACCTTGTCTCCTTTGGGTGGAACGAAAAAACAGCGACTCATAATGTCACGTCAGATCATGTGACGGAGACAATCTGCTGAAAGCGCCTGGCATCGTGGCAGGTTAGCTGGCAGACGCTTTATTTACTCTGTCGAATGAAAGCCTCCGCCAATCTTCGCAACCTCTAGAGCGCCGCCACCACCCGCTGGTGCTCCTCAGGTGCCAGTGTTGCCAGCGCTTGCTTCAACGCAGCCTCGTCTCCCTGCAGAACGGCTTCCCGAATAGCGGCAGGCAAGGAAGCAACCAGCGCTTCCGGTGACTGCTGTGCTTTGCTTCTAGCGAGGCGATGGTTTCCAGCACGAGCAGGATCAGCAGGGCATCTTCTACATTATCCAGCCCTTCAACTAGCATGTGCCAATTCCGCTCGCCCGCCCAAATGCGCCTCGCGGCATCGGCAATGCGCCAGCCATGCTTCTCAAGCTCTGGCAAGACTGGCTCAAGCGCCTCCCGTGCTGGCACATCACCCCTGGCAGCGGCAGCAATGTCAGCAATGATCTGCCCATGCTGGCGGGCAATGTGGTTACCTGAGAATACAGCAAAGGTCTCGTGCGCGCGGCGGCGGTAGTCCCGCGCCTGCTCTGTCTGTCCCTCCAGGTCAGCGATGCTAGCGAGTATGTTGAAGTCCGCCCATATTCCCGATGAGACATCAAGAGTTTCAAAAATTGCCCGTGCTTGCTCAGCATAGCTCCGCGCCTCGGCCAGGCGCGTCTGAGGAGTATGGCCCGCCCGCACTTCGTTCACCAGCAGGCCAGCAAGAATGCTCAAATGCCTTGCATGCTCAGAACCAGCTGGTTGCACCTGTTCATCAAGTTCCAGCGCCCGCTTAATCCAGCCCTCCGCCTCAGCGGGGCGACCAGCACTGCTTGCAACAATTGCAAGCCGAGTGCTGGTCGTAGCAGCACCAGCCATGTCTCCTTGCTCCTCTGCGAGCGCCAGACTATCGCGGTAGCAACGCTCGGCCTCGGCCCAGTCTTGCTGCTCCTGAGCCACCCAGCCCAAGTTGCGGCAGGTCTTGGCCTGGGCGTAGCGATCGTTGTACTCGACATAAATCTGCAAAGCCTGCTGGTAGTACTGCTCGGCCTGGGTCCACTGCCGTTGCTTCCTTGCCGTCCAGCCCAACTCGTGGTAGATATCGGCCTGGGCGTAGCGATCGTTGTACTCGACATCAATCTCCACTGCCGTTAGGAAATGCTTACGCGCCTGGGTCCACTGCCGTTGCTCCCCTGCCACCATGCCCAAGTTGTGGTAGGTTTCCGCCTGGTGGTAGCGGTCGTTGTACTCGCCATAAACCTGCAAAGCCTGCTGGTAATACTGCTCGGCCTGGGTCCACTGCCGCTGCTCCTGAGCTACGTACCCCAAGTTGTGGTAGGTTGCGGCTTGTTCGTATCGGTGGTTGTCTTCTCTCTTGATCTGTAATGCTTGCTGGTAGTACTGCTCGGCCTGGGTCCACTGCCGTTGCTCCTGAGCCACGTACCCCAAGTTGTGGTAGGTCATGGCCTGCGCCTCGCGGTCGTTGTACTCGATAAAGAGCCGCAAAGCCTGCTGGTAGTACTGCTCGGCCTGGGTCCACTGCCGCTGCTCCTCTGCCACCTTGCCCAACTCGTGGTAGATGGAGGCACTCCGCTTCTTGATCGTATCCGCGTCAAGGTGCTTGTTCTCAAGCAAGTGAGAAAGCGCTTTTTGATATGATGCATTCGCTGCTGCGTACTCCTTGAGATTAAGCTGGCGCCTTGCAATGTCACAAATGACACCAACGAACTCGGCACTCAATGATCCAGCCAACTTGTCAGCCGGGTACATTTCCAGACGCCCCAGGACCGTCTGCCCCAATTCCAGTCCGCGACGCTGATCGTGAGTGGCATCCAGGTACTTGGATAGGGTAAAGTAGGTGCTGGAAATCGAGATCCGTGCCGCCAGCGCCAGGTTCAGGGCAGTCACCAGGTTTTCGTATTCCAGTGACGTTAACACTTGGCCTTTCTGTCGCTCCCGTGGCTTTTTAGAGTTGAACAGCTGGTACAGCTCATTGCCTACCTGGTCATAAAGTTCGCGAAAGGCAGTCTCCACTGCGCTGCGCACCTCTGCCTGCTCCGGCGCATTCAGGCGGTTGCGCAGGAAGTAGGACAGGGTCGGTTGCAGGTGTAGAAAGCGGGGAATATCACGATCAGGGCTGAGCAGCCCCCAGTTTACGGCCTCCTGGATCACCTCTGGCCAGCGTTCAAAGGATAGCGTTGCCAGGGAGGGCTGTTCTTTCAAATGAGTGGTATACTGTTTTATCCATCCCAGATCAATAACTGAGGTAAAGGGTGCCAGGCAGCGCAGCAATTGCTGCGCATCCGGTGAAAGGTTGCTATGCGAATAATCAATGCAGCGGAGGATGCTCTCCGTCTTCTGCTCGAAGATGTCCTTGCCTTTCTGCTGGCTTGCGGGGGTATCCAGCCGGACATCACCGGCTTGCAGCGCCTCGAGTAGCTCGTCAGGGGTCTGCTGCCTGAGATTGGCCAGCACGACCTCCATAGCCAGGGGGAAGCCGTCCAGGAGTTTGATGAGCTTGCGCAGGTTTTCGTCATCACGGTATTGCAAGGCACCGTTGCGTTCCAGGATGCGGTCGGCCAGCGTGGAGGCGGCCTCGGCATCCAGGCCGGGCAGGTCGTAGATGTTGTCGTCGAAGGTGCCTCTGGCCAGCCAGTCTTCGCCTCCGCGCGAGCCGAGCAGGACGAGAGTGCGGCCTTTGGCGAGATCGGCTAGGAAGCTGCGCAGGGCGTCCTGGCCGAGTTTGGGCAGGGTGTGCTGGATGGCGAGGTGCGCGCCGGTGATCGATTCGAGGTTGTCCAAGATGAGCAGGTGCGGCTCGGCGCGCAGGCGTTCGGCGATCATGAGTTGCTGCTCATCGAGGGGGTAGGGCTGGATATCTGTGTAGTACTTCGGGCCGTACAACTGCTGGGCGATGTCAGTGAGGATCTGCTGGAGCGTCCAGGCGCGTTCGTCGTAGCCGAAGTAGTAGGTCTGCTGCACGAAGCCGGTCGTGTGCCACCAAGCGCGCAGGTGCTTGAGCAGCGTAGTCTTGCCGGCGCCGCCCATGCCACGCATGAGCAGGAGATTGCGCTTCGCAAGCAGGCGCTTTTCGATTTGCAGGATATCCAGGTCGCGGCCTACGAAGCCGTACTGCGGTTCGGGTGGCGCGTATTGCTTTTCGGCCAGCTTGCGTTTATTGTAGGCGCTGCGTTCCTCCGGCGTGAAGTCGCGCGGTTTGAGTTGCACCGGCTGGTTCTGGTAGACGACGGGCAGCATCCAGTCCTCCAGGTCAATCATCTGATCGAAGTAGGCGCGCCGGGACTTGTGATTGTAGAGCGCTGTACGCCCATGGCGAATGCCCGCTGCCAGATCATCTTTTGCAAAGAGTTGCCTGTACAGCGTGCGCATCAGCAACTCAGTGGCACTGACGGTCACTGTGTAACCCATCGCTACTACCATCTGTATTCCGGCCTGCATGAGATAGCTACCCAGGCTGGTCTCATGCTCACCTATCTGCTTGCCCGACTGGCAGGCGTTCAGAATGGTGATGGGGACCTGATGCCGTATCAGCAGGGTGGCCAGCTCCTCTGCCTCCACCAGGTCCGCCGTGCCGTCCTGCTCGCCCTCCAGCGCCAGAAAAGCCTTTAACCCCTCGTAGGGCTGGATATCTTGACGGCCAGAGCGTTGGGTGCGCATAGAGCGATTCATGACGCGAAATTCCTGATCGGTCAGTAGGGAGCCATGTACGTCGAAGTGGATCACATGATAGTAACCAAAACCATGCTTGCTAGCGGTCTCGTGCAAGTGGTTTTCCAGGGCTTTGTAGGTGCCGGGGCGCAGGATATCTACCTGCACGGGCACTTCTGCCTTGCGCAGCGCCTCGACCAGCGGCCTCGATACTGTGCGGTAGCCCATGTCGCGCTTGCCGCGTGGGCGAGCGGTGACAATCATCAGGTTGATGGTGGGTGAGGGGTGCATATTTGTGTAGACTGCCTGCTGCGACAGGTTTTTGCGTAGGATTGTGACTCGCAGCGCCAGAGGCTGGGGAAACGCGTGATCTTTTAGCGCTTCCCAGTGGAGTGCGTGAAAGGGCGGCTGGCCGCTGACCTCGATTTGTATCATGTCCAACCCTGCCTGGACAGCTGTCCTGTAGGTAGAGAGGATAAGAGGGGCTGCGACAAAAACTTGCTCGAAGAGCTTTTCGCCGTACAGGGAGATGCTGGCGGCGGCTTCCTGGGCCTTCACTTGGTCGGTAAAGGGAAATTTGAGATGCTCATCAAAGTACCACTCTAGGCGCTCTTCCTCGGCCTTCGAGAAAGGGTCACGAATGGTAATATCGTATGCTGGCCCCTGGTCAAAGCTCACCTTCGCGTAGAAGGTACCCGCTTGCTCGGAAGATTCCTGGATGCGTATCAGTGCCATGCCCACGTCTCCCCAAAAAAGGACAATAGTCTCAGGGGGAAAGAACCGCTCTACTTTTCATCGACATCTACGACCAAAAAACGCGTACCATCAGGCTTTTGCAACGCCTCAATATGGATGTGCTTACGAGGCGCTCCACGTCTCGCCAAAGCTAGTTTGATGAGGTCATAGAGTGTACTGCTGGTGATATTTATTACCAGAGCAAGCACGATGTCGGCAAACAGGGTGATGTCATACTGCTGACCGCCTGAAGGTGCGAGACGTGCCGCAGCGACAGCCCGGCACTCTTCCTCTTCATTCCAGACTGTTACAAACTCCTCTGCGCTCAGCCCAGTGCCAGGAGAGAGCGCAATATAATACTCTTCCATACGATCTCCTCATCACCTGACATTCATTCGATACTCTGCCTCTCTACAAGAATGATAAAATGACAACTTTCACCTTAACGACATTCCATCGGCCTCTTATCAAATAATCTTAAGATTACGATTATTCTACCAGGAATCTGCTGAGAATGAAAGGGCCAAAACGCAGGTTCGTATCCAATAGTCCAGTTTTCCTCCACCGGATAGCTTTTTGCCGTTCATTCCAGCATGCAAGAACAGAGCTGCATAACCACTTCTGTTTGCAGCCCTGTCGCACACAAAGCGACACGTAGTTGGGGAAGCCCTTTCTTGGAGGGATAGATATGACGACATTCGTCCAGGCCCAGGCGGCGGAAGCCCATCGCCGCTTGCAGTTGCTCGGAACGACGGTCGAGGACAGCAGAGGTACCTTGCTGGGCGTGCGAGCTCGCCAGGTGGGCATCCCAGTGGCTGTGCTGCGCCAGTGGCACGCCTGCTATCTGCGCAGAGGACTGGATGCGCTGGTCCCGACTGAGTGGTCTGAGCTCCCTGAATCTGCCTGGGCGCTCATCGAGAGGCGCTACGCGGCCTTAGGAGGGCTTGCGGAAGCGGAAACCATTACCGTGGAGGATATCCGCCGACTCGCAGAACGAGCGGGCTGGACGATGCGCCAAGCGCACGGTACCTCCGCGCGTGCGGCCCGATCTAGGCGCGCTCTCGGAAGTGCAACGCGACGAACTCTTCCGTCGCCGCGCTCTGCTTGGGGAACTGGCCGAGCAAGAACACGTCTCTAATGTCGTCCTGGCGCAACGGGCGGAAGCGGTGGGGGTCAGCTCGCGCACCTTACGGGACTACCATACGCGCTTCCGGCACGATGGGTTGGCCGGGCTGGCGCCACGTGGACGTCAGGACAAGGGCAAGCATCATGGCTTGAGTGCGCAGATGATGCAGGTCGTCGAAAACCTCCGCCTCACTCACCGGGATGCCACAGTGCGCTTCGTACATGAACTGGCCTGCCAGCACGCGGCCTCGACAGGGGAAACCGCCCCCAGCCGGTGGCAGGTACGCTCCATCTGTGCGCAGATTTCGGCACCCGTGCGCCCGCTGGCCGATGGGCGGGAGGAGGAGTTCCGCAATCGCTATCGCCTGACCTACCCCATTCCTCATGACGCCCACCGCCTGGTCTGGCAGATCGACCACAAGGCCCCCTTGCACGTGCTGGTGCGTGATCTGCGCGCGCCTTCCCACCGCGCGCTTTCTGGCGAAGTCCGCCCGTATTTGACGCTGGTGATCGACAGTGCCTCGCGTCTGGTCATGGCCGGACGCTTCAGCTATGATCCCCCCGATCGCTTCATGGTGGCGGCTGCGATCCGTGACGCGATGCTGACCAGCGACCACAAGCCCTTTGGTGGCGTCCCCGATGAGATCTGGGTGGATAACGGGAAGGACCTGATTGCCCACCATGTGCGTCAATTAGCGCAAGGACTGGGCATCACGCTCTTTCCCGGACCCCCACATGAACTCCAGGTGCGCGGGATTGTCGAACGGTTTCATGAGACGCTGGACACCCGCCTGTGGGCCACGCTCCTCGGCTATGTTGGTCCCAACGTCGTGGAACGCAACCCTAAGGCCAGAGCCGAGCTCACGCTCGCTGAACTGGAGCTGCGCTTTCGCGCCTTCATCGACCAGTACCACCAGGAGATGCACAGCGCGACCGGACAGACGCCCCTCGCCTTCCGGCAGGAGCACGCCACACCGCTACCGGTCGATGAGCGCCTGTTGGATGTGCTGCTCAAAGAACCGGCTCACCGGCGCGTGCTCAAGGGGGGCATCAAGTATGCTGGGGAGCGGTACTGGCATCCCGAATTGGCGGTGCTCGTCGGCGAGGAGGTGTTAGTCCGTGCAGCGCCCTGCTATACCGCTCCCGACGAACTGGAAGTCTTCTTCGAGAGCCAATGGCGCTGCACGGCCTTCGCGCTTGCCTCGGCAAAAGGTCAGGCGGTCCAGCGCAAAGAGGTAGTCGAGGCCCAGCGTCGCCAGCGTGCCCAGGCTCGTCGCCGTATCAAAGCAGCACGTGAGGCGCTCGAGGTACCTTCTCTCTCGGCAATGGAGCAACGTAAGGGTCGACGACAGGCCACGTCATCACTCGAGGTCCCGGTTGCTCCTCTTTCCTCCCCTCGTTCCTCAGACCTGTTTGATTTTCTTGTAGCCCGTGCCGCGCTGACCAGAAAGGACGCGCCCAATGATTCCTGAATACGCTGATGATCTCGATTTTGAAAACCGCTTGCCAGCTGGCCAGGCACCTATCATGACGCAGAGCGTCAAACGCTTTCATGCCTGTATGCAGTTTATGATGCAGTCGCGTGAAGAGACCGGCTATGCCACGATGGGTGTGGTCACGGGAGATGCAGGTGTCGGCAAGACCATTGCCGTTCAGACCTATCTGCAAGCGCTGACTCCACGGGCCTACAGCGGCTTTCCAGCCTGTGTGAGCATCAAGGTCAGCCCGCGCTCGACGGCGAAGGCCCTGGCGAAAACGTTGATCGCCACGCTCAACGGAGAGCATGCAGGTCACAATGTGTATGATATGGAAGCGGTCGCAGCACAAGCCATCCGGCGGAACGATCTCGATCTGGTCCTGGTCGATGAAGGGGACTGGCTCACAGTGGAAAGCTTTGAACTGCTGCGTCATATCTTCGACCGGACCGGCTGCCCCATCGTGATTGTGGGACTTCCACACATCCTGCGCGTCATCAATCGTCACGAAAAATTTGTGAGCCGCGTTGGCCTGCATATGGAGTTCTTGCCGCTCACCCAGGAGGAGGTGGTGACGACGGTGCTACCTGCCCTGACACTGCCCTACTGGCAGTATCGGTTCGATGATGCGGCAGATCGTGAGATGGGAATCCAACTCTGGCAGCGGGTGTGTCCCTCCTTTCGCAAGCTGCGTGTGGTGTTGCAATATGCCAGCCAGATTGCACGCGCCCGCCAGGCCGAACGCATCACGCCCGCTATCCTCGCGGAGACGCTGCGCTTGACGCTGATTCCGCAGGTTCCAGCCCTGCGCCACCAGCCCCCTCCCTCGCCTGCTGGGTCCTATGAAGCCGCTTCTGAACAACGGCCACCTCGCTCATGACAACGAATCCGTTTTGCCAACTCGAAGCGCCCGCCTGGCTCGCGGAAGACCCGGTCCACCAGATTCCACGCTTGCTTGAGCACTTATTGCAAGTTGCGGAATATGTACCCCAGGTCTACGAGATCCTTCCCTGGCTCAAGGGGATGGATGCTTGGGGGCTGATCCAGGAGCGGATGGCGCAGGCATTGTTTCCCGATGCGCCACCGTCGGCACAAGAAGCGACCCTGACCACCTTTTTCACCCGCGTGACGCAGCCGATGGCAGAGATGATCGAGGCCCTCTATGTCTCACCGCTGCTGCGGCGCGTTCCAACGGTGGAGGAAATCGTGCGTCGCATGGCACACCGCGTGGGAGCTTCCGCGCTACCGCTCGATGTGGTGACGGGAGTCTGCTGTTTCTTCGGGCGTCGTCGCGCCTCCATCCTGGCCGGTGACACGATCCAGGTACAAACAACTACCTGGCGCATTGGCTGGCAACAGACCGCTGTCCAGGTACGTACTGCGCAAAGAATGGCGATGCCTTTTCTGCTCTTAGTGATCGACGAAACCACCGACAAAGTCCTCGCCTTTCGGAGCACACCGGATCTTCCAGGTGAGGCAG
>WNFJ01388807.1_pt2 | contig 13706 bp, 12 predicted proteins | sample 5400461 | NCBI WGS metagenome assembly WNFJ01 (sample SAMN13153349, study PRJNA577476) | soil metagenome | isolation source: 115 cm saprolite on Douglas fir-dominated hillslope | place: USA:California | collected 2013-09-17 | reverse complement strand
CCACGATCGCGGTCGCCAGGCCGGCGGTGATGCCGGACACCCGCGCCAGCAGCGGCTGCGAGGCGGTGTTCAGGTCCACGCCGACCGCGTTCACGCAGTCCTCGACCACGGCGTCCAGCGAGTGCGACAGCTTGCCCTCGGCCACGTCATGCTGGTACTGGCCGACGCCGATGGACTTCGGGTCGATCTTGACCAGTTCGGCCAGCGGGTCCTGCAGCCTGCGGGCGATCGACACCGCGCCGCGGAGCGAGACGTCGAGCCCGGGGAGTTCGGCGGAGGCGTAGGCGGAGGCCGAGTAGACGGACGCGCCGGCTTCGGAGACCACCACCTTGGTGAGCGCGAGCTCCGGGTGGCGCTTGATCAGGTCGGCGGCCAGCCGGTCGGTCTCCCGCGAGGCGGTGCCGTTGCCGATGGCGACCAGCTCGGCGTGGTGCTGCGTCGCGAGCCTGGCCAGCACGTCGATGGCCGCGTCCCAGCGGCGGTGCGGTTCGTGCGGGTAGATCGTGGCGGTCGCCTGCACCTTTCCCGTCGTGTCGGTGACCGCGACCTTGACGCCGGTCCGGAAGCCCGGGTCCAGGCCGATCGTGCGGCCAGCAGCAGGTCGCGCAGGTTGGCGGCGAACACCCGGACCGCCTCGTCCTCGGCCGCCTGCCACAGCCGGACCCTGATGTCCACGCTCAGGTGCGTCAGGATGCGGGTGCGCCAGGCCCAGTGGACGGTGGCCTTGAGCCACTGGTCGGCGGGGCGGCCTTGGTCTTGTATGCCGAAGCGCTCGGCGATGCGCTGCTCGTTCTCCTGGTCGTCCGCGCCGGGCTCGAGGGTGAGGTCGAGGATCTCCTCCTTCTCGCCGCGGAACAAGGCCAGCACGCGGTGCGAGGGCAGCCGCGCGAACGGCTCGCTGAACTCGAAGTAGTCGGCGAACTTGGCGCCCTTGTCCTGGAGGCCCTCGCGGACCCTGGAGGTCAGCGAGCCGCGGGCGGCCATCGACTCGCGCAGGTCACCGAGCAGGTCGGCGTCCTCGGCGAACCGCTCGACCAGGATCGCGCGGGCGCCGTCCAGGGCGGCGGCGGCGTCCTGGATGCCCTGGTCGCTGTCGACGAAGTCCTGCGCTGCGTGATGCGGGTCCGTGCGCGGGTCGTTCAGGAGGAGATCGGCCAGCGGCTCCAGGCCTGCCTCGCGGGCGATCTGGGCCTTGGTGCGCCGTTTCGGCTTGTAGGGCAGGTAGAGATCTTCCAGCCGGGCCTTGGCGTCGGCGGCGCGGATCTGGGCTTCGAGCTCGTCCGTGAGCTTGCTCGTCGAGCTCGCGCAGGTAGCGCAGCCGCTCCTCGAGCGTGCGCAACTGCGCGTCGTCGAGCGCGCCGGTGGCTTCCTTGCGGTACCTGGCGACGAATGGCACGGTCGCGCCGCCGTCGAGCAACTCGACCGCGGCGCTGACCTGGCGGACGGCCACACCGAGTTCGTCGGCGATCCGCTGGTCCACCGACGGGGCCGGGGCGGGCTGAATCTGCGTCACCAGAGCTATTGTGCCAGCGACCAGCAGCCGACGGCCCGCCTGAGGCGGCCCGCGGCGGGCGGCCCGCGGCGGGCGGCGCCTTAAAAAGCCCTTAAAAGCCCGGGGTGGCGCTTTCGGTCCGGCGGGCGATGTGTTAGTTCTTGTTGAGTTACGTGGTCCATATGGGGGGATAGCGTCCGAACCGGAGGACAACGTGATTACTGCTGCTCAAGTTCGCCAGAATTCGTCACGGTGGCGGAAGGGGCGACTGGTGCTGGCGGCGGCACTGGCCGCGCTGCTGGCGGTGCCCGCCACCGCGGCCGCCAGCCAGGCCTCGGTGACCGCGGGCCGGGCCTCGGTGACCGCGGGCCGGGCCTCGGTGACCGCGGGCCGGGCTTCTGTGACCGCGGGCCGGGCCGCGAGCGCCTCCTGCCCGTGGGTGACCTCCCGGGCGCCTGTCGCGCAGCGCGTGGCCGAGCTGATGAGCCAGATGAGCCTGGCCGACGAGATTTCCATGGTGGAAGGCCACGGCACGTCCAACCCCTACGTGTTCTACACCCCAGCCATCCCGTCGCTGTGCATCCCGGCGGTTGGGCTGGAGGACGGGCCGTCCGGGGTCGCCGACGGCCTGACCGGCGTCACCCAGCTGCCCGCGGGCGTCGCCCTCGCCGCCACCTGGGATCCCGGGCTCGCGCAGCAGTACGGTCAGGTCATCGGGGCCGAAGAGTCCGGCAAGGGGGCCAGCGCCAACCTCGGCCCGACGGTGAACATCGACCGGGACCCGCGCTGGGGCCGGTCGTTCGAGGCACTGAGCGAGGATCCCGCCCTGAACTCCGCGCTCGACGTGCCCGAGATCGGCGGCGTGCAGAGCCAGGACGTGGAGTCCCAGGTGAAGCACCTGGCCGTGTACAACCAGGAGACCTACCGGAACACGCCCGCGGACAACGTCATCGTCGACTCCCGGACGGAGCACGAGATCTACCTGCCCTCGTTTTACGCGGCGGTGAAGGCGGGCGACGCCTCGGTCATGTGCTCGTACGCGAGCATCAACGGCAACTTCGCCTGCAACGACTCCGATCTGGAGACCACCATCCTGCGCGACGAGTGGGGCTTCCCCGGCTTCGTGATGTCGGACTACGGGGCCCTGCACTCCACCCAGGGGGCGCTGCAGGGCACCGATCAGGAGCAGCCGTTCAACACCTTCTACGGGACGCCGCTGCAGACCGCGGTGCAGAACGGGACGATCCCGAAGAGCGTGCTGAACACGATGGTGCAGCGGGTGCTGACCGAGATGTTCCGGTTCGGCCTGTTCAGCCGGCCGCGCACCGGCTCGACCTCGGCCACGGTGACGACGCCGGGGCACGTGGCGGTGGCCACCTCCGTCGCCGAGGCGGGGACGACGCTGCTGAAGAACGCCGGCGGCGTGCTGCCGTTGTCCCCGTCGGGCGGCTCCATCGCCGTGGTCGGGCCCGCTGCGGACGCCGCGCCGACGTACGCGGGCGGCGGCAGCGCCTACGTGATCCCTTCGGGCACGGTCAGCCCGCTGGCCGGCATCAAGGCGGCCGCGGGTTCCGGGACGAGCGTCGCCTACGCCCAGGGCCTGCCTGCCGACGCCTCGCTCCCGGCCATCCCGTCGTCCGACCTGTCGCCGGCCTATGCGCCGACACCGTTCGGCGGCAGCTACACGGGCACGCTCACCGCGCCGGAGACCGGCAGGTACGTGCTGGCCATCACCAATCCCTGCGGCTGCTACACCTCGACGTACCTGTCACTCGACGGCAACAAGATCATCGACGACCCGTCCACGCCGCCGGTGCACACGTACTCGGTCGCGGTGGATTTGACGGCGGGCCAGCAGTACACGCTGTCGATCAGCGGCGCGTCATCGCAGCTGCTGTGGGGAACGCCATCGGCGCTGGCGCCCGGCATCAGCGCCGCCGTCAGCGCGGCGCGCGCCGCGGCCACGGCGGTGGTGGTGGTCTCCGACGACACGCAGTCCGAGGCGACGGACCGGCTGTCGCTGAACCTGCCGTCCGCACAGGACGAGCTGATCTCCGCGGTCGCGGCGGCCAACCCGCACACGGTCGTGGTCATCGACGCGGGCGCGCCGGTCGCGATGCCGTGGCTCTCCGGTGTCGCGGGCGTGGTGGACGCCTGGTACCCGGGCCAGACCAGCGGGACGTCACTGGCCAGCGTGCTGTTCGGCCAGACCGATCCCGGCGGGCACCTGCCGGTGACGTTCCCGGCCTCGCTGAGCCAGGTGCCGGCCGCCACGACGGCCCAGTTCCCGGGGAACGGCACGGACGTGCTGTACTCCGAGGGCGTGGACGTGGGCTACCGCTGGTATGACGCCAGGGGCATCACGCCGCTGTTCCCGTTCGGGTTCGGGCTGTCGTACACGCAGTTCGCCTTCGGCGGGCTGTCCGTGAGCCACCCGGTCGTCAACGGGACGCAGGACGTGCGGGTGTCCGCGCTGGTGACGAACACCGGTCATCGGGCAGGTTCTGAGGTGGCCCAGCTGTACCTGGCCGACCCGGCCGCGTCCGGCGAGCCGCCGCGCCAGCTGGCGGGCTTCCAGCGGGTGAGCCTGGCTCCCGGGGCCTCGGCGCGGGTCTCGTTCGTGCTGACCCCGCAGGAGATGTCCTGGTGGAGCGACACGGCGAACGGCTGGACGCAGACGGCCGGCACGTACCAGGTGTACGTGGGCGACTCCTCGGCGCTGGCCGGACTGCCGCTGCGGGGCTCGTTCACGATGGCCACCACGCCCGGGGCCCGCCAGGTGACGGTCAGCGCGCCTTCGGCCATCCGGCCGGGCCAGGCCGCCCTGGTGCGGGTGACGCTGACGGCGGCCGGTGACGCGACGCTGCACGGTGTCCGGCTGGCGCTGCAGCTTCCCGGGGGCTGGACGGCGGTGCCGACCGGGCCGGCGGTGTTCGGCTCCGTGGCGCCCGGCCAGGCCCTGGCGGTCGCGTTCCTGGTGACGCCGCCGCGCTACGCCCCTAACGCCAGCGCGGTCGTGCACGCGACCGCGACGGCCGGAGACTGGCTGCGCGAGGCGGGGGTGAGCGTCACGGTCTCGGGTTAGGCGCGGCTGGGCGCGGTTAGGCGCGGCTGGGCGCGGTTAGGCGCGGCTGGGCGCGTAGCGCTGGATGGTCACGCCGTCGGGGCCGATGCTGGTGACGTCGGTGAGCTTCAGCCTGGTCCGTGCCGCGCCGTCGAACAGGCGCTTGCCGGTGCCCAGGACCACGGGGAAGACCATCAGCCGGTACTCGTCGACCAGGCCAAGGCCGGTGAGGGCGCGGACGAGCTGGCCGCTGCCCGCGACCAGGATGTCCCCCTGGTACTGGTCTTTGAGCGTCCCGGCCTGGTCCAGGGTGATGACCGTGGTGTTGTTCCAGGTGGGTTCGGTCAGGGTCGAGGAGACCACGTACTTCGGCATGCCGTTCATCTTGCTGGCGAACCCGACCGGGTCCTCCATGGCCGGCCACGCCTTGGCGAACCCCTCGTAGGTGACCCGGCCGAGCAGCTGGGCGTCGGCGGCCGTCAGCTCGTCCAGCTTGAACTTGCCGCCCTCCTCGCCCTGGTCGAAGTCGAACGACCAGCCGCCGTGCTGGAAGCCCTCGGCGCCGCCCGGGTCCTCGAAGACCCCGTCGAGGGAGATGAATTCGGTGACCACGATCTTGCCCATGATGTTCTCCTGTCCGGTGAGCAGCTGGCCCAACCTAGACCGTGGCTGACGTTCAAACTCATCGGTGCGGCGTGTTACGCGGTGAGGCCGGCCAGGCCGAGGAGGTGGCGGTCACCGGCTCGCGCCGGGCTCAGCCACGCGGGGCAGGCGAGATGTGGTCCGGGCTCACCAGGACGGCGAGCCGCCGCTCGTCGACCATCACCCGGTCGTAGGTGTCGAAGTCGTCATGCGTCCCGCCCGCGGCGGTGAAGATCTCGCGCAGCAGCAGGCGCAGCCGTTCGGCGTCCACCCCGGGCATCGGGTCGTCGGGGCCGGCCAGCTCCACCGGGCCTTCGACCGCGGCCCACTGCCAGCCCGCCCGGACCACCACGCTGGCCCGCGGCCGGGCCCGCAGGTAGGCCGCCCGGTGCGCGTCACCGCGGCTGACCAGGCCGACGACCTGGGCTCCGGTAACCGGGTGCGGGAGCACGCCCGCGTTCACCACCGACGACTGGATCGTCCCGTCCGGCCGCAGCGTGGACACCACGCACAGACCGTGATCACCGTCGACCAGCCGGGCGAATTCCTCAAGTCCGCTCACGGGTGAAGCGTAACCCGTGACGGGCGGGTAGGTAGGGATCGTGCGGGACGAATCAGCGGCGCCGGCCGGGGCACAAGCGGCCGGGGCACAAGCGGCCGGGGCACAAGCGGACGCGGCACAAGCGGACCCGGCACAAGCGGCCGGGGCACAAGCGGACGCGGCGCAAGCGGCCGGGGCACAAGCGGACGCGGCGCAAGCGGACGCGGCGTTCGGCTCGGACCTGTACCAGGTCCTGGCCGAGGGCGCCGCCGATACGGTGTTCTCGCCGGCCAGCGTGGCCAGCGCGCTGCGGATGGCCCTGTGCGGAGCGCGAGGCCGGACGGCCGAGGAACTGGCCCGTGCCCTGCACCTGGACGGATCGCCGGGGGCGGACGAGGTGGCGGCCGGCACGCTGCGCCTGGCCTCGCCGGACGCGACCTCGCCTGGCGCGGCCTCGCCTGGCGCGACGTTCCGGGCGCCGAACACCGTCTGGGTCCAGTCCGGCCTCCCGACGCGGGCCGAGTTCACCGCGGCGCTGAGCCGCGCCGCGGCCACGTTCGCCGACGCCGATTTCGCCGGGAACCCCGAGGCGGCGCGGACGAAGATCAACGACGTGCGCCCGGCGCCGTCAGCCGGCTGACCAGGCTGGTCCTCGCCAACGCGGTCTACCTCAAGGCCGCGTGGACGCAGCCGTTCCCGCCCGGCGCGACGGCCGCCGCGCCGTTCTACCCCGACGGCCCGGACCGCGCGGGCATGACCCTGCCGACGATGCACCTGACCGCGCCGCGGGCGTACCTGCGCGGCGACGGCTACCAGGCCGTGATGCTCCCCTACCGCGACCTCGGCCTGGCCATGGCCGTGGTGCTGCCGGACGGGCCGCTGGCGGCGCTGCGGCCGAAGGCCGCCGCCGTCGGCCTGGGCGGCTTGCTGGCCGGAACGGCCAGGCACCAGGTTACGCTGGCGCTGCCGAGGTTCCGGCTGGAGGCCGCGTTCAACCTCATCCCGGCCCTGCGGCGGCTGGGCGTGACCGAGGCGTTCGCCGACGGCGCGGACTTCAGCGGCATCACCGCGGCCGAACCGCTGCGGATCGGCGCGGTCGTGCACAAGGCGTACATCGACGTCGACGAGCGCGGCACCGAAGCCGCGGCAGCGACCGGGGTGAGCATCACGGCGCGGGCCGCCTTCGAGCCGCCCCCGCCGGTCACGATGGTGGTGGACCGGCCGTTCCTGTTCGCGATCATCGACACCGCGACCAGCGTGCCCGTGTTCCTGGGGCAGGTCAGCCACCCGCGCGCCGGGTAGTCACGGGTCGCCGGGTCGTCACGGGTCGCCGGGTTCGCCTCGTTCGTCCGGGGTGGTCAGCGGTTCGAGCAGCTCGGCGAGCTGCTCCTGGCCGAAGTACCTGGCCCAGCCGAGCGGGGTGGAATCGAACCGCTGGTCGCGGATATCCGGGTCGGCACCCAGCCCGAGCAGGCTCCTGGCCAGGTCGAGGCGGCCCTCCATCGCCGCGACGTGCAGCGCGGTCTGCCACGGGTCGGCGGCGGGCACGTCGGACCTGCCCTTGGCGTTGACGTCGAAGCCGAGCCCCGCCAGCAACTCGGCCGAGCCGGGCTGGCCCTGGGCCGCGGCCCAGACGACCAGCGCCGGGCGGGCCTCGCGGACGGCGCGTGCCAGTCCTGGGTGGACGGCCCGCAATTCGTCGATCGTGACCCGGTCCGCGATCAGGGCCGCGGCGACGAAACGCTCCTCGGGACGCAGGTCGGGGGCGGGAGCGCCCTGTTCGACCAGGTAGCGCACGAGCTCGGGATGCCCGGTGGTGGCGGCCCGCTGCGCGGGCGTGAGCTCGTCGCCGCCGAACGGCGAGACGATATCGACGCCGTGCTCGACGAGCAGCCGGACCCGTTCGGCCATGCCGTGGGTGACCGCCCAGTGGAGCTGGCCGCGCACCATCTGCTCCGGGGTGTCCAGGGCATCGCCCATCCTGGCCTTCCACGGACCGCCGTCGCCCTGGCCGAGGCCGAACTCGAACAGCAGCTCCAGGTGATCGTGGCCAGGCTCGAACATCCGGTTGTACAGCGCCTGGCCGTCGTTGGGGTCGGCGCCGGCCTGGAGCAGCAGGCGGGCCAGGGCCAGCGAGTGCGGATGGCGCGGCTGGCGGACCGGGCCGAGCTCACCCTCGCCGAACACGCCGGTCAGCACGGTGAACGGGGTCGGCAGGCCGTGCCACAGGTAGCCGGCGGCCCGCGAGCCGCCATCCGGGCGCGGGGTCCCCACGTCGACGCCGAAGTTCTGGCCCAGCCGCGTGGACGACCGGCCGCCGAGCCGCCCGGCTAGCTCCCTGACGTCCCTGGGAGTAAGCGAGCGCACCATCGGCCCCACCACTACCATGTCAGCCGCTCCGCTGACCGGCACGATGTGACATTGATCCGGTAATAACCGGCCCGATGTGACATCGGGCCGGTTGGAAGGAGAGCACGGTACGGCAGGTGAACTGCCTCATCTGGTGCTGGTGGGCAGGAACGGGGCAGATGGTACGGTCGGGACGCGTGGGAGGCTGCGGTCGGCGGGCGGAGCGACGCCGTCGGCGGGGCACACGGCTACCAGGGCCGAAGGTGCGCTGGACGGTCGCGGTAACCGTGTCGCACAGGTCCGCCAGGTCCGGGCCTTCACCTCGGTCCGGCAACGCAGGGTGTCCGCGACTGGGGCGGACCGATCTGGCGCCAGCTGAGCCGGGCGCCCGGGTTCAGCCCGGCCAGCTGACCGGCCAGGTCGCGCCCGGCCGCCAGTAGGCCTCCCGGCCCGAGCTCAGCCAGCCCGTCGAGGATGAACAAGGCGCTGGTGGTGACGTGCGTGATCCTGGTGCGCACGCACTGCCGCCAGTTCCAGCAGCGGCAGGTCACGCCCTCGTCGTCGCGCCAGATCACCTCGCCTGGTTCGGGATGCTCGGTCACCGGCTGCCCGTCGCGCACGGTGTCGAACGGCTCATCCCCGGCCGCGCGGGCCAGCCGGGCCGGGCCGCGGTACCTGGCGAGGTCCTCGCCTCCCACGGGAAGCAGGTGGCTGACCGAGATCGCGTTGTAGATGTCGGTGAGCCGGTCGATCCGGGGCAGCCCGCTCTCGACCCGGCGCAGCAGCGCCTCGACGCTCGGGCGGGTGCGTTTCGGCTTGGCGCCGAAGGCCTGGTAGGCCAGGCGCCAAGCGGCCACCGGCGTGAGGTCCTCGGCGCCCTGGCCAGCCAGGGCCACCCGGGCCTGCGCCTCGGCGGCGCTCAGCAGTGCGTCGGTCGCGTCGTCGCTCGGGCCGGGTCGCAGTCCTTCGGCGACGACGATCAGCGCGGTGTAGTCCGGGCGCAGGTCGAAGACCGGGGATTCGACCGCGGCCGTCTCGAGCCAGCGCCGGGCCGGCGGGCCGACCGGGCCGACCGGGCCGACCGAGCCGGCGGATTCGGTCGGCTCTCCGAGCTCATCGAGCTCGGGGGGCCTGGCCTGGCTGGTCATCGTGTGCCTCCGGATCCGGCGTGCGGTTCGAGATCGGGTCGAGGGGAAGCGGGCGAAGGCGGCGCGGCCTCCGGGATCCAAGCGTACGGATGGCCTGGCGGCCGGGAGCGGGATTGACCAGCGCGCCTGGCCATGCGCTACTGGAAATGAAAATCATTCTCATGTAGCGTGCCACGCGTGATCGAACCGCTACACGAGGAAAGGCTCCAGCTATGTCACTGACCGTCTCTCCGGCACTTCTCGACCAGGCCCGCCACGGCAATGTCGACGACGCGGCGTTCACCGCGTGCATTCGGGCGTCGCTGCCTTACGCCTGGCAGCTCATCGGCGACCTGACCGAACGGCTGCACGCGACCGGCGCCGACGTCGCCGACAACCAGGTGCCGCCGCCGGACGAGGCCGCCCGGGGCCAGCTGCTGCGGATGATGGCCAGCGACGCGATGCGCGCCGTCGTCGAGCGCCACTTCGGCGTCCGGGTCGCCTTCCAGAACTGCCACCGCGCCGCCGTGTTCCGCCCCGGAGCCATCCAGGCCCTGGCCGAGTTCACCTCCGTGCGCTCCCAGCTGCTCAACCAGAGCCCCGAACTCACCAACTGCTGACGCCGGGAGGCTCCGGCGGATTGTTGACAATTTTGTTGAACATTTCTAGGATCGCCACGTGCGCGCGGCTGAGGATGCGACGGGAGCCGGGTCCGGCGAGAAACCCCGGCTGGCGCCGGAGGGCGGGCGGGCGCCGGTGGCGGGGGCGGCGGGGCGGCGGCTGGCGGGTGAGCGGCTGGGGCGGGCGATCCTGGCTGGGGACGCGGCGCCCGGGCAGCGGCTGGTGGAGGAGGAGCTGGCCGGGACGCTGGGGGTGACCCGGGCCAGCCTGCGCACGGCGCTGTTCGACCTGACGGCGGAGGGACTGGTCGAGCGGATACCGAACCGCGGCGCGCGGGTGCGCGCCATCACCCTGGACGAGGCGGTGGCGATCACCGAGTGCCGGATGGCCCTGGAGGGACTGTGCGCCGCGAAGGCGGCCGAACGGATCACCGAGGCCGGCGCCGCGCGGCTGCGCGCCGTGGGCGATCAGATGGAGCGCAGCGTCGCGGACGGCGAGCCGCTGAAGTACTCGGCGCTCAATGCCGAGCTGCACCGGCTGGTGCGAGAGATCTCTGGCCAGACGGTGGCGGCCGCGCTGCTGGAGCGGCTGAACGGGCAGCTGGTCCGGCATCAGTTCCGGCTGTCGCTGCGGCCGGGGCGCCCGCAGGCGTCGCTGCCGGAGCACCTGGCGATCATCGCCGCCATCGCGGCGGGCCGGCCCGCCGAGGCGGAGGAAGCGGCCCGGAGCCACCTGCGCAGCGTGATCGAGGCCCTGCGGCACGCCGAGGAGCAGCACGCCGAGGAGCAGCACGCGGAGGAGCGGCACGCGGAGGAGGGAGTCCAGTGAGCGGCACAGGATCGATGCTGGTGATCAGCGCGCACGCGGCCGATTTCGTCTGGCGGGCGGGTGGCGCGATCGCGCTGGCCGCGGCGCGGGGCGACCGGGTGACGGTGCTGTGCCTGTCCTACGGGGAACGGGGCGAGTCGGCCAGCGCCTGGCGGGCGGGCAAGACGCTGGAGGAGATCAAGGCGCTGCGCCGGGGCGAGGCGCGAGCCGCGGCCGCCGCGCTCGGGGCCGGGATCGAGTTTCTCGACGCCGGGGACTACCCGCTGCGCGAGTCCGACGAGCTGACCGACCGGATCGTCGGTGTGTACCGGCAGGTCAACCCGTCGGTGGTGCTCACCCACGCGCTAGCCGACCCGTACAACGGGGATCACCCGGCCGCGGCGCAGATGGCGCTGCGGGCGCGGGTGCTGGCCCAGGCGGTCGGCTACCCCGCTCCCGGCGAGCCGATCGGCGCGCCGCCGGTCTTCTTGTTCGAGCCGCACCAGCCGGAGATGTGCGGCTTCAAGCCGGAGGTCCTGCTCGACATCACGCCGGTCTTCGACGCCAAGCGCAAGGCCATGGAGTGCATGGGCGCCCAGCAGCACCTGTGGGAGTACTACACCGACCTGGCCCGGCGGCGCGGCACGCAGCTCAAGCGCAACGCCGGGCCCAACCTGGGCCTGCCGGCCGCCACCCTGGGCGAGGCCTATATGCGGGTGTTCCCGCAGGTCACGGACGGGCTGAGCTGATGGGCAACGTGATCGTCACCGGCGTGCCCCGCGCCGACCTCGACGTCGTCGACCAGCTGGCCGGACTCGGGGTCGCCACCGTGCACGAGGCCATCGGCCGGTCCGGGTACCTCGGGCCCGGCCTGCGCCCCATCCAGCACGGCGTGCGGACCGGCGGGACCGCGGTCACCGCGCTGTGCTGGCCCGGCGACAACCTCATGATCCACGCGGCGGCCGAACAGTGCCGGCCCGGGGACCTGCTCGTGGTCACCGCGGCCTCGCCGTGCACCGACGGGATGTTCGGCGAGCTGCTCGCCACGTCGCTGGCCGCGCGCGGGGTCCGCGGCCTGGTCATCGAGGCCGGCGTCCGGGACGTGGCCGAGCTGCGGGCGATGGGTTTCGGGGTCTGGTCGGCGGCGGTCAGCGCCCAGGGCACGGTCAAGGAGACGGCGGGCGCGGTCAACGTGCCCATCTGCGTCGGCGGGCAGATCGTCCGGCCCGGCGACGCGATCATCGCCGACGACGACGGCGTGGTCTGCGTGCCGCGGGCCGGCGCCGGCCGGGCGCTGGCCGCCGCCCTGGCCCGGGTGGCCAGGGAAGAACAGTCCCGCCAGGCCCTGGCCGGCGGGCAGCTCGGCCTGGACCTCTACGGCCTGCGCGACAAGCTCGCCGCGCGCGGCGTCCGGTACGTCGACTACGCCGAGTACGCCGCGGCCGGAGGAGAAGAAGCCTGATGGACACGGCGGGAACAGCCGGCGTGCGGTGCATGCTCATGCGGGGCGGGACGTCGAAGGGGGCGTATTTCCTGGCCGACGACCTGCCCGCGGACCCGCAGGAGCGGAATGACCTGCTGCTGCGCATCATGGGAAGCCCGGACAGCAGGCAGATCGACGGTATCGGCGGGGCGCACCCCCTGACGTCCAAGGTGGCGGTGGTCTCCAGATCCGTTCGGCTCGATTCTGACGTCGACTACCTGTTCCTTCAGGTCGGTGTGGATGCCGCTACGGTCTCCGACCGGCAGAACTGCGGGAACCTGCTCGCCGGGGTCGGGCCGTTCGCGGTCGAGCGCGGGCTGGCGGCGGCGTCGCCGGTACGGATCCACATGGTCAACTCGGGCAGCGTGGCCACCGCGACCTTCGACGGGGCCGGCGGCGCGGTCGACTACAGGGGAGACACCGCGATCGCCGGGGTGCCGGGGACGGCCGCGGCCATCGTGCTGGATTTCGCCGGGACCGAGGGGTCCTCGACCGGGGCGCTGCTGCCCACAGGGAACGTCACGGACGTCATCGAGGGCGTCACCGTCACCTGCGTCGACAACGGCATGCCGGTGGTGGTGGTGCCCGCCGCCGAGTTCGGTCGCAGCGGGTACGAGACCGTCGCCGAACTCGAGGCGGACGCCGGGCTCGGGCCGCGGGTGCGGGCGCTGCGGCTGGCGGCCGGCGCGCTGATGGGCCTGGGCGACGTGTCCGCGGCGCCGGTGCCGAAGGTCTCGCTGGTCGCCGCGCCCGCGGACGGCGGGACGATCTGCACCAGGACCTTCATCCCGGTCCGCGTGCACGACTCGATCGGGGTGCTCGGCGCGGTCAGCGTCGCGACCGCGCTGCTGCTCGACGGCGCGGCAGGGGCCGGCCTGGCCGCCATCAAGCCGGGGCAGACGCGGTTTGACATCGAGCACCCCGCCGGCCATCTCGAGGTCGAGGCCGAGGTCGACCAGGCGAGCCGGCCGCCCCGGGTGGTCCGCTCGGGCGTGGTGCGCACCGCGCGCAAGCTCTTCGACGGCACCGTCTTCCCGCGGAGGTCCCGGTGACAAGCCCGCCGATCCGTTCCGGTGCGGCGGCGGCGACGCGGCCGCCGTTGCACGAGGTCGCGCACCTCGGGCACATCGAGCTGCTGACGCCGAAGCTGTGCGAGAGCCTGTGGTTCTTCGTGGAGGTGCTCGGGCTGACCGAGACCTGCCGCGACGGCAACTCGGTCTACCTGCGTACCTGGGACGACTACGAGCACCACACGGTCAAGCTCACCGCGCACGAGACCTCGGGCATCCGCCGGGTGGGGCTGCGGGCCTCCAGCCAGGCCGCCCTGGAGGCGCGGGTGGCCGCGATCGAGGCGGCCGGGCTTGGCATCGCCTGGAAGGACGGCGACCCGGGGATCGGGCCCACGTACCTGTTCCAGGACCCGGACGGGCACGAGATGGAGCTGTACTGGGAAACCGAGTGGTACGCGCCGCCCGACGAGCTCAGGCCGTCGCTGAAGAACCAGGCCCAGGCCTACCCGGGGCGCGGCGTCTGCGTCCGGCGCCTGGACCACGTGAACTACCTCGCCCGGGACGTGCCGC
>WNFJ01197407.1_pt1 | contig 13706 bp, 13 predicted proteins | sample 5400461 | NCBI WGS metagenome assembly WNFJ01 (sample SAMN13153349, study PRJNA577476) | soil metagenome | isolation source: 115 cm saprolite on Douglas fir-dominated hillslope | place: USA:California | collected 2013-09-17 | reverse complement strand
GCAGGGAAGCAGTGCGGCCTTTGGTTCCGGCAAGGGCCTGGGCGAACGCTACGTAGTCTGCCGTCCGGTGGTGGTCGATGTTGTTGGTGCCGAGGACCGTGCGCGCGAACTTCTGGAGGAGGTAGGCCTCCTCATTGGTAATGCGGTTGGAGCCGATGACGCCGATGCTCTTGCCGCCACGTGTGTCGCGGAGTTCGCGGAGCTTCTTGCCGACGTGGTCGAGGGCGACCTCCCAGGAGACGGGCTTGAGCTCGCCGTTGGCCTGGCGGACGAGCGGCTGGGTGATGCGGTCGGCGTGGTTGGCGAAGTCGAAGGCGTAGCGGCCCTTGTTGCAGAGGAAGTCGCCGTTGATGCCGGATTTGTCGCGGTTGTCGCCGCGAACGATCTCGGAGCCGTCGGAGGTGCTGCGGACGCCGAGTGTGGTCTTGCAGCCGTCGCCGCAGTGGGTGCAGACGGTGGCGACGTGGTTCATCTCCCAGGGCCGGGTCTTATATCTATAAGTACCTGAAGTCAACGCTCCAACGGGGCAGGCGTCGATGCACATGCCGCACTGCTCGCAGTCGACATGGGCGAGGTCGTCGGGCGACATCTGCGCGGGGACGTTGGGGGCGATGACGGAGGAGCTGCCCCGATTCTGGATGCCGAGGGCGAAGACGTCCATGCCCTCGCCGCACATGCGGACGCAGCGGTAGCAGAGGATGCAGCGGCGAAGTAGACGACGGGCGACCACTTCTGCTCTTCGCGGTGGTTCTTGGGCTCGGCGTAGAAGCTGTCAGCCGCGCCGTACTTGAAGGTCATATCCTGCAGCTCGCACTCGCCGCCGGCATCGCAGACGGGGCAGTCGAGGGGGTGGTTGCCGAGGAGGAGTTGTAATGTTGCCTTTCGCGCCTGGGCGATCTCGGGGGTCTCAGTCTGGACGACCATGCCCTCGGTTACGGGCGTTGTGCAGGCGGTCTGGAGCTTGGGCATCTTCTCGATGCGGACGACGCACATGCGGCAGGCTGCCTGGAGCGAGAGGCCGGGATAGTAGCAGAAGGCGGGGATCTCGATGCCGGCGGTCTTGCAGGCCTCGATGAGGAGGGTGCCTGCGGGGGCTGTGAGTTTGTGGCCGTCTACGGTAAAGGTTACGTCTGGCATAGCTTTAGTGTGCTCCGACTAGTTCCTGCACGGTGATGATGGGGGTTCCGGCCTTGTGGCCATCGATGTAGTCTTCGAACTCTTTGCGGAACTTCTTGACGAAGCCGAGTGTGGGCATTGCTGCGGCGTCGCCGAGTGGGCAGAAGGTGCGGCCCATCATGTTTTCGGCGAGGTACTGGACGTTGTCGACGTCCTTCCGCGTGCCGCCGCCGTTGTATACGCGGGTGAGGGTCTTCTTGATCCAGTCGGTGCCCTCGCGGCAGGGGATGCACCAGCCGCAGGACTCGTGCTGGTAGAAGGCGATGACGCGCATAGCGAATTCGACGATGGAAACGGTCTCGTCGAGCACCACAATACCTCCGGAGCCGAGCATGGTGCCGGCTTTGGCCATCTGGTCGAAGTCGAGGCCTACGTCGATCTCTTCGGGCAGGAGGACCGGGCAGGAGGAGCCGCCCGGGACTACTGCTTTTAGTTTCTTGCCGTCCTTGATGCCGCCGGCTACCTCGTAGATGGCCTTCTTGAGGTTGTAGCCCATGGGCAGCTCGTAGACGCCGGGGCGCTCTACGTGGCCGCTGATGCCGAAGAGGCGAGTGCCGCCGTTGCGCTCGCTGCCGATCTGGGCGTAGGCCTCGCCGCCCATCAGGAGGATGTGCGGGGCAGAGGCGATGGTCTCGGCGTTGTTGATGACAGTGGGGCCGCCGTAGAGGCCGACGACGGCAGGGAAGGGGGGCTTGATGCGGGGGACGCCGCGTTTGCCTTCGAGGGACTCCATCAAGGCGGACTCTTCGCCGACCTCGTAGGCTCCGGCTCCGGTCTGGGTGATGACGTCGAAGTCGACGCCGGTGCCGAAGATGTTCTTGCCGAGGAAGCCCTTTGCATATGCATCGGCCACGGCCTTCTCGACGATCTTGAGGAGGTAGCGGTACTCGCCGCGGAGGTAGATGAAGCCGAGCTTGGAGCCGATGGCGAGGCCGGCGATCATGGTGCCTTCGATGACGGCGTGCGGGTCTTCGAGGAAGATGACGTGATCCTTGCAGGTGCCGGGCTCGGACTCATCGCCGTTGACGAGGACGTATTTGGGCTTCTCGGACTGCTTGGGCACGAAGGACCACTTCATGCCGGTGGGGAAGCCAGCACCGCCGCGTCCACGAAGGCCCGAGGTCTTCATGGTGTTGATGATCCACTCGGGGCCTTCGGCGATTGCTTTTTGCACGGCCTTGTAGCCGTCGAGTTCGATGTACTTGTCGATGTCGGCTGCGCCCTGGCCGAAGCGGCGGGAGAGAACTTTCACTTCATCTGGATGAGAGACGAGGGTAGGCATCTACTTCACGTCCTTTCCCTGACCCTTGCGGTAGGTTTCGATAATTTCGTCGACCTTGACGGTAGTGAGGTCGTCGTGGAAGTCGTAGTTGACCTGCATGGCGGGGCCCCAGCAGCAGGCTCCGATGCACTCAACCTCTTCGAGGGAGAAGAGACCATCGGGGGTGACCTGCTTGTGGCCGATGCCGAGCTTTGCTTTGCAGTGGTCGAGGATCTCGTAGCCGCCGCGCAGCATGCAGGAGATGTTGGTGCAGACCTGCACGTTGTATTTGCCGGCGGGCTTGGTGCGGAGCATGGAGTAGTACGAAAGCACATTGCGTACGTCCAACTCCAGAATGCCGATGCGCTGGGCGATCTCGGCGATGACGGCGTCGGAGACGTAGCCAATCTCGTCCTGCGCGTAGAGCAGCATGGGAACGAGCGCGGAGCGGCGCAGGGGGTAGATAGTTACCAGCTTGTCGAAGCGGGCGGCCAGCTCCGACGAAAAAATTGTGTTGGCGATTTCACTCACTATGCATCATCTCCCGCGCCAGCTTTTCGGCGGCAAGGTCCATCTCTTCGGCGATACCGTTCAGTTTAACAGTTCCATCTTCCTGGAGGCTGAAGGCGGACTGATTGCCATCACTATTTTGAAGCGTCTCGTGCGTAAAGCGAAGCCAACGGCTGGCGACACGGAGGGTGATCTCGTCTACGCCGACTTCGACGACTGCATGATGCCGGCTGTTGAGTCCGTGGGCGGCGGCGTAGGAGCGGAGCAGCGATGCCCAGGAGGTCCAAAGTTCCCGGTGGAGTTTTGTATCCAACCGTTACCTCAGGGGCTAAAGCCCCTTTTTCTATTCAGCTTCTTCGGCACGGCTAAAGCGTGCCCTTAAGCAAAACTCTATCGGTCGATCTCTCCGAGGACGATGTCGATGGAGCCGATGACGGCGACGACATCGGCGAGGAGGCGGCCTTTGCACATGGTTTCGAGCGCCTGCAGCGTCGCGAAGGACGGGTTGCGCATGTGGACGCGGTAGGGCTTGGCGGTGCCGTCGGAGACGACGTAGTAGCCCATCTCGCCGCGGGGCGATTCGACGGCCTGGTAGACCTCTCCTGCGGGAACGGCGAAGCCTTCGGTGACGATCTTGAAGTGATGGATGAGCGACTCCATCTCGGTCTTCATCTTCTCCCGGTCGGGCAGGATGATCTTGGGGGCGTCTGCGACGATGCGGCCCTCAGGAAGGCCATCGAGGGCTTGCTGGGCGATTTTGACGGACTCATGCATCTCTTCCATGCGGACGACGTAGCGGGCCCAGACGTCGCCTACATCGGAGACGGGTACCTTGAACTGAAACTTCTCGTAGCCGCTGTAGGGCATGTCGCGGCGGAGGTCCCAATCGACGCCGCTGGCGCGCAGGGGTGGGCCGGTGACTCCGAGGGCGATTGCGTCCGCGGGGGATAGGTAGCCTACGCCCTTGAGGCGGTTCATCCAAATGGGGTTACCGGTGAGCAGGTTTTCGTACTGCTGGATGCGGTCGGGCATGATGTTCAGGAAGTCCTGAACCTGCTTGTAGAAGTCGAGGGGTGGCTCAAGGCTCAGGCCGCCGATGCGGAAGTAGCTGGTCATCATGCGCTGGCCAGCTACGTTCTCGAAGATGCGGAGGATGTCCTCGCGCTCGCGGAAGCAGTAGAGGAAGACGGTGAGCGCGCCGATGTCCATGGCGTGGGTGCCGAGCCAGACGAGGTGCGACTGGATGCGGGTGAGCTCGTTGAGCAGGACGCGGAGGTACTGGGCGCGTTCGGGGATCTCGAGGCCGAGCAACTTCTCCACTGCGAGGCAGTAGGCGAGGTTGTTGGTCATGGGGCAGAGATAGTCGATGCGGTCGGTGAGGGGGACTACCTGCTGGTAGAACTTGGCCTCGCAGGTCTTCTCGATGCCGGTGTGCAGGTAACCGATGTCGGGAGCTAGGCTGACGACGGATTCGCCGTCGATCTCGAGCACGAGGCGGAGGACGCCGTGGGTCGAGGGGTGCTGCGGACCCATGTTGATGACCATGGTCTGGTCTGCGGCAGGGTCGTTGCCGTGGTGGGAGCGTTTGGCGTCGGCGATGACGTCTTCGATGCCGGGGTTGATCATGTCTGGAGCAGCCAGGGGTGCCATTTAGCGGTAGCCCTCCACGGGATAGTCCTTGCGCAGGGGGTGCCCGTTCCAGTCCTCGGGCATCATGATGCGGCGGAGGTTGGGATGGCCGCCTATGTGAACGCCGAAGAGGTCGAAGATCTCGCGCTCGTAGAAGTTGGCGGAGGGCCAGACGGTGACGATGCTGTCGATGGAGGGGTCTTCACTGTCGAGCCGTACGACGAGGCGAATACGCTGCTTCAGGGAGTGCGAGAGGATATGGTAGGTGATCTGGAAGCGGGGTTCGGAGGGGTACCAGTCGACTGCGGTGACGTCTTCGAGGAAGTTGTAGCCGGCCTGCTGTACGGCCTGACAGGCGGCGATGATGCTCTCGCGGGCGACGGTGATGGTCAGTTCGGCGCGGTCGTATTTGGCGTCGGTTGCGAGGGTGGCCAGAGCCTTGACTGCGGTGTTGTCCGGATGGGCTGCGAAGATGGCTTCGGTGCCGGAAAGGGCTGAGGCGGGATCGTACATTAGAGGTCTCCCTTGTCGTTGGCCCAGTCGAGGATGCCCTTCTTCCAGACATAGAAGAGGCCGACGGCGACGAAGCCGAGGTAGACGAGCATCTCGTAGAAGCCGAACATGCGGGAGCCGGTGATGGAGGGAAGGCGCCGGAAGATCACGGCCCAGGGAAGCATGAAGACGGCTTCGACATCGAAGAGGATGAAGAGCATCGCGACCATGTAGAAGCGGACGGAGAAGCGGCCTCGGGCGTCGCCTACGGGGTCCATGCCGCACTCGTAAGTTCCTGCTTTGGTGCGGGAGTTCTTGTGTTTTCCGATGAGGAAGGAGACTCCCACCATACCGCATGCAAGCCCAAGCGCAGCCAGAATTTGCAGCACCAGGGGAAGATAGTTCCAGATGTATGGGTAACTTTGCATGGCCATCTTCGACTCTAAGATTGCGGCTGGCAAGTGTCAAGTAAACGGCCGTGTTTGTGCGGCTATCGAAGTAATGCGCTGTACATGTTGATGATGCGGTCGCCGAACTGTGCGGAGATGAGACCGCCGATGGCTAGAAAGCTGCCAAAGGCCAGTTTTGATGTGGCCACGGCCTTGCCCCGGGCGAGCAGGAGAATGCCGTAGATGCTGGCTGTCAGGACTCCGATGAAGAGGGCGAGGGCGGCTGGCCAGAAGCCGAGGAAGGCGGCGATCATGGCGAGGAGTTTTACGTCGCCGAGGCCCATGCCTTCGCGGTGGCGGAGGGCCTTGTAGAGCCAGCGGACGAGGAGGAGGATGAGGGCGGCTCCGCAGATGGCGGCGATGCGGCCGAAGATGAGGCTCTCGGGGCCGGTGAGGAAGACGTTGCCGTGGTCCGTGACGCCGCCGGGGCTGGTGAGATGGAGGCTGTGTTTGGTGAGCAGAACCTGGTCTTCGGTGGGGCCGAGGAAGATGGCTTGTGTGCAGACGAGAAAGAGGGCTATGGCGATTCCGGTCAGGGTGAAGGCGTTGGGGAGAGTGAGTGTTTGCCAGTCCATGACCATAAGGCCGATGAGGATGAAGCCAAGGATGGCGATAGCTATGGCAAGAATGACTCTCGGAATGTCTGCGGAAGAAAAGGGATTTCCAAAATCATGGGTACGGCTGAAGTCCGACAGGAAGGTAGCGATTGTTATCCAAAACCAGAGGCCTACAGCGAGTTCTACTAGCGGATAGCGCCAGGGGATTGATTGTTTGCAGTTGCGGCAGCGGCCTCGGAGGAAGAGCCAGCTTAGGAGGGGGATGTTGTCGTACCAGCGGATGGGGGCTTTGCACTGGGGGCAGCGGGAGCGGGGGTGGACTACGGACTCGTGGTTGGGAAGCCGCGAGATGCAGACGTTGAGGTAGCTGCCGAAGGCCAGGCCGAGGATGAAGCCGATGGCCTCGTATACGGAGAGCGGGGTCACGGTTGAAGTATACGGCTCTGCTATGGCTGAAGTTGGATGGAAGAGTGTCGTGAGCGCAGGCAAAATGCGGGGATTCTTCGCTGCGCTCAGAATGACGGGCATTTGAAATGAGGGGTTAGAAGTCAAAATGCATCCTCACTGCTTCGACTAGTACTGGGCCGCGGTCTTTGTTGTAGCCGGGGTGGGCTATGAACTGGGCGTCGAGGGCGTAGTAGAGGCCGCGCCAGACGTGGAGGTTGTAGTAGCCCTCGAGGATGTCTTCGCGGGCGTAGTTGAGCTTGCCGTCGCCGAGGAGGAAGCCGTGGCCGCCGTAGCGGAGGTAGTTCTGGTGGTCGCGCTTGATGGCGTTGCTGACGAAGGCGAGGCCGATCTTGTCGTTGGGGCGGGAGAAGCCGCGGCCGGAGTAGTCGCCGCCTAGTTCTACGGTCTGGTCGACTTCGGTGTAGGCGAAGGACTCGTGCTGGCCCTCGTTCCAGCCGAAGCGGGTGAAGACGCGGAGGTTGGGTGTGAGCTTCTGCTCGGCGTTGAGGCCGAAGCCGTACTTTACGGCACCGAACTTCTCGTGGAGTGTGATGTCGGGTCGCGGGTCCTGGCCGGAGAGGTAGGCCTTCACCGCGTCGCGGTAGAGGCCCATGTGGGCGTGGTTGACGAAGCTGAGGACGCGGATGGTGCCTTTGCTGTTCGGGGAGACCAGCTTGCCGAGGAGCGGCTTGCGGAGCTCGAACTCGAAGTTCTGACCGCTGGCGCGGCTGAAGGCCCAGTCGAGGTCGATGCCGTTGGCGACGGTTGGCATGGCGGCGAAGCCGTAGCGGGCAGACCAGGCTTTGTCGTGGTACTCGACTACGGCGGCGTAGGTGTAGCCGCGGGTGTCGGCGGCGTAGTCCCAGGCTCCGTTGTTGTCCACGGTCCAGTTGAGGAACTGGAGGTGGCTGTCGGTGCCGATGGTGTTGAGGTCGAAGTAGTCGGGCATGCCCATCTTGCCGACGCGGAACTCCAGCCGGCGCTCGGGTAGCTGGGTTGCGAGGGAGAATGGGGTTCGGTCGCTCTCGGTGAGCTTGCTGCTGAGGGCGATGGTCTGATGGAGCTGAACACGGGCGATGTAGGGCTTCGAGCCTAGGTTGGGGTTGCGGACGACGTCAAGGTTGGTGAAGCCGGCGAGGCCGAACGCCTGGCTGATGCCGCGGCCGCCGGTGGACTCGAAGTCGAGGATGACCTCGGTGCTGGCTTTCGGATTGCGGATGAGTTGGGCGCCGAGAAAGAGCGTTCCGACCAGCGAGGTCTTGTACTCACCGCGACCCTGGAGGCTGTTCACGCCGTCGTATGGGGAGTGGAAGGGGGCGTGGGCCTGGAAGATGATGTTCGCCTGGCCGGCGGCGAGGAAGCGCGAGGTGTCGGAGTGGGGGAAGAGGGTGAGCGGCGACTCTTCGGAGGGCGGGAGAGTTTTGGGTGGGACTCCGGGCTTGCCGGGGCGTGCTGTGGCGAGGTTGTTCTGCTGGGCGAGGGCCCGATTCGTCAGAGCTGGGAGCATGAGCGCCAGGGAGAGGATCAGATGTTTCCAGGAGCAGGTTGGGATCATTGAGGTATGATCTTCAAGCCTGCGCGTAAATAGAGTGAGAACGGTCATGCGAAGCGGCACCCTCTGGGGTTGAATGGAAGTTTCAGGTTGGGATCGATGGACGGCCAGTATCGATGGTATGTGAGGACGATCCATGTTGCATGCGAGAACGGGCGAAGCTCTAAACGTACCCCTCCCCCCCCGGGGGGTATCTCGGGCGTAAAATCCTTGTTTTCAATGATTTGTCGTTTTGTCGTTTTTGTAAAATATTCCATCTAAATGGGTTTTTTGTAAAATATTCCATCTAAATGGGTTACGGGTAAAATCGTCTTTCTAAAAGGGTTAGGTGCATTAATGGGGAAGCCCCGGATTTTGGCCGGGGCTTTTCTTTGTTGTATGAGTTAATTGTAGCGGATTGGGTGGAACTAATGGGCAATCGATATTTGTTTGTTTTCAATAAGTTAGATGGTTTGGGCGCTTGACAGCGTTTTTGCTGGGTTTTTTGGGGAAAGAATTTTTGCTTCCTCCTGTTTAGGCCTTACGCGGTACCGAAGAAAGGCAATTCAGTCGTTCCGGCTCCGCCTCCACTCCGGCCTTCGGCAGAGCGGAGACGCCTTACGGCGTGTTTTCGGCATCCTCTGAAGGCATGCCATTCCGTCCCCCCAACAGGTTTGTGGCGGGGTTAGCGGCTCCTGGCGCCTTACCAGACCTACGCCGGCGACCAGGGCAATGGTGCTGAAGATGGGTGAGATGGGGAGGGTGTCCTTGGTTTCGTGGGAGATCTGGACCGAGCCAAGATCGACGTCCTTCTTCTGGTGGGTGAAGGAGATGCCTCCGGTTGCGAATCCGATGATGCCGAGAATGATGAGGATGACTCCGATGATGGTTGCTGGTTTCATTTGATGGGGGAGAGACCTTTCTTGTCTTGCGTTTGATTTGCGCAACCCCTTGTTTGTGATGCGTATGTAGTTGGAAATAGATGCATTCGGGGGAGATTGATTCCTGCGAACTTGTGCGTGTGGGGAGAGCGTAGTAGTCTGCGGGTACACGGGAAAGGAGGATGATCCAGCCTATGAAAATTGACAGTAACAGTTGCACTAACGTACGTGAGGTGACTGAGGCTTAGAGCGCGTCCTGCTCTAGACCTGGCGGTCTTATAGAAGTTTGCAAAGATCCTTGCCGAGGCCCGTTCCGAGTGGGGACGCCTCAGGTCAATCTCAACAGTTCACCGCCAGACGGCTCGCGGCTCTTATGGAGTGTGGGCCGTTTGCGTTTTAACCGCGACACAGTTTTAGAATGGCTTTATGAAACCCCTTGTCATCGCCGGCAGAGCCTTTCAATCGCGACTCATCGTTGGAACCGGAAAGTACAAGGATGGGCCTGAGACGCAGGCGGCCATCGAGGCCTCGGGCGCAGAGATGGTTACGGTTGCGGTGCGGCGGGTGAACCTCGACCGCTCGAGTGAGTCGCTGCTGGACTACATCGATCCGCAGCGATACTTTCTGCTGCCGAATACGGCGGGTTGTTACACGGCGGAGGAGGCGATACGGGCGGCGCGGCTTGGCCGGGAGGTGGGGCTCTCGGACTGGGTGAAGATCGAGGTGATCGGTGACCAGCAGACGCTCTATCCGGATGTTCAGGCGACACTTGAAGCGACTCGGGTGCTGGTGAAGGAGGGCTTCATAGTTCTCCCGTATACCTCTGATGACATTGTATTTGCGAAGCGGTTGATCGATGCCGGGGCGGCGGCGGTGATGCCGCTGGGCGCGCCGATTGGCAGCGGGCTGGGGCTGCAGAATACGGCGAATCTGCGGATTCTGCGGGAGCTGATCACGGAGGTTCCGTTGATTGTGGATGCCGGGGTGGGGACGGCGTCCGATGCTGCTGTGGCGATGGAGCTGGGCTTCGATGCGGTGCTGATGAATACGGCGATTGCGCAGGCGAAGGATCCGCTGCTGATGGCTGAGGCGATGCAGCACGCGGTTCTGGCGGGCAGGCAGGCGTTTCTGGCGGTCAGGATGCCGAGGAAGCTGTATGCTACGGCTAGTTCGCCGCTTGAGGGGATTTCGAAGTGACGATTTTCTGGCTGGGGTAGGAGTGCGGTTCGCGCTGAGCGCGAATGCCCACCTTAGCAACGATGAAACCGTTGCGAAGATGGGGCACCCGGGATTTGTGATGGTCCCCGGCATCCACGATGACATTGGAAGACAGGGATTTCTGAAGTAAACTTCGCCCATGCGAGTCTTCGGTATTGATTGCGGGACGGAGTTCACCGGCTATGGTGTGGTCGAGGTGGACTGCGATGCGCGGATGCCGCGTCTGGTTCATCTTGCCGCTGGGACGATTCGGCTGAGCAAGAAGGAGAAGACCCCGCAGCGGCTCGCTCAGGTGTATGCCGAGCTGACAGCGCTGATGGCGCTGCATCAGCCTGAGGTAGTGGCGATTGAAGAGGTGTTCTTCTCGGCGAATGCGAAGTCTGCGCTGAAGCTGGGGCAGGTTCGGGGTGTGGCCATGCTGGCTGCTGCGAGCTGTGGCTTGCCGGTGGCGGAGTATGCGCCGCTCGCGATCAAGAGCTCGGTTGTGGGTTACGGGCTGGCGGCGAAGGAGCAGGTGCAGTTTATGGTGACGCGGCTGCTTGAACTCGACCAGGCGCCGGAGTCCGCCGATGCGGCGGACGCTCTGGCGATTGCCATATGTCATATCCACACGTCGCAGACGCTTCTGCTGCAGGGTGCGGGCCGATGAAGATCGTTGCATGGATTGTGTTTGGGGTTGTCGGGCTGGCGTCGCCTGCTTATGTTGCGATGGGTCAGCCTTTGTCGCCGTCCGAGCCTCCTGCGGTGCTGCAGGGGCAGGTCAGCTTCCAGTTCGAGCGCACGGGACTGGCTGTTCCACGGTATACGGTGGAGATCCACGAGGACGGGACGGGAAGGTATCAGGCCGATGAGGCGGAGGCTCCTCCCAACCAGTCAAGCTCGGCTGTGCGGTATGTGGGTGGGAAGCATATCGATCGCTCGATGACGCTGAGTCCGGCTACGGTTGCGAAGATATTCAAGATGGCGCGTTCGCTGGACCACTTCAACGTTGCCTGCGCTTCGAAGGCGAAGAACATCGCAGACACGGGGAAGAAGACGCTGAGCTATGTTGGTGCGGATGGCCGGGGCTCGTGCGTCTACAACTACTCCGAGAACAAGAGCGTCAGTACGTTGACGGATATGTTCCTCGCGATCGCCTTCACGATGGATGAGGGGCGGAGGCTGGATTTCCTGCATCGTTACGACCGGCTGGGGCTGGATGCCGAGATGATCACGCTGGCGCACGAGGTGGATGAGGGGCGGGCGATGGAGCTGGGTACGATTGCGCCGACGCTGGATGCAATTGCCGGTGACATGGCTCTGATGCAGCGCGTACGATTGCGGGCGGCAAAGCTGCTGGAGCAGTCGAAAGACGATAAATGATGCTCCGGACCGGCGGCGAACGTCTAATGTTCAGGCGCCAGGCTGGGCCGGGGGTAGTTTTATGGGAGATCGCGTGGTGTTGCGCCAGGGTCGCATGGGGTGGGGCGCGGGGCTGGCGCTGGTTTGCCTTCTGTTTGCTGGATTAGCCATTACGGCGCGGGCGTCCGATGCGCCGCCGCCGCGTGCCGCCCGGCTTAGCTATCTGCAGGGAAACGTTACGGTCGTGCGGATGGATAACACCGGCAGCGATCCTGCGCAGCTGAATATGCCGCTTGCCGAGGGGTTACGGGTGACGACGGGCGAGGATGGGCAGGCGGAGATTGAGTTTGAGGACGGCAGCCTGGTGCGGCTGACGCCGAATAGTTCGCTGAGTCTGGATCGTTTGAGCGTCGATGCCGGTGGCAACTTTCAGACGCAGTTGGCTTTGGTGCGTGGTTTGGGGTATGCGGAGCTGCGGGCGGCGTCGAAGTATACGTATCGGCTGAGTGTGGATGGAGTGGTGGTCTCGCCAGTGGAGAATGCGACGATCCGTGTCAATCTGGATGAGGCTCCTGTGGATATCTCGGTGCTGTCGGGTACGGCGCATGTTGAACGTGCGGGCTCGCGGGATGCCGGGGGGTATCGAACGGATGTTCAGGCGGGAGAGTCGCTGACGGGGGACTCGGCAGATGCAGGGCGTTACGTTCTGACGCAGCAGATTGCCGAGGAGTCCTGGGATACGTGGAACGAAGAGCGGGATCAGGCGGCTGCGGATGAGGCGGCGAATCGAACGGCGGCTCGAGACAGCTATGCCGGGGATCAGGGCTACGGGTGGTCCGATCTGGACGCGAATGGGAGCTGGTACGACGTTCCGGGGCAGGGCAGGGTGTGGCAGCCGACGGTTGCCATGGACGTGGACTTTGACCCGTATGGCTATGGCAGCTGGGTGTGGTATCCGAGCTTTGGGTATGTCTGGGCTTCGGGGTATGGCTGGGGGTGGACGCCGTATCGCTGCGGCAGTTGGTCGTACTGGAGCGGATTTGGCTGGGGTTGGATACCGGGCGGTAGCTGGGGCTTTGGCGGCGGTCGCGGCTATGTGATCAACGTTGTGCGGCCTCCGCAGAACTATCGGTTCCAACCGCTACCGGTTCGCAGCCCCGGGGGCGTCCATCCGATTGTGGTGGTGCGTTCGGGCCGTGACCCAGGTATGCCTGTGCAGCCGTCGCAGGGTCCGCGCACCATTGCGGGACATTCGGTGGAGCCGCTGCGGCCGATTGGCAGTGGCTACACGTCGCGGGGTGGCAGCGCTGTGGGATCGTCGCTGCGGCGCGATTTTCCTGTGGACCGGAATAGTCATCAGCCGGTGATGGGGATCGTTGCGACGCCGGGAGCGACGCCGGTTACGAGACCGGGGCCGGACTGGCGCTCTGGCGGGTCGAGAGGCATTAGAGCCGGGGATGGCACGCCGGCATCGCCTGGACAGCCGATGCGTCCTGGCCAGCCAGCCAGCCAGCGGATGGATGGCATACAGGGACTCCACCCATCGCAGGGGCAACAGGATCGCGATCGTCCTATGCCGCGGATGGGGCCGCCGGTGCAGTCGGTTGCTCCTGCCTCTCCGTCTTCGCAGTCGCGTCCGTCAATGCCGAATCCTGTGGCACGGCCGATTGCGCCGCAGGTTCCTCAGGCTCCGCGTTCGATGCCAATGCAGCGGTCGGAGCCGGCTCCTATGCCGAGGTCGATGCCTTCGCCGCAGCCGCAACGGTCTTCGGCTCCGGCAGGTTCCCGGGCCCCTTCGCCAAAGTAAAGCGAGAGCTGTTAGGCGGTCAGGTCTGGTTTCAGTGCGCGGTATAGCTCGGCCATCTGTTCGAGGGTGAGGGATTCGGCTCGGGCCTGCGGGGGGATTGTGCTGGGCCATGCTGCGGTGAGTTGATCGGCGGTGAGGCCGGCTGCGCGGAGATTGTTTTGCAGGGTCTTGCGTTTCTGCGCGAAGCATTGCCGGAGGAAGGCGTTGAAGCCGGCTGCGTCTACGCCGAGGTCTGCAAAGCGCGGCGCAAATTCAAGCCGCAGGACGGTGGAGTAGACCTCGGGCGGCGGTGAGAAGGCGGAGGGGGGCAGGGTGAAGAGGTGGTCGACCTGCGCGTTCATTTGGGCGGTTGCCGAGAGAAGGCCGTAGTCGCGGACGCCGGGGGCGGCAGAGACTCGGTCGGCTAC